>ERZ1026860.1359-NODE-1359-length-12575-cov-9.987141_pt1 | contig 12575 bp, 10 predicted proteins | sample MGYA00380160_ERZ1026860 | MGnify/ENA primary metagenome ERZ1026860 (study PRJEB33269, sample SAMEA4719796) | human gut metagenome | biome: human-associated habitat; feature: organic feature; material: feces | place: Cameroon | collected 2013-10 ... | reverse complement strand
CCCTTGCCTGCCGGGCTTTCAAATCTCCGGCCCAGCCTGCCGCGTCCGGCGCTCTGGTGGGCGGTGAGCACCAGCGTGCCATGGGGCGCACCATCCAGCGCCAGCAGCTTTGCCGTGCGGTTGGAGCTTTCCAGCGTGTCATATAAATAGATGGGTGCAGGGTAGCTGCCCACGGCTTCGGCGCAGAAGGGGTCGCCGCCCGCCAGCCGGTAGCCCCGGCGGGACACGGCTTCCAGCGCGTACCCTTGGGCTGTGAGGGCTGCGGCGGCCTTGTGCACGGCCGCGCGGCTCACGCCCAGCTTTTCGGCCAGCTGCTGGCCGGAAACATATTCGCCCCCGGCGGCGGAAAGCGCCTGCAAAAGCGCCTGTCGGGTGGATACGGGCATGGTGGTGCACCTCACTTTGTGGTATAATAGACTCTGCTCTATTTTACCATGAAACCATAAAAAGGCAAATTGTTTGCAGGAAAAGCCCGGCGTGGTTCGTATGGATGTACAGAAGGGCAGTGCAGATACGGCTCTTTACCAAAAACGGGAAAACAGAAAGGAGGTGGGCAGGCCGTTGACGACCTTGGAATTCAGCGCGATGGTGCAGAAATATCAATCGCTCGTGTACACGGTCTGCCACCAGCTGGTGCCGGATGTGGGCGATGCGCAGGATCTGACGCAGGAGACCTTTCTGGCGGCATGGCGGGCCATCGACCGCTGTCCGCCCGGGTTTGAAAAACAGTGGCTGGCGCGCATCGCAGCCAACAAGGCAAAGGACCATCTGCGCAGCGCATGGGTACGCAGGGTGAACATTCCCGGCGACGATGTGCTGGCGCTGGAAGGTGCGCCGCCCGGTACCCAGCCGGAACAGCAGGTGCTGGAAACGCTGGGCGAGGAAGAACTGACCGGCATGATCCTTGCTTTGCGGGAACCCTACAAAACACCCTGCCGTCTGGTGCTGCTGGAGCAGCACACCATGGCCGAGGCGGCACAGCTGTGCGGCCGCCCGCCCAAGACGGTGGAAGCACAGATCTACCGGGCCAAAAAGATGCTGGCGCAGCAGATACTACAGCGTGAAAACGATGGAAAGGAGCGTGTACATGGAACTGTTTGACAAAAACGGCTGCCTGACCGACGAAGGCCTGCAGGCTCTGACGGCGGGGCAGCTGGATGAAATGGGCCGGCTGGAAGCGGCAGAGCATTTATCCTGCTGCGATAAATGCATGGACCGCTACACCGCTCTGCTGACGGCAGATGCGCTGGAAACGCCGCCCCACTCCGCGCATAAGGCGGTGATGACCGCCATCTGGGTGCGGCTGATGCAGAACACATGGGGCCGTGCCGCAGTGGCCGGTGTGGCAGCGGTGCTGGCCTTTACCATGTGGCGCTCTGGCACCATAGACCAGCTGCTGGATTTCCGGCAGGAGCTGCGCAGCTGGACACCGGAGACCAGCCAGAGCCAGACCGAAGAAGCCTTGCAGCTGGGCAAGCCGGTGGAAGATGACCGCCAGCCCGCCCAGCCGGAAATACTGGGGAAGCCAATGGACGACGACAAGCCGAAGCAGCAGGCTTCGCTGGCAAAAGCACTCAATGACCTGCTGTTCGGAGCCGGCGGCTCCGCAGCAGAAAAACACAAAAATCCATCACTTGCAGATCAAACGAAATAAGGAGATCGATCATGATGAAAAACGGAATCCTGACCTTCCTCTTCGCCTTTTGCCCGGGCGCAGGCCAGATGTATCAGGGCTACATGAAGCGCGGCCTTTCGCTCATTACGATGTTCTGCGTGGCTTTTGGCGCGGGCACTTTGCTGGAGGTTTTGTATGTGGCCATGCCCATTGTGTGGATGTACAGCTTCTTTGACACCTTCAATCTCCGGGCGCAGATCGGCGCAGGCACCGCCCCGCAGGACGATTATCTGGTGCACATCAACTGGCACGACAAGCGCATGGAGCAGTTCATGCTGGACAGCCACAAGCTGCTGGGCTGGGGCCTGATCGCGCTGGGCGCGCTGGTGGCCTACCAGAACATCATCATGAACACGCTGGGGGATATCGTGTGGCGCTGGGGCCAGAGCAGTCCCTTCTTCCGCGCACTTTACCTGATGATGGATCAGCTGCCGGAGGTGGTGGTCTGCGTGGCCCTGATCATCTGCGGTGCGTGGCTGGTGCGCGGCCCCAAGGGCAGAAAGCAGAAGCCGCAAAACGATGCCGAAGATGCAGATTTTACCGAGTATGCTGCACAGGATGCGCAGGCCGAGCCGGAAGCAAAGGGCTTTGCCATGCCCAAGCTCTCGGCTCTGCTGAGCAAGCCCGTGACCCCGGACGATGAGACGGAGGATGCCGACGATGGACGAGACGAGGAATGATGCGCCGCTGACCGGTGAAGCACCGCAGCCTGCAAGACCGCAGCCGCTGCGCCGGGTGGGCAGCTTTACGCTGGGCGTATGCCTGATCGCAGCGGGCATCTTCTTTCTGCTTACCTATTTTGTGCCGGGCGTTGACTGGAAGCTGATGCTCAAGATCGCCCCGGCGGCAGGGCTGATCCTGCTGGGCGGCGAGGTGCTGTTCTTTGCCGCCCGCCCGGGCCGCTGGAAATACGATTTCTGGTCGGTGCTGATCTGCCTTGTGCTCATGGGCGGGTGCTTCTGTCTGTCGCTGCTGCCGGTGGTGTGGGACGATCTCAGCCCCCAGCGCCACCAGATGGGCCTGAAGCTGGGGCAGGAATATACGACAGAAGCATATGACAAGATCAAACAAACCGCCCCGGATGTCCGTGTGAAGGACATCAGCGGAAACGCCTATCTGTACAGCAGCGAGGTGAAAACGCTGCAGGATGTGAATGCCGGAAACGGCTATCTGAGCCTGACCGTGGTGCTGTTTGGCGGCTATGACAGCGTACAGGCCTTTGCGCAGGACTGCCGCAGTGTGACCGATGCGGTGCAGCAGTGCAGCGCACAGCCGAATGAACTGCGCATTACATGGTCGCCGGAGAACGACCCGGGCCAGAGCCTTGCCTCTGGCAGCCTGCAGAATGTGGAGCAGTACACGCTGGAGCTGGACGGCATTGCTCAGCTGGACTGGACAGCAGAGCAGATGGCAAAGCAGACCGAGGTGCAATACCTGCTGGACGAAGAAAACGAAGAACCGGCGGAGCCCGAAGCTTCTTCTGAGGAAGGTCCGGAGCTGGGTGAGTGAAACAAAAAATGCTTCCGTGCGGCGCACGGAAGCATTTTTGTACGTTTATACGGTCGATCTTACAGCTTTTTGCCGGTCAGCAGCTCGTAAGCCTCCAGATACTTGGCAATGGTCTTGTCGATCACGTCCTGCGGCAGGTCGTAGTTGCTGTCGGGGTTGGCCTTGAGCCAGTCGCGCACGAACTGCTTATCAAAAGAGGGCTGGCTGTGGCCCGGCTCGTAGCCCTCCAGCGGCCAGAAGCGGGAGGAATCCGGGGTGAGCATCTCGTCGCCCAGCACCACGTTGCCGTTCTCATCCAGACCAAACTCAAACTTGGTGTCGGCAATGATGATGCCGCGGGAGAGAGCATACTCAGCACACTTCTTGTACAGAGCAATGGTGTAGTCGCGCAGCTTGGTGGCGTACTCCTCGCCGTGGCCGGGGAACTGCTTTTCCAGCACCTCGATGCTCTTTTCGTAGGAGATGTTCTCGTCGTGGTCGCCGATCTCGGCCTTGGTGGAGGGAGTGTAGATGGGTTCGGGTAGTTTGTCGGACTCCTTCAGGCCTTCCGGCAGCTGGATGCCGCACACCACACCGGTCTTCTGGTAGCTGGCCCAGCCGCTGCCGGTAATGTAGCCGCGCACGATGCACTCAATGGGCAGCATGGTCAGCTTGCGGCACATCATGCTGTTGCCGTCGAACTGGGGCTGCTGGAAGAACTCCGGCATATCCTTCACGTCCACGCTCAGCATGTGGTTGGGCAGCAGATCGCGGGTGTAATCGAACCAGAACTTGCTCATCTGGGTCAGGACGGTGCCCTTTTTGGTGACCTTGTTTTTCAGGATGACATCAAACGCGGAAATGCGGTCGGTAGCAACCATGATGAGGCTGTCACCGTTATCATAGATCTCACGGACCTTGCCTTCTTTAATGGGCTTGAACTCAGTCATAATCAAACACTCCATTTTCCAATGCCGAAAAAGCGGCGGTGTATCTTACCTGCTTATTGTACCATGTCTGCGGACAGTTTGAAAGAACCAGAATGAAAGGAAAATCAGGCCGTTTTTGCATTTTTCTCGTGAAAAATGTACGAAAAACAGAATCAAAATTCGGCGATTTGACGATAAAAGTCGTACTTTCACAACAATGAAGCACCTTTTTGTAAAATGTAGGCATGGACATTCCGGCGATTGTGCGGTATCTTATAATCAACAAATTAAAATAGGGAGGTTTTACGTATGGGCAGTTTTCCGAAAGATTTTCTGTGGGGCGGTGCCACCGCTGCCAACCAGTGCGAGGGTGCATGGCAGGCAGGCGGCAAGGGCCTTGCCACCGTGGATGTGACCCCGTTTGGTGCCGACCGCTTCCCGGTGGCGCTGGGCCGGATGGAAATGCTGGCATGCGACGACAAGCACTATTATCCCAGCCATGAAGCCATCGACCTGTATCACCATTATAAAGAGGACATCGCCCTCTTTGCCGAGATGGGCTTCAAGTGCTTCCGGCTGTCCATTGCGTGGACCCGCATCCTGCCGAACGGCGACGATGCCCAGCCCAATGAAGAGGGCTTGAAGTTCTATGAGGATGTGTTTGATGAGTGCCATAAATACGGCATTGAACCGCTGGTGACCATCTGCCACTTCGATACCCCCATTGCCCTCATCAAAAAGTATGGCGGCTGGAAAGACCGCCGCATGGTGGATGCCTATGTGCATTACTGCGAAGTGCTGTTTGACCGCTACAAGGGTAAGGTGAAATACTGGCTCACCTTCAACGAGATCAACATGCTGCTGCATCTGCCCTTTACCGGCGCGGGTCTGGTGTTCTACCCCGGCGAGAACGTGCAGCAGGTGCAGTATCAGGCGGCACATCATGAGCTGGTGGCCAGCGCAAAGGCGGTCAAGCTGGCCCATGAGAAGATGCCCGGTGTCATGGTGGGCTGTATGCTGGCGGCAGGCCAGTATTACCCGCGCACCTGCGCGCCGGAGGATATCCGTGCCGCACAGGAAGCGGACCGCGACAACTATTTCTTTACCGATGTGCAGGCCCGAGGGGCCTACCCGGTGTGGGCAAAAAAGCGGATGGAGAGGGCCGGCATCACCCTGCATACCGAGCCGGGCGATGAACAGGTGCTGAAAGAGGGCACCGTGGATTTCGTGTCTTTCAGCTATTATTCCAGCCGCTGCATCACGGTGGATAAAGAGATTCTGGCCGGGGAAAAGGCCGACGGCAACGCGGTGTTTGAAGCCGCCGTCAACCCCTATCTCAAGGCCAGCGAGTGGGGCTGGGCCATCGACCCGGTGGGCCTGCGCGTGACGTTGAACACCATCTACGACCGGTACGAAAAGCCCATGTTCATTGTGGAGAACGGCCTTGGCGCGGTGGATACCGTGGAAGCGGACGGCTCCATCCACGACAGCTACCGCATCGATTATCTGCGCGCCCACATCGAGCAGATGGAAAAGGCCATCAACGAGGACGGCCTGCCGCTGATGGGCTACACCACATGGGGCCCCATCGACCTTGTGAGCGCATCCACCGGCGAGATGAAAAAGCGCTACGGCTTTATCTATGTGGATAAGGATAACGACGGCAACGGCACACTGGCCCGCAGCCGCAAGGACAGCTTCTACTGGTACAAGAAGGTCATTGCGTCGGACGGCACCGACCTTGCCTGAAATTTGCGGAAAAATAAATCTGTGAGGAAGAATTGGAATTTATGACACCTGAGATCATTGCACACCGCGGCGCGTCCTATCTTGCGCCGGAAAATACCCTTTCTGCGTTCCGCAAGGCGATGGAGATCGGCGCGGACGGCGTGGAAATGGACGTACAGCAGACCAGCGATAAAAAGCTGGTGATCCACCACGATTTTGTCATTGACTGGCACACCGATATGCGTGGCCAGATCTACGATATGACCGAGGGCGAGCTGAAGGCGCTGGACTTTGGCAGCTGGAAGGACGTGAGCTATCAGAACGAGAGGATCGCTACCCTGCAGGAAGCGCTGGCTCTGTGCAAGGAAATGGAGGGCACCCTCGTTCAGCTGGAAATGAAGGCCACCATCGATGACGACCCGGACTTTGTCCCCCGCGTGATCGAGGAGGTGCGTGCAGCAGACATTACCGACCGGCTGGTGGTGATCTCGTTCAACCACGATCTGCTGCGGCAGGCAAAGCAGCTGATGCCGGAGCTGAAGGTGGGCGTGCTGGTCTACGGCGCGATGGAGACCATGGCGCTGCCCACCGGCACATGGGAAATGCTTGGCCTGCAGAACGGGCTGGAAGAGGATGATTTTCCACAGCTGCCGCCGCTCTCGGTGGAAAATGTGGACGACGAAAACTGCAGCTGGGCCCTGCGCTGGATGGGCAATCAGATCAGTATGCTGCAGGCAAACTTCCCGGGCAAGAGTCTGGTAGAGGTAGCCCAGCGCCTGCTGGAACAGCGGGACCCGGTGAAGTATGTGCAGACGCTGGACTTCAAGCCGGACTGGGTGAGCTGCGAATATCACACCGCTTACCAGCAGCCCAGCATGGTGCAGAAGCTGCATGATCTGGGCATCAAGGCGGCATACTGGACAGTGGACGGGGAACAGGCCGTGAAAGACCTCTGGCCCCTGCAGCCGGATGCCATCGTGACCAACCGCCCGGACCGCGTGCGGGAATGGATCTCTGAACTGGAAATGACAGAATAAAGGGCAGAAGCTGCATCCCTTCGGTGCGGCCTGCTTCCCCCAAAACGTCTGAAAAGCAAACAGCGGACAGCCTGCAGGCCGTCCGCTGTTGTGCTATGCAAAAGATGTTATAAAATATATCCGAGGCTCCGCAGCACGAACAGCCAGAAGGTCAGGCTGAATGCGCTGAACAGGGTGGTGGTAACGCACACGCTGCCGGTAAGCACACCTTCGTGGCCCATCTGCTTTGCCATAACGTAGCACGCCGGGGTGGTGATGCTGCCCAGCATCACCAGCAGAGCCACCAGCTTTTCGTCGGTAAAGCCAAAGTGCACGGCCAGCGGCAGGAACAGCGCAGGCAGCACCATCAGCTTGACCACAGTAGCCACAGCAGTGGGCTTGAGGTAGCCCAGCGCTTTTTTGCCCTTGAAGCCTGCACCAATGGCAAGCAGGGCCAGAGGGCTGGTCAGTCCGGCCACATTGGAAAGAGCCTTATCCAGCATGGCAGGCATGGAAATGTGCAGCATGCTCCACGCAAAGCCCGCTGCAATGCCCAGCAGGATGGGGTTCGTCAGGATGCCTTTCACACTCTTTTTGAGCTTTTCAGCCATATTGCCGGTCTGTGCCTGGGCAGTGGGCGCTTCCAGCATCAGAATGACCACTGCCATGATGTTGTACAGCGGCACGCTGCCAAGGATCATCAGGCTGGACATGCTGGCATCGCCGTAGATGCTCTGCAGAAAAGCCGAGCCGAGGATGGCAGCCGACGAGCGGTAACACACCTGAACGAACTCGCCCACAAGGCCGGTGCCCTTCAAAAACAGCTTTGCCAGCGCCCAGATCACAAGGATGCACGCCAGCGTGACCGCAAAGCAGAACAGCACATACCGGCCATCGAAGGTGGCGCGGACATCGTTTTTGCCAAGGTCGCGGAACAGCTGCACCGGCAGTGCCACATAAAACACGAACTTGTTGGCCCCGGCCACGAACGCATCGCTCAGAAAACCGGTGCGGTGCAGCACATAGCCCAGCAGCATGATGAAGAACAGCGGCATGGTGCTGTTCATGCTGAACAGAATGTTTTCCAGCATGGCTTATACCCCGCCATGACGGCGCTGTTCCGCTGCAAGCTCCTGCTGCAGAGCAGCTTTGCGGTGGTCCAGCAGCAGGTCTTTGTTGTACTGGAAGTAGCGTTCGCAGCCGTTCTCGGTGAGGAAGGCGTGGGACACCGGGTCCACCGTCAGCTCGGTGACGAACACCACCATCTCCTGGCTTTCGGCAAAGGCCTGCTCCATAAAGTCGAAAGCAGCTTCCAGTGCAGCGCTGGCGGTCTGCTGGGCCTTTTCCCGCTCATCGGCAAGGGACTGGAACTGCCCGCGCAGCAGATCGAAGGCTTCCTGTGTACCGGAAGCGTTGGCACGGCGCAGTTCGCCCTCCCAGCCGCGCAGCACGGCCAGCACCTGCAGGCGGGTGGTCAGGCTGTCTTTGGAGAGCAGCCCCGCCGCGCGCTTTTGCTGGGTCTCGGCATCGTAGTCCACGAGCTGCTGGTGGAACATTTCTGCCGAGCCGTCCGGAATATCCTCCGGCACGGTGGCGAGGGCCTTTTTGGTCTCCCGCAGAAAGGCATAGCAGCTGTCGGCCACTGCATCTGCCTGACGGGAGGCCGTGAATCGGGTGCCGAGGCCTGCAAGGATCAGGCTGACCAGCGAAAGCCGCTCGTCGAAGGGTGCCTGCAGCAGCCGTGCGAACACGGCAGGCTTTGCCTGCCCGGCCAAAATCTCCTCCACACCGTAGTCGTCGCGATACTTATAGTAAAGGTCGAGGTAGGCGGAGAAGTCCTCCGCGATCTTCGGGTGCTGGATGTACTCGCGGATGAGGTCTTCATCGGCCTGCAGACCCAGTGTTTCGTAGGTGTCCAGCAGATTGGACAGGTCCTCCCAGCCGCGGGCGGTCACAAACTGGGTGCCGTCCACATCGGCATTGATCTGGTAGAAGTTTTGCGGGTGCAGCTCCAGATAGCTCAAAATGGCGCTGTGGATGTGGGCAGCGCGGGCATAGTCCTTCCACACGGGCAGGTCCGGCTCAATATCCATGCGGCGCACGCGATCCAGCGTAACGATATCAAAGTCGCGCACAGATTTGTTGTACTCCGGCGGGTTGCCTGCCGCCACGATCACCCAGCCCGCAGGCACGGCCTGATTGCCAAAGGTCTTGCACTGCAAAAACTGCAGCATGGTGGGGGCCAGCGTTTCCGACACACAGTTGATCTCGTCGATGAACAGAATGCCCTCGGAAAGGCCGGTGGCTTCCATCTTGGCGTAGATGCTGGCAATGATCTCGCTCATGGTGTATTCGGTCACAGAGACATCTTTTCCGCCATAGTTGCGCTGGCGGATAAAGGGCAGGCCCACGGCGCTCTGGCGGGTGTGGTGGGTGATGGTGTAGGCCACCAGTGCCACGCCGCACTCCCGCGCTACCTGCTCCATCACCTGTGTTTTGCCAATGCCCGGAGGCCCCATGAGCAGAATGGGACGCTGCCGGATGGCCGGGATGGCGTACTCGCCCAGAGCATCCTTGGCAAGGTAGGCTTTTACGGTGTGTTCAATTTCTTCCTTGGCTCGTTTGATATTCATAACAAATTCCCTCACGAATTGTTCAGATCGCGGTACAGGTCGTCCTCTTCGGCCAGTGCGTCGGCAAGGGCGCTTTGCGGGCGGGCCGCTGTGTCGGCAAATTCTTCTTCATCCAGCACCACCTTCATAGCCCATGGCGGCACATTGGCATCATCGAACCGGTCGCCCAGAAACAGAAAAGCGGTGTCGTAGGCCGGGCGCTTTGCCGGGTAGGTGCCCATGCCGTCGGTGAAGTACAAAAGGCCCCGCAGGTTTGCAAACTTCTTCTCGGCGCAGAGCTGGTTCACGTACTCAAAGGCCGGGCGGAAGTCCGTTCCGCCGCCGCCGCGCAGCTCAAAGTGGTTCATGGCGTGGATCAGCTCGTCCTCATTGTGGATCAGGACATCCTGCCGGATGGCGTTGTCTGCCTGAATGAGGTGCAGGTTCATCCGGTGGAAAAAGTTCTCCTGTCCTTTCAGCAGGGTGTAGGTCTCCGCAAGGAAGGCCCGCACCAGCTCACCGGAGGTGGAATAGCTGGTGTCGATGACGAGGGCAAGCTCCTCGATCTTTTTGCTTTCCCGGCTTTCCAGGGGTTCGATCAGCGGCAGGTTCCCGTACACCGAAAGGCCGTAGGTGTAGAAGTTCAGGTCGAACTCGTCCGGGTCCAGCTTGACTTCCTCCCGCAGCACGCAGAACCGGCGCAAAAAGTCCCGGTAGCTGCGGCGGCTGCGGTTGGCGGCTTTTACCTGCTGCTTCAGGGCATCGGCACCATCGCCCGCTTCCTTGTCCCGCAGGTCAAGCTCGGTCTGCATCCGTTCGCCGATCTTCTGCCACGTTTTCTGGGGCAGCGGCGTGGGCATCTGCCGGGGCTGGTCAGGCGCGTCCTTGGGCCACAGGCGGTGGTCGTCGGTCACGAACTCCCGCTCCAGCTGCCGCAGCACGCCGGGCGTCTGCCGGGTGAGCCACCGATACACCGGCGCGGCTGCCACTACGGTTTCCTCGGCGGTGATCTGCTGGTAGGCGTTCTGGCGCACATAGGTCAGCGGGCGCTTGACACTTTTGCGGTTCAGGCTGTCGATAACGTTTTCCACCGCGATATCGCAGGCAAGGCTCCACAGCTGCGGCTCCCGGCGGCCTTTCAGCCACAAATGCCGGAATACACAGTGGAATATCACGTGCAGATACAACCGGTTGAGATACTTTGGGTTCTCCTGATACAGCTGCAAAAGCCGTGCAGGCTGGTAGTACAGGGCCTGACCATCGGTGGCCAGCACCCGGCAGCGCTCGTCCGGGGCGGGGGACAGGGCACTGAGCGCCATATCCAGAAAGCGGAAGTCCAGATACAGTCCGCTGCGCACCACGGCAAGCACCTCGCCGCCCATGCGTGCCTGCCACTCCTCGTGGGTCTCCGGCCGCTGGGACTGGAACGGCTTGCGCGGGTCAACAAATTTTTCTTTTGGCAAGGGGTTCACCTCACTCAGAAATCAAAGTCATAGCGCGGCTTGTTGGCTTTTGCCGCATACTTTTTGTGCTCCGCATCCGCCAGCAGAGCGGCGGCAGCGGCGTTCCCGGCCTTGGCGGCAAGGGTGGAAGCTTCGGCAAAGCCGTCTTTGTCCAGCACATCCAGCGCAATGAGTGTACGCACGGCATCATTGTCCTGTGCCTTCAGCAGGCGGGTGAGCACCCGGCCTGTGTTGGCGGCAAGGAATTCCCGGTAGTGCCCGGCGGCGGTCTCGCTCAGCTGCCACGGATAGCGCAGGCGGTCGAAGCAGAGCATTGCCATAATGCTGGCATCGTCGGCATCGTGCCCCTGCGGGAAGATGCTGTCGTATTCTGCGGGGAGGAATTTATTTTCTAAAAAACACTGTCTGTAATGATATCCTTGGCCGGAAAAGGTGTGCAGCAGGATGTGGGCGGGGGTCTCCTCGATGTCCTCCCAGTAGGCGGGATACCACAGCGCTGCCAGCGGCGCGGCGGCACCGGCAGGGCAAAACTCAGCCCGCACCGCTTCGGTGATGTTGTTCACAAGGGCAAACAGACCGGTAGGCTCTTCAGGGCCTGCCTGCACCCGGAGGGTCTCCAGCGCGAAGCAGTTCAAAAACACATCGCTGCCCATGGTCAGGCTGCCCGTGCCCACGGTGAGCAGGCGCAGCTTGCGGCAGTTGTAGAATGCGCAGCTGCCGACGACCTGCAGTGTGTCCGGGAGAGTCAGCTCTTCCAGAAAGTTTCCACACACCGGGTGCAGGTCGTCCGCATCCGAACCGGCAGCGGGCGCGTCAAAGTCGAAGTCGTACCGGCGGACAGTGCTGCCCACGCTCTGCCCAAAGGCCCGGGTCAGCCGCGCCGTGCCGTCCGGCTCCACCGTGTAGCGGCAGATCTTGTCTGCCGCAGGCAGGCTGCGGGGCTTTTCCGAGAAGCAGTAGCCGCCCAGCTCCGTGACGGCAAAACTGCCGCCCTCCGGCGCAGGCAGGACGGCAGGCAGCACCACGCAGGGTGCAGTGCCGTACACCCGCACCAGCCGGGCCGTGTCTGCCGAAAGGGGCAGGATGTCCAATGTCAACTTGCTTTCCGAAACCACAGTGCAAACCCCCTCAATACGATAGAATCATTCAGCTTTCAGTATAAACCAACGGCAAAGCCTTGTAAAGCAGAAAAAATTCTGGCGTAATATGGTGGAAAATTCTATTGACGAACCCTTGACTTTTGCCCCAAATTGCATATAATAAGGGTAGGCAATGTGATGAGGCCAAGACGTGAGTTCCACGCAAAAAAATCGAAGCACCCCGGTACTGATCCTACCGGGGTGCTTCTTTTTATCAGTGCTTGCTGCCCTTGCCAATCAGACTATCAAGCCACGTGCACAGGTAATAGGCGATCACCTGCGCTGCGACAGTCTGAATAAATGTGATGAGAGACATGGTTCCACCTCCTTTCCGCGACAGGGGGATCGGAGAAGGGCCGCAGAGCCAGTATAACACAAAAAGCGACAGCGCGCAATTTGATGCACGCTGCCGCTTTTTTATTGAGGAGGTAGGGGATATCGTTAGTTCTCGGCCAGATTGCCGGTGTACAGCTGATAATACTTGCCCTTTTTGGCAATCAGCTCGTCGTGGCTGCCGCGCTCGAT
>ERZ1026860.1354-NODE-1354-length-12654-cov-4.001667_pt1 | contig 12654 bp, 8 predicted proteins | sample MGYA00380160_ERZ1026860 | MGnify/ENA primary metagenome ERZ1026860 (study PRJEB33269, sample SAMEA4719796) | human gut metagenome | biome: human-associated habitat; feature: organic feature; material: feces | place: Cameroon | collected 2013-10 ... | reverse complement strand
AGGCTGGCGGGGACGCCGGGAAGGGCGGATTGTCCGCGACGGTCGATCTCGTCGAGCCGCTGGGTGCGGAGACGATCGTGCATGCGGTCCTGGACCAGCGGAACGTGCCGATGACCGCGCGCGTGGCGGGTGACGCGGCATGGCGGCATGGCGAGCGCGTGCGGCTTGTGCCGGACCTGGCGAAGGCCGTCTATTTCGAGAATTGAGGGAATTGGAGCGAAGACGATGAGAGAAGATCTGGAAGAATTGAAGGCGCTTGGGAAGACCGTGACGGCGACGGCGGACTACGATCCGTCGATGCTGGACGCATTCGGGAACCGGCACCCGGAGCGTGACTACTGGGTGACGTTTACGTGCCCGGAGTTCACGACGCTCTGCCCGAAGACGGGGCAGCCCGACTTCGCGACGCTCACGATCCGCTACATCCCCGCGAAGCGCCTCGTCGAATCGAAGTCCCTCAAACTCTACCTCTTCGGTTTCCGCAACCACGGCGACTTCCACGAGGACGTGGTCAACGTCATCTATGACGACCTCGCGCGTCTTCTGAAGCCCAAGTACCTGGAGGTGTATGGGAAGTTCGCCGCGCGCGGCGGCATCTCCATCGATCCGTTCGTGAACGGTGGCACGGGCGCGAAGTACCGCGCGCTTGCGCAGAAACGGTTCGAGGGGTGGAACGGAGTGCGGGACTGATGTACCGGGATGGACGGCCGGTTCGGCGCACGGTTCCGCTGAACCTCATCATCGACGACCGCAAGGCCCTCGTGGTCGGTGGCGGGCAGGTTGGGCGACGCAAGACGCGGACCCTCCTGGAGGCGGGCGCGCAGGTCGAGCTCGTCTGCCCCGAGGCCGTGGAGGAGCTGCGGGCGCTCGCGGCGGAGGGGCGCATCCGCTGGACGCGGCGCGCGTTCCGCCCCGGCGACGTCGCCGGGCATCTCCTCGTCTTCGCCTGCACGGACGACAAGCACGTCAACCGCGCGATTCTCGACGAGGCGCGCCTCGCGCGCGTGCCGTGTTGCTGCGCGGACCTCAACTGGAGCGACGGCGACTTCACGACCCCCGCGACGGCGCGCCTCGGCGACCTCGTCGTCGCCGTCTCGACGAGCGGACAGAACTGCCGCGCGGCGCGCGACGCGAAGAAGGAGATCGTCGCGGCCCTCGGCGAACGGCGCGACCTCGAACTGCTCGTCCTGGGGACGAGCGACGCGCTCCTCCCCAGCCGCAAGCGCGCCCCCTACCACCTTCCCTCCGCCGAACGCGCGGCCCTCGGCGCGCTCCTCACGCGCGTGCGGGGCGTGCGCGAGTTCTTCATCCTCAACACCTGCAACCGCGTGGAGCTCGTTGTCGTCGCCTCCCACGACCCGGGCGTCGCGGCCGTGCTGCGGCGCCTCACGGGCTTCGACCGCCTGTTGCCGGAGGAGCGCTTCGAGCTGCGCGGCTTCGAGGCGTTCAAGCACCTCACGCGCGTGGCGAGCGGGCTTGAATCGTCGCTCCTCGGCGAGTTCCACATCGTTTCCCAGATGAAGGAGGCGCTTGCGGAGGCGGAGGCGAACGCCTGGAGCGCGGGCGCAATCCGCTTCACGGGCGCGGAGGTGCTGCGCGTCTCGAAGGCCGTGCGCCATGCCGTGGAGGGGATGCTGCGCGTCTCGGAGATCGACCAGGTCGCCGTGCGCTATCTCAGCGTCCACGGTGGCCTTGACGCGAAGACGCATGTCGTTGTGATCGGTACCGGCATGGTGGGGCGCGGCGCGGTGGAGGCGCTCGCGCGCACGGAGGCGCAGGTCACGTGGGTCTACCACGTCCATGAACCGCAGACCGCGGGCCTCGCGAAGGCGGTGGACGTGGTGCAGCTTGCGCAGATCGGAGAGACGCTGAAGGAGGCGGACATTGTCCTTTCCGCCGTCGATGCATCGCGCCCCGTCGTCACGCGGGAAATGTGCGCGGCGGTCGCGGACCGCAACGTCCTCTTCGTGGACCTCGGCGTGCCGCGCAACGTCGATCCGTTCTACGACGACTGGGGCCACGGCGTGAACGTCGCCGACCTCGACGACCTCAAACTCTGGCACCGCGTCAAGACCGGCACGCTCAACGAAGTCCTCGCCCGCGCGGACGACGTCATCCGCACGGAATACAGGGCCATGCTCTAGAGTGCCCATACGCCGTCGTGACCGCACGGAGGCGGCGCGCGTTGTACCCGCGCCGCCTCGGCGCATGGCGTTCTGGAGCAACCTTGTCGGAACATGATTCATAGGTGGTTTCTTCCCATTCCGTATTCCGTTGCCCACGGACTCTCCGAAGTGTGCTATACTTCTCTTTATCCGTGAAGTGATTTACGGATGATGATCGATCCTTGATATCGGCGGCGATGCGCCTACAGGCAATTTCGCCGTCATCATCAAATGTGCGCAAGCGCATTTTTTGCTTCACACGGAAACCGCTAATTTTTGTTCGGGAAGCGAAGAATGTGGCTGCGCAGGCCTGCGTACAGGGGGCGTCTTGCGCCCTCTCTCAGTATGCCCGCTCTGCGTGCCCGTTCTTTGGTATTTCCTGAACGGGTTCTTAGCGGTGCCTCGTGTGAGATATCTTGAACGAGGCACGCGCTATCTTCCCGCAGCGCGTCTCTCGTCTTTAACCGAGGCGGAAAGGGTAGAGAGATACGAGAGGACAGCAGGTGCTTTAGAGGTGAAGGGTATTTCGAACGAACTAATGCCCGAATCAGGTGCGAAAGGGCGTGAGAGTGCCTTGTCGTGGCTTGCAAGGGCAACGGGAGCGGGAATCGCCTATTCTGGCAGTGTTCCGGTCGAGGACGAATTTGACGCATCCGATGGCGAGCCCCCCAAAGTGCTTTCATATGTCAACGGACCTGCGGAGACAGATCCGAGTTCAAGAAACAATTACGTCGATCTCAAGCCATCCCCAAACGGGGAGTCTCCGTTTGCGTATTTCATGGACGGATCGCGTATGGCATGGAAGATTGCAGAGTTTCGCCATGGTGGCAAACTCTGGCCCGTTGTCATTGGCCAGATCGGCGTGGCGTGCTGTAGACGCCGAAACAGGAAGATCGTGTCGAATCCTGGTAGTCGTATCTACAAGACGATACTTTCCTTGCCTCAGGCGATTTGCGGCCTTGGAACGAATGACGTTCAGAACAGGGAGCGAATCGAACGCTGCCGTGCGGAAATCAATAAGCGACTGGGATGGGGTGGACGTAACCCGATTGACGACATTCTCCTGTATGCAGACAGGGAAGATGACAAGACCGTTCTGGCTGTCTCGCGTATTCAGGCCTTGATGGTGGCAACGGAAAAGCGAATGATCTTTGAGTTGGTCGAGGCAGGTCGACTGTCCGACAATGAATATCTTGTCAAAGACGGGTCACTGGAGTATCGGGACGATGTTGTCTCCGAACTGAAGTGGAAGGACATGAACGGACGTCTCCAGTATGTCGTTGGCGTTTCAAAGTCTTTTAACGCCGACTTGTTTGAAGTCAAGGTCAAGTCGCAACGGCAATCCGCGGCCTCGTTCATTTCGTGTCTCAAGGTCAACCAGCGTACGCAGGCGTTTCTCTATGAGCCGCACGGAAGGCAGACTGGCCCAAGATTTGCCGTTTGGTATGTGCGCATACGTGACCAGCGTCTCGGTCAAAGCGCCTTTGATGGAGTCCTTAAGGTGGAAATGCAACTCATTGGGAAGGAACTCCAGCAGGGGAAGCAGTCACTTGAGATCAATCGCATCAGCGAGGCGCTTGTTCGAGAACGCAATCCTGTTTGCTACGGAGCTGACGCACGGTGGGCGAATCACATTTATCCAGTGTTCATGACAGAGAAGTTCCTCAAAAGTGGTTTCCTGCCAGGGCATGTGTTTAAGGCCATGGCGGTTCAAGGAGGTGTCTGATGGAAAGAGAGAGACCAGTAGGCAAGGTCGCGGCGACGGAGAGTTGCCCAACGACAATCACGTCCTTTACATTCTGGACGAATGAGGACTTGAAACTGAGTCCGTTTGACATTGTCAAGGTGGCGCATCTTGACGACAGCTTCACTTTTGGACAGGTGGAGGAGATCAATCACATAACGGACGCAGCCAGTTTTATGTCGTCGTTTGTCTCAAGCGACTTTGGTGATACGGCTTTGAGTGCGCCGACGATGCGCGTGGGGCTGAATTGTGTCAAGGCGCGTGTTCTTGGTAACACGAAGGGCATTTATCTTCCAGTTCATAACGATGCGCCCGTATTTTTTGCGGAGCGACAGGAAATCGAAAACGCCTTGGGCTTCAACGATGTCCAGAACAAGGTGATTTGCGGTACGACGTGCATGTATTCAAACATCGCAGATCAGAAGATCGAGATACCTGTTCCGCTGAATCGTGATTTCCTGATCGGGCCGGAAGGTGCGCATCTCAACATCTCAGGCATTTCGGGCTTGGCATCGAAGACATCCTATGCCATGTTCTTGGTCAAGTCTCTGACGGAGGCCTTGGCCTCCGCCAAGGGCGAAGAGGGGGCTGGGACCGCCGCTTTCATCGTGCTGAACGTGAAGGGGAAGGACCTGCTGGCACTGGACGAAGAGACGGACGCACGGGATGCGGAACAGACAAAGGCCAAGTACGAAAGTTTGGGGCTTTCCGCCCGTCCCCTGACAAATGTTCGTTACTTCTATCCCTACGGTGGCGGTGAGTTTGGCGAGGCGTCAAAGGCGTCGACCTTCCTCTCGGCCGGAAAAGTCGCGGATCAGCTGAAGCGCGGGATTGCGCAGATTTTTAAATTTGAGGCGCGTACGGAGATTGAGAACATCGACCTTCTTTTCTCGAATGTGGATGATCCTCAACAGACGATGGCCTCGATCATCGACGCCATCCTGATTTCCCGCGAGACGGAAGGTTCAGACATCAAGACGGATACATGGGATGGACTTCGGACGAGTGTGAAGAGCCAGACGAACAGCGATACGAGAACAGGGGACAGGGGGATCGTCATCCAGAGCTGGCGCCGTTTCCACAGGTTTCTCAACCTTCAGCTGAACGCAAGCAAATCGTTCGTCGATGGGATCAATCCAAGTAACCATGAATGCCGTCTTGCGGATGAACTGATGGGCATCGAGCCGAATGACATCTTCGTGGTCGATGTCGCCAAAGAGTCCGAGGCCATGCAGGCATTCGTATTTGGCCATGTCATGCGCGAAGTGATGAAGCTGCGCAATGGAGAATATGATGGAACGCGCGGGAGCGCGAAGCCAATCCCGGATCGCATCGTCATCGTCATTGACGAGATGAACAAGTACTGTTCGAAGGACAGTCCCAAAGACTCACCGATTCTCAAGCAGGTTCTGGACATCACGGAGCGCGGTCGGTCTTTGGGCGTCGTGCTTTTCGGCGCCGAGCAGTTCCGCAGCGCCATTCACGAACGTGTGACCGGAAACTGTTCAACCAAGGCATATGGGCGAACAAATTCCGTTGAGGTCGGGAAAAAGGACTACGGATCGCTCAATGCCGTCCAGAAGGACATTCTCATGCGTTTGACACAAGGCGAATACATCATTGAAAACCCCGTCCTCCGAGCGCCCATCCGGATAACGTTCCCGAAACCCATCTATAAGCAATACAAGTGAGGACTGAAAAAGATGTCGGACAAAGACGCGACACCCGTTATCGGCAAGCATATCCTGTCGACGCTCACGATCGGCATGTATCAGGATCCGCGGATGATCTACCGCGAGTACATACAGAATTCTGCAGACCAGATTGATACGCTGACCGAAGACCAGCGACAAGACAAGATTCGGCAGACGATCGTAATCGACATCGATGAACGCAATAGGGAGGTGGTGATAACTGACCAGGCAACCGGTATCCCGCAGAAGGATTTTCGCGAAAGGCTTTTGAATGTGGCTGATTCGCATAAGGATCCGTCAAAGAACAAGGGGTTTCGGGGCATAGGCCGCTTGGCCGGACTGAATTACTGTCAGAAGCTCATCTTCGAGTCGACGGCCAAAGGTGAGACTGTCGTTTCCAGATTGGAGATGGATGGTGGCGCACTCGTTAAGATACTTCATGATACGGCAGACCGTTCGCTTGCAGGTGAGGTGATTCAGAGAATATCCAAGGTCAGTTGCATTGAGAATGCGGCCAAGGATTATGATTGTCGTTTTAGCGTGATCTTGCAGGATGTGCGTCTTGATGTCGGGCGGCAGCTTCTGGATGTCGAGTCCGTAAAGGAATTCATCGCTCAGATTGCGCCAGTTCCGTTCTCGAACATGAAGTTCAAGTTGGGAAGGGAAATCTCGGAGGAGGCCAGGAAGGCCGGCGTCCGCCTTGAAGAGTATACGGTTCGTGTCAACGGGGAAACAATCACGAAACTGTACAAGGATGTCTTGAACGATGCGCAGGGGCGGGAGCTTTCTGCCGTCGGCAAACCGGTGTATCGTTTGATCGATTGGCATGGGAAGAAACTCGCCTGGGGTTGGTTCATCCTGCCGATGAACGGAGTCTCCTTGCCGAAGTTGACGAACCCGGAGCGCAAGATTCGGCTTCGCAAGGACAACATCCAGATTGGGTTTGACGATTTTCTTGACCCTTATTTCCCTGAAGCGAGGTCGAACGGTTACATGCTCGGCGAGATTCATCTTCTCTCCGATTCGATTCTCCCAAACGGAGACCGCAATGCGCTTGAAGTATCGGAGGAGGCGGTCGCATTGAGAGATCGGCTTGAAAAAGTGTATTTCAAGGACCTGTGGAATGCGGCACACAAGGCCAACGAGCTGAACAATGCCAAGAAGGCGATTGACGCCTATCGGAATGATTTCGCGGCGGTCGAAAAGCTAGCCTTGGATGGCGTTGGCGCGGGTGTCGAGGCGAAGAGGCCGGAACTGGACAGGGCGTATGAAAAGGCTCTTGCAGGGCAGCAGAAGCTCCAGAAGGCGACCGGTGCGACTATCAGGGGCGACTTCGTCCGAGATGTTGTGGAGGCAGCCGTGTCTGATCCGCAGCGAAAGACGGTACAATTGCAACCTCCTGAAGCGGTGAACAGGGTACGAGAGTCCGAAAAGCCGAAGGGGTCTTCGTTAGATAAGGTCAAGACGACGGGAAGTCGCCTTATGAACGTGATTGTCAAGGTGCTGTCCGCAAACGGCATTGAAACGATGCAGGCGTATGAACTGGCGCAGAAGATAAATGAAGAAATTTCAGCGACGGCCTGAATGCGGTAAGTCGGTCTTGCTCCTTGAACCGAACTACTCGAACAAGTATCCTCCTGTAGGTTTGATGAAATTGGCGACCTACCATCGCCTTCAGGGCTGGACGGTCGTCTTTTTCAAGGGAGACTTGACGTTGTTTGTGGCCGAGCGTCTCGTGTATCGGCTCGTCGATGAACTGGATGCAGAGGTTCGCGGCGTGAACTGGGGACGTTGGTTTGGCGTTTTTGTCGATTATGTCTGGAAAGGTCGGGATGCGGGGCTAAAGCAGGGAATTGCGATTTGGGATGACTCGCTGACGATCGTTTTGTCGAAATTGAAGCGGTATCGGGAAAAGTATCGGAATGGCGAGTATTTCAAACTGAAGGAATGGGATCGTGTGTTAGTCACGACGCTGTTCACGTTCTATGCCGACATAACGGTTGAAACGATCAAGTTTGCTCAGCGGCTTTGCCCAAGGGAAATCCAGGTCGGAGGGATCATGGCCTCGGTTGTCCCAGATTACATTGAAAAGGAAACGGGGGTCAAACCGTCAACAGGCGTACTTGATGTCAGACGGATATTTTCGGACGATCCGATCGACGAGTCGATTGACAACCTCCCGCTTGATTATTCCATTCTCGAGGAGATCGACTATCGTTACCCAGCGGACGACGCCTTTTTCGGTCATGCGACAAGAGGATGCCCGAACAAGTGTGCATTCTGCGCAGTTCCGATCATTGAGCCTAAATATCAGTCTTACAGGGGGTTGAAGGAGAAATTGGCCTATGAGCGAAAAATGTTCGGTGAACGTGCGAATCTTTTGCTGATGGACAACAATGTTTTCGCATCCGTACATTTTCCGAAGATTGTGGCCGAAATCAAATCGGCAGGGTTTTCCGTCGGGGCAAAGATCGTTCGGAGCGATCTGTTGACCATTTGTGCTGAACGAATTGAGGAATCCTATAATCCGAGGGCCTATGTCAAGAAGGGCTGTTCCATTCTGCGGGACTGGGCGCAGCATTTGAAAGGAGACGGGAGCGGTCCAATCCTTGAGATTCTGGACGAAGGAGGTGTTCTTGGAGATTGGCATGGCGTCGGAGATAGGGAATTCCTTCGTGTCTACAAGCGCGTTTTGCCGTATTGGAGAAAGTCATTCCGCCCAGCCACAAAGACGGTGACGGTCGATTTCAATCAGGGATTGGATTCTCGTCTCGCGATAAGGGGCAAGAACATGAAACTCTTGTCCGAACTCCCGGTAAAGCCGGTTCGGATCGCGTTTGACCATTGGAATCTCAGAAAGGTCTATGAGGAATCGATTGTCGCTGCCGCGAATGCAGGCTTTCGGCAAATGTCGAATTACATTCTGTATAACTTTCATGACAAGCCAGAGGAGTTGTATTGGAGACTGCGCCTTAACATTGCATTGTGCGAAGAATTGGATGTTCCGATCTATTCGTTCCCGATGAAGTATCACCCAATAAGGGATCCCGCCTATTTTTCAAATCGCGATTTCCTGGGTGAGCACTGGTGCCGTAAATACATTCGCTTTGTCCAACTTGTCTTGAATTCGACGATGGGCAAGATCGGCCGGGGAAAGTCGTTTTTTCTGAAAGCCTTTGGCGAGTCGACGGCGGCATTTCTGGACCTGCTCTTGATGCCGGAGTATATTGTCAGAAATCGTCTCGACTGCGAAGCGTGTGGCGAGACGGAGCGGTGGCGGGACGCGCTCAGAAATCTCTCCGCTTCTGACGTGAACAGATTTAAGGAGCGATTGGTCTTCAACGATTTCAGGGTCGCCGATGAAAGCCGCGAATCGAGGGAATTGCGCCGTCTTCTCTCGTTCTATCAAGTGCCTGCGCCTGAGATCAAGAGGATATCGGATTCTCGGCGGAAACGGCTTGTCGGCGCATTTGAAGAGAAATGGCGTGGGCGTTCCGTTCGGATGACGGAAGAAGATCTTGAACAGGTCGTTCAGTCGTGTACACGTTGGGAGTTTGCCATATGATGTGAGAACGTTGATGCCTGTTCCGCCGCTCGGCGCAAGTCTCATTGCCAGGGCTGAATATGCTATAACCATGAAGAATTGAGAAGGAAGTCAACATGATGGGTTCTGACGATCAAATAGATGACAATAAGCCCTCGGCGCTCCATTGGTGGGGCGGGGCGTTGAGCGGTGGTACGACGGTGCCGTGGTCGTGGGCGGTTGGCGGAGGCAATGCCGCCAAAGAAGGGATTAAGGGCGCGGTGATTGGCGGACTCGCCAGTCTGAATGGCCTTTTTGACGACGATGGGGACGAAGCGTAGGTTGCCGTTCCGCCGTCCCGTGTAGCCTCTACATCCTCGTCTATGCCGACAGGCTCTTCCTTGGATGACGCGCTGAAGGAGCGCCCGCCGCTACCCACGCATTTATATAAATGCGTGGGTAGCGGCGGGCTATTGGCGTTAAGGGCAATCATCCGTAGACGCAACGAATTCTCATCGTGAAAATTCTGTTCCCGTACCTCTTATTCGGAGCAGGATGTTATGCGGAGCAGGATGCCGAGTGCAGGCCTTCCTGCCGCAGCTCGTTCTCTCCGGCATGTGCAGATGCGCCGCCGCGCTCTTCTGGAGCATCAGGCGATTGTAGTCATGCCGCGTGTTCCACCATATTGGCGGGAAGGACGCAGGGCGAACATCTTGTGATATACTATCCGAATCGATGCAACACGTACAGGACGCTATGAAACACGCACAGACAGTTCTCTTCCTCGGCGACGGCATGGCCGACGAGCCCCTCGCCGAACTGGGCGGCCGCACGCCGCTTCAGGCCGCACGGGTTCCCAACATGGACTGGATCGCCGCGCATGGACGGTCCGGCCAGATGCTCACGCTGCCGGACGGCTTCCCGACGTCGAGCGACGTGGCGAACATGAGCGTCTTGGGGGGGGACCTTGCGACGGAACTGTGCGGGCGCGGTCCGCTGGAGGCCGCGAGCCAGGGCATCGCGATGGGCCCCGACGACGTCGTCTTCCGCCTGAACCTCGTCACGGTGGCGCCCGACGGCACGTTGAAGGACTTTTCCGGCGGGCATGTCGGCGAGGCCGAGCAGAAGGAGGCGATCGCGCTCCTGAACGCGCAGATCGCCGACGGCTGGAAGGGGCATGCGGGCGAGTACATCCGCTTCTACCCCGGCGTGAGCTACCGCAACCTCGTGCTGTTGCACGGTCCCGCATTCAGCGGTTCGGCCGTCGCGTACGACAAGCCGGACGACAACAGCGGTAACCCCGTGGCGGAGCATCTGCCGCGCGCGAAGACGCCGGAAGGCGAATACACGGCGCAGGTCCTCCGCGACATCATCGCCCGCGCGTCCGAGGTCCTGAAGGGGCGCGGTGCGAACGGCGTGTGGCCGTGGAGCGGCGGCAAGGCCGGCGCGATCCACTCCGTCTCGGCGCGCTACGGCATCAGGGGCGCGATCGTCGCGGCGGTGGACGTGATCAACGGCCTCGGCCGCACGATGGGGCTCGACGTCATCCCGGTCCCGGGTGCGACGGGCTACATCGACACGAACTACGAGGGGAAGGCCGATGCGGCGATCAAGGCGATCCGGGACGGCTACGACTTCGTCTACGTCCACATCGAGGCGACGGACGAGGTGAGCCACGCGCAGGACCTCAAGCTGAAGCTCCAGGCGCTGGAGGACTTCGACGGACGGCTCATCGGCCGCGTGCGCGCTGCGCTCGGCGACACGGTGAGCTACTGCGTCCTCCCGGACCACCCCGTGCCGATCCGCCTCGGCAAGCATACCCGCACGCCCGTCCCCGTGGCCGTCTACCAGCCCGGCGAGACGCCGGATGCCGTCGAGACCTACGATGAGGTGGCGTGCCCGAAGGGCGCGCTCGGCCTCCTCAAGGGCGGTGAGCTGATGGATCTGCTGTTGGGATAGTTCAGTGATTAAGTCGCCGCTTCGCGGCTTTAAGTAGTTAAGTGATTAAGTTGTAGGGGGCTTGTGATGATGGAGAATCTGAGAACCTTGACATTGGCGGCCGTGGCCGCGTGCGGGCTTGCGTCCGGCGCGGGCGAAACCGTGCTGTGGCCGTCTCCGCTGACGGAGATGAAGGCGCAGAGCGACTCGACGCTCACCTTCGCCCCCGACGGGGCGGCGGTCGTGGTGACGGGCACGAAGGCGAGCTGGCCGGGGATGCGCATGGACTTCAAGTCCGGCACGATGGACCTCTCCGGCTACGGGCGCCTCACGATCGCCTTGAGCAACACGACGGACCGCACGCGCACCGTCAACCTGAGCGTGAAGGGGAAGACGCACCAGGGGCAGAGCCCCGGCGGCAGCCTCACGCTCAAGCCGCACGAGGCGGGCGAGCTGACGGTGAACCTGCGCAACATGCCGTGGGTGCTCGACGCGCCGCTCGCCCTCGAGGGCATGAACGGCAAGCCGTCCACGAAGGGCGGCACCACGTTCGACCTGCGCGAGACGTCTTCCTTCCACATCTTCTACAACCGCGACGGCAGCGCGAGCGGCTTCAGCGTGCGGCGCGTCGGCGTCTCGGGCGAGGGAATGGCGCAGAAGACGCTTTCGGCGGCGACGTTCCTGCCGTTCGTCGACAAGTTCGGGCAGTTCAAGCACGACGACTGGCCGGGCAAGATCCACGACGAGGCCGGACTGAAGGCCGCGAAGGAGGCCGAGGACGCCTGGCTCGCGGCGCATCCCGAAAGCCCGATTCCCGCCTGTGACCAGTACGGCGGCTGGGCGGGCGGTCCGCAGCTGCGGGCGACGGGCTTCTTCCGCACCGAGAAGGTGAACGGCAAGTGGTGGCTCGTCGATCCCGCCGGACGCCTCTTCTTCTCGCACGGCGTGGACTGCGTGCGCGTCGGCGCCGAGACGGGCGTCGGCTTCCGTGAACGCTATTTCGAATGGATCCCCGAAAAGACGGATCCCGTGTTCGGCGGCTTCCTCGGCACGGTGCGGTGGCCGGCGGCGCACGGGTTCTACAAGCAGCCCGAACATCTGCCCTACGCGACGTTCAGCTTCGGGCGCGCGAACGCCCGGCGGAAGTACGGCCCCGACTGGGCCGCGTTCGTGCGTGCGCGCGCCCACGACCGCATCCGCGCCTGGGGCCTCAACACGGTCGCGAACTGGAGCGACCCGGCGGTCTACCGCATGGCGAAGACGCCCTACACGGCGACGTTCGGCACGCGCGGCCCCGTCATCGAGGGCTCCTCGGGCTGGTGGGGCAAGCTGCGCGATCCCTTCGCGCCCGCGTTCATCGCGAACGCCCGGCAGTCGGCCGCCGACGAGGCGAAGCGCACGGGGACGGACCCCTGGTGCATCGGCTGGTTCGTGGACAACGAGCTGAGCTGGGGGCAGGACAACCGCGACCTCGCGCGCGCCGTGCTGCGCTCGCCCGCCGCGCAGCCCGCGAAGCAGGCGTTCCGGGACGTCCTGCGGGAGAAGTATGGCGCGGCCGAGAAGCTGGACGCCGCCTGGGGGACGTCCTAC
>ERZ1026860.1353-NODE-1353-length-12660-cov-3.570726_pt1 | contig 12660 bp, 14 predicted proteins | sample MGYA00380160_ERZ1026860 | MGnify/ENA primary metagenome ERZ1026860 (study PRJEB33269, sample SAMEA4719796) | human gut metagenome | biome: human-associated habitat; feature: organic feature; material: feces | place: Cameroon | collected 2013-10 ... | reverse complement strand
AATTCTTCCGTTCTTCCATATTTATTATATTTCACATGCTGTGTTCTCTTGAAGATGAATTTTCGACCGTTTGGACATAAGAGATTTCCATCAGCATCTTTTGTAAAGTTTACAGCCCGATACGGATTTTCATGGTATTTTTTGTCAGTCGTTTCTTTTTTGTACATGGTAAATTTCATGTATTTTTCCATGCTGTGTTCTTCGCAATAAAGATAATTATTGTAAGAACCGTATCCGGCATCAGCAACCGGATATTTCGGATAATGACCATATGTGCGATTGAATTTTTCCATCAAAGGTACAAAGCATTCCATATCGGATGCATATGGTTTTACGTCGATTACGGCTATGTATTCATCACAGATGGCTGCCTGAAGGTTGTAGGCAGGAAGCAGCTGATCGTTTCCCATGTAATCACGTTTTAAACGCATAAAAGTTGCATCATGATCTGTTTTCGAATAACTGTTTCTTTCTTCTCCACAGGTCTCGATGTGATATGCATAGGATTTTAAACGTTCCAGATATTCTTTCAGTTCTTCGCATTGCTTTTGCCGAATGCTTTTTCTATGACCACGTCCGGAAACAAAAGAAGTTTCATCCAGTCTGGTTGTTTCTTTGTATATCGTAAGTAATTCAGAGACGTAGTCAATTGCGTAAGCTTCTCGTTTTTCAAATTTTATTCCGAAATATCCAAGTACTTCCTGATTCATAGAATCAATCAAAAGTGAAATCTTATCAAAAACTTTTTGGCGATTTTTTACACAGGATTTTTTCCATACCCAGGTATACCGATTGGCATTTGCTTCGATTTTTGTTCCGTCAATGTATGTGTGCTGCAGGTCTACGTGCTCTCTTGTAAAAATATATGAATTAATGTCTGCAAATATCTGTTCAACAGAATCGGTTAGTTCATTTCGGATTAAGTTCCCAAATGTAGCAAAGGAAGGCGTTTTCATGCCATCGAGAAGATACATGTAGCGAATGTCATTATGACAGAGCTTTTCAATCTCTCGTAAAGAACAGATGCCGTTTTCCATAAATGCAAAAAGTATAACTTTAAGAAGTTTTTGAACATCACATCTTGGACGACCTGTTTTGTAGCCTTTCTCTACAAAATATCTTGATAAGTCAATGTGATCCATAACCTCACAAAAAGTATATACCGGATCAGAAATATCGATCAATTTTTCAATTTCTAATGGTAATTTCAGCTGACGCATAGTATAATTACCATTGGTGTTGTTAGTTAGTAGCATAATTAATTATACCAAAAAATCGCTCAGACCTCACGGTCTGGGCGATTTTTTTCTAGGGGAGTTTTTTTACAGCCCCTTTTTCTTCGCCAATATTCTATTCTGTAATATGGATATCATCAAAACAGTCAAATGTTGCAAAATAGTCTTTCGGTGTTTCTGCTCTTCGGATAAGCTGTACGGAACCATCCTCTTTCAGAAGCAGTTCTGCTGATTTCAGTTTACCATTGTAATTGTATCCCATGGAGAATCCATGTGCTCCGGTATCATGAATTACCAGATAATCTCCCATCTCAATTTCAGGAAGCATTCTGTCAACTGCGAACTTATCACAGTTCTCGCACAGGGAACCTGTCACATCATATTTGTGATCACATGGTGCATCTTCTTTTCCAAGTACCGTAATATGATGATATGCACCATAAATTGCAGGTCTCATAAGGTTTACTGCACATGCATCTACACCAATGTACTCTTTGTAGATGTGTTTCTGGTTAATTGCCTTTGTCACAAGGCAGCCATATGGTCCCATCATAAATCTTCCCATCTCTGAGTAGATTGCAACATCGCCCATACCAGCCGGAACCAGAACTTCGTCATATACTTTATGAACGCCTTCACCAATGGCACGGATATCATTTGGTTCCTTGTCCGGAGTATACGGAATTCCGACTCCACCGGAAAGATTGACAAACTTGATATCGCATCCTGTCTTTTCTTTTAATTCTACTACCAGCTCAAACAGCTGTTTTGCAAGCTGGGGATAATACTCATTGGTTACCGTATTACTTGCAAGGAATGCATGAATCCCAAACTTCTTGGCACCCTTTGCTTTTAGGATCTTGTAAGCCTCAATGATCTGATCTTTTGTCATACCATACTTGGCATCTCCAGGGTTGTCCATGATTCCATTACTCATCTGGAACACTCCGCCCGGATTATAACGGCAGCTGATCGTCTCTGGAATATATCCCAGTGTATCCTCTAAAATCTGAATATGTGTAAAATCATCCAGATTGATAATTCCACCAAGCTTATTGCAGTAAGCAAATTCCTGTGGTGGTGTATCATTGGAAGAAAACATAATGTGATCTCCAGAAAATCCGGTTGATTTTGCAAGCATCAGTTCCGTATAGGAAGAACAGTCACATCCACAGTCATATTCCTGCAGAATCTTAAGCAGGTATGGATTCGGAGTTGCTTTCACGGCAAAATACTCACGGAATCCAGGATTCCATGCAAATGCTTCCTTTACTGCTTCTGCGTTCCTGCGAATGCCTTTCTCATCATATAAATGGAACGGCGTTGGATAGGTCTTTACGATCTCCTCAACCTGTTCTTTCGTTACAAACGGTGTCTTCTTCATATATTCCTCCCATATCGAATCTTCTATTCGCTTTTATACTTTATCATGCTAAATGCTTTGCTTTCACTATGCTACAACATATTTTTCGGAAATTCAAGTTTTTTTGCGTATTTTTCCTGTTCGTTCCTGAGAAAATATGTTATACTTGGCGTGATGTGATAATGAAACATGTATTAAGAAAGGAGCAGTGATTGTGAGTATTACAATTCTGCCTTATATTGATCAGACGTTGCTTCAACAACAGAAAGATGCAATTGCCAATTCCAGGAAACAAGAAGTCCTGAACCAGTTTGAAGCAGCACTGAATGCAGCAGCTTCCGCCCTTGAAACAATTCAGGCGGATCAGAAAGCTTTTTCCGCTGCAGCTTCACCAGTTTCCTCGGTCACGGTGTCTTCTGAACCATATAACATTTCATCCCAGACTACACTTGTCACTTCTGCATCACTGAATTGTCCTGCAGAACTGGAATCTTATTTTAAGGAAGCCTCTGAGGCTTATAGTGTTGACGAACGTTTATTAAAATCCATCGCCAAAGCCGAATCCTCTTTTCAGTCGGATGCAACCAGTCATTCCGGTGCAATGGGTATCATGCAGCTTATGCCTGCTACTGCTTCCAGCCTCGGCGTCTCCAATGCTTATGATGCAAGAGAGAATATTCTTGGCGGTGCCAAATATATTTCTCAGCTTTTACAGCAATATCAGGGAGATACCTCCCTTGCTCTTGCAGCTTATAATGCCGGAAGCAATAACGTTGACAAATATGGCGGAATCCCGCCATTTACCGAGACCCAGAATTATGTATCCAAGGTTCTCAGCTATTACAACAGCGAAGAATTATAATTTTAACTTTGAAAGAAGATCTCCAAGACTTGTCGATGCGGACTCATCGGATGTGTACTCTTCTACATCTCCGGCATCTTCCGTATCGACCATTTCTTCTTCCAGAGCTTTCATACTAAGACTGACCTTATTATCATTTGTATTTATGATCTTCACTTTGACTTTCTGTCCTTCTTTTACCACCTCATGTGGGGATGCAATTCTTTTCTGACAGATCTGCGAGATATGCACCAGTCCACTGATTCCATTTCCCAGATTCACAAAAGCTCCATATGGCATAATCGACTCTACGGTTCCTTCTACAATTGATCCAGGAACAAGCATGGATATCTTATGATTTCTCTGTTCTTCTTCACGTTCTCTTTCAACTGCTTTACCGGATAATACTAACTTTTCTTTTTCCTGCTCCACCGTAATCACGCGGACATCTACTGTTTTTCCGATCCATTCATCCGTATTTTCCACATAATCACTACAGATCTGTGATGCTGGAATAAATGCCCGGATTCCTTCAAGATATGCAACCACACCACTTGGAACACTTTCTTTGATGCGCACTGATACAACCGTATCATTGTCTTTCATTTCTTTCAGTTTGTCCCACGCAAGCATATCGTTGGCTTCTTTTTTGGATAATTCTATATTACCGTTTCCATCATCCATATTGATAACGGTTGCCTCAATCTCATCTCCCGGATGAATTTCTTCCATGACAGAAAAATCCGGATCATTGCTTAAATTCTCAACTCTGATAATTCCCTGTGTATAATATTTCAGATCCAGCGTTACCTCTTCTTCATTCACATCAATAACGGTTCCTGTAAGAATATCTCCTTCTTTAATCTGGCGAAAAGAAGCCTCTATTTCCTTTTCAAAATCTTTCATTGTTTCCATTCGTATTGTTCCTGCCTTTCTTTAAAATGTAAGAATTTTTTATACAAAACACAAAATTCATATTGACATTTCATGTCCGCTATAGTATATTAAATGAGCTGACGTAATTGCGGAAGCGTGTGATGCTGATGTGGCTCAGGGGTAGAGCACTTCATTGGTAATGAAGAGGTCACGGGTCCGATTCCCGTCATCAGCTTTTTTCAAACCCTTGATCTGATCAAGGGTTTCTTTTTATCTTAAAAGCACATTTTCAGCTTTATCATTCCCTGCTTTTTATCTCGACGATCACAAACAGACCGATCATACCAAAAATTCCACCGATACATGCAAACCCTGGATTTGCAAGGAAAACGCCGATTGCAACAAAAATCACACATAACAGGAAGAGGAACATAATGATCCGCATTTTCCAAACATTATTTCTTTTTTTCATAGTCTCACCCTTTCTACGACAATATAGGGACTTAGACCTGGTTTTATTCTCCCACGTCTAAGCCCCCCTTTTTAACCTTGAATATAATTCGGCACGCCTTCATTCAGTGCCTCAAATTTCTTACGGATGTCCGATGCCACCTTTTCCGGAGTATCTTCTGAAAGAATATACTCTCCATTCCGCACATGCAGATAATATAACTCATCTGCTGTAAAACCTATATCCATAGCCGGCTGCCTCCCTTTTCCGTCATTTTAAATTATGTAGTCCTATATTTCAATGATATATTTCTCATATGCATTGATCACCTTTGTATCTCCGATCATATCTTCTCTCTGGAATTGTCTTCCATAGGACAGATGAACATGACCATGCACAAAATATTTCGGATGATATTTATCGATCAGCGTCAGAAAAATCTGAAATCCCTGGTGGCATAAATCGGTTCCGTCATGAAACCCTCTGGCCGGTGAATGCGTTACCAGAATATCGAAACCTCTGTGGAACCATAATTTAAACTTCAATTTTGTAATCCGTTTACGCATCTCCCGTTCCGTATATTGATTGATACCCTGCTTATACCGCTGTGAGCCGCCAAGTCCAAGTATCCGTACTCCCTGAAACGAAAAAATATCATCTTCGATGCAGATACATCCCTGTGGTGGATCTGTTTTATAACCATCATCGTGATTCCCCCTGATATAAAGCACCGGAATCGATGTCATAGTCGTCAGGAACGATAAATACGATGCTTTCAGATCGCCACAGGAAATAATCAGATCAATATCCTTAAAGTCATCTTTGGAAAAGAAGTCCCAGTAAGTTTTGTACTCCTCATCCGCTATACACAGTATCTTCATTCTTATTTTGTTTCCTCTACACCCTTTAATGCAACAACCGAATGTGCATCATCTACAAGTTCACCGATTGCAGGAATTCTTCCGATTACATTTTCTACAAGCCAATCCATTTTCATGATCTTCTCCGGCTTCATCTCCTGTCCTTCCCGATTCTTCAATGTGCCATCCTGTGAATGGATTTCTCCATAAAACGGAACGATCGATCCGGAACAGATATCGTTTTTGAAGTGTCCCACCAGACGCCGTACACCAGTTGGAACATTGTTGGAGCAGATCAGATCAATAACACCTGCCGACATTCCCCACCAGTAATTCAAAGCTTTCCGTTCGCCGTTCTCTTCGCTCTGGTAATTGCCTTCTATAATGCTTCGTATCATCTTCTCATAGAATATACCCCAGTTCCAGAGCGGCATCGCAAGGTTGGTTGTCGCACCACTTTCAACCCGATAAATGCCAAACTGTCTCGATGCACTCTGTGGTGTAATCATATCCTGATTGGAAATATAGTGAATATCGTTCTCTTTGATAAACGTATCCAGGTCATATCCTTTTCTTGTAGACCATTCCAGATAGATCTTTGCTCTCGGATTCACACAGGCTGCAAACGCATTGATATTCGCAGTCATTCCATAAATCGGATAATCTGCAATATATCCAATCTTGTCATTTTCAGCCATTGCTCCGGCAATCAGTCCGGATAGGAATTTCGCCTCATACATGCGCGCATAGTACGTACGGATATAACGATGTGGTGTATTCAGTGAACAATTGAGAATCTTAACTTCCGGATGTTCAATCGCAGCTTTCAGGCTCTGTTTCATCATCTGCGGGGCAACTCCAAATATAATCGTAGCTCCCTGTGCGATCACAGACTCCAGTACCTGCGCAATATTCTGTTCACTTACATCATTCACACAGATTGTACTGACTTCGTCCGGGAAGGTCTCCTCGAGATATGTCCGTCCCAGTTCATGTGCATAGATCCAGTCCGATGTTTCCGGTGATTTCGGATATAAAAATGCAACCTTAACTTTCTTTGTGGTAGACGGTAAAAAATAACTCCAGAGTTTCCGTTTCTCCGGTGCTTTTTCCTGTTTCGGATCAAGAACCAGATCAACACTGTGTTTCTCTGTCAGCATGATAAATTCATTCCACGATTTCACTACATTATCGTTGTATTCTTTATCACTCATATTAAGCGCAGCTTCAAATCCGAAAATATTAATAAAGCACAGAATTGCATCTCCCTTTGTAATCGGCAGTTTATCTCCACCGTTGAAACGGTATGCACGTTCAAAATGAAACAGCACCTTATTAAACTTCTCTCTTGTGATATCATCCCACTTTCCCTGAACCCCGACCAGCGAGAGCAGACGTTCTGCACTTCCTTCTTTTGTAAATTCAACCGTATTCAATCCGGATATATCACTGAATTTCATAAATTCGTAATAATGCCTTACATCTTCGTCATCCGTCAGTTTCGGTATTTTTCTTGTGACAAATGCGGAAATTGCAAATGCTTCATAATATTTCAGCACACTTACCCTTTTATTGCCCTCAACCACATAATAACGATTCATGTATTCGTATACTTCGATTGGATCACGAATCCCCTCTGTCACCTGTGCATCTGCAAGATTGGACCATTTTACGGAAAATTCCGTACCATAATCCAGAATCGGCATAAAATTATCTGCAAATGCCTGTGTTCTCCCCATCGTACTGGTACCAACCACGTGATCCAGTGGAATGTTCATCAGCCCCAGATTCTTCTCTGTCTGTATCATATCATTATTGATAATCTCATCCAGAACCGGAAGATACGGGAACTTTCCTTTTGCGACAGATGATTTATATTCTTTTCTGCCCAGCTTTAATGCTTCCTGATATTCATGTATTCCCATTGACTCACACTCCTTTGTCATCTCCTATAGTATTATAATATCTTCTTTTGTCGAAAAAAACAAATACTTCTTTATTAACTGCCAATTATTTGGTATAATAAGTTAGGTAATAGGTACTACAGGAGGGGATTGAGTGAAAAATATAACTTTGGAACAGGCAGATATTATTGGAGAAATTGCCAACATCTGCATTGGAAATGCTGCTACAGCATTAAGCATGATATTGAACCGTGCAACAAATATCACAACACCTGTCGTCGAAGTCCTGAGTAAAGAGGAAGCTCTGACAGCAAAAGACCGGGTTTTGATCAAAGTTCCTTACACCAAAGGATTAGAAGGCACAAACCTTATGATTCTGCAGGAACACGATGCACTTGTAATTGCCAATCTTATGATGGGTGGCGATGGAAAAGATATTTCCAGCCTTACACTTGATTCACTCACCTTATCGGCAATTTCAGAAGCCATGAATCAGATGTGCGGCACAATTGCCACTTCCATGGCAACACTTTTGAACAAGCCAACCGATATTGGAACACCTCTCATCAATTCCAATTATGAGAAATCCTTTGATATACCGGAAGAATTATGCAACGGAACAGATATTTTAAAGGTCACGTTCCATCTGACTGTAGATGATCTGATCGACAGCAGTCTTCTTCAGTTATATCCAATCAGTATTGTACAACAGATTTTAAATCATTAGGAGGAAATGAATATGGCAAGCGTTTTAATCGTTGACGATGCAGCATTTATGAGAATGATGCTCAAAGATATTCTTACTAAAGGAGGATATGAAATCGCAGGTGAAGCAGGCGATGGTAATGAGGCAGTGGCAAAATATGCAGAACTGAAACCGGATCTCGTCACACTTGATATCACGATGCCGAACAAAGATGGTCTTCAGGCATTAAAAGAAATCAAAGAATCCGACCCGAATGCAGTATGCGTCATGTGCTCTGCCATGGGGCAGCAGGCTATGGTTATCGATGCAATCCAGGCTGGTGCGAAAGATTTCATTGTAAAGCCATTCCAGCCAGAACGTGTTCTGGAATCTATTCGTAAAGTAATCGGATAAAAAATTGCTTTTATCCACGAAAAAACCAGTAAATGGAGATTCCATTTACTGGTTTTTATTATACACAGGAACATTTCTTTCTGACTCTTTGAATATACTTTCTTTCAAATTCGCGTACCGAAATTGGTTTATCGTACAAATATCCCTGAATCATATTGCAGCCACATTCCTGAACGATCTTCTCTTCCTCACTGGTTTCAACACCTTCACAGATCACATCCAGATTGATTCTCTGGAACATCTCCACAAGGCTTCTCATAATCTCAATTCCCTGACAGTTCTGAAGACTGTTTACTACAAACGCACGGTCAAATTTTACAACGTTCGTGGGAATTCTTCCAAGAATATAAAGAGAATTATATCCAGTTCCAAAATCGTCCATGCTGATCCGGTAACCTTTCATTCTGAGCCATGTAACCTTCTGAATGATTCTCTGTAAGTCTTCACAGAACATGGTTTCCGTAATCTCAAATTCGAGGTATTTCTTCGGAATCTGATAACTCTCCACCAGCTGATCCACTTTCTGAAGGAAGCCAGGAACCATAAAATCCGCACGGGAAAGATTTACAGATACCTCAATCAATTCTCCATAATCTTCCTTCCACTGCTTCATCTGTTCAAGCACAAGAAGGATCATCTGAAAATCCAGCTGTGTAATCAGTTCTGCAGACTCAAGAACAGGAACATAGACATTGGGTGACATTACATTACCGTGCTCATCTTCAATTCGCGATAACGCTTCCGCACCAACAACCTTCTGCTCATCGATTGAAAACTTCGGCTGCAGAAAAAGCCGGATCTTATTATTCTCAAGTGCATTCTCAAAGCTCGGAATCACGCTTGCCTCTTTTAATGATCTGTTTCGCAATTCATCTGAATAAACCGCAATCACATCCACATATTTATGCGTGATGCTCTTCATCGCATACCTTGCATTATCAATTGCATACTGGAACGTATCATTCTGTCTCATAATATATGCTCCGCAGCTGATGTGAACCTTTGACATCGGGTATTCTTCATTAATCATTTTCATAAAATTCTGAATTGCCATCTGAAGCCTTGCCTTCAGAAAACGTTCTGGAACACCATACCCTTCCGTTAAGATAATCAGGTGATCCACATAGTATTTTGCAGCAAGCCAGCAATCATCATCATCTACACAAAAATAATGAATCATTTTTACAAGTAGTTCATCTCCACAGGCATATCCATAAACCTCGTTAAAATATTTCAGATTACGGATATTCACGCTGATCAAAACTGGTTCATCCATCAAATGGTATAACCGGCTTCCAGCTCTCTTAAAATCAGCAAGAGACACCAGTCCATCCGCATCGTATTCTACATCATCAAACTTCTTCATGTTATACTTATCCTTCTTATCAGTATCGGAAATACCAACTTTTCCAAGTTTTCCCCATTGTATTCCCCATAAATACTCTCATAATAAGTCTCTCATTTTTTTGTCCATTTGTAAATAGAGTTTTAGTAACAGATACTGCATGTTTCAATTGCATGCTCTGCTAATATCCGCTCACCGTGTTCTTCCAGAAAGGCTTTTCTTTCTAGTCCAACCGCTACTTCATCCGCATATTCATCGGTCAGCACCGACAAATGAAGCACCTCACTTTCTGTACAATTGGTAAGTGTCATGATCAGGTAATAACATCCCTGATATTTATATAACATATTCTCAGGAATCTGTTCCAAAGTAACCAGTCTGGAAAAACGCATAAATACATCCATATCCGAGAATTTAAAAATTGCCACAACTTCCGTCACATCTTCTGTCTGCTCTGGCAATTCTGTATCACCCGGCTGCTCTGCTTCTGATCCTTTCTTTAATTCATCCCATTTATCGGAAGGGATCGAATCCAGAAATCCATTTACAATGTCTTTCAGATGCTCCATCATCTGAGATTCCCGATGTTCGGAAAACGTTAAGACCAATGTATGATCTGGCATGAAATCTGCCCGGACGGTCTTTACACCAAGGTTAAATTTCTGCTCAAGCTTCTGTTCTGCAAGGTCAAATATATGGTTCATGAACTCCTGTGTCCGCTCTCCATTGCTCATAATCTCTTCCAGCGTATATCCAAGACCTTCAATTTCTTCCTCTGAAATGATACATTTTATCGTATGTTCTCCGATTCGTGAAAATTCCATATACAATCACCTGCCTTCCCTTAATTGTGAATCGTTTTTATTTTGCTTCTGATGCGCTGCAGCGCATTATCGATCGACTTTGGAGTTTTTCCCATATATTCAGCAATCTGAATATAATTCATCCCTTCCAGGTAATGGTCAAGTACATCCCTTTCCATTCCGCTCAACTTTCTCACAAGGGCAGCATAAAAATCCTGCTGATTCTCATATTCAATCATAAGCTGCTCCGGACTTTCTGCCTGCTGACTGCTCAGCATCTCATCAAGAGGAATTCCGTTTTCCCGGCTTTCCGTATTAAAAGATACATACGTATTTAAGGGAATATGCTTCTTCCTGTTCGAAGCCTCCACAGCGGAATAAAGCTGTCTTGAGATACAGATATCAGCAAAATGAAAAAAACTGGAATCGTGTCCCTGCCTGTAATCCCGGACCGCCTTGAACAATCCGATCATTCCTTCCTGGATGAGATCATCCGTCTCCCCTCCGATCAGATACATTGCATTTGCTTTTTTCCGTACCAGCGGCTTATATTTTTCCATGATATAATCTATGATGTCATTGTCTCCCAGTCTGAACTTCTCGATCAGCTGTTCATCGGTAAGGCTGCTATATTTGTTCTCCAAACGCTTTATGCTCCACTCTTCCTCTATCTGTTATTTTGCCTGAATTCTCTGACGTACAATCTCATATGCAAGAACTCCCGTTGCAACAGATGCATTCAACGAATCAATATCTCCGTTCATCGGAATCGATGCAACAAAATCGCAGTTTTCACGCACAAGCTTGCTCACACCTTCTCCTTCATTCCCGATCACAAGTCCGATCGGTCCTGTCAGATTCAGATCATACATCGATGTTCCATCCATATCTGCACAGACAAACCACATGCCCTGCTCCTTTAATTCCCGGATGGTATATAGTTGATTGCTCCAGCAGAAGTTCTGGCCACCGTAGGTGTAAGTCCTACTGCTCTTCTCTTCGGAATGATAATACCATGTGCACCTGCAAGATTTGCTGTACGGATGATCGCACCAAGATTATGTGGATCTTCGATCCCATCCAGAATAAAAATGAACGGTGGCTCTCCTTTTTCTTCCGCATTCTTTAAAATATCTTCTACCTCAGCATATTCATATGCAGCCGAAATTGCAATCACGCCCTGGTGTTTTCCTGTCTCTGATAACTGTTCCAGACGTTCTTTTGCCACATAATTCACGATCGTATCATGCTTTTTGGCTTCTCTCAGAATCGATCTGACTGGTCCGTCTTGGCAACCATCCAGTACAAATAATTTATCAATTGTTTTTCCGGATCGAAATGCCTCAAGTACTGCATTCCGTCCTTCGATTTTATTCTCTTCGTATCCCATAGGATCTCCTTTAGTTCTAATACGTAATATTAAGTTTCTCGATCGCATACTTTACAAGTTCTACGATTCTTGGAAACTCATCCTTCAAATACAGATAACCCATCAGTGCCTCAAAACCGGTTGCATTCCGGTAATCTGACATTGTTGCATTTTTTGCCATCGTTGGAGACTTTGCATTACGTCCTCTCCGGTAAATATCCGCCTCCTCAGGTGTCAGAATTTCTTCGAGTACTTTCATCATTTCTGCCTGTGTTTTGGCCTTTACAATGTGACTGGTCCGGTAGTGCAGCTGACTCGCCTTTGTATTTCCCTTTCCGACAACAATAGATCGGATTACCAGATCAAAAATGCCATCTCCGATATACGCAAGTGCAAGCGGTGAATATGTACGGATATCCACCGGTGCGATCTCAAACTCCTCTTTAATATATGCATCAATTCCTTTTTCCATTAAACAAGCTCCCATACCACGCCCTCACGGGTATCTTTAATT
>ERZ1026860.1350-NODE-1350-length-12677-cov-18.937886_pt1 | contig 12677 bp, 9 predicted proteins | sample MGYA00380160_ERZ1026860 | MGnify/ENA primary metagenome ERZ1026860 (study PRJEB33269, sample SAMEA4719796) | human gut metagenome | biome: human-associated habitat; feature: organic feature; material: feces | place: Cameroon | collected 2013-10 ... | reverse complement strand
CGGGGACGTGTCGTTGTCGGTCAGGAGGTTGAAGTCCCTGGCACGCACATGGGCAAACTCGCTCATGTCGACGTAGTCCTCACCACCGCAGAGGAACAGAGCGCATCCAGCCGAGAGGCCTACAATGGCTTTTCTCACTCTTAGGTGTGCGGACATATTCACACATAGAGTACCAACCCATTGGCTTGCAGGCAAATCCTGTTTCAGGTGTGCGGAATCCTTCACACCTGGAACAGAGCGCATCCAGCCGAGAGGCCTACAATGGCTTTTCTCACTCTCAGGTGTGCGGACATATTCACACCTAGAGTACCAACACATTGGCTTGCAGGCAAATCCTGTTTCAGGTGTGCGGAGTCTTTCACACCTGGAACAGAACGCACCCAGCCGAGAGGCCTACAATGGCTTTTCTCACTCTCAGGTGTGCGGACATATACACACCTAGAGTACCAACACATTGGCTTGCAGGCAAATCATGTTTCAGGTGTGCGGAATCTTTCACACCTGGAACAGAGCGCATCCGGCCGAGAGGCCTACTATGGCTTTTCTCACTCTCAGGTGTGCGGACATATTCACACATAGAGTACCAACCCATTGGCTTGCAGGCAAATCCTGTTTCAGGTGTGCGGAGTCTTTCACACCTGGAACAGAGCGCACCCAGCCGAGAGGCCTACTATGGCTTTTCTCACTCTCAGGTGTGCGGACATATACACACCCAGAGTACCAACACATTGGCTTGCAGGCAAATCCTGTTTCAGGTGTGCGGAATCTTTCACACCTGGAACAGAGCGCATCCAGCCGAGCGGCCTATTCCTGAATTATATTGCCAGAGTCAGTATTAGAAGGCTCAGGCGTTACATTCTCATGTTCAGGAACGGAAGCACAGGCGTATAATAAAACAAACGGAAGCAGTGCGCATAAGACTTTCCTAGGCTATAAGATTTATGGTCAAAAAAAAGGGTATCTTGGAAACAACACCGTTCTGGTGACGGCACTGACTTTTATCATAGGGTGAACATCCTTGGCGAGGCTTCATGTCCGTCCGATTCTGGTGACGGCACAGACTTTTATCATAGGGTGAACATCCTTGGCGAGGCTTCATGTCCGCCCGATTCTGGTGACGGCACTGACTTTTATCATAGGGTGAACATCTGGGAGGCGTGGGTGCGGGGAAGGGTCTGGAGGTTGGTGATGTCCTTTGCGGTGAGGCGACCGTCAACACTGATCGACCTGAGGGCTTCGGCGGCGGAGGCGAAGGCTAGGGAGGGGGTGTTGTTGTTCTCGCTGAGGTGGCAGAGAAAGAGGTTCTTCAGGCCGGGGTGCCAGAAGCGGCGGATGGCGGAGGCGCATTCGTCGTTGCTCAGGTGGCCGTTGCCTTGGCAGATACGCATCTTTAGGTCGTGGGGGTAGGGGCCGCCTATGAGCATTCCGGGATCGTAGTTGGACTCGATCACCACGGTGTCTGCCTTCCGGGCATATTCAATGGCCTCGTCGGTCGCGCGGCCGGCGTCGGTCATCAGGAAGAAACTGACGGAAGACCATTCTATGAAATAGCCTACGGTCTGGGTCGCGTCGTGCGGCACCACAAAGTGGCTTACCAAAGGAAGATCCTCTTCGGGAACATCATCGCGCAGTCTTACTCTGACGGGGACGGCGGGAAGGATGCGGCGGTAGGAGGCTATGTGGGTCTGGGTGAAGGTGTGATGGGAAAGGGCCTCGTGGAGAACGGCGGTGGCGTAGACCGGCTTTCCCAGATGCTTGCAGTATGAGCCAAGATGACGGATGTGATCCAGATGGTCGTGTGTGACCAGCACAGCCTGAAACGAATCCGTGTCCAATCCATGTTCCATCAAGGTTTTCTTCAGACGACGAACAGTCACCCCGGCATCGATCAGAAGCCCGGACTTGCCGTCGGAAAGGAAATAGCAGTTGCCGCAGCTGCCGCTGGAAAGGCTCAGGAACTTCAGCATCACTTCTTCTCCTCCTCACAATATTTCGAGATCACACTGTAGGCATCACCGACACCAAGCTCACCGGCCCTCGAAAGATCGATGCAGCCTTTCTCTTTGTCTTTCAAGTAGATCAGGACAAGGCCTCTGTTATAATAGGCATCTCCCATGTAAGGATAGATGTTGATCGCTCTTGTGTAGCTGTCCACAGACTCGACGAATTTCGAGGACAGGCAGTAGAGGTTACCAAGATTAAAATAGACATACGGAACACCCGGCAGAATCCTGTCGGCGGCCAACATGTCGTCTATGGCCTCCGAATAGTCGTAAGTCCTGCTCACCTGGTCACGCACACGGGCTCTGGTGGTGCCCTTGTCATCCATGGTCAAGGTCTGGACATTGTTCTCGATGGACGAGATGAAATCAATCATCTCGGCGCGGAGCACTCCCCTGTTCAAGTGGTAGAACGCCTTGTAGTACTCTGAATATTTTCCCGTACCCTCAGCGTTGACGGCGACGTCAAACTGGCTCAGAGCCGTTGTGTACTGTTTGGACTGTACGTTGTAAAGACCTTTGATGAAAGCCCTGTCGGCATCCGTAAGGGATTTAGGATCTCCTGCGGCCAGATATGAATCCCCATAAAGCGAGGCATCAATTCCGTGAGCAAATACAGGCTTGACCAAAGAATCCGAATTGGAAACGGTCATGCTGACCGGAGAGTCAGAGATGAACTTGTCGATGAGAGGATTCTCATAGCGGTGACGTAAAGCTATGTTCTGGTTGTCACGCTGAGCCGAAAGACTGAACTTGTACAGAGACTTAAGCCGGATGTTGATGTCCCGGTTCTGAAGCAGTTCGTTGTCGAAATCCTTTTTCGCGAAGTCCGCGTCCAATGCGATCAGAGAGCTGTATTTCTTGGTCGTGTCGGCGAAAGACCCCTCGTCAGTGGCGTTTTTCGCGCGATATTCCTGAACTTTCTTCTGGGCTATGTCGTAGTCCTGCTTCGAGGACTTGGTCCGCCCGAGCATATTCTTGACATAGGAGCGGTTAAGATAGGCCTTGGCGAAGTCCGGATAGAGTTCGATGGCCTTGTCATAGTCGTCAAGAGCGTCCAGCCAACGCTCCATCTGAACGAAATAGGATGCCCTGTTGTAGTAGGCCAGCACGTTCTCCGGGTTGATGTTGATGACATGGTCCATGTCCGCGAGAGCGTCCTCCATGTTCCCGACCTGAGCGTTGATCAGGCTTCGGTTGTAAAGGGTAAGGGCGTTGCCCGGCTCGTCCCTGAGGACACGGTTCAAGTCCTTCATCGCGGCGTTGTAGTCGTTCTGGTCGTAGTACATCAATGCCCTGTTGAAAAAGGCGAATGTGTTGGTCGTGTCAAGGCTGATCGCCTTGTCCATGTCGGCTATCGCATCCTTGTAGTCTTTCCTCAAGGCATAGACACGTCCGCGGCGGATGTAGCCTTCCGGATCGAAACGGTCCAGCTTGATGGCCTTGTTGTAGTCCTCCAGAGCCTTTGTCGTGTCATTCAGGAAAAGGTACGACGCTCCCCTGTTCAGGTAAGCGGATGGGTCTTTCGGATCCTTTCTGATGTAGCGGTCGAAATCGTCCACAGCCTTGTCGAACTGCTGGGCGAGGAAATAGGTGACACCACGGCTGAAATAGAGTCCGTTAAGGCCAGGTCGAAGTTCCATGGCCCTTTCCAGATCCTTGAGGGCCTCGTCATACTTCCCGAAACGGCTGAGGGTGATCGCCCTGAAATGATACCCGTTGGTGAAGACAGGATTGAGGCGGACGGAAGTGTTGAAGTCGGCCTGTGCCCCACGGAGGTCACCAAGGTTGTACTTGGCGATTCCCCTGTAGAAAAATGTCCAACAATCTGTCGAATCCAGACGGGCGAGCACATTGAAATGGCTGATGGCTTCCGAATATTTCCCTTCCGAAAGGGCAGCGCGGCCTCTGAAGTTGAACACGTCCTTGTCGTACTGCGCATTGGATGTCAAAGCGAAGTACAAGAGGATAAACAGAGACAGCACAATCCTTTTCATACAAATATATTTTACTTTAAGGCTTAAAATTCCTAATTTTGTCGTTTGCAAAGATAAACATTTATCGTGCCTTGAAGACGCTTTTAAGTAAATTTTTCATATTCGCTCTCCTCACGGTGTCCGCTGGGGAGGCTTTGGCGCAACAGACGACCACCAAAATGGTACCGTCCGGACGCAACGCCGAGAAGATCATATCTGCCGAGAATCTGCAAAGACAGGTCGAATATCTCTCCGACACGACCTTCAAAGGACGCTCCACAGGAAGCAAAGGTGCGGCGGAAGCGGCTCTTTGGATCTCGCGGAGGTTCGAGAAGGCCGGACTTATGCCGTTTGACGGCAGTTGGAGCCGATCCTTTCCGGTCGGAGATGTGGTTGGACGCAACATCCTTGGTTTTCTTCCCGGGAAAAGGGATGGGTCCAAAGAATGGTACACGATCGTGACGGCCAACTATGACAGCCACGGGATCATAGACGGCAACATCTATCCCGGAGCGGACAGCAACGCCTCCGGGGTCGTGGCGATGCTTAGCATAGCGGATATGTTCAACAAGATGAAGGGCTACGGCAGATCCTACGGGAAGAACATAATATTCGTCGGCCTTGACGCGAGGGAGAAGAATTCCGCCGGTGCAGAGGCATTATGGAATGACATCTCCAACGGGAACCTCAAGGATCCGGTAAGCGGCGAGACCATCACCAAAGACAAGATCAACGCCGTAGTGGTCCTTGACATTCTCGGCAGTTCGCTGGAGCCTCTCAATAAAGACAGGAAAGACTATCTGATAATGTTGAGCGGGGGCCAGTACACCTTCGAATTCACTAGGGCGAACGAGGGCAAGGACCTTGGACTGGACATCTCCACGAGCTATTACGGCAGCAAGAATTTCACCGAGATGTTCCACGGCAGGGTCGGCGACCAGAAGGTGTTCACCGGAAACGGGGCGACATGCGTCGTGTTCACCTCAGGCATCACGATGAGGACCAACAAGGTCACAGACACTGCCGATTCCCTCGACTACGAAGTTTTACGCAAAAGAATATTCCTAATCTTCCACTGGTTGGAAAAAATACTCTGACAATGAAAGAATTCTGGTCAATGATCAAGCGCTATGTGGCGCCATTCAAGAAATATCTCGCCGGCTCGGTTGTGTTGAACATCCTGTCGGCGGTGTTCAACATCTTCTCTTTCGCGATCATCGTGCCGATTCTGCGCATTCTGTTCAAGATCAACGAGACGGTATATTCATTCACCCCGTGGGACGAGGTGTGGCAGATGCCGTTCAAGGATCTCGGGGACGCGTTCATGGCGAACGTCTATTGGACGCTGGAGCAGCAGATCGCCGCGGTCGGCGCTCCCATGGTGCTGCTGTACCTGTGTATATTCCTGGTCGTGATGACGGCTCTCAAGACAGCCTGCTATTTCGGCTCGTCCGCCGTCATGGTTCCGATCCGCACAGGTGTCGTGAAGAACATCAGGATGGACATCTACAACAAGATCCTCGCCCTTCCGCTGGGCTTCTTCTCGGAGGAGAAGAAAGGCGACATCATCGCGAGGATGAGCGGTGACGTGCAGGAGGTCGAGAACTCCATCACCGGCTCCATCGAGATGCTGATCAAGAACCCGATTCTCATCCTTTTTTATTTCGTCGCCCTTCTTGTCATCAGTTGGCAGATGACAGCGTTCACGATCCTGTTCGCCCCGCTGATGATGTGGGTGATGGGAGTCGTGGGCAAGAATCTGAAGAGAAAATCACTTGAGGTACAGCAACTTTGGAGTGACGTGATGGCGCAGGTGGAAGAGACCCTCGGAGGACTCCGCATCATCAAGGCGTTCATCGCCGAGAAGAAGATGTCCGACAGGTTCGACAATGTCACCGAGGCCATGAGAAGAAAGAACAACAAGGTGACTATCCGCCAGTCACTCGCCCACCCTATGAGCGAATTCCTCGGAACGGTTCTGATCATGATCGTGCTGTGGTTCGGCGGAGCTTTGATACTCGGAGGAAAATCGACCATCGACGCGCCTATCTTCATTTATTATATGGTGATCCTCTACAGCATCATCAACCCTATCAAGGATTTCGCCAAGGCGGGGTACGCCATCCCTAAGGGTATGGCCTCGATGGAGCGAATCAACAAGATTCTGGACGCTGAGAACGACATCGTAGAGTCCAAGGAGCCGAAAACCCTGAACGGATTCAATGACATGCTGTCTTTCAACCATGTGAACTTCCGCTATCCTGACGGGCACAGGATGATTCTGGACAATGTGAGCCTTGAGATTCCTAAGGGCAAGACCATTGCCATCGTCGGGGCCTCGGGAGCCGGCAAATCCACACTTGTGGACCTTATTCCGAGGTTCTATGATCCGACCGGAGGCTCGATCACGATCGACGGGACTGACATCAAGGATGTAAGGATCGCTGACCTGCGAAGCCTCATAGGCAATGTCAACCAAGAGTCGATCCTTTTCAATGACACGATTTTCAACAACATAGCATTCGGCGTGGAGAACGCCACGATGGAAAGCGTGATAGAGGCCGCGAAAATAGCCAACGCCCATGAATTCATCATGGAGAAGGAAGGTGGCTACAGCTTCAACATCGGAGACAGAGGCGTGAAACTATCCGGCGGACAGCGCCAAAGAATCAGCATAGCCAGGGCGATCCTCAAGAATCCGCCTATCCTGATTCTTGACGAGGCGACGGCGTCTCTTGACACCGAATCCGAAAAGATCGTGCAGGAGGCTTTGGACAGGCTTATGTCCACCAGAACAACGATAGCTATCGCCCACAGGCTCTCGACAATACGCAACGCCGACGAGATTATAGTCATGGACGAAGGCAGCATCGTGGAGCGTGGCAGGCACGAGCAGCTTCTCGCGCTGAACGGGTACTATAGGAAACTTAATGACATGCAGGCTCTTTAGCCTTCATGAATATATTCACAAAGCATAATGAAGAACGTTGTCAGACAAATTAGGGTTCCTCTGATCGAGGGGCTGGAAATGATGAATCTGCAGGAGTTGGATCTCGCCATGGAAAAAGGAGCGTCCAAATTCGCGGTGTGCGAGCAGAACTGGCCAAAGGACGCGCCTTACGCTCCGGACTGCAACGGGTCGATAGCCCGCACTTCAAGCCATCTGGCGGTGATGTTCCATGTCAGGGGTCTTGATCTCCGCGCCACGGTCATGGAGGACAACGGGCACAGTTGGGAGGACAGTTGCTGCGAGTTTTTCGTGACGGATCCCTACGACGGAACCTACTACAATTTCGAGCTGACATGCATCGGCTCACTGCTGGCGGCAAAAAGGACAAGCAGGGTCAACAAGACAATGCTTTCGCCCTCTCTGCTTGCAAGTGTCAAAAGGTACTGCTCGCTCGACAGAAAAGAGGTAACCATCAAGGACAGAATCTTCTGCTGGACTGTGGCGATGCTGATACCGTTCGAGTTGATCGGTCTGGACAAGGACAATCTTCCGGTCAGCCTGAGAGGCAATTTCTACAAATGCGGAGACCTCACGGAGCACCCACACTTCCTGAGCTGGAATCCGATCAAGACTCCGAAACCAGATTTCCACAGGCCGGAATTCTTCGGCGAGATTATTCTAAGATAAAACGGACCATGATGAAGAAAAGGAAATTATTCTCGCTGTCTCTGTTCATCCTCTATCTTGCCGCCGTGCTTTATTGTTGCTTCGGGCGTTTCAGTGATCTGCCTGAAATCGGGCAGGATACATTCTGGGGGATTCCGACGGACAAGATAGTACATTTCCTTCTGTTCTTTCCGTTTCCGATACTTTGCTTCCTGACGTTTACAGGACGGACACGCAAGCCCGCTCACACAGTGCTTACTGTCGGATGTGTCTTCCTGACCGGCTGCGTGATTGCCGCCGCCACAGAGATCGGCCAGTCCTTAACGGACTACAGAAGCGGTGACCTACTGGACTTCGCGGCGGATGTGACCGCACTCACCATCTCATCCGCAGCCGTGACAATCATAGATCTGCACATAATAAAAAAACACAATAAACAGATATGTTCAAAAGATTCATAACTGTAATCTCACTCATTTGCGCCTTTTCAGCCGGCGTGGACGCCCAGTCCGTAAAAGACTTCAAGGATGCGGTTGACTCACTACAGACCATACTTCCTGAAAGAATGCACGTGCAGTCGCAGGTCAAGGCCAACAAGGTTGTCAGGAGAGGATACTCCCTTGATTTCTATTTCACCCCGGCCATGGGAGACTTCCCATGGAGATCCGAGGACGTGCAATGGCTCAGGGAAACACTCAAGTCTCTGATGCCACAGTCCTGCTCTGACTACCGCATCGGGAATCTCTTCGTCGGCAAGAACAAACTGGAGTCCTACGTCATGCCGGCAGTCGGCAATGACGGGAAGCCAATAGAGAACAAGTTCAGGACAAAGGACTTGCGCAATGTGCATCCTTTTGTCACACAGGTTGGCTCGCAGGATTTCGAAAAGGGACTCACGGGCCGTAACATCGCCCTTTGGCAGAGCCACGGAAGGTACTTCGAGGCGAAGACCGACCGTTGGGAATGGCAACGCGCGCCGATGTTCCAGACCGTCGAGGACATGTACACCCAGAGTTATGTCCTTCCGTTCCTGATCCCGATGCTTGAGAACGCCGGAGCCTATGTGATGACCCCGCGCGAGAGAGACCCTCAGACCAACGAGGTGATCGCGGACAATGACCCGGCTTTCGAGGAATGCAGAGGAGAAGGAGTGAGGATTGAGGGAAGATATTCTGAGACAGGGACATGGTCAGACGCGGGAGTTGGATTCGCCGACGCGAAAGCGACATATTCAGGAATAGAGAATCCATTCCTTATGGGTACAGCCCGCCAGGCCGAATGCGCCGAACACAGGAAAGACAAGGCGGCCGAAGCCCGCTGGACACCGGACATTCCGGAGCGTGGGGAATATTCCGTTTACATTTCCTACAAGACGCTTCCGCACAGCACCCCGTGCGCCCACTACACCGTCAGACATCTCGGCGGCGAAAGCGAGTTCATCATCAACCAGAAGATGGGCGGAGGCACATGGATCTACCTCGGCACATTTGAGTTCGACAAGGGCATGGACGGCTGCGTCATCCTCGACAACAGCGTGCCGAAAGGTTACAATGTCGCCAGAAACGCCGTCATCACGGCTGATGCGGTGCGGTTCGGAGGCGGAATGGGAAAAATCGCCAGAGGCCTTAAGAATCAGCCTGTCAATGAATATACCACCTCAGGCATGCCTTCTTTCACAGAAGGAGCATTCTACTGGATGCAGTGGGCGGGCGCCGACTCGACCATATTAAGCAAATACGAAGACGACTACACCTCCGACTACGGCAACCGTGGAGCGTGGGTGGGCTGGATGTCCGGCGGCTCAAGGACAAATCCTGACGCGGAGGGCCTGAATATTCCGATAGACCTTTCGTTCGCATTCCACACCGACGCCGGGACCACGATGAACGATTCCATCATCGGTACGCTGTCCATCTATACACTACTCTGCGACGGCAGCGACAAGTTCGCCAACGGCGAGAACCGACTCCAGCAGAGGTTGTACGCAGACTTTGTGCAGACGGAGATCGTGAATGACATACGTAAGGAATTCAATCCTGACTGGAGCCGCAGAGGCCTTTGGGACCGTTCCTACAGCGAATCACGCACGGCCACGGTTCCGGCCATGCTTCTGGAGCTTCTGTCGCATCAGAATTTCGCCGACATGAAGTTCGGACTTGACCCGTCTTTCCGTTTCACTGTCAGCAGGGCGATCTATAAAGGAATGCTGAAATACCTGAGCGCACGATACGGATGCTCCTATGCCGTCCAGCCGCTGCCAGTCAATTCCTTCGCGACATCATTGGAAAAAGGAAGCAAGATACGTCTCAGCTGGAAGGCCACTTTGGACTCGCTTGAGACCACAGCCGTGCCTACCGGGTACATTCTCCAGACCCGCGTGGACAATGGCTCCTTTGATTCCGGAAGGGTCTTGGACAATGTGAAAGTCTCCGGAGACGAGATCTCCACCAAACTCTCAATCGTTCCGGGACACATCTACAGCTATCGCATCATCGCCTTCAACGAAGGTGGAAAGAGTTTCCCTTCCGAGACCCTCAGCGTCGGTCTGCCGGAAGACGGCAACGGCAAGAGCGTTCTGGTCGTCAACAACTTCACGAGAGTCTCGGCTCCGGCATGGTTTGATTCTCAAGAATATGCCGGATTCAACGCCGACCTTGACGCCGGAGTTCCTTACGGCCGGGAGATCAATTTCATCGGCCAGCAGTACCAGTTCCGCCGAGAGCTTCCGTGGATGGATGATGACAATCCTGGCTTCGGAGCCTCATGGACAGACGAGGCAGGAAAAGTCTTCGCCGGGAACACCTTTGACTACTGCGGGATCCATGGAAAAGCCTTGATGGCTGCTGGTTACGCTTTCCATTCAGCAAGTGTCGCGGCCTTCTGCGATGACAGGTCACTGGCAGAAAAGGACATGACGGTAGACCTGATCTGCGGGAAACAGATCACCACTGTCGTTGGTACAGGACAGGTTCCTGACAGGTTCCAAGTCTTCCCTGCCGGGCTTCAGGAAGCGATTTCCTGCTACACCGAGCGCGGAGGGAATGTGCTGGTTTCCGGCGCGAACATCGGGACGGATGTCTGGGACGGAATCTATCCTGTCCACAAGGACAGCGCCTACACGGCCATGACAAAGGCATTTGTGGAAAAGACATTGGGCTACAGATGGATGACCAACTATGCCAGCAGATGCGCGACAGTCTGCCCGAAGAACAACTCCCTCCTTAAGCAGGACTCAGGCAAGATTTCTTTCAGGAAAGACCGCAACCCTGTGATCTACAACGTGGAGACCCCTGACGGCATCGTTCCGTCCTGCGACAAGGCACAAGCCTTCCTTCGCTATTCAGACACGAACATCTCTGCCGGGACATGTTTCGAGGGGGAAGGTTACAGGACAGTCTGCATCGGCTTCCCGATCGAGGTGATCACAGAGGACAGCCAGATTGAATCCCTAATCAAAGACATAATGAAATTTCTTGACAAATAACCAGTTATGACTCCAAGAGAATCCGAACTCATCGAACTCCTGCATAAGGAAGTAAAGCCAGCCTTAGGTTGCACCGAACCGATCGCCGTCGCGCTGGCCGCCGCCAAAGCCACGGAAATACTGAAAACAGCAGCCCCGGCACTCTCTGAATATGAACTTGACGTTGAGGTCAGCGGGAATATTCTCAAGAACGGCATGGGGGTCGGAATCCCGGGCACCGGGATGGTCGGACTTTACATAGCCTCTGCCCTCGGAGCCGTCTGCGGGAAGAGCGAATACGGCCTTGAGGTTCTCAAAGACCTGACAGACAAGGATGTGGAGGCGGCCAAGGCTTTGGTTGAGGCATGCAAGGTGCGGATCAATGTCTCCGAGAACCCTAAGATTCTCTATGTCAAGGTCACAATCGAATCTTGCGGTCACAAGGCTTGGGCTGTCATCGAGGACGACCACGACAGGATTGTGGAGACAGGGCTTGACTCCTCTGTCTCTGATTTCAGGAAAGGCGGTGACGGGGAAAACGCTCCGGTAAAGTGTACGCTGGACTACAATCTGACTGTCAAGGAAATATATTCATTCTCCCAAAGCGCCGCATTCGAGGACATCAGGTTCATTCTGGCGGACAGGGACTTGAACCTTGCGCTTGCCCATGAAGGTCTGAACGGTGACTATGGGCTTAATGTAGGCAAGGCCATCAGGGAGAACCAGCAGGAGGTCTTCGGAGACGATTTCATCAGCTTCGCCATGGGGATGACAGCGGCCGCGTCGGACGCCCGGATGGCGGGATGCAAGCTCCCGGCGATGAGCAATTCCGGCAGTGGCAACCAAGGCATAACTGTCAGCATGCCGGTGATCGCGTACGCGCTTAAATACGATGTCGATGACGAGAGGCTGGCCAGAGCGCTGATTCTCAGCAATCTTGTCGCCATCCACATCAAAGGCTATCTCGGAAAGCTGTCCGCCTTGTGCGGCTGCGTGATCGCCTCGACCGGTTCCGCCTGCGGAATTGTGTTCCTCCGAGGAGGAACCTATGCCCAAGTCTGCGCGGCGATCAAGAATATGATCGGCAACATCACCGGAATGGTCTGTGACGGAGCCAAGGTTGGATGCGCCATGAAAGTGGCATCCGGAGTGGCCTGCGCCGTACAGTCCTGTGTTCTGGCCTTAATGGGTACCTGCATCAAGGAAACCGACGGCATCATCGACAGGGACATCGAGAAGACAATCCGGAACCTCGGCCGGATCGGCTCACTCGGAATGCAGTCAACCGATCACCTCATCCAACAGATCATGCTCTGCAAAGAGTAGTTTAAGAATAAATCAAGCAGCGGGGCTACGTATAACAGAATCCCGCCGCTCAGAAATCTTGCACAGGAATATTCAAAAAAAATCTGAAGCCCTCTCTTTACCGGGAAGGCTTCAATACATCTTTTGTGTTCCAAGCCAAACACATTTAATAAATTTATGTATTTTTTGAAAACATTATTGTTTTTCATAAATTAATTAATATATTTGCAAAGAAGCGGTACGGAAATAAATCCGTCCGCCTGACTAAAAACCTGTCTCTTATACACATCTCCGAGCCCACGAGACAGGCAGAAATC
>ERZ1026860.1348-NODE-1348-length-12695-cov-5.895253_pt1 | contig 12695 bp, 11 predicted proteins | sample MGYA00380160_ERZ1026860 | MGnify/ENA primary metagenome ERZ1026860 (study PRJEB33269, sample SAMEA4719796) | human gut metagenome | biome: human-associated habitat; feature: organic feature; material: feces | place: Cameroon | collected 2013-10 ... | reverse complement strand
ATATAATATCAAGGCTAATAGTATGTGTGGCAGTATTGCCATATGTCAACAAAAGCAATTTGCCTGTGCTATGCCGCACAGAGATTATAAAAGATTAAGACAAGTTTAGTCTTTGCGAAAGGTAGTGAAAAAAGAATGAAGAGAACATTTCAACCAAAGAAAAGACATGCACAGAAGGTACACGGCTTCAGAAAGAGAATGTCAACAAAGAACGGTAGAAAGGTACTTGCTCGCCGTCGTGCAAAGGGCAGAAAGTCACTTTCTTACTAATTAGCAAGTAAAGGAACGGTTTTGTGAAAGGTCAAACCTTAAAAGAAAATAAGGATTTTCGCAGATTGTATTACAGAGGCAAAAATGAGGCAAGCTCCGCACTTGTAACCTACGGTATGAAAAGCCGTGGGGACGGTGTTCGTTACGGAATAACCACAAGCAAGAAAATAGGCGGTGCGGTTGAGCGTAATCGTGCCCGTCGTGTTATTCGGGCAGCCTTTAGGAATATTGAGCCGCAAATCAACGGCAATTGGGATTTTGTTTTTGTTGCAAGAACAAGGACAACCAAGTGCAAAGAAGATGTTGTGGAGAGGGCTATGCTCGCACATATGAAAGCAATGGGTGCGGTGGATGAAGAAGATTAACGCTTTTATCAAAAAGATTATGATATTTTTGATAAGGACCTATCAGGTAACTCTGTCGCCGAGATTTTCGCATGGGTCGTGCAGATACACGCCCACCTGCTCGCAGTACGCTATCGAGGCAATACAAATCCACGGAATATTCAAAGGCAGTTTGCTTGCCGCAAGAAGGATATTGCGTTGTAATCCGTTTTTTAAGGGCGGCTACGACCCTGTTCCGCTGAAGAAAACAAAACAAGAGGACAATTATCGGTGATAACAACTATTACTATGGCTGTATCGAACGGTATGGGTTTGTTTAAACCTCTTTACTGGTTGTTCGGTAAGTGTATGGAAGGTTTGTTGATGCTTTTCAACGACCAATACTTCCTTGCTCTTATTGTGTTTACCATCATCACCCGTTTGATATTGTTACCATTTAACCTCAAACAGCAAAAAACAATGGCTAAGACCTCCCGTCTTCAGCCGAAAATTCAAAAAATTCAAAAGAAGTACGCAAATTCAAACGACCCTAAAGATCGCCAGAAGATGCAGGAGGAAATGCAGGAACTTTACAATCGTGAAGGTCACAATCCTATGAATATGGGCTGCGGTCCTATGGTCTTTCAAATGGTATTTTTGATGGGTATTATCGGTATTATTTACTATCCTATCCAATATATCATCGGCGTTGATATTGCGTCAAACAGTGATGCGATTTTCAAAGCGCTCAACAAGGTGCACGAGATTAAGGGCAATTATTTCCAGATAGAAATTCTTCAAAACTTTGAGATTTACAGAGATGTGCTTGCAAAGAAGTTCCCTGAACTTTTCACTGAGGCAAAGCTTAATGCGATTGCCGACTACAAGGCACATATGTTTATCGGCAACCTTGATATGACTCAAATTCCGAGCATCAAGGACTGGAAAAATCCTATAATCATCATTCCTATTCTTTGTTTGGTAACTTCTTTTGGCTCAACACTGTTGTCACAGCAGATTCAGAAAAAGCAAAATCCGGCAGCTGCCGCACAAGGTCAGCAGATGATGATTATGATGCTTATGATGCCGTTTTTCTCTTTCTACATCTCATTTAAGGTATCTGCCGCTGTAGGTTTTTATTGGATTATTTCCAACATTGTGGCTACCGCACAACAGTTGTTTATGGCAAAATTCTTCCCTCCTAAGCGTAATGTTGCCCGTCAGATGATTGAGTCAACTATCGAGCGTCGTTCGAGAGAAGAAAGTATCAAAAACACAAAATAAATCGGAGATTTACAATATATGATTATTGAAAGAATCGGTTCCGGCAAGACTTTAGAGGACGCAGTATCTGCCGCAAAAGCAATGCTTAATGCTCCGGCAGGTGCCGAAATCAAAACCGAGGTGCTCCAAACAGGAAGCAAAGGTTTTTTAGGCTTCGGCAAAAAGGACTTTGAAGTTAAGGTATCTTTTGATGACGGCAAACGCCCTGAAAAGGCAAAGAAGCCGACACCTGAAAAGAAGCCTGCTCAAAAGCCGGCACAAAAAAAGCAAGCCGCTTTGAAAAAACCTCAGGCTCCAAAAAAGCAGGATGCTCCGGCAAAGACTGCTCAGGCACCGGAGGCAAAGAGCGAGCAACCTAAAAAGGATTACCCAAAGAGTGTTGACCTTGAATATGCAAAGAGCTACTTTTTGACAATTCTTGAGGGGTTAAAAATTGTTGACCCAAAGATTGAAGCGTCTTATGCAGAAGGCGTTGTAACCATCGACCTTGATTGTGAAGATTACGGCATTGTAATCGGTCACAGAGGCGAAACACTCGACAGCATTCAGTATCTTCTTTCTCTTGTTATCAAGAAGAGCACTATGGAATATGTCAGAGTGGTAATCAATGTAGGTAACTACAGAGAAAAGAGAGCTATGACTCTCTCAAATCTTGCAAAGAAAAATGCTCAAAGAGTTCTTCGCACAGGCAGAAGATACACATTTGAGCCGATGAATCCTTATGAGAGAAGAATTATCCACACAGCTGTGCAGGAAATTGAAGGTGTTGAATCACGCTCAATAGGATATAATCAGGACAGAAGAGTTGTTCTTGAGCCGACAGGCGGCGTGAGCAGAAGCACAGGCGGCAACTATCGCAGAGGCGGCAGAAGTCAGGCTGTTACAAAGGCTCCGGAAAATCACACACCAAAGGCTGACAGAGCAGATTTGCCAAAGTTCGGCAAGATTGAAGTGAATAAATAAGCAGGTGAAAGGTGCAGTGTACTAACCATATTTTTATGGGTTTTGGTATTTTGCACCTTTTTTGCATAAATTTTTAGGAAGTGGGAGAGAGTATGTCAACTATTGCGGCAATAGCAACCGGTAACGCAGCAGGCGGAATCGGTGTAATCAGAATAAGCGGTGACGAGTCAACAAAAATTGCAGACAGAGTTTTTAAGCCTATGGACGGCAGTGCTCTTTCGGACCTCGGCGGATACAGAGCAAAGTTTGGCAATGTTATAATCGGCGGTCAGCCGAGTGACAATGCCGTTGCACTTGTGTTTAAGTCGCCTAAGTCCTACACCGGCGAAGATGTTGTGGAAATCAGCGTTCACGGCGGACTTCTTATAGTTCAAAAAACCTTGGAAGCCGTGCTTGATGCAGGTGCAAAGCCTGCCGAGGCGGGCGAATTTACAAAGAGGGCGTTCCTCAACGGCAAAATGGATTTGACTCAGGCGGAATCGGTGGCAAGCCTTATTTCCGCACAGGGCGAAGCCGGAATGAAAGCCTCTTTCAATGCCTTGCAGGGTTCTTTGAGCGATAAGATTAATTCTGTTTTGCAAAAACTGCTTGATATGTCGGCGCTTATGTCGGCTTGGGTGGATTATCCCGACGAGGAAATCCCCGAGCTTGAAGAAACCGAACTGCTTGCAACTCTCAAAGAATGTGAGGGCGAGCTTGATGAGCTTCTTCAAAATTATGACAACGGTCAAACCGTGATTGACGGAGTTGACACGGCGATTGTCGGTATGCCGAATGTCGGCAAAAGCAGTTTGATGAATATGCTTGTAGGCAGGGACAAGAGCATTGTTACCCAAATTGAGGGCACAACCCGTGACATTGTTGAGGAGAGCGTTCGCCTCGGCGACCTTGTTCTTCATCTGCGTGACACGGCAGGTCTGCGTGAAAGTGACGATGTGGTGGAAAGCATCGGAATTGACAAGGCGTACAAGGCACTTGACGATGCACAGCTTGTGCTTGCGGTTTTTGACAACAACAAGCCGCTTCAAAAGCAGGACAGAGAAATTCTTGAAAAGGCAAAAAGCAAGCCTGCCGTTGCGGTTATCAACAAGGTTGACCTTGAACAAAGACTTGAAACAGACGAGATAGAAAACGCATTTGCAAAGGTGGTTTACATCTGTGCAAAGGAAAACAAGGGGCTGAAGGAGTTGTCCTCGGCAGTTGAGGAACTTTTGGGTGTTCAGGATTTTGACGCCGGTGCTCCGATTTTGGCTAATCTTCGCCAAAGGCAGAATTGCCAAAATGCAAAAGAAAGCATAAGCGAAGCAATCGGCGGAGTCGAGATGGGCGTAACCTATGACGCCGTTAATGTTATGGTTGACAGTGCAGTTGAGGAGCTTCTCTCTTTAACAGGCAAAAAGGCAACAACAGAAGTTGTTAATAATATTTTCAGCAAGTTTTGTGTCGGAAAGTAATTGTGGTGAAATATGGAATATTTTGGCGGACAATATGATGTAATAGTTATCGGTGCAGGTCACGCAGGAATAGAAGCGGCACTTGCATCGGCACGGCTCGGCGTAAAAACCGCCGTGTTTACAATAAATTTGGACTGGGTCGGCAATATGCCGTGTAATCCGTCTATCGGCGGTACGAGCAAAGGCCACCTTGTCAGAGAAATTGACGCTCTCGGCGGCGAAATGGGCAAGGCGGCGGACAAATATTCGCTTCAAAGCAGAATGCTCAACCTCGGCAAAGGTCCTGCGGTTCATTCGCTTCGTGCACAGATTGACAGGCGTGAATACTCGGCAGGTATGAAGCATACGCTTGAACTCACCGACAATCTCGACATTCGTCAGGGCGAAATCATCGACCTTTACAAAGACGGTGACGAGTGGGTGGTTAAGACAAGGCTTGAAGCTTTGTTCCGTGCAAAAGCCGTTATCCTTGCAACGGGGACATTTTTGGGCGGCAGAGTTTACATCGGTGATGTAACATACGAGAGCGGACCGGACGGAATGTTCCCTGCCAACGAACTCAGCAAAGCACTTTATAAACTCAACATTCCGCTTCGCAGATTTAAGACGGGCACACCGAGCCGTGTTAACAGACGAAGCATTGATTTTGACGGACTTGATGTTCAAGAGGGTGACGAGCGAACTGTTCCGTTTTCGTTTGAAACCGAGGAGCAACCGAAAAACAAGGTTGTTTGCCACATCACCTATTCAAACGAGCAGACCAAGCAGATTATTCTTGACAATCTTGACCGTTCGCCGATGTACAGCGGCAAGATTGAGGGTAAAGGACCTCGATATTGCCCAAGTTTTGAAGATAAAATCGTAAGATTTGCCGACAAGGAGAGACATCAGCTTTTCATTGAACCTTGCGGCGAAAATACGGAAGAAATGTATTTGCAAGGACTCAGTTCTTCCCTTCCCGAAGATGTTCAGCTTGCGTTTATACACACAATCAAAGGACTTGAGCACGCCCAGGTTATGAGGGCGGCTTACGCTATTGAATACGATTGCGTTGACCCGACCGCACTTAAAGCAACACTTGAATTCCTTGATATTCCGGGGCTTTACGGCGCAGGTCAGTTCAACGGTTCAAGCGGTTACGAGGAGGCTGCGGCACAGGGACTTGTTGCCGGAATTAACGCCGCACTCAAAATCAAGGGCGAAGAACCGCTTATTCTCGACCGTGGCGGTTCGTATATCGGTACGCTTATTGACGACCTTGTTACAAAAGGTTGCTCCGACCCGTACAGAATGATGACGAGCCGAAGTGAATACCGTTTGGTACTCCGCCAGGACAATGCGGACATTCGCCTTACTCCGACCGGTCACAAAATCGGACTTATCAGCGACGAGCGTTTTGCAAAGTTTAATAAGAAACAGGAACTTATCGAGGAAGAATTCAACCGTGTTAAGAATTTGTCCGTGCCGATGACCGATGAGGTTCAACAGATTTTGACCTCCAAGGGCACAGCACCGCTCAAAACAGGTTGCAAGATGATTGAACTTTTGCGTCGTCCGCAAATCACATATGACGACTTGGCACCTATTGATACAAATCGTCCCGACCTTCCGTTTGAAGTTTTTGAACAGGTGGAAATCAGCATAAAATATGAGGGCTACATCAAAAAGCAAGAGGCACAGATTAAAGAAATGCGTAGGATTGAGGCAAAGCAAATCCCTGCCGACATTGATTATTCCACGCTTAAAGGTTTGCGTCTTGAAGCTATTGAGAAGCTGTCAAAAATCCGTCCGCAAAATCTCGGACAGGCAAGCCGTATCAGCGGTGTAAACCCTGCCGACATCACGGCGCTGAATATTATTTTGGAGAGTATGCACAATGATTGACAAAAATCGACTTTGCTCCCTTGCAAAAGAAAACGGAATAATCCTTGATGACATGGCACTTGACCGCTTTGACAAGTATGCCGAGCTTTTGGTGGAGTGGAACGGCAAGATGAACCTTACCGCCATTACCGAACCTGAAGAAATTGAGGTTAAGCATTTTTTGGATTGCCTTATGCTTTCTAAGTATTTTAACCTTGATTATATCCAAACGGTTATAGATGTGGGTGCCGGTGCAGGCTTTCCGAGTATGCCGTTACTCATCTATAAACCTGATTTATGTCTAACAATGATGGATGCAATTAACAAAAGATTAACATTCTTGGATACAGCCGTTCACGCTCTCGGACTTGAAGCACAGCTCATTCACGAGCGTGCAGAAGCCGCAGGACAAGACGAAAATTACCGTGAAAAGTTCGATTTGGCTACCGCAAGAGCCGTTGCACCGATGAATGTGCTTGCAGAATACTGCTTGCCGTTTGTTAAGGTCGGCGGATATTTTGTTGCACTTAAAGGAAGCAATGACGACACGGAAGAAGCAAAAAATGCTATTGCTACCCTCGGCGGCGAAATCGTTGACAACATTTCATATAAACTTAACGGTACGGAACCACGCTCAATAGTTGTGATTAAAAAAATATCGCAAACTCCGACACAGTTCCCCCGCAAGTCCAAAAAAATATCAACAAAACCTTTGTAAAATCAGAATTTATGGCGAATTATGAGGATTTCTCACGATGAGAAATCCTTTTCTTTTTGTGTTGTTTATGTTAATATAAGTATATCGAAAGGACAGGCTTATGAACAATATCTCATATATAGCAACCGAAAAGCTGTTGCCTAATCCAAATCAACCGAGACATCAGTTTCAATCGGAAGAAATGCTTGCACTCGCCAATTCAATCAAAGAAAACGGAATACTTCAACCGCTCCTTATTCGCAGAATGAATAATTCGGATTACTGCGAAATTATAGCAGGTGAACGCCGACTCCGTGCCGCAATTTTGGCAGGGATAGACACCGTGCCGTGCATAGAGATGGACATAGATCGAGAGCAATCGGCTGTGTATTCCATACTCGAAAATGTACAGCGTGAGGACTTGTCGTTTTTTGAGGAAGCGGCGGCAATCGGACAGCTCATGACGGTGTTCGGAATGACCCAGCAAGACATATCAAAGGCACTCGGCAAGAGCCAATCCGCACTTTCTAATAAGGTTCGACTTCTTAAATTGCCCGTTGATGTGCGATATTTTATTGAAAAAGAGCACCTCACCGAGCGACACGCAAGGGCACTTCTCGCCATTGAGGACGAAAAAGACATATGGAAAGTGCTCAATGTTATCAAAGAAAGACACCTTAATGTTGCCCAAACCGAAAGCTATATTGCAACATTCTATGCAAAGCCGAAGCCTAAGAAACGAACAAACCACCCTATTTACAAGGATTTCAGAATATTTGTCAACACGGTTAACAAGGCAATAAAAACGATGCAGGACTCAGGCATAGATGCCGTGTCGGACAAAACAGAAACCGATGACTATATTGAGTATCGAATTAAGATACCGAAGGCGGTCGGTCAAAAATCGGCTTAAAATGGGTAAAACCATTTTAAACATATTCTCCTCTTTTCATCACAGCGGAACGGACAGGTTATGCCTGTCCGTTTTGCGTTGTTTCATGTGAAACATTTTTTAATGTCTTGCCTTTTATCCGTAGGGGCGAACTGTGTTCGCCTATCGGGAGGATAATATCCTCCCCTACGAGTATATATGTTTCACATGAAACGTTCAAAGCCACATATTGATGTTTCACGTGGAACATACACCATATATTCACCTTGATATATAATCGGTATAGTAGTATAATAATATCAGTAAACAAATGAGGTGACTTTATGAGCAAAACTGTTGCAATATTCAATCAAAAAGGCGGTGTGGGCAAAACAACCACCTGTGTTAATATGGCTGCCGCGCTCGGTCAAAAGGGCTACAAAACTCTGCTTATAGACATCGACCCGCAAGGCAATTCCACATCAGGCGTCGGTATTGACAAAAGTGAAGTCGAATTCAGCACCTATGATGTTCTTGTCGGAGAGCAAACCGCCCGTTCCGTTATGGTTCAAACCGAATTTAAAAACCTTTATCTTCTCCCTGCTAATATGAATCTTGCAGGTGCAGAGGTTGAAATTGCCGAACTTGAAAACCGCAACAGCGTGCTGAAGCGTTCAATCGCAACCCTTATTATGGAGTTCGATTATGTAATTATTGACTGTCCGCCGTCACTCGGCTTGCTTTCAATCAACGCACTTGTTGCCGCAGATACGCTCATTGTTCCGCTTCAATGCGAATACTATGCACTTGAGGGACTCAGTCAACTCATTTCAACGGTTCGCACAATCAAACAACACTACAACGAACATTTGGAACTTGAGGGCGTACTATTTACAATGTATGACGGCAGATTGAGGCTCAACCAAATGGTAATTGATGAAGTGTCGCAATACTTTCCGGGTAAGCCGTACAAAACGGCAATTCCTCGTTCCGTTAAAATTGCTGAAGCACCGAGCTTCGGCAAGCCGGTAATCTATTACGAAAAATATTCAAAGCCTTCATTTGCATACAAAAAATTTGTTGAAGAATTTTTGAAAAATCAATAATACCAACCGCTTTAATATGAAAGTATAGGGTGATTTTATGAAAAAGCCTGTAACAGAAAAAACGATTGCCGTAATTTTTGAAGTGATCGCAGGACTTTTGGTGCTTATTAATTTAAGCAATATTTTTGTCGGCATAAATTCTTTCTTTGGAATATTTAGTTCCATAAGCTATATGTTGCCGTCGGTTTTAGGCTCTTTGCTGTTGCTTGTAATTATGCTTTCGACGACCTCATCTGCAAGGCTGATTTCGGCACCGTTCTTTTTTATTGGTTTTGCTGACTTGGTGAAATTTGCATATTTTGCAATCATTAGGGCAGATGTCGGTGATGATTGGATGGTTGCTTGTGCAATGAAAATCGCCGCTCTTTTAGCGTGCGGATTTATTTCGCAAGGGTGCTATCAAAACAATAAAAAAATCAGGTATTGCCTGTTCCTGCCCGTGCTTCCGTCAATCTATCAATCGATAGCTGTTATTAATAAGCACGATGAAATTTTTGCTTACGGTTTTGATGCGTACAATGATATGTCGCATATTTTGAGGGCGATGGATGCAGGCGAATGTCTTGTTATTCTTGCGGTTGCACTCTTTGCGTTTTCTCAAACCGATTTGAGCAGACTTGCACAAAGTATAAATAATGTTTCAGCGAAACAGCAGGCGAAAGAAAAGACGGTTGTTATTCCTCGTGCGGCTTGGCAGAAAAATCCGAACTTGAACATTTCGTTGGACATTTCGCAGGAAAAGACAACAAACAAGGCAAGTTTTGCCGTTTCGCTTGTGTTTTTTGCAATATCAATTATTTTGCAATTTGTCATTGCAATGGTCTTTGTTCTTGATAATTGGCTTGATATTGACAACAAGTTCTGTTTTGATCATGTGATTTACGGCGGAAGTTCAAGCGTACTTACATTTCTTATGATTTTGTTTATCGGTGTAGAATTAGGCTTGTGCATCTACTATGCCGTTAAGGCTTCACAACGAACATTTATGTTGAGAAATACGACAGCGTATTTTCTTTACGCACTCGTTTCACATTTTTTGCTCGGATTTATAATTCTCAATGTGCTGGGCGGTATAGGCGAAGGTCTGTTTGAAATGCTCGGCGGATTTGGTGTGTATTACTTTTCCACTCTGATAATCCTTGTGATCTTTATTTTGCTTTTAAGCTTTGCACAGCGTGGACCTGTTTTTGATGCAAACGGCAATGTGGTGTACAGGCAGGAATACAGAACGGTAATGTTTGTTTTGTCGGTTTTGCTCTTCTTGGCAGTCGGCATAGCAATAAGCGTATCGGGAGTTACTTATTACGATTTTGATTATGCATTTGTGGATATGTTCGGGTGGAAAAGCGCTCCGATTTACTTGCACGGCGAATCGGGAAACCCTATTTTTTACGACAGCATATTCAATGTGATAGTGATTTTAAAATATATAGCATTGGGATTAGGTGTCGGTTGTGCAATCAAATCCGCCAACCGCAACAATTTCAAAACAGGAGGAAAATATGGCAAAAAAGTCAGGACTCGGTAAGGGTTTGGGTGCGTTGATGCTTGAAAACAACACCGATTCAATGGTGAATACAAGCACGCTCAACATAAACGAAATTACCCCGAACAAAGAACAGCCGAGAAAAACATTTGACGAAACGGCACTTGAAGAACTTGCGGATTCCATTCGTCAGCACGGCGTGCTTCAACCGCTTTTGGTTCGACCGCTTACAAGCGGAGGTTATCAGCTTGTTGCAGGTGAGCGCCGTTGGAGAGCGAGCCGTTTGGCAGAACTCAAGGAAGTTCCGGTAATCATCAAGGAACTTTCCGACACCGAGGCTATGGAAATAGCCATTATCGAAAACTTACAGCGTGAGGACCTCAACCCGATTGAAGAGGCGGAGGGGCTTCAGGCGCTTATTGACAAATGCGGCTATACGCAGGAACAGGTGGCAACATCTGTCGGCAAGTCAAGACCGGCAATCACCAACGCTTTGCGACTTCTCAAATTGCCTGAAGAGGTCAGAGAAATGGCGAAAGACGGCACAATTTCAGCCGGTCATGCAAGGGCACTTCTTGCGTTTGACAATCAGCCGATGATGATTGAATGTGCAAATCAAATCGTTTCAAAGAAACTCACGGTGCGTGATGTTGAAAAAATGGCGAAGCGTCCTGCCACAAAATCAACAGAGCAAAAAATCGCAAAAAGGCGTGACAGTTTTTATGACGAGGTTGAGCTTTCGCTCACCGAGGCTCTCGGCACAAAGGTCAGAGTGTACAACGGCAGAAACAAGGGAACGCTTGAAATTGAGTTTTACACTCTTGATGACCTAAAAAATATTGCAAATGCCATTGCAAAGTAATATAATATATATTTATAAATAACAAACAGGAGAAAAAATAATGTTAGATATTAAATTTGTCAGAGAAAATCCCGATGTGGTTAAGGAAAATATCAAAAAGAAATTTCAGGACCACAAGCTTCATCTTGTAGACGAGGTTATTGAGCTTGACGAGGAACGCCGTCAGGTTATCGCAAGAGCAGATGAACTCCGTGCCAACAGAAACAAGGTTTCAAAGGAAATCGGTGCTCTTATGGCTCAGGGTAAAAAAGAAGAGGGAATGGCTCTCAAAGAAAAGGTTACCGCTCAGGCAAAGGAACTTGATGAACTTGCAGGCAAGGAAAACGAGCTTACAGAAGAAGTAACAAAAAGAATGATGATGATTCCAAACATCATTGACGAGTCTGTTCCGATTGGTAAGGACGACAGCGAAAATGTTGAAGTTCAGCGTTACGGCGAGCCTGTTGTTCCTGATTTTGAAATCCCTTATCACACCGATATTATGGAAACGTTTGACGGCATCGATATGGAGGCTGCCGGCAGAGTTGCAGGCAACGGCTTCTACTATCTTATGGGCGATATTGCACGACTTCATTCCGCTGTTATCAGCTATGCCCGTGATTTTATGATTGACCGTGGTTTCACATATGTTGTGCCTCCGTTTATGATTCGCTCAAATGTTGTAACAGGCGTTATGAGCTTTGAGGAAATGGACGCTATGATGTACAAAATCGAGGGTGAGGATTTATATCTTATCGGTACTTCCGAGCACTCAATGATTGGTAAGTTTATCGACACTATCACACCTGAAGAAAAACTTCCGCTCACTCTCACTTCGTATTCTCCTTGCTTCCGTAAGGAAAAGGGTGCTCACGGCATTGAGGAGCGTGGTGTGTACAGAATCCATCAGTTTGAGAAGCAGGAAATGGTTGTTGTTTGCAAGCCTGAAGAATCAAAGATGTGGTTTGACAAGCTTTGGCAGAACACCGTTGATTTGTTCCGCTCACTCGATATTCCTGTAAGAACACTTGAATGTTGCTCGGGCGACCTTGCAGACCTCAAGGTTAAGTCGGTCGATGTTGAAGCGTGGTCACCAAGACAGAAGAAGTACTTTGAAGTCGGTTCATGCTCAAATCTTACAGATGCACAGGCAAGACGCCTCAAGATTCGTGTTAAGGGCGAAAAAGGCAATTACCTTGCTCACACTCTTAACAACACGGTTGTTGCTCCGCCGAGAATGCTCATTGCGTTCCTTGAAAACAATCTCAATGCAGACGGCACGGTTTCTATTCCTGAAGCACTCCGTATGTATATGGGCGGCAAGGACAAAATCGTTCCAAAGAAAGACTGTTGATAAAGTCCCTGAAACACGCCAATAAATAAACTAACCGTTTAATGCATCCTTTGTGTAAATGGAGGAGGCAACACAAAGTATTGACGGAGGGATTGTAAAAGTGCCGCAAACATCGAATTTGCGGCACTTTTGGCGTTTTTCGTTTTTTGCTCGGGGGCGGTACAATCGTACAGCTCCCACTCG
>ERZ1026860.1347-NODE-1347-length-12716-cov-4.006082_pt1 | contig 12716 bp, 14 predicted proteins | sample MGYA00380160_ERZ1026860 | MGnify/ENA primary metagenome ERZ1026860 (study PRJEB33269, sample SAMEA4719796) | human gut metagenome | biome: human-associated habitat; feature: organic feature; material: feces | place: Cameroon | collected 2013-10 ... | reverse complement strand
ATTTCATTTGATACCAATGCATAGTGCAAACTCCTGACTGTTTGCGCGTTATTGTATCCGAAAAATTACCGAAAATGAAGAAATAAAAGCGTTTTTTTCAATCAAACTTACGGACGGACGCTGTCGATAAAGGCTTTCAGCTTTTCCGCCAGACTGCTTTCGGGTCTGCCGCCCCAAATACGGATGATTTCCGCCGCCGACAACGCCGCCAGCTTGCCCGCCGCGGGCAGACTGAAGCCCTGCGCCAATCCGAACAGGAAACCGCCCGCGAACGCATCGCCCGCGCCCGTGCTGTCCACAACGGACTGATGATTTTCGGATGCAATCGTCGCCACGCCTTCATCCGAAAAAATACACGCGCCTTTTGCTCCGCGGGTCATCGCCAGAATTTGACGGCGGCTGTTCAGAATTTCCATAAAGGAATTCAAATCCGTGTTTTCCCTGTCAATATCGAAACAGCCGCGGATTTCGCGTTCGTTACCGATTAAAATGTCGGCTTGGGTGCGGATTGTGTCGATGACTTCCTGCACCGCCACGGCGCGGAAATTCAAGTCGTGCATATTGAAAGCGACCTTGATGCCCGCTTGTTTCGCGGTTTCCAAAGCCAGCGTCACGGCGGCACGGGCGCGTCTGGAAACCAGCATTTGCCCGTCAATGAACAGGATTTTGGACGCGCGGATTGTTTCGGTGTCGATATCGGCCTCGTCGATTTCTTCGCACACGCCGAAATTGAAAGCGAACGTGCGGTCGTGATCGGGCGTCACCAGCACCAGACAGCGCGCCGTCGCCTTGTCTATGTCGCGGTCGAACTGCACCAAAGGAACGCATGATTTCACGCCGTCCTTGTCAAAAGCGGCTTTGAAGTTGTCGCCCGTGGTATCGTTGCAGGCTTTGCCGATGAAAGCCGCCTTGCCGCCCAGCGAAGCGACCGTTGCGACGGCGTTTGCCACCGTACCGCCCGGAATGACGCGGGAATCGGTCAGTTCGCGGCGAATGTCGCGCAAAACAGGAATAGGCAGGACGTTGCCTTGTCCTTTGATTAAGGAATAACGTTCCAGAAAATCTTCCGTAACATTGGCTACGACATCGACAAAAGCGGTCCCGATTGCGGTGACGTCAAAATTGGTCATAAGGAAACTCCGTTTGATTCGCGTTATCGGGATTTCTTTATACAGTCCCCCGATACAAAAGGCGAGTCAAAAAACGAAAAAGTTTCACAGCAGCATCAATTCTTCCTCGGTTTTCGTGCTTTTCCGCGGAGCAAGGGGCGGGCGGCAGACGACCAGCAGCTTCCCGTCTTTGGCGGAAATGCGGACGCGTCCGCCTTTGGTCAGCTGACCGAACAGCATTTCTTCGGCAAGGGGTTTCTTGATATACTCTTGAATCACCCGCGCCAAAGGACGCGCGCCGTTTTTGTCGTCGAATCCCTTTTTAATCAGCCATTCTTTCGCCGAAAAAGCGACGTCAAGCGTGATTTTCTTTTCGCTCAGCTGTTTTGCCAGCAAATCAAGGAATTTGTCCGCGACGCGGCGCACGATTTCCGTATCCAGCCTGACGAACGGAATCACCGCGTCCAAACGGTTGCGGAATTCGGGCGTGAACAGGCGTTCGATGGCTTCCTTGTCATCGCCCGTGCGTTCCGTATTGCCGAAGCCCATGGCGGGTTTTGCCAAATCCGCCGCGCCCGCATTGGTCGTCATAATCAAAATCACGTTTGAAAAATCCACCGCTTTGCCGTTGGAGTCGGTCAGTTTGCCGTAATCCATGACTTGCAGTAAAATGTTGAACAGGTCGGGGTGCGCTTTTTCGATTTCATCCAGCAAAAGCACCGCGTAAGGGTGTTGATCGACCGCGTCGGTCAGCAAACCGCCCTGCTCGAATCCGACATACCCCGGCGGCGTTCCGATTAAGCGCGACAAAGAGTGCTTTTCCATATATTCGGACATGTCGAAGCGCAATAATTCGACGCCCAAAGTTTTCGCCAGTTGCCGCGCGGCTTCGGTTTTGCCGACGCCCGTCGGTCCCGAAAACAGATAACTGCCGATAGGCTTGCCCGCGTCGCGCAGTCCCGCCCGCGCCATTTTAATCGAGGACGACAACGCCTCCAGCGCTTTGTTCTGACCGAACACCGCTTTTTTCAAGTCCTGCTCCAAGTTCCGCAAAGCTTCGCGGTCGTCGGCGGAAACGGTTTTGGCGGGCACGTTCGCGATTTTGGAAACGACTTCCTCAATATCGTGCGCGGTGATTTGCTTTTTCTTTTTGCGCGACAGAGCGAACGCCGCGCCCGCTTCGTCCAGAACGTCGATTGCCTTGTCGGGCAGTTTGCGGTCGTGGATGTAGCGCACCGACAAATCGACGGCGGTTTTCAAAGCGTCCGCCGTGAATACGACCCCGTGGTGCTTTTCATAAGCGGTTTTCAGCCCGCGCAAAATCTTCAGCGTTTCGTCCGCGCTTGGTTCGTTGACGTCGATTTTCTGGAAACGGCGCAGAAAAGCGCGGTCTTTTTCCATGTGGTTGCGGAATTCCTTGTACGTCGTTGATCCGATACAGCGCACCCGCCCTTCGCCCAGCGCGGGTTTCAGCAAATTCGACGCGTCCATCGTGCCGCCCGACGTCGCCCCCGCGCCGATAAGCGTGTGGATTTCATCGACGAACAGCAGGATGTTCGGATCGGCTTCCAGTTCCTCCAGCACCATTTTCAAGCGTTCTTCAAAGTCGCCGCGGTACCGCGTTCCCGCCAGCAAAGCCCCTATGTCCAGCTGATAAATCACGGCGTTTTTCAGCGGGCTCGGCACTTTTCCGCTTTCGATTTTCAAAGCCAGCCCCTCTGCCAAAGCGGTTTTGCCGACCCCCGGATCGCCGATGAGCAGCGGATTGTTTTTCGTGCGCCGGCAAAGCACCTGCATCATGCGTTCAACCTCGCGTTCCCGCCCGATAAGCGGATCGACCCTGCCTTCTTTGACTTTTTCGTTCAGATTGATGCAGAATTCCTCCAGCGGGTCGATGTCGTCCATATAGTCGTCGTCCACGCCCGAAACAGGGGAGGAATCGCTTAAAAAGTTCATAACCGCCAGACGTTCGACCCCGTATTTTTGCAAAAAATAAACGGCGTAAGAATCCTTTTCGGCGAACATCGCGATAATCAAATGCAACGCCGTTACCATGTCGCGCCCGCTGGACTGCACCTGCAAAGCCGCGCGTTGAAACACCCTTTGCATGGCGATGGTGGGCTTGGGCTGAATATCGGCGGTTTTCAAAACCAGATAGGACAAATCTTTGTCGATAAAGTCGGTTAATTCCTGTTCCAGCTTTTCAATCGGCAGCTTCATCTTCATAAAGAACGGCACGGTGTCCCTGTCGTCCAGCATCGCCAGCAGCAAATGTTCCAAAGTCGCGAATTCCTGATTGCGTTCGCCCGCGAACGTCAGCGCCAGCTGTAAAGTTTGTTCCAAGCTCGGAGACAGCATTGCTTATTCCTTTTCGACTTTGCAGCGCAAGGGGTGCTGCGACCGTTTTGCCATTTCGATTGTTTGAGCGGCTTTTGTTTCGGCGACTTCCAGCGTGTAAACGCCCGCGACGCCCGCACCCGAACGATGCACCTGCAGCATGATGTCGGTTGCCTCCGCCGCCGATTTGTCGAACACGCTTTGAAGCACGGAAATCACGAAATCCATCGGCGTAAAGTCGTCGTTCAGAATCAGCACGCGGTACAAAGGCGGGCGTTTGGTTTGCGGCTTTGATTTTGTCGCGACGCCGCCTTGGGTTTGCGTATCGGGAATCGAACGTTTCGCCATTTCCAGCTCCTTTCTGTGAAACCCCTTGCCAAAAAAGGGGAAAACCGCGTATGATGGTGTCGGAAAATGTTTAAATTAGAGTATAAAAAAGTGCTTTTTTTTCGCTTTCTGCTCGCTTTTTTACTGATTGCCCCGCCCGCCGGCGCGCAAAGCCGACGGTCGTCCCTGTTGATTGAAGCGGAAACGGGACGCGTTTTGCAATCCGAAAACGCGACCGAAAAGCGCTATCCCGCGTCTTTGACCAAAATGATGACGCTGTATATGGTCTTTGACGCTTTGGAAAAAAAGGAAATCCAAATCGACCAGCTGCTGCCCGTGTCCGTCAACGCCGCGAAACAGCCGAAATCGCGCATGGGATTAAAGGCGGGAACAAGCATTTCCGTCGAAAACGCGATTTTCGCCATGATTTCGCGTTCCGCCAACGATGCCGCCGTCGTGGTGGCGGAAAGCTTGGGCGGTTCGGAAGCTCAGTTCGCCGACAAAATGACGCGCGTCGCCCTTGAGTTGGGCATGAAAGACACGCGGTTCAAAAACGCGTCGGGACTGCATAACAAAGACCAAGTCACCTCGGCGCGCGACATGGCGATTTTGTCCATGGCTCTGATTCAGCATTTCCCGAAGTATTACAGGCTGTTTTCCGTCAAAGGTTTCCGCTACGGCAGGCGCTATTACGGCAACCACAATCTGGTCGCGCGGTTTTACAAAGGCGGCGACGGACTGAAAACGGGCTATGTGGACGCGTCGGGCTATCATGTCGTCGGTTCCGCCAAACGCAACGGGAAACGGCTTATCGGCGTGGTCATGGGGCGCAATTCCGTGCGCGAGCGCGACCGTCACATCTTTAAACTGCTGGATTTCGGGTTTGCCGCGCTAAAAAAGGAAGCGCCGACTTTGACGACTTTGTCGCAAGATTCCTTTATCCCCGAACCCGTTTTGCCCAAAACGGAACAAGAATACCGTCGGGCGCGCATCAAAGCCCGCCAAATCTCCGAAGGATTGGACGCGGTCGCTTCCCTGTCCGACAGTTTGACAATGCAGAACAAGGATAAAATCACCAAAAAAGCGATTGTCGAGTGGCGGTATTAGTCGCGGAAGTTGACGAACTGAAGCGGCTGATCGATGCCCAGCGTTTTCACAAAAGCGATGACCGCCTGCAAATCGTCGCGCTTTTTGCCCGAAACGCGCAGTTCGTCGCCTTGGATGGACACCTGCACTTTGGCTTTGGAATCCTTAATCGCTTTGGAAATTTTCTTGGCAATTTCCTGTTCGATGCCCTGTTTGACGGCAACGGCTTGCCGCACCATCGCGCCCGCGGCTTTTTCCTCTTTGCCGAAGCTCAAAGCCGACGTGTCCAGCTTGCGGCGGGTAACGTAAGTCACCAACAATTCGTGCAACTGTTTCAGCTTTAAATCGTCGTCGGCAAGCAGGATGATTTCCTTGTCTTTCAATTCAATCAAGCTTTTCGACCCTTTGAAATCGAAGCGCGTTGAAATCTCGCGCGCGGCGCCGTTGACGGCGTTTTGAATTTCAGTCATATCGGTTTTGGAAACGATATCGAATGAAGGCATAATTCTACTCCTTTATGTTTTTCGTCATCATACCGTCGTTTGCCGCCAAATGCAAATACGGAAAAAGCCCTCTGCAGAGGGCTTTTGTTTTTCGTCAGCGCGTATTTTGTTTGTGGCGCATCGCCAGCGTCATTTGCTTTTGCCCGTGTTTGTTTTCACGGGGCTTGCGCGGAGCGTGCTTGTATTTGTAATACCCGATTTTTTGGCGTTCCTTTGTTTCGACATCCAACGACAGACGGTCGTATTTGAAATACGGTCTTCTGAAATCGTTGTTTGCGTCATTCACGCCAATCCATTCTTCGGTTTTTCCGCCGGTTTCCCATGTTGCGTATTTCTTAAACGCCCGCATTTCCGCCATATTCGGAATAATGCACGCGCTCAGCCCCGTTTCCTGCGCGATTTTCATCACGTTGCGGCGCTGGGCGGGATCGCCGTGGATGGGAACAACCGTCGTGCGGCGCGGCGACGCGGCGGATACGATTTTGCAGATTTTCGCAACATCGCCCGAACTGGCGTGTCCCGAAGCGTGAATTGTGTACTTGTTCGGTTTGTAGCGGCTGGGAAAATAAGTAATACAGCCCTGCGCTTGGAATTTTTCCTCCAACGCTTTGTGCGTTTCCTCGCTGCCGGGGATGCAGGATTGCAAATCGTAAACATAAATCGGCAAATCTTTGCCTTTTCCCGACGTTTCACGCATTTCCGCCAAAGAAATATTTTTGTTGCGCCCTTCCGCGATTTTCAGCAAAGACGCGTCTTCGCCCTGCGTGCCCGTGCAGATGTAAAAACGGTTTTCGGGCGGCGTTCTTTGCGCGGTTTTCGAGTTCGCGGCAACGATTTTCATTTCAACGCCCGTTTGTTCGCGAATGATGTCTTCCAGCTTGTAGCCGCAGGCGTTCATCGCACGGCGCGCGTTGATAAGGGACGCACCGTCCAAAATCATCGTGCGGGGTTCCGTGCCTTTTTCCAAAGCTTCCTCCGCCAAAGCGGTCGCAACCGTGTGCAAACGGTGGCAGGACGAAGAAATCACGCCCGAAATAATCGGACCGTTTTCGGATTCTTTCAAAATCTCGCGCAATCCTTTTTTGACTTCGGATTCGCCGATGGTTTCGCCTTTGCCCGTCGAAGACGTCGAATCGATAAACAGATAATCGATTCCTTTGGAAGCGACGGCGGCGACTTTTTCGTCGTCAAAGCCTTGACCGAGCGGCACTTTCGCCGTTTTGAAATCGCCCGTCGTCATCATGCGCGTGCCGTCAGGGCTTTCAATCACAAAGCCGACCGCGTCGGGAATCGAATGGGATACGGAAAACGGCTCAATCTTGAATCCGTTGACTTCAAACGTTTCATCGGGTTTGAAAACGTGGAAATTCGGGAACTCCTCTTTGCGGATACCCGTACCGAGCAGACTGTTTTTAATCAGCTTTTCGGCAAAAGCGGTGCAATGAACGGTCAAATTTTCGCCTTTGGCGCGTTTTTCTTCGAATTCGGCGCGCTTTAAATTCATCAAATGCGCCAAACCGCCCATGTGGTCGGCATGCCCGTGCGTAATCAGAATATCGTTCGATTCGGGCATTACGGGAATAAAGCAGTCGTAGCCTGTTTCTTCTTTTTTGCAAAACAGGGAACCGTAATCCACCTGAACGGCGCCCTTGGTTTCACCCGTTTCGTCGGTATAGGAAAACTCGTAACCGTTTCCGCCGATGTGGTCGGCGTTGTTGCCGCCCGCGGATTTCCAAGATGTATAAGCCTCTGCCATAGCTGTGTATCCTTTAGTCTATGTTTTCCGAAGGGATTTTTTCGGCGTCTTCGGGAAACTGGATACCGACCCAAGCATGAATGACGGCTTCCATATCGTCGTCGTCGGGAACGGACGAATCGTCAAAACCGTCCAGCTTTGCGACCATATCGCGCAATTCGTCGTATTCCAAAACGGATAAATCGGTCTGCGGATAAAGTTTTTCCAAGGCGTTTGCCAATTCGTCAACGTCAGACCAAGTCAATGCCATTATCGGGTATCCTTTTATTGAAGCGGGGAATTTTCCCCTGTTGGAATCCATAGTATCCGACGGATTTGTCCAAAGCAAGGCTTTTTTGAAAAAATATCGACAAAAAAAGAAGACTCCAACAGATTGTTTTTATTAAAAAACAAAAAAAATCGGCAGATTTGAAACCTGCCGATTTTGTCGAATTTTTTATTTTTAAACCGTCTTAGCGACCGCGTCCCGCCGCCGCTTTCACCGCCGCCGCTTGCGCCTGTTTTTGTTTTTCCTGCTGTTTGCGGCGTTCGTCGATTTCCGCATACATCGGGGCGACCGTTTTGGCGCGATGCGCGACACCCATGTGTTCCGCTTTGTACAAGTTCGGATATTTCGCGGGATTGACGCAAGACGTATAGTTCGGTTTCACAGGCTGATTTTCGCGGGTAAAGCCGTATTTTTTCGGATCGTAAATCATTTCGTCCGTGTACGGGATTTTGATGGTGCGGGTTTCACCTTCGCGAATGCCCGCCAGCTGCGGATCCATAATGTCGTGATGCCACTGGTCATGCGGATACAGCGGGGTCAGGATGAAGTTCGAAAATTCGTTTTTGCCGCCGCCGTGCAAAGCCTGTTTGTGGTGAACATTCAATCCCGGAGGACAACGCCCGTTGCGCATGCCTTCCAAATCGCGGTCGGTCAAGCTCAGCTTTTCGACCAGTTCGGCTTCGTGTTCTTTGACCAGCATTTTCAAAAATTTCGAGCGAACACCTTCTTTTTCACGCGTGCCGCTGAATTCTTCGCGGCGGTCTTCGCGCACTTTTTTGGGCGGAACGGTATATTCGACTTCTTTCAATTTCAAGCCGTGAATCGTATCGAAGGAAAATTCGCCTTTGCGCTGTTCCTGAGTATATTTGCCCTGCGGGGAAAAAGCCCCCTTGGCGGAACCTTTTTGCTGGTTGGCGCGGCGTTCGTCCTTGTTCGGGCGGGGACGTTTTTCATGAACGTAATTGTAGCCGGCGTTTTGTTTTTCAAAATCAATTTCAGCAGCCATGGTTTTCATCCTTCAAGCAGATATTGATGTGCGTTCTTTCGCACCCTTGACAAAAATATACAAAATCCCGAAAAAATTGTCCAGTCAAAAAGAACCGTTTTCCAAAATATTTTTCACCCGCTTCGGACAAAAAGCGTCAAATCCGCTCTGCCGCAAAGAGTTTGTCGGGGGCTTCGATTTGGCTTTGCGCGGCAATCAAGGGAATATCCGCCGCGTTTGTTTGCTCCGCCGCCTTTATCAATCCCCAAACCGACGACACGGCTTTTGCCATCGATTCGGGCAAGCGGGATGTTTTGACAAAATTCGCGACCAGCAAAGCCGCCGTCATATCCCCCGCCCCGCAGCAAACGGAAGCGTCAAAGCTCAATTTCGGCGTTACGACCCGCCAAACCGAATTCGATTCGATTGCCAGCGCCGCGAATCCGTCCGTTCCGACGGGCAATCCCGTAACAACGACCGCTTTCAGCCGTCCGTTTCCGATTAAACGGCGCGCGGCGGCTATCGCGTCCGATTCCGAATTTACGCTTTGATTCACCAGCCAGCCCAGTTCAAACCTGTTCGGCGTGATAAAGTCGGCAGCGGGAACGGCGCGGTTTCTCATAAAATCGGGAATGTCGTTCGCGACATACGAAACGCCGTTGTCGCCCATGACGGGATCGCAGCAGTAAAAAGCGTTCGGATTGGCGTTTCGCACGCGTTCAACGGCGTTCAGCACGACCTCGCCCGCGGCTTTTGCGCCCAAATATCCCGACAAAACGCCGTCGCAGTTTTCCAATCCCGAACAAACCGCCAAGCCGTCAATCAGCTTTGCCAGATGTTCGGCGGAAAAGACATCGCCCGTCCAGCCTTTCGCCGCGGTATGGTTGGAAAATTGAAGCGTGTCGAGTCCCCAAGCCTCGACCCCCGATCTTTGCAGGCAAAACACGGCGGCGGAATTGCCGACATGCCCCGCGACGACATGGGATTGAATTGTCAATACCGCCATTATTCCGCCCCCTGCTCCTCCGGCGGAACGGCTTGGCATCTGAAATAGACCCGATGAGGCAAAAACACGCGGCAAGACCAATACTTATGTCCGTCGTACGCGGGTTCGCGATTCGTTTTCGCGCATTCTTCGCGCGCCATGCGGATGATTTCGTTTTCGTTGGTCGCAAAGCCGTTATAGCAAATCGCGACTCTGTCGGGAGTCGATTCACCGACCGTAGCGGGCGAACCGCCCTCGCGTCTGGCATCCACGAACGGAGCGCAGGCCGTCAAAGCCGTTATCAATAAAAATGCGGTCAAAAAGCGTTTCATCATCTGCCGTTTCCTTTGAAAGGCTTTTATTTTCCCCGAAAAAGCCCGCATATTCAACAAAGAAATCATTTTTTTTCGTTTCGCAAAGCTATGGTTGATTTTATGCGCCCGTTTCGCTTATGCTTTATGCAAAGCTGATTGAAACGCAAAGGACTTTTCATGATTATACAAAAACGTCTGCTCACCCGTTGCGATTTTGACGGACTGGTGTGCTCCGCCCTGCTCAAAGAACTGGATTTAATCGATGAAATCCGATTCGTCCATCCCAAAGACATGCAGGATGGCAGAATATCCATTTCCAACGGCGACATCACCGCCAACCTGCCTTATGTCGAAGGCGTGTACATCGCGTTCGACCACCATATCAGCGAAAACACCCGCGTTATCAGCCCTCCCAACTATATCGTTTATCCGAATTCTCCGTCCGCCGCGCGCGTTGTCTACGAATACTACGGCGCGGAAAAGCGTTTCAAAAACATTCCCGTCGAATTGATGAAAGCCGTCGACAATGCCGATTCGGCGCGTTACACGGTTGATCAAATCAAAAACCCGACGGATTGGACTTTGCTGGCGTTCATCACCGATCCGCGCACGGGATTGGGACGGTTCAAAAACTTCCGCATCGGCACTTACGACTTTATGCTCAAACTGACGGATTTGTGCCGCAAACACCCGATTAACGAGATTTTGAACGACCCCGATGTCAAAGAACGCGTCGATTTGTATTACGAGCATCAGGACAAGTTTATCGACCAACTGAAACGCTGCACGACAATTCACAAAAACGTCGCGCACATCAACTACCGCGATCAGGACGTCATTTATGCGGGCAACCGCTTTATGGTGTACGCTTTGTTCCCGCAAACGAACATATCGGTTCACGAAATTTGGGGCAAGAACAAGCGTAACGTCGTTTTCGCGGCGGGCAAGTCAATCTTCAACCGCACCTCCAAAATGAACATCGGCGAGTTTATGCTCCAGTTCCACGGCGGCGGACACATCGCGGCGGGAACGTGCCAAGTTCCCGTTCAAGACGCCGAACAGGTGCGCGAAGCCATTATCACCGCGATGAGGCAGGACGTTTAAAAATGACGGCGGATCGTTTTCGGTTGGTGACACGCAGCGACTTTGACGGGCTGGTGTCGGCGGTTTTGCTCAAAGAGCTGGATTTAATCGACGAAATCAAATTCGTTCATCCCAAGGACGTGCAGGACGGCTTGGTTGACATACGCCAAGGCGACATCATCACGAATCTGCCGTATTCGAAAAACGCGTCGTATGTGTTTGATCATCATATCAGCGAATTGGCGCGCGTGGGACACAAAAGCAACAGCTATTTGAATCCGAACGCGCCGTCCGCCGCCCGCGTCGTATGGGACACGTTCGGGGGCAAAGATCGCTTTAAAAACGTGTCCGAAGAAATGATGGCGGCGGTCGACAAAGCCGATTCGGCGGATTACACCGTTGACGAAATTTTACATCCGACGGGCTGGACGCTTTTAAGCTTTATCATGGATTCGCGCACGGGATTGGGACGGTTTCACAATTTCCGCATTTCAAACTATCAGCTGATGATGAATCTGATTGATTTCTGCCGCTGTCACGACCCCGAAGACGTGCTTGAGATGCCCGATGTCAAGGAACGCGTCGATTTGTATTTCTCCCAACAGGAAAAATTCAAAGAACAGCTGAAAAAGCAAACGACCGTTTACAAAAATCTGGCGTATATCGACATGCTGAACACGGATGTCATTTACGCGGGCAACCGCTTTATGGTGTACGCTTTGTATCCCGACGTCAACGTGTCCATGCACGCGATGTGGCGCGTCAACGGTCAGCGCATCGTTTATGCGGTCGGGAAATCCATTTTCAACCGCACGAACATCATCAACATCGGCGAATTGCTGCTGGGATACGGCGGCGGAGGACACGCAAATGTCGGAACGTGCCAAATCGACCTTGACCAAGCCGCCCGCGTCAAAGACGAATTGATAGCCGTTTTGACCGATCCTCAATATACGGAACAGCCCGCAAGCTAAACGCCGCCGTTTTCCGCTTCGTCCAGCACTTCTTTCAAATCAACGCCGATGCAATCCGCCAACATCAACAGCGTGCGCAGCGTCGGGCTGTTTTGTTTGTTGACAATCAGCGTTACGGCGGTTCGGCTTATCCCCGTTTCTTTGGAAATGCGCAATTTGGTGATGCGTCGTTCAATTCTTTTGCGTTCCAGAATTTCGACCACTTTTTGCGATAATTTTTCAGCATCTTCTCGATTCATTCCTTAATGATTATCGCTTGACTCGCCTCTTTAAATGTAATTATAATTACATATCTTCCGCGAAAAGATTTTCAGACCGTTTTGAGAATTAAGTATGCTGATTTTAACCGATTTTATAGGCAAAGGTTCGTCCCGCATTTGTTTCAAACATCCGACCGATGCGGAAAAATGCGTCAAAATTCCGGCTCGTTTCAAGGAAATCAAGTCGTTCAACCGTGAAATCAGCGCTTTTTACGCCGTAAAAGCGGTTTTGCATGATTTTTGCGCGACGAAAGCCCCTTTTGTTGTTGACACAAATTTAGGAAAAGGTTTGGCATGCGAAGCGTTCTTTGACTCCGACGGAACACCGTCAAAACCGCTGGGATGTTTCATCAAACACGGTCAGCTCGATTCCGAAGCGGCAGAACAGCTGAATTTTTTTGCTTATAACCTGATGGCGCATGATTTATTTTTTTACGATTTCAATGTCAATAATTTTGTCGTTCAAATCAAAAACGGCAAAAAACAGCTGAAATACATCGATATGAAAAGCTTTTGCCATTATAAAGGCTGGTGCTTTTTAAAATTGGAAAACGTGTTTGCCCCCTTGGCGCGCCTGCTGATGAAGCGGCGGCTGAAAAGGCTGTTCAGGCAATGCGGATTGAAAGCCTAAACGTTTCTGTAATAAATCACGTCGTACCGCTCGTCCGCGTCAATCGGCTCGTATTGTTTTGCCTCCGCGTCGAAAGCGGCGTCGTCCGGCGCGTCCGC
>ERZ1026860.1346-NODE-1346-length-12719-cov-17.537982_pt1 | contig 12719 bp, 16 predicted proteins | sample MGYA00380160_ERZ1026860 | MGnify/ENA primary metagenome ERZ1026860 (study PRJEB33269, sample SAMEA4719796) | human gut metagenome | biome: human-associated habitat; feature: organic feature; material: feces | place: Cameroon | collected 2013-10 ... | reverse complement strand
TGTCGAATCTCAGCGGCCTGTTCGACGATGTGAACACGCAGGTGGGAAACATCGCACAGCAGGTGGGCACCATGCCCTCCAGCTTTGAGCCGAGAGTGTTCGCCATGATCGAAGCCCTCTCCCGAAATGTGGTGTTGCCCATCGCTGGCATCATCCTGACCTTCATCGCCTGTTATGAGTTGATTGAGATGATCACCCAGCACAACAACATGGCGCAGTTTGAGCCTGCGCTCATCATGCGCTGGATTTTCAAGACGGCAGTGTCCGTCTGGCTCATCAGCAATACTTTTGATATTGTGATGGCGGTCTTTGACCTGACGCAGAAGGTAGTGTCCGATTCCAGCGGCATCATTGCCGGAAACACTCGTGTCAACGACATTGGCCTGTCCATGTTGGAAGCCAGCCTAATGCAGATGGACGTGGGTCCCCTGTTCGGACTGTTCCTGCAAAGTTTCTTCATCGGCATCACCATGCGGATCTTGAGCATTATTATTTTTGTCATCGTGTACGGAAGAATGATCGAGATCTACTGCATGGTGAGCCTTGCGCCTATCCCCATGGCGACCTTCGGAAACCACTAGCAGAGCCACATGGGGCAGAACTACCTGAAATGCCTGTTTGCGCTGGGCTTTCAGGGCTTTCTCATCCTCATCTGCGTGGCGATTTACGCTGTGCTGATCCAGAGCGTGGCGATTTCCGGGGATGCCATCAACTCTATTTGGAGCATTGTGGGCTATGCCCGACCCGGAGCATTACGAGGTCACCTACTATGCTGATCTGCCCGCCATGTGGCAGGATGTGCCGAACAACGAGATTTTGGAAGAACTATTTCAGATGTTCAACCTCTCCCGTCCGCAGGATTTTGAGGGGCACAGCCTGTCGGTCAGCGATGTGATCGCACTCAAACGCAATGGCGAGGTGTCTGTGCATTATGTGGACAGCATCGGCTTCAAGGAACTGCCGGGGTTTCTGGATAAAAAGCCGGAACGCACCTCTGTTCTGCAAACTCTCAAAGAAAAGTGTGATGCCCCGGAGTGTAACCCCACCGTCTGCCGGAAAGCGAGGGATGGGCATGAACTTTAACCATGAGGAACTCATGTTGATGATGCTCTACAACACCGGCACCTGGTTGGGGCTTATCCACGAACTGCGACTGATGCAGTGCTACCTGATGCCGGACGAGACCGCTCTGCGGGAACTGGCGGAGAGTGTTATCGAAAAGCTGAAACTGCTGACTGATGCGGAGTTTGCCGAACTGGAATTTCCCCCGGACTGACTTTCGCCGCCTGCGGGCGGCGTACATAAAGTATTTTTTTCTTCCAAAAGATATGCTATAATCAGATTAGACAAAATTCCTCTCTTCAAGCGATTTCTCCGCAATTTTCCTGTGGCTCTGCTCGTATCAAAAATAAGGGACCGATTTTTAATTGTCAGAACGGAGGAACCATTATGGCAATCTTTGAAAAGACCATCCGAAACAAAAACTTTGACAAGCTGCTTCGGAAGCTGGAAAATGAAATCCCAGACAGCAGTTGGTCGGCAGATTTGGAGGCAGGCAGTGATTTCAAAGAGGGCGATGCCCGGTGCAGTGTCCGTGTGTTTGAGCGGTACAGCATGATGGGCGGCAACCGCCTGAGTCTGACACTGACCATGTTCCAGAATGCGGACAGCCCGATTCGGCTGTCTGCCATCACCGCAGGAGGCAGTCAAGCGGTGTTCTTCAAGGTGAACACCCTCGGTGAAGAATCTTTTCTGGACGATGTAAAGGACCTGATGGAAGAAATTTTGGAGGAGTAAAATGTTTTTTGGATGGTTTGACGCTATATTCAGCTTCATTTTCCCAATCCTGTTCCTGCTTTTTATGGGAATGTTTTTCTTTGCCCTAATTTCAAATCTCCGCACATGGAATAAAAACAACCACTCGCCGCGGCTTACCGTTCCGGCAACAGTGGTAGCAAAGCGCACCGATGTTTCGCATTCCAGCAGTGCCAATGCCGGAGATATGCCCGGTGCGCACGGATACGACACCAGCACATTTACATCGTACTATGTGACTTTTCAGGTGGAGAGCGGCGACCGCATGGAACTCGAAGTAGATGGTTCGGACTACGGAATGCTTGTGGAGGGCGACATTGGAAAGCTGAGTTTTCAGGGCACCCGCTATCTTGGGTTTGAGCGGAACTAAGCGTTCTCCTACATTATATAGTAAGGAGTGCTGTATGAACGATCTGTTTATCCAAGGGCTGACCATCGACTGGAACAGAGTTCGCCCATACAATTATGTTCGTCAGATTCCTGCCATCAATGGAATCGACACTTTTACATTCCATAAGCCCATTACGTTCTTTGTTGGCGAAAATGGAAGTGGAAAATCTACGCTTCTGGAAGCAATCGCTGTTGCTTACGGCTTCAACGCAGAGGGTGGAACGAAGAACTATTCATTTTCCACATACAACTCCCATTCGGAACTATGTGAGGCTATGACGATTTCCAAGGGGTATCGCAGACCAAAGTTCGGGTATTTTCTCCGGGCAGAGAGCTTCTACAATGTAGCCACCAAGGAAATTGACTATTCCGATGACGATCACCCCTCCAAAGGCTATCACCAAAAATCACACGGTGAAAGTTTCCTCGCCATTGCGCAGGACTACATGGGTGCAGATGGAGTCTATATTTTTGACGAGCCGGAAGCCGCTTTATCCCCGCAGCGGCAGCTCACGTTACTGATCAACATTTATCGGTGTGCCCAAGAAGGGGCGCAATTCATTATCGTATCACATTCACCCATTCTCCTCGGAATGCCTGATGCTGAGATTTTTAGCTTCGACAATGGCACGATTCATCCTTGTCAGTATGAAGATACGGACAGCTACGTTATCACCAAAACATTTGTAAATAATCGGCAGCATTTTTTGAACCAGCTTCTGAACGAAGAAACGTAATGCCGGGAAAGGACATTCCTTATGAGTGATTCTACGTTGAAAGAACTTTGGCAGCAGGTCGCAGAAAAGAAAAGCTGTGAAGCAAAACAGAAAGAACTGACCACCCAGAGAGATACGCTTGCTGATCGCCTGAAAAAGCTGGAAAAATCCAAGCTGGCAGAGCAGGCTGATGTGGACCGTCTGGAGGGACACAGCCTTGCCGCATTTTTCTATCAAGTGATTGGAAAAATGGATGAAAAGCTGGACAAAGAACGGCAGGAAGCCTATGCAGCCCGTGTCAAGTACGATGCGGCTCTCCATGATCTTTCTTCCGTTGATGCCGACTTGGAGCAGATTCAAAATAGACTGGAACGGCTGTCCGATTGCGAAAGGCAGTATCAAGCTGCTCTTTCCGAAAAAATCAAAAGCATCAAAGTTTCTGCCCACCCTGCCGCACAGCAGGTTGCGGAAAGTGAAAGTCGCATTGCCGCGCTGAAAGTCCAAAAGCGGGAGCTGCTGGAGGCCATCAACGCCGGAAAGACTGCCCTGCATACGGTCAACGAAGTTCTGGAAACCCTCGACAATGCCGAGGGCTGGAGTACATGGGACGTGATGGGTGGTGGTCTGGGGGTGGATCTCGCCAAGTATGCGGAACTGGACGATGCGCAGGAACAAATCGAACAGCTTCAAGTGGAACTGCGGCGGTTCAAAACTGAGCTTGCCGATGTTGAGATCACCGCAGACCTTCAGGTCACGGTGGACAGCTTTCTGAAATTTGCGGATTTCTTCTTTGACGGCCTCTTTGCAGACTGGGCAGTTCTGGATCACATCAATCAGGCACAGAGCAGAGTGGAGAATACCAAAGGTCAAATCAAGCGAGTCCTTGCACTTCTGAAAAAGATGCGCGAAGATGTTGATGTCCAAATCGCTGATGAAAAAGAGAAGCAGGAGCAGCTTGCAGTGGAAACCGAGCTGTAGGTTTGGAGTGTTCGCGTATGTGATATGCTCAACTCAATGAATTGGAAATTTCGGAGATAAAGACTATGAAGAAAAAAGCACCAATAGTGTTCATTATCGTGAGCGTCTTTGCCGTAGCCGCAATCATTATAATTTCGGCGTATAGAGCTTCGGAATCCTACAGAAAGGCGAAGGCTGCAATCCAATGGGATTGCTCTGTGACTTGTACCGAAAAATCAACATCTGCCAAATATGTAATCACTTATTCTAATGTGAAGGTTTCATCCAAAACAGGCACACTGACGATTCAAAATAGGAATGATTTTGAAATTGTAGTGCATTTGCTCTGCGAAGGCGAACAGGAAATTGTATCTGGCAATATTTCTGCGGAAGGCTGCTACTCTTTTGCGAATGTTACGGACAAAGAATCTACGCCATCATCGGTCTGCTTGTCAACACCCTCTCCGTTTTCTCCGTGAAGGAACTGCCGGAAGGCGAATTGGTGGATACCACCGACAAAAAGGAAATCGAGCAGGACGAAAAGTACAATCTGGTTCAGGCTGCAAAGCTGCTGGCTGGTAATAAATATTATATGATGATTTGCGGCACCTACATTTTGCAGCAGATCTACGGTGCTATGATCAGCATGGGCACCTACTATGCAACCTACATTCTCGGCAACCAGAATCTGTTCGGTGTGTTCTCTTGGGCAGTCAATATTCCTCTGATCATCGCTCTGGTATTCACCCCGACGCTGGTTGCAAAATTGAGCGGAATGTACAAACTGAACGTCATGAGCTATACTCTGGCAACCGTTGCCCGTGCACTGGTCGCTGTGGCAGGTTATATGGGCAGCGGTAATGTTCCCCTGATGCTGCTCTTTACCGCAATCGCTGCTCTGGGTCAGGGTCCTTGGCAGGGCGATATGAACGCCGTGATCGCAGCTTGCTCCGAGTACACTTGGCTGACGAAGCACAAGCGTGTGGACGGAACGATGTACTCCTGCACCTCTCTTGGCGTAAAACTTGGCGGCGGTCTTGGCACCGCCATCACCGGCTGGCTGCTGGCAGCAAGCCACTTTGACAGCAGTCTGGCCGTTCAGCCTGCGTCCTGCATTTCGATGCTGAAGATCATGTATCTTGTGATTCCGTTCGTTCTGGATGCAATCATCACCTTCATTCTGTCTCGTCTGAAAGTTGAAGAAGCAAACGAACAGCTTCGTGCAGCAATGAATAATTGAGAACAGTTCCTGTTCTCTCGACCCATAAGACACCAAGACCCACACGACACAATCGTGTGGGTCTTGGTGTTGCCTTGGAAGAAGCCCCGCCGAAGAACATCTGCCTGCCGTTATACAAGCGAGGGAATGTATGAAAAAGAAGAAACCCATCTCTGAGGAGCAGCATTATCTATGTGAAATCGGTCTGGAAAAGATGCCCTATCGTTCTTCATGGCTCTACAAATCTTATACGGAGGAAAACCTCACGCACATCGCGATTGCGGCCTATTATAATGTGGACGAAGATTTTCTTCAGGCTCCCACTACAGTATGGGGAAATCTATGGGATTGCCGTGCCGCGCTTCGCAAGTTGGTATCCTCCGTCTATCTGGAAAGCGATTTAAACATTCCATTCGGAAAAAACGGAAAATTCTTATTCCAACTTGGGTATACTCCTGTTGTGTCCGACATGAAGAAAATCGTTCAGAAAACTGCCGCATTGTCTTTCCCCAAATGGGCGTTAGCCGTATGGGATATGGATACTGCAACATTATATATGGTCAAATACGACAGAAGTCATTGATTTTCTTTGTTTATCTGTGATACCATTCGTTACGAGACCTCCAACATTGCTCTCTTCGCCTATGGTGGAGACTCCGGCACTCAAAAAAACTTTCCGAAAAACACAACGAGGTGACCATTTTTGAAACGTCGAACTTTTCTTGTCTGCACCGCTGCACTTTTTTGCGGTGCGTTTCTGGCAGGGGGCTGCACTCAAAAAACTTCTCAGCCTGTCCTTCAGCAAATCGAATACTCCAATTTGGCAGATTCGGATACACAGGCTCTTCTTTCCAAACTTTTGCAGGATGCTGGCGTATCCGACCTGCGGATACAGACCTTCTTTGATCATGTGCAAAAGTTCAACAATGCTGTGGACCCGGCATGGCTCACCACAGGGTTTGAAAACGCCAAGCCTTCGGATCTGAAATACGATCCTTACTCCATGCAGGACGCATGGACGGAAAAATACGATACCTTCCCCGGCTGGAACTGTCGGATCACCGCTTGTGGGCTGTTCGGTGATTTTATCACTGTCACAGGCAAGGCAGATCTTGACTCAGCCGAGGACACCCTGTTTATGGACTATGAAACACTGGATTCTGACCCGGAATCCCTTTGCGGCGATGAACGACAAAAGTTTGATGCGCTGTTCGCCCCGGTTAAAACCACCAATACGACCGATATTCCTACCCATTTGAAAACGATTCAGCAGGAATGGAAGAAACGCGGTCTCTCCTTTGTAGAAGATGATAAGATTCGTCTCGTCTCCGTAGTCCTGCACGATCAGTTCTCTGAAACGGACAATTCTCTTATGATCGGTCATGTCGGCGTTATGCTTCCCACATCGGATGCAGTATATTTCGTCGAAAAGGTCGCTTTTCAGGAGCCGTATCGCTTGTTGAAGTTCAAAAATCGAACCGAGTTGAGCGATTATCTGATGCTGAAATACGACAACTCGTGGGGACAGGATACTGCCCATACCTTTATTATGGAAAATTCAGACCTGATAGACGGCTGGCGCATTCTTGACGAACAGGGAAACGCAAGCTAAAAGCATCATTCGTTGGGAGCCGTTCGGTCTGACTGACCATTCGCCCTCTGATACTAAAAAGACGCTGCAACCTCTCACCCAGAGGCGGCAGCGTCCTTTTTATATTAGAATGTATTGTTCGCAGGGGAACTCCGGGCTTATGACAGGGTATCGGTGAACACTGGTTCTTTGGGGCGAGGATCAGCAGGAAGTCTGCGTACTAAAATATCGGAGTTGACAACAGCGCAGTCAGTCGAGTGTCAGACTGTGCTGTTGGTGCTTTTCTTCTTGGGGATATATGGTATAATAATATTAGTACAACATCTTGTCTCGCTTATGACTTTTAAATCGTGTATCATCTTCATAATGAGGTCGCGTTTCAGCTTCGGCGTTCTGTTCAGCTCTTCTACAATGTGTTCAGGTTTCAGCGTCACGTCTGCTTCACCCCCCCCTTCTGTTGCTCTTGTGTCCGTCCTTCCCACCGTGCTATAATCGGTTCATATAGAATAGGAAGGAGGTGTTCTATATGACCGACCGTCAAAAACTGGTTTACGACCTGTCCATGCATTGTGCTTTGGTGGATTTCAGGAACGGCTTCCCATCCACCGGAAACCCCGCTGCAAGTTTTCTGGATTCCTTTATCGGGTATGTCAGGCTTTACAGCTCTATGGATTCCGGTAAACTTGACGATGCTCTCGACGCTCTTAAAAAGGTGTAAACTCCACCAGCTTTGAAAGTGCTTCCTGTTCCAAATCCATTCTGGCACTTTCCAGCCTGCCGGACAGCATACAGATCAGCGTCCGCATTTCATTGTATGAAAGCTCTTGCTCCTGACATTTTGCGAGAATGTCATTGGCAAGGGCTTTCATGGCTTCATCGTCCAGGTCGCGCTGCGGTCTGGTCTTCGGTTCTTTCATATTCGGTTCATCCATTTGTTGTCAAACTCTACTGTACAGCCTTATTATAGTTGTCATTCTCTACTTTGTCAATAGTATTCTTCCCTCTTTTTGTTGACGAACTCAACCTCTAGTGTTATACTCAAATCAGTAAAAGGAGGTGAACTATATAATGAAAGAGCGAATCCGCGAGCTACGCCGACACCTTAATATGACAATGGAAGAATTTGGCGCGCGAATCGGATTGACAAAATCTGCTGTCAGCTTTATCGAAAGCGGGCGCAATGGTGCGCGTGACCAGACCGTTTTCGCTATCTGCCGGGAGTTCGGAGTGAGTGAAGCGTGGCTGCGCACCGGCGAGGGGGAGATGTTCGAGCAGACACGGGAAACTGTACTGGATCGGCTGGCCGCCGAATACAGCTTGGACAAAGAGCAGGTTTCTGTGATCGAGAACTTTCTCGATCTGTCCCCGCAGGAACGCACGCTGTTCCTTACCTGTATGCGCAAGGTCTTTGGCAGCCCCGCAGAATCCACAGTCCAGAGCACGGCCATACCCGATAAGGAAGCGCGGAAGATTACCGAGAGCGACGAGTTCAAAGCCCTTCGGGAAAAGAACGAGCCGCCGGAGAGCGAATCGTGTACTACCGCCGGTTAGTTCTTCAACGTGCCGCTTCTGAGTGGCTGAAGAATCACCAGTAAATCCGCACAAAAAGAAAAAGCCCACCGGGGGACAGGCCCGGTAGGCTTTTTCGTGTATACAAATTATTTTATGGAGGTATTATCTTATGAGAAAAGCTTCTGTCTTTGCTGTTTCCTGCGCCGCTGTTCTCCTTCTTTCCGCTTGTGGCAGTTCTTCCAGTTCCGTGTCTGCATCCAGCATCACTTCGTCCACTGCATCCAGTTCTTCGGAACCTACTTCTTCTGTTGCCGTTTCATCTTCTACACCGGCCAATGATGCATTTTCTGATTTTGAAGCCACGCTTTCCGAGAACGGCATTGCTTATACAGAAAAGGTTCGTATGGCTGCTGAACTTATCGGCGGCGTAGACGGTTACAAATACAAAACACCCGATTATAACATTGAGGTGTATACTTTTGATCCGTCGTCCGACGCTTATCTGACTGCCGAAAAGGACGGCACCGTTGCCATGGAGGGCTTTGGCTCATTCTCTGCTTATGCTCACAACGGCATGGTTCTTGTGCAGACCGACAACCTTCCCCAGGAAGTGATTGACCTGTTCAACGCTATGTAAAACTCCGCATTGTCTTTCTGCAAAGGTGGTATCTCTATGAAAAAACAGCCAACCGGCGGCAACCGGCTTGTTGCCTACTACCGCTACAGCGGCGGCAGCCATCAAACGGAGCAGTCCATTGAGGGCCAACGCCGGGACTGCGAAACCTACGCCCGCATCCACGGCATGGTCATCCTTCATGAATACATCGACCGGCATATTTCCGGCAAGACGGACGACCGCCCGGAGTTTCAGCAGATGATCGCCGATGCCGGGAAGGGGATGTTCGACTATGTGATCTGCTGGAAAACAGACCGCATTGCCCGCTCCCGGTATGACGGCATCATCTATAAAAAGAAGCTCCGCGACAATGGCGTGGAACTGCTCTATGCCGCAGAAGCCAACGTTGAAGGCTCCGGCGGTATCATCGTGGAGGGCTTGATGGAAGCCCTTGCAGAATACTACTCCGCCGAACTGGCCGAGAAGGTGCGGCGTGGTATGCGGGAAAGCGCCCTGAAAGGCAAAGCCATCGGCAGCTCCCGCCCTCTTGGTCTTACCGTGGACAAGGACAAGAAGTATATCATCGACCCTTCCGGGGCTGCCGCCGTGCGGTATATCTTTGAGCAGTACGCCGCCGGGGCTGCGTCCTCTGCTATCGTTGCGCACCTGAACGAGCAGGGCTTGTGCACCAGCCGGGGCAACCCGTTCAATAAATCCAGCGTGGTGCGTATCATCCAGAACGAGGTGTACCGGGGCGTGTATGTCAGCCCCAAGTTTGACGTGCGCATTGAGGGCGCAGTACCGGCTATTATTGACGACGATCTATGGGAGAGGGCACAGAAGATGTTCATTCGTAACCGCCAGAGCCGTTCCCCGCGCAATGACCGCGCGGACTACATCCTGTCCGGCAAGCTGTTTTGCGGCGAGTGCGGCACTGCCATGAAGGGTGTGTCCGGCCACAGCAGCAACGGCGAGGTGTACTTCTACTACAACTGCCCGTGCAAGGACTGCCACCGCCGGAACATCCCGAAGGACGAGCTGGAAGGTCTGGTGATCCGCACCGTCTGCAACGACGTATTGCAGCCGGACGTGATGGAGCGTATCGCAAACAGCGTGATTGAAGCCCAGACCGCCGAGCTGAACCAACCCAACCCGGAGAAGGAAGCATTGCAGCATGAGCTTGCCGATGTGCGCCGCAAGGCAAAGAATCTGCTGTCCGCTTTGGAGAACGGCACCGCCGGGGCTATGCTGACCAATCGCCTTGCTGAACTGGAACAGCAGGCCGACACGCTTTCTTATCAGCTGTCGTCGCTGGAATCTGAGCCGAAGTTCCCGGTCTTTTCCAAAGAGGAAGTTCTGTACCTGCTGGAGCAGTTCTTGCTTGCCCCCGCCGAGGAAACCAAAGCATACCGCCGCCGTCTGATTGACACCTTCGTGAGCAAGATCGAGGTGAGCAACACGGAACTGACCATCTATTTCAACATTGCCGAAGAAGATTGTGGAAAAACAAAAAAAGCTCCCCAGTCGAACCAGTCCGAAGACTGTTCGACTGAGAAGCAAATGGTCCGAGTGGCGAGAATCGAACTCACGGCCTCTTGAACCCCATTCAAGCGCGCTACCAAAACTGCGCTACACCCGGATATCGACCGCCGCTTCCCTACCGAAGCGTGGCGACATGAGATATTATACTCGGGTACAGCAGTTTTGTCAACAGATTTTTACAATTTTCTTTATATTTTCCGCAAAAAGTCTGATTTTTACAATCGTACGTGCTTTATTTGTTTTCTTCCTTTGTGCGCAGCAGTTTGTCCTTTTCCAGCAGCGGTTTCAGGTACTGCCCGGTAAAACTGCCCGGCACCTCTGCCACCTGTTCCGGCGTGCCCTCGGCCACGATCTCACCGCCGGCACTGCCGCCTTCAGGACCAAGATCAATGATATGGTCGGCGCACTTGATAAGATCCAGATTGTGCTCAATGACAATGACCGTGTTGCCCGCATCTACCAGCTTCTGCAGCACCTCGATCAGGCGGTGCACATCTGCAATATGCAGGCCGGTAGTCGGCTCGTCCAGAATATACACTGTCTTGCCGGTGCTGCGGCGGGCCAGCTCGTTTGCCAGCTTCACACGCTGGGCTTCGCCGCCGGAAAGCGTGGTGGCACTCTGGCCCAGCGTCACATAGCCAAGACCCACATCCAGCAAGGTCTGCAGTTTGCGGGCGATCTTGGGCTGATTGGCAAAGAATACCACTGCTTCCTCCACGGTCATGTTCAGCACATCGGAGATGGTCTTTTCCTTATACTTTACTTCCAGCGTTTCGCGGTTGTAGCGTGCACCCTTGCATACCTCGCAGGGCACATACACATCCGGCAGGAAGTGCATCTCGATCTGCAGAATACCGTTGCCCTCGCAGGCTTCGCAGCGGCCGCCCTTGACGTTAAAGCTGAACCGTCCCGGGCCGTAGCCGCGCATTTTGGCATCCTGCGTCTGGGAGAATACCGTGCGGATATCATTGAACACGCCGGTATAAGTGGCCGGATTGGAGCGCGGCGTACGGCCAATGGGCTGCTGGTCGATACCGATGACCTTATCCACAAATTCCAGCCCTTCTACCCCATCGCACTTGCCCGCACGGGAACGGGCACCGTTCAGCTCACAGGCAAGGGTCTTATACAGGATCTCGTTGATCAGGCTGGACTTGCCGGAGCCGGAAATGCCGGTAACGCAGATAAACTCTCCCAGCGGGAATTTCACATCGATATTGCGCAGGTTATTTTCCCGTGCACCCCGTACAGTAAGGTAGTTGCCGTTGCCGGTGCGGCGGGTCTGCGGTACGGCAATGCGTTTGCGGCCGGAGAGATAATCGCCGGTGATGCTGCGCTTTGCCTTGCAGATGTCCTTCACGCTGCCAGCGGCTACGATCTCGCCGCCGTGCACGCCTGCGCCCGGGCCGACATCTACGATATAATCCGCACTGCGCATGGTATCTTCATCATGCTCCACCACAATGACTGTGTTGCCGAGGTCGCGGAGGTTTTTCAGGGTGGCAATCAGCTTGTCGTTATCGCGCTGATGCAAGCCGATGGATGGCTCGTCCAGCACATAGAGCACGCCGGAAAGCGCACTGCCGATTTGAGTGGTCAGGCGGATGCGCTGGCTCTCGCCGCCGGAAAGGGTGCCTGCAGAGCGGGCCAGCGTGAGATAATCCAGACCCACGCTCTGCAAAAACTGCAGGCGGTTCCGGATCTCCTTCATGATCTGGCCGCCGATTTGCTTCTGCTTTTCGGTCAGGTTCGGCTCGTTCTCGGCAATGAATTTCAGCTCGTCCCGGATGGACATTTCGCAGAAATCGCTGATGTTCTTATCCCCGATGGTCACAGCCAGCACCACGGGTTTCAGGCGCTTACCGTGGCAGTCCGGGCACTCCACGCCGGACATGAAGCTGCCGATCTCTTCCTTCATCCACTCGCTGTTGGTCTCGCGGAAGCGGCGCTCCAGGTTCTCCACGATGCCCTCGAAGGTATTATAATACACACCGCTGCCGAACTCATTCGTGCGGTGCATTTCAATTTTTTCGCCGTTGGTGCCGTACAGCAAAGCATTCACAGCTTCGGTGCTCATCTCTTTGATGGGCGTATCCAGCGTGAAACCGTACTTTTTGCCAAGGCCCAGATAATACATTTCGGACACAGACCCCTCGGCATAGTACCAGCCGCTGGCCTTGATGGCACCCTCCCGGATGGAAAGGTTCCGGTTGGGCAGGATGCGCTCCTCGTCCACCCGCATAAAGGTGCCAAGGCCGGTGCATTTTTCGCAGGCTCCCAGCGGGTTATTGAAGGAGAAGAGCCGCGGCGACAGGTCGCTGATGGAAATGCCGTGCTCCGGGCAGGCAAAGTTCTGGCTGA
>ERZ1026860.1343-NODE-1343-length-12734-cov-4.721271_pt1 | contig 12734 bp, 21 predicted proteins | sample MGYA00380160_ERZ1026860 | MGnify/ENA primary metagenome ERZ1026860 (study PRJEB33269, sample SAMEA4719796) | human gut metagenome | biome: human-associated habitat; feature: organic feature; material: feces | place: Cameroon | collected 2013-10 ... | reverse complement strand
TGTTCCTGAGTTACTTTGTTCTTTGACATTTTAATGTCCTCCTAAAAAATAATTATTATATATAACGGGTTTATACCGTTTATATCTACTTAACCCTCTGAGATTTCCGACTTAAACCAGTCGCAATCAATTATGGCGACGCAATCGGGGCAAATAAGTGCGTCGTCGCTATATTTATCCCTGAAATAATCAAGCGCGTTATGAATACAACGCTGCCCTGTCGCGATAAAGCAATACCAATAATCGAATTGTATATCACCGTCGTCGTTTGTGTAAGAAACCGCAATAATGTAACAATACTCGTTGTAGTATTCATTTTCTTTGTATGTTAAATTCAACTTTTCGTATTGCCAGCCGTCCACAGCCTCGCCGTCTGCATACGGCTCGTTATGCAGCACGTCGAGCACGCACCACATAAGCGGCGTTTTGTATGTCGGAAACGAACACGCCGACAGCATAAAGCACATAATTGCGACAATAAGTGCAGCAACTACTCTTTTCATATCCACAACACCTCCGTAACGCCGCGAAAGCCCTTTTGCCAGACAAACCACGCGTAAGCAACCGCAGAGCCGCCGCCCGCTTTCATTTCGTCGAAACAGGCATTTTTAGCGCATAAAACGCGCTCAGAAAAGACGTAAATACTTTTCGGCGGGAATTTCTTAAACAGTTCGTTATATCGCGTCTTTCCCTCTAAAAACGTCAATTTCAGGAACATATAGCAACGGCAGCCGAAATGCAATATATCCAACGCTTTTAATACAAATTCTTTCGCATATTTGTATGGTGGGTTAGTGATTATATCCATATCTGCCCAGTATTGCAGCGCATTAGGTGCAACGCTCAAAAAGTCTAATGTTTTGTATGTATCGGCATAGCCTCGGTTGATAATATCCGTCGAAAGGACGTTATAACCGCGTTCTTTGAGCCGTTCGGATAAATGCCCCGCGCCGCAGGCACATTCCCAAACGTTTTCATTCGGGCGTTCTACCGTAAGCAATTTATCTATCGCTATCGGATCGGTTGCATAGTAATCGTCTTTTTCCCGCTCTTTGTCGGTGTGATTGCTCGCGCCCAGCGTTTTATATATCGAGTTTCCGTTTCCTACCCAGTCGCTCATTTCTCGTCCTCCTCGTCCTCTGTTTCTGTTACCAGCCCTAAATTCGCTAAATCTTCGAGCAAAGCCGCGTCTTGCGTTTCAATAGCCCGCTGCGCAATTCTTCTCAGATACGAATTGAGAATTTCAAAACCGACGGCAATACTGTTGCCCCACTCTTTAACGTATCTCGACTTGCTGCTGTGCAGAGCCTTACTGACCTTGTTAAGCAATTCGTTGTAGTCCATTTTTATAAGCATTTTCACTTTCTAATTCCTCCAACTTTTTCAGCCATTTTGTTTTTATAACTTTTTCAAGATAGTCAGCATTGTATTTTGGCTTTGACGAAACGCAGGAAAACGGTCTGCCGAGTTCTTTCTCTCGAATGATTTCCGTTTCACGCATTTTGTTTATCATAAAGGCGAAATGGTCTGGATAATACTTGTAAAGGTACGCAAAATTTATAAAACTTGCCATAGGACAATACATACACCCGCAACGCTTTTGCGTCAAATAATAGTGGTTGAATATCGGTTGCGTTTTTGCCCACGCCCAAACTGTATCTTCTTCGATACTTTCTTCAACAAGCGGGTAACGTTCTATTTTTTGTAAATCTACCCGCTTTGCAAAACGCTTTTCTTCGTCGGCGCAATAACCGATATAAAAAACAGTATAAAAGCCTTGTTTTTTCATAAATTCTTGCAACTGCTTTTTCGCTGTTAGTTTGTACTTATCATTACACCAACGCGCAACTCTTGTCGGAAAGCCGTACCTTTCGTAAAGTTCGCTCCACGATTTTGTCGGCTTTATTCTCACAAACTTTATTCCGAACCGCTCGCATTCCGACTGCATATAATCAATTACGTTTTTTATGAACGGATAATCGATTTCAAGTTCAAAATGCACCACACCGTCAAGCGGGTATTTATCAAGGTTATGTAAAATGAGATTGAGCATAAACAAACTGTCTTTCCCGCCCGATACGCTCGCCCAATATGATGGGCGCAAGGCTAATTCTGTGCTTTGCATAATTCCTCCACATAGCACCACGACTGAGGCGGGCGAGTTACAATCTTTTCCCCTTTTTCTTCGCACCAGCATTCAAAATAAAGCGGGTTTTTACAATTTTCGCAACTGACTTTGCAAGGTATACAGAACTCGCTCAACTCTTTCGGCTTGTCGTAAATCTTCAAGGCAGTAATATGTAAGCCGTAGCCGTCTTTGTTGCCCAAATAACCAACCATATCGTCATAATCAAGACAACTTTGACGGGCAATCTCGTTCGTTACGCCCTGTTCTTCGTTTGCCACAACAAAACTGTTGCCTTGATTTTTTATCGAATAAACCTTATCGCAGATAAACTCGCCGATAACTTTACCCATATCCGTGTAGTGCGATTTATTATCAAGAAACGAATTAAATCTATCGTCTAAATAACGCCTTTTGCTTTCTTTTGTTTCGTAAATATAAGCCTTAAACGGTACTTCTTTTGGGGCAGTCTTGCGTACTTCGATACGTTTCTCATAAATCGGCTTACCCGATTCTTCTTTGCCTATCTCGTGGCAGATTTTCTCACACCATTTCGGGCGTGTTGATATTAAAACTGATTTCATTTTTTGTGCCTCCGATTTTTGATTTTGTGGTATAACTTTTTGAGCCCTACGGCTAAGGCGAATTGCAACGGCATTGCTGGCGTGAACGGCGCAGCCCAGAAAGTGATAATTGCGCCGAACGCCGTCCACCACCAACTATTTACGAATATCGCCAGAAAGCCTGTAACAATGCACGGCAGCCAAAAAATAATTTCCGCTACCACAAACCAAAGCAGCATTTCTTTGTTTATAACGTGCTTTCTGAGCCACCGCCACGCCTTTTTAATTCGTTCTTTCATTGCCTAATTTTTCGGATCGTTTGTTTTCACCCATATCGGCGCAAACGACGTGCCGTGTTCTGCGTTGTATTTATTAAGTCTTGCGAGTTCGCTTTCGTTTAGGATTTCCGCCGCCCGACAAGCAAGTTTATAATCGTCAAAAATAAAACGCTCACAATTACGGGCAAAATATCCGTCTTGCGAATATATTTGCAAAAACTCTTCGTCGGGGAGTTTGTTTAGATTGTTTTTTATGTCGTTCGACGTAAAATCGCGAGTAAAATTGTTGCCGTCGCCGTTGTATCCGTGTCCGCGTTTGCGAAATACCCGAAATTGTAAATCGCGATAATTTTGTATCGCCCAATAATCGGTTGATACTTCTTGTTTGATAACGTACACTTTAACCGTTGCAACAGTAAAATGTTGCACTTCGACGACAGTTTCGCGTGAACGATAGCCACCGCAGACGGGGCAATCAAAAGTTATCCCGTTTATCGTTAGTTTTTTCTCGTCATTACAAACGCGACAAGGCGACGAGAAATCGCGTCTTTCGCGCGTGTCTATAACGTAGAAAATATCGCCTATATTGATTGAACGAGGTGAACCGTAAAATAACGTTGTTTCCATTCTTACGCCCTCTCAATAAGCCCAGCGGCAGCGAGTTCGCATACCGCGTCGTATACAAACACGCCGCGAGGCTGAAATTTCACAACGCTATGTACGCGAGTGTCTTTATCGCGTATTGTATCGAAATACAACTCTCTTGCAAGATTGTTTACGATAATGACGTTATCGTCGCGGCAGGCAAAATAATAATTTGTCTGCACCCTTGAAACCTTAAAACTCTTAAAACCGTATTTTTCGAGTTCTTTAATGTCCACACCTGATTTTAACTTTAACATTGTTTTGCTCCTGCTTTTTATTTCCCTTTCGGGAGGGGTAGTTTCCTACCCCAAAATTACAACCTCGCCGCTCTCGATTTCCTCTCTAAGTTGACTTTCAAGGAAATACCTGATATAAGATTTCGCCTTTATCTTCCACGCGCCACCGTCTGCCTCGTAAAGCGAGAACGTTCTATCGGGGCTAACCCTGAATAAGAACTCCGATTCAGGCTGCATTGCCTCGATAAACGTGCGATACGGCACAAGTTTGCGAATAGGAGCGGCTTTTATATTTTCCGCGAGAGTTGCGCCAGACTTAGCCACAACCGATTGAGAAACGCCGTCGTCGTTCATTTCAACCGATTCAACGCTTGCAAATTTCTTTAAGAGTTGCAACAAGTCCTTTGCGTCGTCGTTTTGCTCGAAAAGCGAACGGATAGCGATTACAAAACTTTCGTAATCATAGGAACAACCAAAACGGAATTTGCTGCTCGTAGTTTCTGCCGCATAGGGAATTTCCCGCTCTTTCTCGTTATCCATAGAGGTTATAACAGACACCCTTGTTTCGTTCTCGATATTGACGTAGAGCGGAAGAATAAATCTTTCTTTCTCTCTTTTCGCTATCTGAACGATAGACGAAAGGTCTGAAAAGGTAAGCCGTGCCGCCGTAGGCTTATACGGTTTTACCTCTGTGAGCCTGTCGTTCGTAACAAATGTGCGGTCGCCAACTTGAATTTGTTGTACCAGATTTTCTTTTACAATTCTTTCGATTTCCTTTACCGTGCTTGCGTTTACGCTTTCCATAATTTTTTAGTCCTCCGTTTTTTGAATTTCAAGTACGTTTGTTTCGTGTACTTCCCCGAATATATCTGCCTGCCCGTCAATATAACCGCCGCCCGTTTCTACAAGGCGCATTGTATTGTCGGCAAGTCTTGCCATAGCCATTTGCGCATAAACCGCGTCAGTCGGACGCAATTTTGTTTTTACCGTCATTTTTGTACTGATTTCGCGTCGTGAATTTATCGGCGTGAAGTCCATTTCAATGGTAAGTTTCCTTGTTTTTTCGTCCGTATTCGGGTTAGAAATGTTTTCGAGTACCTTTCTCATTTCGTAATTGATACGTCCGATAATTGCAGAATCCGCGAACTGCAAAACGCTGTCTACATTTTTCAATTTGTGATACCTCCTATTTCGTATCAAGGTTTGCTGCGTTGTAGAGAGCAGCAACCATATATTTGAGTTTGTTTTTTATAAGTCCTTTCGCGTATCGTTTTTCTACGTCCGATACCGCTTTATCGAGATTTTCTATACTGTTGTCTTTTTTATGAATAAATTTCATTATCGTTTGTAAATACAGATACGTCGGTATTTTCTGTCCGTTTACCACAACGTAGTCCTTGTCTTTAACTTCGTTTATCACGCTTAAATACAAATTTCTGTAATCATAAACGCTGTGAGAAAACAATTCGCTATCCGATAAATTGTTCAAACTGTCATTTATCCACTTTTCAAAGCCGCCGACGTAAAAATCAACAGCCCGTTGTCTTTCTTCTGGTAAATGTTCGTCGTCGGAAAACATTTTTACCTCTGGCAGTTCGCTTTCGTCGGGTTTGTTCCAACGTTGCGCTACCGCCTCTCTGCGAATTGCTGAAATTTTTTCACGCTTTTCAATGTTATCCAGCACCCGCTTTGAAGTGATTACGCCTTTTTTCGATATAAACGTGTCGCAATTCTTGATTACCTCCTGAATTTTCTCAACGTCGGTATGAAGGTTATACGCAATTCCGTCAATGTCAGATTCTTTGATTTTGCCGCCGTTTTCGTGCATAATTTCTACAAGACACCAATAAATGCCGTAGCCCTCTAAGCCGCATTTCATTCGCAAATTACTTAGATTATCGCGCGAATAAAAATCGTGAGAAAAATATAGTTTATTTTCACTACTCATAGCAGCCCTCCAATATTGAGTTCCTTTAACTCGACAATCAATTTCGGCTCATTGCCATAATATTTTTCTGCCGATAGTCGAATAACTTGCGTATCGTCTTTGTATGCTACCTTGTTCAAAGCGTCGCATACGCATTTAACGACGTTATCAATATCGGGCTTTGTTGTAGGTCGGAGCGTACAGTTTAACGCCTCTGCCTGTTTTTTCTTGCTGAACGATTTTGGGATAGCATAAAACGCTTTGATTGTTATTTCTAACGGACATTCCCAGAACGGCGTTTGTTTGCCGCGCAGGGCTGTAACGAAAGAAAGCATAATAAGGTTTTCATAACTTGCCGTTTTTTCAGGTGTATAAGCCTTTGCAAACCCGCCTCTTATCGTTACTCTTGCCCGCTGCTTGCCCTGAGGTTGTCCTAAAACCTCAAAAAACATATCAACCCTCCGCAGTATCGGAAACTGCCTGTGCTGCACCTAACAAGGAATTTTCGGGGGCGTCCGCTTTCAATTCCTGAGCCTTTTGTTCGGCGGGTGTGATATAATCTTCGGGTGCGACCACATAATCGTCGCTATCTTCCATAGCCTTGCTGTCGTTTTCGTATGCCGTCTGCATATCAATGCTCATAATTCCCCACTTTGAAATAAGTTGACGGAGCATTGTTTTGTATGCCATAGCGTCAAAATCTTTGTACCAGAACGACGAATATTTCCACATTTCCGTTTCAGGTACTTTTCCCGCCTCGTAATCGGCATAAGATACTTTCGGATATTTGCCGCCAGTTCCGTTAAGACTGAAAGCCTTTGAATATTTATCGGCGTGTACAAGCATTTTCTTTTTCGACCAGTACAACGTTTTTATGAAACCGTTGCAAAGTTCAAACATTGCATAATATCCGATTGTAGGCTTTGCCTCGCGTTCCTCGTCGTCAGCAATAATATGGACGAATAATTCTTCCGTGAGCGGATCGTATTTTACGAACTCGCCCTCTTTTATCGCGATTACATTGATTTTTTTGTAATTGCCAGAACGGATAGCAAGTTGAATATACCCCTTGTAGCCAAGTACGAACGTTGCGACGGTTCGGTTATTTTTCTTATCGTCGAACGGTACGAGATACGCAAGCCCCAACTGCGGGGAAAGTGATAAATTCAGCGCGTTTGCAAGCAAAGCCGCCGATAATATTGTGCTGTTGTCGCACTCTTGCAAAGCAAGATTTGTGCTTGTTGCCGAAAGAATACTCGATACAAACTTTTGAGCCTCTTTTTCTGTGCCAAGCATTTTATTCAGGCTGGCTCTAACCTTTTCGCCCGAAAGAAACTGACTTACCGTAAGTTTCCCGCTGCTTGCTCTTGTCTGTAAACTGTTTGATACTGCCATTTTAGTGTCCTCCGATTATTTGATAATTTCGTATTTTAAGTTGTTTGCTTTGAGAAATTCGTCGAGCGCGTTTATCTGCTCTGCCGTTCCAGTTATCCTAAACGCGATAGAAAATTTCGGTGCGTCCTCGTCTTTCTGCTGTTCTGGCTCTTTTACAGGCGGCTGCGCGGGCTGTTGTGCCTGCTGCTGAGCAACGCGCTGCTCTTCCGCCGCTTTACGCTCTGCGGCGGCTTTCTGAGCCTCTATAACCCGCTGCCGCTCTGCCTTTCTACGTTCGTTTGTTCTGATAGCCTCTGTAAGCGAAAGTGTATTGTAATAAATCGTTTTGAGTTCGATTTCGTCCTCACTTTTAAGGGTTTCGATTGTCGCCAGTTCCTGAGAAATTTTATCCAGTATAGCGTCAATGTCTTTTTGTACGGCAGGCATTTTTACGGTGGCGTTAAGCCATTTTGCATTGTGTATTTTTTCATACCCGACAAACGGTTTAAGCCCAACGGGAATATTGTCCTCGAAATATGCCTTAATTTCCGCAAGTTTTTCTTCCTGCTTTTTTGTTTCGTAAGATTTAACCTGTTCGTCGATTGTCAACGCAACACTTTTTACCGCTGAACTAACCTCGTCCACTTCCTTTTTGAATTTCTCATACGGCGCAGCGTAAACCTTGCCGATTCTGATACGTTCGCTATCGAGTGATTTCACGAAGTTATTTAACGCGGCTCTATCCGCTTTCGCCTCTGCGATAGAGTTTTCGTCGTAAACTTTGCCTTTGTAATTTTCAAGGCTTTTGTTTACCTGCGCCAAAAGTTCCGTATTGTTCCACGCTATAAGTTTCGGCGCGAGTTGTTCGATAGGGGTGCTGAGCACCAGTTCCATAGTTGCCATTTTATAAGTCCTCCGATTTAATTAAAATTTTTTTAGATTTGTGGTAGCAATAAAGGCGGTCGCCGTTTGCTTTTTACACATTCCCAGAACTCCCGTTCTTTTTCGTCGAGATATTTCATATCGTCCAACACGGACGAATCGGAAATGCGAATTATTACACGTTTGCATTGCGTCGCTATTTCGCCGTTTTCGTCTTTCCAACGAAATTCTGGGTTTAATACGTCGAATGTCCTGCCCGTTACCAGCATTTGGTGCAAAACTTGAACGTAATATTGCTGCGGCACTTTGCCTTTCCAGTTTTCCCAGACTGCCGACGCGCTTGCGTCAACCGTCTTTCCCTCGTATATTCCGAGTTCGCCGCTCGAAATATCTGTAAGTTCGCCGTCCAGACTTGCAAATTGAAAACCGTCTTTCAGGTAAACCGTTTGTTTATCCACTTTGACTTTGTATTTGTCCGCATACTGCAAAGCGAATAATTTGACGAGCGGCGTTTCGGCTGCCGTACCATACCTAACGTGTTCATTGTCTGAAAGGTTTTTCGGCTGCCGTAGCCCAACTTTTTCCTCCCAGAGTTCTACATTCGTAGTCCACTTTGACAAACCGAGTACCGCCGCCGCGTCGCTTGCCCCTATGCCCTTACGCCTGAACGCCAGCCATTCGGGGCTATTGTGCTTTAACTTGATTTTCTCTACGCTCATACCGATTGCCTTGCAAATTCTTTGAAAACTTCTTCGCGTTCGATTAGCTTTTCTGCCACGCTCGCGTCTTTCAATTCGGGGTGTTCTTCCTGAATTTTGCGACGGCAACGCGTAATGCTTTCAAGTTGTCTGAGTTCGCCGCGTTCCGACAGTTCCGCAAACGGTCTGGACGTATCAACGCCGATACGTTTCAAAACGCCCATAACCAATGCGGTGTCATTTCTGCGCGCGCTTTCGTTTTCGACAAGTTCCGCATATACAACCGTTTTCAACTCGTTAAGTCTTTTCATATCCGCTTTACCTCCTGTTTTTCTTTTCCCACAAAACGGGCTTTTTGCCCGCTTTGGCTCTTTTGTAGTCAACAGCAAATGCTGCAATCATTCCCGCCGTTAAAACGACGATTACTGAAATTAAAACTATGTTGAGTGTCATTGTTTCCCCTCCGACTTGAAATAACTTTTGATTTCTTCGAGTTTTTTTGCTGTTAAGCGCGGTAACACTTTGCCTCGCCCAAAGCACTTATGGCAAACGCCACTATCAACCTCCGTGTAAGCAACAGATTGAGCATAACTTCCGCTACCGCCGCAACGCGGGCAAGTGATCGCGAAATGACGCAATGCTTTACGAAATGCTATCCCGTGCAATTCCTGCGGGGTTTTAAGCGTCGTTTTGTCTTTGCTTTCAATGTCTGGAAACACCGACAAAATAAGACTTCGCTCGGTATCTGTCAGCATTTCAAACTTAATATCCCAGAATTTCCGTATCGCCTCGTCGCCCGTATATACATTTTCAGTTTCACAACTTTTCGTCTGCGCCTCAGTAATTCCGCAATACGCCTCTGTTTCCGAACCGTTCGGATAAATAGCCTCCAAATAAAACACAGGCTGCGTATAATTCGTTTTATAGGTTATAAGTTTTGTAATTCTCGCGCCTTTCATTGACTTACCTCGTTTTTCTCTACCGCTTTGATTGATTCGACCTTGCAGCCGCCTAACGCGCATATACGCTTTACTGCGGCGATTGCCGATTTTTCAGTTGTTCTTGCGTTTCCAAGCGGTGCAAAAGTATACGAACCGTCCGCGTTTTGATTTGAAAAATTGTTTGTCCGACCACTCAGAAACACCGTGATTTTGTATCTTTTATCCATAGCCGTCTTAAAGCCCCACCATTACGTCGCGAACGATTGCCGAAAGAGAATCTGCTGTAACGTTTATGTCTGTCGTATAGCCGTTCTCGTAAATAAGCGTTACAATTTCGTCGTGCTCGCTGGTTTTGCGATAGACAACGTTTACAACACCAATACCTAACGCCACTACAAGCGGTTTCAAATACTTGTCTACAAATGCAGGTTTATCCTCTTTTTCGTATGTTGCGCTCTGTCCGAACAACGTAATAAGAGAGTTCTCACGCCCCGTGAGCGGCAGTCCGAGTGTCTGTTTTGCCATTACCCGCCTTAAATCTTCTTTGAAAATTCCGAATTGCTTTACCGTCTGAGTGTTCATTTTTATTGCCTCCGTTTTTAATCGTTGTGATTTGCGATATACTCTTTAAGCGCGATTCTTACAATGTCGCTGAACGTCAATTCTTGCGCTTTTGCGATTGCCGTTGCGGTTGCGTAGGTGTCTTTGTTTATCCATACGCCGATTTGAATTTTGTCGCTGCGCATTTTCTTCGTGTTCTTCGTTGCCATATCGTACCTCCTCGTTTTGAATATAAAAAAATAGGCTTACCAGTTAAGGTAAACCTACTTGCGAGCAATAAAAAAAATGGGCTCACCGTTTACTGGCAAGTCCATTGTATAATATCAAGAAGCGACAAAACACGACAAACTATCGTATTTTTTTCACATATTTTACATTTTTCGGCAATTTTTTCAAGGTTTGCCGGCTACGGCAAAAAATTCTTTCGGCACGGGCGAAACGAACGAAATACTTTCCCCGCTCGCGGGAAGGCGCAGCGCAAGGCGCGAAGCATGCAGTCCAAGCCGCTTCAACGGAGAATTTTGCGGCGAATTAAACGCCGTATCCGCGCCGCCGTATTTCTCGTCGCCAACCACGGGATGCCCCGCCGCCTTCATCGCCACGCGGATCTGATTTTTTCTGCCGCTGTCGATCTCCACGCGAAGCAGCGAAAATTTTCCGTTTTCTTTCACCGTTTCGTAGCGGGTTACGGCGCGTTTGCCCTCGCGCGGGGAAACGCAATACACCAGATGGTTTTTATCCTCTTTCAGATAAGAAACGATCTCGCCGTTTTTTTCTTCGAATACGCCCGAAACCACGGCATAATATTCGCGCTGTTCCACAAGCTCGTTCCAATGCATGCGCAGCATTGAATGAAGCTTGATATCCTTTGCGAACGCAAGCACGCCCGAAGTTTCTTTATCGATGCGGTGCAGCACGTAGGCGCGCTCTTTTTTTCCTTTCTGCCGCAGATATTCCTCCGCGATATAGTACGCCGAAAGCCGCTCGTCGTCGCTTTCCACCGATAAGAGTCCCGCCGGCTTATCCAGCACCAGAAACCGCTCGTCTTCGAAAATGATTTTCGGCAGCGGCAGCCTCGCCGCACGCTCCGCCGCGCCGGTTTTCCCGCGATCGCGCCCTTTTTCTCTTGCCTCGTCGTTGCGGGAAATTCCCGTAACTCCCGCCGCGCGGGTTTTCGAAATGCGGATCTCGTCATCTTTTGCAAGCGGAAAATCAAACTGCTTTTCCGCCCTGCCGTTCACAAGCACCTTTCCGCCCGAAAGCAGAGATTTCACGTTGTTTCGCGACTGATTGCACTTTTTCAGCAGAAATTCCAGCAGCGTATCGCTGCGCGGCACAACATATCTCGCCGTGTATTCCGCCTTTGTTTTGTGCGCTTCTTTCGCCGCCCCGCGCGCCGTTTCTTTCGAATTTTCGCGCTTTTTCGTGTACAATTTTCTCTTTCCCTCGCGCATATTCTTTTCCCTTTTATAAAACTTTTTCGCCCTTTCCGCGCCCTACGGCATACGGAAAAAGGCGAAAATTTCTTTACCCGCCGGCTTCAGCGGTTAAAAAATACTTACTCTTCGTCCTCGTCGGGAAGATCCACGTTGTGGTACACTTCCTGCACGTCGTCCAATTCTTCCAAAGCGTCGAGCATGTTCGTGAAAACGCGCACTTTGTCCTCGGGCAGCGTAATCTTGTTCTGCGGGATCATTGCCACTTCCGCCTGCACGAAACGGATTTTCGGCTCTTCATCGTCGCCGTGACGCGATTTCGGCGCGGCTGCCATCAGCTCTTTGTTCTTCTCTTCGAAATACTTTCTCACGTCCGAAAACGCTTCGGGCGAAGTGAAAATTTCGTACACGTCGTCGCTCACCGCCACGTCGTCCGCGCCCGCGTCCAAGGCGTATTCCGTCACGGTATCCTCGTCCAGCTCGGGCGTGCGCTCGATCACGATATAGCCCTTGTTATCGAAGTTATACGATACGCAGCCGGTGTTCCCCATCGATCCGCCGTGCTTGCCCATAATCGCGCGGATATCGCCGGCCGTGCGGTTGTTGTTGTCCGTCAGCGTGGTGATAATCACCGCCGACCCCGCAGGGCCGTACCCTTCGTAAGTCAGCTCCTTATAGTCCGCGCCCGAAAGCTCGCCCGCCGCCTTTTTAATCGACCGCTGAATGTTGTCGTTGGGCATGTTTGCCGCTTTGGCTTTCGCGATAATATCGGCAAGCTTGCTGTTTGTATCGGGGTTGGGGTTGCTCTTCGCCGCCACGGCAATCTCTCTGCCGATCTTCGTGAAAATCTTACCTCTCGCCGCGTCCGCCTTGCCTTTTTTTGCCTGTATATTGTGCCATTTGCTATGTCCTGACATCGTTAATTTCTCCTGTTTTTATTCAAATAATTTACAAAAATTTTTCACGGCGCAGCGCGTACATACACACCGCCGCCGCCACGCCGGCGTTCAGGCTTTCCCTGTCTCTTATACACATCTCCGAGCCCACGAGACAGGCAGAAATCTCGTA
>ERZ1026860.1342-NODE-1342-length-12735-cov-4.871057_pt1 | contig 12735 bp, 13 predicted proteins | sample MGYA00380160_ERZ1026860 | MGnify/ENA primary metagenome ERZ1026860 (study PRJEB33269, sample SAMEA4719796) | human gut metagenome | biome: human-associated habitat; feature: organic feature; material: feces | place: Cameroon | collected 2013-10 ... | reverse complement strand
AAGTACATCATTACATGCGGTAATGTTCAGGCGATTTTCCACTGTTTTGCCTTATACTACTCTCAATCTAAAAACATTCAATTATCCATTGACGACCGGTAATGCTTTTGACCATATCTGTCGTCAACAAACATATGGTTTCACATAAACGATCCATAACGGCTGAAAGCGAATCAAACACTTCGTTCCTAAATCCCATCGAGCGAATTTGTTTCCAGATTTGCTCGATAGGATTCATTTCAGGTGTGTACGGCGGTATGGAAAGAAGCTGTATATTTTCTGGACAACGTAATGCTTTGGAGAGATACTGTTTCCGCCAGATATCGAGCCACTGTTCCAGCGCGAGCATGCAAATACCCTCGCCGGTGTTATCTACCTCCTTTTCAGTTATCTCTTTCTTATCTTTACTTGAATCAGAATCAGCCTGTTCAGTCTGTTTGGACGACTGCCCTTCAAGGTCGTCCTTCAAACGTTCCAGCTTCTCTTTTACATCCCGCTGTGTGCGCCCATAAACGCTCTTCATGACCTGTTTCCCAAACGGATCATAGCCGATGGTGATGCGTCCTTCCCAAGAACCATCACTTCTTTTGCGGATACTACCTTCGCCATTGGCGCGCCTTCTTGCCATTGTCTTCAATCTCCTTCCTTCAGCCAATCGAGAACAGCTTGCCGGGAAATCACAATTTTCTTACCAACCCGAATGGACGGGATGCGTCCCATACGCACGATTTCATACATCTTAGGTAAGGAGATTCCCAACATTTCAGCTGCTTCTGTGACGGTAAGTGTAATCTTGGCGTCCGATGGCGTAACCTGGTTTATGACGTTGTCAAGGTTCACTGGGGCGTTGTTCAGCCCCTGGCGCGACAGACTCCGGACGACCATGTCCAGCATTTGCTGCACCTGTTCAGAAGTATACATAACCAGTTTGTTGTCGGTCAAGGCTGTCGTTTCCATTATCCTATCCTCCTGCAATTCCCACGAGGGGTATTAATGAGGCGTAACATCAAACCTCACCAACCAATGTCCAAAATCGGCGTTTTTGGAAACCATTTTTCAGGATTTTTTAAAATTTTGTTGTGCTGTATTGCGTTTTCTAAGTCGGATGATCTGTCTTTTTCTTTGGGCTACCACTTAATAAGAAAAAACATTATGTTGTTTTGCCAATATCCCTTGACAAAGTTGAAAACTCAGCATATAATAATTCGTGCAAGCGGTTGCACAACATAGAACAAGGAGGTGGATGAAGTATGGCAGTTACGATCCATGACGTGGCCAAACTGGCCGGTGTCAATTCATCCACCGTTTCCCGGGTCATCAACGGCAAAGCCACCATCACGCCCGATACCAAGGAACGGGTCTATGCCGCTATGAGGAAGTTGGATTATCATCCAAACTCTTTGGCGCGCAGTCTGGCCAGCGGTTTAAGCGGCGCAATCGGCGTGGTGGTAAATGCCCGGGATGCCGAAGCGTTCAGCAACGTGTTTTTCAGCCGCAGCCTGTTCGCTATTGAGCAGGCGGCCCAGGCCCGCGGATATCAGGTGATCATTGCCAACGGCGCACAAAGCCGAGGCGGCACCATCGAAGCCCTGATGAAGGAGCATAAGGTGGATGGGCTGATCCTGCCCCCCACTACGGTGAAACCTACCCTGATGGAAACCATCGGGGATTTCCCCTATGTGGTGCTGGGCACGCCGGACACATTACGCAGCGAAACCTGCTGGGTGGATAACAACAATGAACAGGGCGCAGAAATGGCCGTTCGCCATCTGCAAAAACAAGGATACCAGTGCATCGCCTACCTGGGAGGGCACCAGAAGCGAGGCTTTACCAAGCGCCGTATTCGGGGCTACCAGAACGCCAACAGCGGAACAGAAACGATTCTGAACACCGATGGCACCGCGGAAAACGCCTATACGCTAGCCTTCGACGCGCTGAAAACAGATGATCATCCCGACGCCTTTGTCTGCAATGACAATCTGGCGGCCTTTGGTTTGCTGAAAGCCTGCAAGGAATTGCATCTGTCTGTGCCGCAGGAGATCGGCATTGTGGCCTTCGATAACTATCCCCTGGCAGAATATATGGACCCACCGCTGACCATTGTGGATATCGATACCGCCATGCTGGGCGAACAGTCCGTTCAGCTTTTGTTCCGGCGTATTGAGAATAAAGTTGGAAACCAGCAAATCATACTGTCCACCAATTTGGTCGTTAGAGCATCATCAGAGAGGAAGGCGAAATAAATGAACACATCTGCCGTAAGGCACCTTTCTTTTTACCCATTTGTGCAAGCGCTTGCACGGTCGAAGGCACGCTTCTCCTTGGAAGCCGCCGCTGATGATTTGTCTTCCTGCGAATTGGTTTGGTGGAAGCGGAGCGTGCCCGAGAAAAAGCAAACTGCGCCTATGCATATTTCCATCAGCGATCGCTGCACAGATCAATGGGTGGCGGAGGTGTCCTTTCAGGAGGAAGCCCACTATATCAAATACGGTTTCAAGCTGACAGATCAAGCGGGCAAAACTGCCTGGTTTAATGCCTACGGCTTCCATGCAAAGGAAACACCCGAGGGCAGCTTTGAAATCCTGCAAATCAATGAAACGGACGTGCTGCGCATACCCGCCTGGAGCCAGGGTTGCATCTATTATCAGATTTTCCCAGAGCGCTTTGCGAAATCCGGGATGGTCCAAGGGAACTTTGATGACTGGGACGCTGCGCCCACCCGGGAAAACTTTCTGGGTGGCAATCTGCGTGGCATTATTGATCGTTTGCCCTATTTGAATGATCTGGGAATCGAATGCATTTATCTGAATCCCATCTTTCTGGGGGATTTCAACCACAAATACGCTACCACAGATTATTTCAAAATCGACCCCATGTTTGGTACCGAACACGATTTGATCGAGTTGGTGGAAAAAGCCCATGCTCTGGGTATCCGTTTGATATTGGATGGCGTGTTCAACCATGTGGGCATTCATTTTGCTCCGTTCATGGACTTCATGGAAAAGGGCGAAAAGAGCGCTTATCGTGATTGGTTCTATCCCAAGCAATACCCCGTCCGCATCGATCCGGCCTGCTATGAATGTGTGGGCGATTATCCCTACATGCCCCGGCTCAACGGTGCGAATGGAGAAGTGAGAAATTACGTTCAGAAGGTGCTTCTGTACTGGCTGGAGCACGCACATATTGACGGCTGGCGCTTTGACGTGGCAGACGAACTGGATCATCACGCGGTCACGATCTGGCGCGAAGCTGTAAAGCAGGCTTATCCAGACGCACTGATGCTGGCTGAAACCTGGGGCGATGCCTCCCGCCTGCTGGGTCCTGACGGCTTTGACAGCGCCATGAACTATCTATTCAGGGATGCAGCCATCGATTTCTTTGCGAAAGGCACGATCACCGCAGACCAGTTCAAGGATCGCCTGGACAGCATGCTGAGGCGGTATACGGAAGAAATCAATTTGTCCATGTATAACCTGCTGGGCAGCCACGACACAGCCCGCTTCCTGACAGAAGCCAAGGGCGAGGCCTGGCGTCTGCGGCTGGCAATGGCCTTCCAGATGCTGTTTCCCGGCGCACCTGCCATCTATTACGGCGATGAACTGGGCATGACCGGAGAGAACGATCCCGGCTGTCGGGGCGGCATGGCCTGGGATACGCCCGATAAGGCGCTGCATGCATGGCAAAAGGAGCTGATTGCTCTGCGGAAAAAGCACCAATGCCTGCGAACCGGCGCGTACCGCATGCTGGCTGCAAAAGATAACCTTTTTGCATTTCGGCGCGCAGATCAGAAAGATTGTGTGATCACCGTTTTCAACACCGGCGATAAGCCTCAACAACTGGACTTGACGGATGCGGAGGAACCTGTGCACATTCCGCCGCACTCCGTAAAGATCATAAAAAGACCATAAGGAGGAAGAACCAATGCGTACCTTGACAAGAATCCTGGCAGTCATGCTTGCCTGCATGATGCTGACGGCAATCTGCCCGGCCATGGCCGAAGAGACTGTAACCATCAACTTCTGGCATCATTACAGTGCCCAGTCCGCCGAAAACGAAACCCTGATGAACGTACTGATTCCCGCCTTTGAAGCGGAGAACCCCGGCATCAAGGTCAACGCCGTTTCCCACGAGTGGGCCGAGCTTCATGACAAGGTGCTGGTCAGCGCTAACTCCAACGCCCTGCCCGATGTGGCCCGTTGCGATATCGCCTGGCTGCCCGAGTTCCAGAAGATGGGCATCCTGGTTGCCTTGGATGAAGAAATGGCCGATTTCGCCGATGTCAGCGGCCAGCTGCTGGACAGCGCCATGTCCACTGCCGTGATTGGCGGCCATTACTATGCCCTGGCTCTGAATACCAACAGCAAGATCGTGTTCTACAATACTGCCATGCTGGAAGCGGCGGATGTGAAAGTGCCCACCACCATGGATGAATGGGTGGAAGCTATCAAAAAGCTCTCAGGCGAAAACGCGAATGGTCAGCAGGTGTGGGGCTGGAACGAGCCCGCGCTGGCTGGCTGGAACATCTGCCCCTTCATCTGGAGCTTCGGCGGCAGCTTGACCAATGAGGATCAGACCGCGGCCACCGGTTATATCAACAGTCCCGCCACAGTGAAGGCCATCGAGACCTTTGCGGAGCTGGTGAAGGCTGGCGGCATCACCGGCTTCAACGCCGGCGATATTCCCATGACCGACGGCTTCGGCACCGGTCGCTATGCCATGATGCTGGAAGGCCCCTGGAAGTCTGCTGAGCTGGCAGGCGCTTACCCTGACGTGGCCTATGGCACCGCGCCCATCCCCGCCGGTGAAGGCGGCAGCATTTCCGTGCTGGGCGGCGAGGACATCGCCATGTTCAACAGCGCCAACAAGGAAGCTGCCTGGAAATTCATGCAGTTCATGACCAGCGAATATGCCGAGACTGAAATGGCTAAGTGCGGACAGATCCCCGTGAACAAGGCCGCGCTGGAAAGCGAAACCGTGAAGGCTGCCGATTACGCTCCCTTCATCGAGGCCATTCAGACCGCGAAGGCTCGCCCCACTGTGGCGGCCTGGAGCGAAATGGACAACGATCTGCAGGTGGCTATGAATGCCGTCGTCACCGGCGAAAAGACCGTCCAAGAAGCCATGGATGAACTGGCCGCAGCCTGGGATCTTCTTCTGAAGTAAAACAAAAAAGGCAGCGGGGATGGGCGTGTCTCCTCCCCGCTGTCTCTTTGGGAGCGTGGAAATATGATCACTAAATCGCGTATCAACCGAGCGCAGATCATGGGGCTGCTGCTGCCGGGGCTGCTCATATTCGGCATGTTCACCGTCTATCCAATCATTCGCCTGTTCTGGATGAGCTTGTGCGATATGAGCTTTTCTTCCATGTTCATTCAGCCTTTCGCCGGAATCATGAATTACCAGGAGGTATTCAATGATTCCACCTTCTGGACGGTTTTTGTCAACAGTATCGTCTATACCCTGGTCACCGTGCCCGGGCAGATGGCGCTGGGGTTATTCATCGCCATTCTGCTGAACGGCATCAAGCGCTTCAGCGTCACCTTCCGGGTGATCAATTATCTGCCCGTGGTCACATCCTGGGTGATCGCGTCACTGGTCTTCCGCTATATCTTCAACACGGAAGGCTTGCTTAATTATTTTCTGTGGAAAATTCTCGGCGTCACCTCCAGCAACATACGCTGGCTGGATACTCGCTGGAGCGGTCTTTCCGTCGCCATGATCCTGGGGATCTGGAAGGGCATCGGCTGGAACATGGTGATCTTTCTGGCCGCTTTGCAGCAGGTGCCACAGGATCTGTATGAAGCCGCGGAGATTGATGGCTGCGGCGCATGGAAAAAGTTTGTGAACGTGACCCTGCCTGCCATCCGGGGCACCATTCTATTCGCCCTGATCGAGCTGACCATTGGCGGCTTCAATGTGTTTACTTCCATCAAGATGATCACCGGCGGCAAGCCTGCCCACCAAACCGATACGCTGCTCACCTGGATGTACTATAAAGCATTCAGCACCGGCAAGTTCGGCTACGCGGCGGCGCTCAGCTTTGTGATGGCCCTGTCTTTGGGGCTGCTGGCCATCGTACAGTTCCGTATGATGCGGAACAAGGATGCGTAAGGAGGACAGCAAGATGAAAAGCAAAAATGCCGCAAAGATTCGTGCCGCTGTCGTCCGCTATCTGCTGCTGGCCCTGGGCACGGTGATCTTCACTCTGCCCATGATCTACATGATTTCGACTTCTCTGCGGCCCAATGGTGCGCTTTATGAATATCCGCCGCGCTTCTTTCCCAAGTGGGAAGCGCTGACACTGGAAAACTATGATTATATTCTGCATCAGAGCAGGTTTTATCTGAATTTTCTCAATTCTGTGATCGTATCCGTTTCCACCATCGCCCTGGCAGCCGCAGTAGGTTCGGCCATGGCCTTTGTGCTGGGCAAGTTCAAATCGAAAGGCACCAATCTGCTGTTTGCCTTCATCATCATCACCATGATCATTCCCGGCACCACCATGATCGTGCCGCAGTTTGAGCTTGCCACCAAGCTGGGCATGGTCAATAAGCTGTGGGGCTTGATTCCTTTTTATGTGGCCTGGGTGATTCCCTTCTCCACCTTCATGATCAAGGGCTTTATGGAGAATATTCCTGGCGAAATCATGGAAGCCGCCTGGATCGACGGCGCAGACGTCTGGACAGTGTACACAAAAATCGCCCTGCCCCTGGCTTCCCCCGCCATCGCCTCCGTTAGCATTTTCAATTTTCTGACCGCGTGGGAAGAATACCCCTGGGCCAATACCGTGATCAATGACAACAGTAAACGCACCCTGCCCATTGCCATTGCCGGTTTCTTTGGTCAGCATCAGTTCACCCAATGGGGCTATGTGTTCGCCATGTCGGTGCTGACGCTGATCCCCGTGGTGCTGATCTTCATCCTTTGCCAAAAATTCTTCGTGCAGGGGCTGACAGCTGGAAGTGTGAAGGGATAACTGATAGTGGCAAGCAATGCAATCCGGGCCGAATTGCAAAAAGCTTGTTGGTAGGCTCCGCCCCCAAGCCCCTGAAAACCAGAGCTGCGCTCTGTGGTTGTGTCGTATTCCTGCGTCATTCGACCTTCTGGCTTCGCCTGAAAAGCAAAAAAGAAAAGCCCCTGTGCCAGTTAAGCTGCTGCGAACAGCATCTGACACAGGGGCTCTGTTATCGTTCTGAGTTCTCTTCCCGTCGGAGATCTTTCTCTTCTGGCAGGTAGTCCCGTTCCAGAACATCAAAATTATACTTGATGTGATTCAGTGTTGTAAGCTTCGGTTTCAGTCCTTCGAGAGCGGCATCATCAGCTTCTTTCTCCGATTTAAGCGCCTCGTATTCGGTGGATAGCTCCTTCAGCGTAGGCATCTTTCCTTCAACAGAGGAATAGACAGCCTGTGCTTTCTTGTGATCTTCGATCTCTGCCCGGTGCTCATTGTAGAATTTCGGAGACCAGCCTGAAGCCTTATACTGCGCATAAACGTCCTTTGTACGCCGGTAATCCCGGATCGCTTGACGAAGCTGGTTGATCTCTTTCATGCGATTTTGCTTATGCCGGATCTCGGCATTCAGCTCATTTCGCTCAGCCCGTAACGCGCTGATCTGATCTTCCAGCTCCTCGATAGATCCGATATTATGCTCTTTCAGGAAAATGATCGACTGGGCTTTCGCATCAATATTGTTGCGCTCCGCCCACACAATGTAGCCTTTGCCTTTTCCTTCACGGAGCTTTGCTTCTACATCAATCAGCCGTTTTACCTGGCTGTAGTTGTATTCGCTCCTTGGAATTTTCGGAATGTGAATATGATGACCGTCAAGCACTTGCCTCAATTTTGCTTCAGAGTATTCCGCGCCGAGGCTGTCCAGACGAATATACCGTTCACCACCAGGAGGCTTAATGCTGACATGAGCGCCGCGTTTGATCCAGCATCCTGCTTCTTCCATCAGCTGCATGAGCGCATCAAATCCATCTGGCTGCATCCGCAGTGCAGCGTCAATTGTGATTCGCAAAGAATCACGGCTCGTCAATTTGGATTGATCACCCTCCCATTTCTCGTAGGAAACAGTTTTGCTCTGCGGATTCTGAACAACTGAAAGATAATGTTCGCGGCAAAGCTCGTCACTGATCTCCGCAACTAAGCGGCTGGAGTTCCACACATTTCTGAATTTATGAGAGCAGTCCAGCGCTGTTGCACAGAAGACAATGTGATTATGAATATGCTTACGATCCGTATGTGTCGCCACAATGAAGGCGTGCTCTCCATGAAGAAGACGTTCAGCTAGTTCATAGCCAATCTGATTTGCTTCCTCCGGCGAAACCTCTCCAGGCTTAAAAGATTGCCGAAGCTGATACGCAATCACTTCGTTTTTCTTTCCACTGCCGGTGTTCATAAGATACTGATTCCGTGCAAGAACAAACTCCTGATCCGCTGATTCCGGTGCACAGGCATAAGACGAAATGAATTCTCCATCTTCCGTCTTGTCCGGATTCTTTACGTAATCGATTCGCGCTTTCATGCATTGGGCAATCGTTTTGCCCTTATTGATGTGCATCGGAATGATGCGTGTCGTTGCCATGGGCACCTCCATAAAAAGAAAGACGGCGATCTGTGATTCACACAAACCGCCGCCATGTTACTGCTGATTCTCAGCAGAGAAGTCCTTCAAAGAACCCAAGGATGTGATCCATTCTGTTCAGAAGAAAGTTTGCAACCGCCGGAAGTCCAATCGGACTGGCCAGCAGAGCGAGCAACATAAAGGCAATCCCATTCTGCCAGTACCCGATCGCAAACTCGATGACAGAGAGAACTGCGAACAGTCCAACCGTCAATCCAATAACCGCCGAGGCAATAGAAGAGATGAACGCAGCCAGGCCAAGCACCAGCCTTGCAATCAGCATAAAGGGGGTCAGCGCGATTCTCAGTGTGCGCTTCATCATTTTCGATTCCTCCTATTTCTCTGACTGATCCAATCTCGAGAGGATTTCTCTGAGAATGTCCCAGGTTTGATCAAGTCTTTGTTTGACATCATCGATCTCCGTCTCGTAAATGGAGCCCTGTTCGTGCAGATTTTTCGCCATTTGATTCACGTTGTTTGTCAGGTTTTTCATGAGCCGGATCAGCTCTCTGATCTCTGGGAGATCCAGCTTCAGCAGGTATCCGTTGAGAACCATAGCGCGGAACAGTAACGACTTCTTTCTGATTCCGAAAACTTTCATTTTCTGACGGATGATCTCATCCTCGGCCTCTGTGGTTCTGAATGACTGGTGAACCACCCAGTTGTTTTCTTCCGTCATCATCATTATCGCTCCATGCTATTCTTCCTGCAACTCTGTCGCCGGGACAAATCCACGATTTCCAATTCAGGCTTTACGATAGGTTTCAGCCCGAAGGCAGCGGAGATTTTCTCTACAGCCTGATCACGTTTTGCCTCCATGCCGGCAGCCAATACGTCTGCTTCGTCCTTTGTCAGCATCGTGAGCCGCTCATCTTCTGCCCGGACGATCATCACGTTCCCGACGATTGCGTCTCCGTGACGATTTGCACCATACAGATCACTGGCAAGACAGTTGATCGAGACTGGTCCCTTTTTCAGCTTGCCTTCCTCATCGATCAGCATCAGATATCCATCCTTGGCCAGCGGCTCAACCTCCACCAGCTCGATCCATTCACAGCCAATGGTGCCGCGGGCAATCTCAAAAAGTTCTTCCTGAGGATCACATTCCAGCGTTTTGATTTCCTGTGTGTCGGTCAGCATGACCGCAAATTTCTTTTCGTCCATTCGGATCCCTCCTCAGCGTTCCATGCTGTGCGCTTTCTTTTTCTGCGACTTTGCTGTTGTGACAGTCTCCGTCACGGGAGTGCTTACTTCCTTGCCGGCAGGCTGCTCCAGTTCCCGGATCTTCTGCCGGGCCAGGTTGATGAACCCGTCCAGAATCGCGGGATGGGATGTCACCGCATAGTTGTCTCTGCGATCAAAGCCCAGATCATCTTTGGCTTCCGGGAAGTCAAAGGTGAAAGCCCAATCCTTATTGGCAGAAGAAAAGCGGCCGTCCCAGGATTTCACCTGAACTGTCGCCGCAAGCACAAGGCTGACCCGTTCCGGGCCATACTTCTCCATCACTTCATCGATGCATTTCCGATCCAGTCGGAAACCATCAAAGTGACTGGAAATGGCTTTCTCAATATCCTTCTTGCAGTCGATATTCGCCCAGTGGGATGCCTTGAACTGTTCAAGCTCCCCAAACTTGCGGGCATGACTGCCGGATTCATGATAAATCGGTGTATTGACGATTGGTTCCATCAGGTGACCCTCCTGTTCACGTTTTGCGCTGATGAAGTCATCAGCGATCTGCTTCTTATCTGCGTCTGTCCCTTCTTGAAGAATATCCAGCTCATACTCTGCCAGCTCCAACTGCGCTATGGCTTTCAGAAAAAGCGGATGCCATTCTTCCTCTGGGAATTTCGGCGCATACAGTTCCCTCAGTATGACCAGATGGTTTCTGTAATCCGTCAGCTCACGAAAGCAATGGGACAGCCTGTGATCCATGATCTCATCAGGGCTGATCTCATGGACTCTTCTGACCGAACCGACAGGCTGATGCCCGTCATACTGAATGCCAAAATCATCTGCCAGCTTCAGTGCTGCTTCTCTGGGAGACAGACTGAAAAGGCGGCTGGTGAAATCAATCACATCACCATCCGCCTGGCATCCAAAGCAGTGAAATCGTGTGTCAATCTTCATGCTTGGATTCTTGTCATTGTGGAACGGGCACCTGCACATGCCCCCGCGCTTCACCCTCAGGCCGTAGCGCTCAGCGGCCTGAAGGGTGGTCACGTTGGTTTTTACTTTTTCAAACAGCGTCATTCACATCACCGTTCCTGTTCCGGCTTCTTCTTTTCAGCCTGTGCGGCAGGACGATCCAGATTCAGCTTTGCGTCCAGCTCCGCCAAACGTGCGCTCTTGGATCGCAGCTCTTCCTCCTGTGGGAATGGCTTGCCCAGCTCAGCCTTGGCCGTAGCCATCTGCTGATTCAGGTCGTTCAGCTTGTTCTCCACATTCTGCATACGCCTCGGAATGCCAGCCAGTGCATTGTCGATCCTGGTGATATTGCCGCGCGGATCGGAGCCCAGTTCCACCTGATGGGACATCGCGCCTTTTAGGGTCAGCTGATACATCTGCGACATGGGATTATACATGATGCTCATGGAGAAGCCGCGGTACTCGCCGAGAGCATGATCTTTCTCATTGCTCACCTGTTTGCAGGCAGCCAGGATCGCTTCGCCGGCATCCTTGGCTTCGGTGAAGGTCTCCCTGCCGATGGTCATGCCGATAAAGTCTTTCTCCGGCAGAGGATGAGCTGCGACAGTCGCCAGATCCTGCTCAAAGCCGGACAGGTAGCCCTTGTTGCGCTCAATCTCCTGCGGGAAATATTTCAGCAGCCGGTCTTCCAGCCGATACTGCTGGCTCTGATGGTCAGCCTTCATCAGGCGAAGACGAGCCACATCCACATCCAGATCCATCTTTTCCTTGATGGCCGGATCACCAGCGCACAGGGCTTTGATTTCCGCGTAGGACAAAGCTGCTTCATCAATGTCATCGCAGGAGCGCACAGGGCTCTTGCTCGTCATGATCTGCGAAATGAACTTCTGCTTGTTCTCCACCGTCTGCCAGAGATAGGAATCGAAGGTTCCTTCGGTTGCGTACCGATAGATCTGAACATCCGGATTCATGTTGCCCTGACGGACAATACGACCGGAGCGCTGCTCCAGATCACCGGGACGCCAGGGACAGTCCAGATCGTGAAGGGCAATCAGCCGATCCTGGCAGTTGGTGCCCGCACCCATCTTGGCAGTGCTGCCGATCAGTACGCGAACCTGACCGGCACGAACCTTGGCAAAAAGCTCCTTCTTTTTCACTTCGGTATTGGCGTCGTGAATGAAAGCGATCTCTTCAGGCGGCACGCCACGGGCGATCAGCTTGCTCCGGATATCTTCATACACATTGAAGTCACTCACGACCGCTTCGCTGGATGCACCGGCCAGTTCCATCAGATCATCAACCGGCTCCAGCGGCGGAAGTTCATCCTCGTCCCTGGGACTATCTGTCTTTTCCGCTGTGTCTGTCTGCTGGGATGTTCTCTCCATGCCCTTCGGGGTAGAGATGTCGCAGAATACCAGCTGTGTCAGACGGTCGTCTGCGCCTTCCTGCCAAATGCGGAAGATGTTTTTGACGCAGGCATTGACCTTGCTCCCCGGGTCATCCGGCAGCAGAGGATTGATCAGGCGCTGATCCAGTCCCAGCTTTCTTCCGTCACTGGTAATCTTCAGCATGTTGTCCACCCTCGGATCAACGCTGCCGGAGTGTACCTTCCCGGCACGCTCGGACAGGCTCTGCACCATGGCTTTCTGGATTTCTGTCGGCTGAACGACAACGGTCTCATAGTGCGGTGTCGGAGTCGGCAGCTTCAGCTGATCCGCCGTTTTGATGTCCGCAACCTCCTTGAACATAGACATCAGCTCAGGAAGGTTGAAGAACTTGCTGAAACGGGTTCGCGCCCGGTAACCTGTTCCTTCAGGAGCCAGCTCAATGGCTGTGGAAGTCTCACCGAAGGTAGAAGCCCAGGCATCGAAGTGGGTCATGTTGTTCCTCTTCAGGGTGCCGTACTGCAGATACCGCTGCATGGTATGAGGTAAGCCGGCAGTACCGACTCCCTCCCGAACCG
>ERZ1026860.1340-NODE-1340-length-12739-cov-5.910596_pt1 | contig 12739 bp, 10 predicted proteins | sample MGYA00380160_ERZ1026860 | MGnify/ENA primary metagenome ERZ1026860 (study PRJEB33269, sample SAMEA4719796) | human gut metagenome | biome: human-associated habitat; feature: organic feature; material: feces | place: Cameroon | collected 2013-10 ... | reverse complement strand
TTTGATGGTGGTGCTGCCGATGTCAAGACCTACTCTCACAGTTGTTTTTCCTCCTTGAAGGACCTCTCTCCCCTGCTTTCTGCCCTGTGTGGGAGGGGCAAAAACAGGCAGGAGCCGAAGAAATCCACTTCGGCCCGCATACAGGCATATTATAAATCAATCGGGCGGTGCGTTCAATCCATACCTTTTATTTTACACGTAAAAAATAGTTATTTCCAGACGAAAAGATAAACATTTTGTGAATTTGACGAAAAAAAGCTGCCTAGTTTGGTGGTTTTAGCAAAGGATTTTTACCATCCGGCCCTTGGAAGCACAAAAAAGCCCTCCCGCTGCAAACGGGAAGGCTCGTTCGGTCTTGCTGTTATACGCGGTGTTTGCTGCGCAGCAGCAGCGTTTTCCAGTTGGGCATCTCGCTGCGCAGGGTGTCCCAGGCGGGCATGGCGGCGCTCGTTGCCGCACGGATGCCCGCAAAGGCTTCGTCCAGATACTGCATCTCGGCCACCGCGTGCATGGCGTGGTCGGAGGCGCAGAGCTCGCCCAGCGGGGTCTTGGCCAGGATAAAGAGCATCCGCTCCATCTTTTTCCGGCCGGGGGTGCAGGCCTCGTAGTAGGCGGTGCTTTCCTTGTCGTTTACCGGGACGCCCGCCGCCTTGAGCATATTGCAGCCCTCCCATGCGGCGTCCAGGATCTGCTTGCGCTGTTCGGCCGTCAGGCGGGACAGATCGCCGCCGCAGGCGTAGGCCGCATAGCAGACGGGCAGGATGAAGGCAATGTGGCACTTGAGCCACTCGTCCATATCGCTGTAGAAGTTCAGCCGGACCTTCACGCCGTCAAAAGCAGCCTGCAGCCTCTGACGGAACACGCCGGAAAGGGGGGCCGTGGCCCCGCCGACGGTGATGCCGAACCCGGCATGGACGCTGAGGACCTGCCCGCTCTCGCGGCGGCCCGCATTGTTCTGGAAGCCGAAGGCGATCTTATCCGCCGGGCGCTGCATGGCCTGCACCACCGAGCGGGCATGGGGCTGGTTGCCCAAAAAGACGATATACTCGCTGCGGTTGGCCTTGAGGGCAGGCAGCACGTCGGCCACCTGCTGGGCCTGCACGGCCACAAAGATGAGATCGTAGAAATCCTCCGGGGCCAGATGGTCGATGGTCTGCACCCGGTCCACGGTGGTCTTCCGCTGCGCCCAGTGGCGGATGATGAGGCCCTTCTCGTCGATGGCATCCTTCCACTCGCCCCGTGTCAGCAGCGTGACCACGTTTTTCTCGTTTTGCAGCAGCCTGTGCGTCAGTTCGCTTCCCTGCACGCCTGCACCGTACACCAGAATCCTCATGAAACCGCACCTCCTAAAATAAACCTCTCCGTCCCCTTCGGGGCCACCTCTCCTAATAGGAGAGGCAAGCAGCGCGTCTTGGCTCCCCTGCTAGGGGAGCTGGCGCAAAGCGCCTGAGAGGTTATCCCTTATGAAACAGCGACGCGAAAAAGCCCTTTTTCTCGCAGGGCTTTTCCTGTGCGCCCTTGACGGTATAGCCTGTTTCCGCGATGGCCTTGCGCAGCGCCTCGATGTCCAGCGGCTGCTCCGAGAGGATGACCGTCTCGCCCTTGGTGTGGGAAGACGACACCTTCTGGATGTTGGCCGTTTTGCGCACCACATCGTTGATGTGGCTCTCGCACATGCCGCACATCATGCCGTCGATCTTCAAAATCGTCTCTACCATTGTCTCTACCTCCGGGGAACTTCTGCACCGGGCCGTCTGTGCGTTTTGCACAAAGCAAGCCCTGCATTTTCGTCATTTTGTTAGCCAACGCTAACTGTAAAATCAAACAAAAGGCCGCATTGCGGCAGCCGCTCCGGCCCATAGGGCACGCCCCTGTGCCTGCGCTCGGCTTCTATGTTTATCATACCACAGGGATGGGTGAAACGCAAGCGGCGGGGGCGCAAAATTCCAACTCAAAAAGTCATACTTTCCACTTGACAAACCCTCCCCCTTTATGGTATGCTGTAGTTCCTAAAATATCGTGTGGATTTTTACAGTCATCAGCTATTTTTCGCCACACAATGGTGCAAAAGCCATTGTGTGGCTTTTTTGCGTCCCGCCGTAATTCCCCCTCCACCCGGAAAGGAGCCTTTTCCCCATGAACAACACCTTTATGAAAGAGCGGCCGGTCTTCCCGCTGCTGGTCTCCATGGCCCTGCCCAACGTCATCTCGATGCTGGTCAACTCCCTTTATAACATCGTAGACAGCCTGTTTGTGGCGCAGATCAGCGAAAATGCCATGACGGCGCTCTCCCTCGTCTTCCCCATCCAGAACCTGCTTGCCGCCGTCGCCATCGGCTTTGGCATCGGCATCAACGCGCTGGTGGCGCTGCATCTGGGCGCAGGCGAGCGGGAAAAAGCCGAAGCCGCCGCCACCCACGGCATGGCGCTTTCCCTGCTGCACGGCGTGGTGGGCACCGTCGTCTGCATCTTCGTCCTCCCGTGGTTTCTGGGCCGCTTCACCTCGGACGCCAACATCCTTTCCATGGGCATCACCTACGCCCGCATCGTGTTCGCCTTTTCCACCATCAACATGGCGGGCCTTGCCTTTGAGAAGATCTTTCAGGCGCTGGGCCGGATGAAGCTGACCATGGCAGCCCTGATCACGGGCTGTGTGGGCAACATCCTGCTGGACCCGCTGCTCATCTTCGGCATTGGGCCCTTCCCCAAAATGGGCATTGCCGGTGCGGCGCTGGCCACCGGCATCGGCCAGACGTTGAGCCTTGCCGTCTATCTGGCGTTCTACTGCACCACCGAGCTGCCGCTGCGGTTCCGCCGCCGGTGGCTGCACCGGCAGGCCGCGCTGGAAGCCCGGCTCTACGCCATCGGCGTGCCCGCCATCCTCAATCTGGCCCTGCCCTCCCTGCTGGTCACCTTCCTCAACGGGCTGCTGGCGGCTTACTCCGAGAGTTATGTCGTCGTGCTGGGCATCTACTACAAGCTGCAGACCTTCCTCTACCTGCCCGCCAACGGCATCGTGCAGGGGATGCGCCCCCTCGTGGGCTACAACTACGGCGCGGGCGAGCACAAGCGGGTGCGCAGGCTGTACCAGCTGACGCTGGGCATGAGCGCTGTCATCATGGCGGCGGGCACGCTGGGCTGTCTGGCAGCTTCCGGCACGCTGATGGGCCTCTTTACCCAGAACCCCGAGACCATCGCCATCGGCCGGACGGCCCTGCGCATCATTTCCATCGGCTTCGTGGTCTCGGCGGTGTCTACCACCTCCTCGGGTGCCTTGGAGGGCCTGGGCAAAGGCACACAGTCGCTGGTCATCTCCCTGTGCCGCTACATCGTCTTCATCATGCCGCTGGCCTTTGTGCTCTGCCGCGCTTTCGGCCCCGTGGGCGTCTGGCACGCCTTCTGGATGACGGAGGTGCTCTCGGCCATCGTGGCGGCAGTCGTCTACAAAAAGAGCGTCTGAAGTTGATTTTTCAGCCTGTTCTCCCACATCGGGAGGGCAGGCTTTTTTGAGATCGTGCAGTTTCTTCGCAAGATTTGTTTCTTGACAGCCCCGGTGCGCGCCTTTATACTAAAAAAATGTCACTTATACTTTTGGAGGAACACATGAAGAATATCACCAAACTGCTCCCGGGTGCAGCGCTGGCGTTGGCCCTTGCCGCTGTGGCCAAAATGCTGGAAATGGCCGAAGAAGCCGCCGGGCTCCACTTCATCGGGGCGTCGGTTATCGCGCTGTTTCTGGGCATGATCGTCAACGCCTTCCATAAGCCCACCGCCGCCACGGCCCCGGGCATCAAATTCACGTCCAAGAAGATCCTGAAATTTGCCATCATCCTGCTGGGTGCCAGCCTGAACATCCGCACCGTGCTTACTGTGGGCCGCTTTTCTCTCACGGTCATGGTCTTTACGCTGGCCACCTGCTTTGGTCTGGGCGCGCTCATCGGCAAGGCTCTGGGCCTGAACTGGAAGACCTCCAGCCTCATCAACGCGGGCACCGGCATCTGCGGCGGCTCGGCCATCGCAGCCATCGCCCCGGTCATTGAGGCCACCGACCTTGATATTGCTTACGGTCTTTCTGCCACCTTCCTGTTCGACACCGTCATGATCGTCGTCTTTCCCCTGCTGGGCCGGGCAATGGGCCTTTCGGACGCGGCATTCGGCCTCTGGGCAGGCACCGCCGTCAACGACACCTCCAGCGTTGTGGCCACCGGCTATGCTTTCAGTGAGGCGGCGGGCGATTTTGCCACCATGGTCAAGCTGACACGCACCCTCTCCATCATCCCGGCGGTACTGATGTTTGCGGCCATCAACCTTCACCTGAAAAAGAAAGCGCAGGCGGCTGAGGGCGGCGGCGTACAGGTGCGCATCCGCTCCATCTTTCCCTGGTTCATCCTGGGCTTCCTCGCCATGAGCTGCCTCACCAGCCTTGGCCTCATCCCGGCGGCCGCCGCCAGCCTGCTCAAGACCGTCAGCAAGTTTTTGATGGTGGCCGCGCTGGCCGCCATCGGCCTCAACACCGATTTCAAGACCCTCTGCCGCTCGGGCGCAAAGCCCATGCTCCACGGCTTTATCGTATCGGCGCTGGTGGTGCTGGTGGCCATCGCCGCGGAGTTTGCCATCGGTGTAGCCCCCGCAGGGACGCTCTGATCGTTTGCCTGCTCTCCCTGATAGGCGGGCAAGCTTTTCCCAAATGACTGCATGAACAACGCCGCCCGGTACAGCCAAAACTGTACCGGGCGGCGTTGTCGGTTATTGCGATCTCTGGGAGTAATCTTAGGGAGTGTTCTTATGGATTCGTTTATGCGTTGGGCTTCCAGTCCTTGTAGTTCTCATACCGGCTCTCGCGGATCTTGGTATGAGACCAGATCTCGTCCGCCGTGGGCTGCCAGCTGGCGGCGTACTCCTTGCACTTGTCGCAGAGGTGATCGACGCTCTCCGGGCTCTGCTGGTCGGTGTTGTGGGCGCCGGTCTCGTGGACCATCTTCCGCAGCAGCTCGGGGTTTTCCAGCATGGGGCAGGGGCGGAGATGGTTTTTGTTGAAGGGCTGGCCGTTGTGGTATGCCATGAACAGCGGGCTGTGGAGGATTTCCAGGATGCTGCTGTCGTGGATGTTGGCGTTGGAGTAATGGATGAAGACGCAGGGCTCCGCATCGCCGGCAGAGTTGATGTGGAAATAGTTGCGGCCGCCTGCAATGCAGCCGCCCACGAACTCGCCGTCGTTCTGGAAATCCATGGGATAGAACGGGATATCGCTCTTCTCGGAGCGCAGATAGCGGATGCGGTCGATCATATACTTGCGCTGGGCGGGGGTGGGCATCAGCTCCGGCGCGGCGTCGTTGCCCACCGGCATATAGTGGAAGTAGAAGCCGAAGTGGGCCCCCTTCTCGCAGAGCATCCGCATGAAGTGGTCGCTGGTGACGGCTTCGAGGTTCGAGCTGGTGTAGCAGATGGAGGTGCCGAAGAGGATGCCGTACTCCTTCAGCAGATCCATGGCGTGCATGACGGCGGCGTAATGGCCCTCACCGCGGCGGGCGTCGTTGGTGGAAGGGGTGCCCTCGATGGACAGCATAAAGGCGATGTTGCCCAGCCGGACGACCTCCTTGCAGAAGGGCTCGTCGATGAGGGTGGAGTTGGTGTAGATGGCAAACTGCACATCGTTGTGCTTTTCGGCCAGCTTCAGGACATCGGCCTTGCGCACCAGCGGCTCGCCGCCCGTGAGCATATACAGGTAGACGCCCAGCTCCTTGCCCTGGGTGACGATCTTATCCATATCGTCAAAGCTGAGGTTGTTTTTGTGGCCGTACTCGCCGGCCCAGCAGCCCACGCAGTGCATATTGCAGGCCGAAGTGGGGTCGAACAGGATCAGCCAGGGGATGTTGCACTGGTATTTCACCCGGTTTTCCCGGATCATCTTAGTGCCCCGGAAGAATGCCTCAAAGCCCAGATTCAGGGCCGTGGTGCGGGCCACGTTGGGGTCGGTCTGGTCCAGCACGCAGTTGATGAGCTTGGACCACTTGCTGTTCGGGTCACCCAGCATGAGCCGGGCGTGGTCGTAGGTTTCCTCGCTGAAGCTGTCGCCATAGAACTTCTTTGCAAAGTCCACCATCTCCACCATGGCCTTCTGGCGGTCCTTCTGCACATGAGAGAGGGCCATATCCACCAATTTTCCTGCGGCGGCCCGTTCCATTTTGTGGGTCAGCGAATCAAACGTTGTGTTGCTCATAACTTGAACTCCTCCTGATCTTATCGCTTCCGGGCCGTGGTAAGCTGCCCGTTTTTGTTCTGAGCTCAGTCTAGCATTTTCCCGGGGAATGGGCCATAAACAGAAGAAGCGCCGAGATGGAAAACCCATCACGGCGCCGTTGTTGATAAAATTTCGTCAAAGTCCGGCATCAATCGCCGATGGTCAGGCTGCTGCCGCCCGCCCGGAATTTGAGCAGCGCCCGCCGGATGTCGCCGTGGAGCATGGTGTCCAGACGGTCGGTCAAAACGACCGGGTCCGTTTTCATATCCTTGCGGATCCACTCCAGCACAACGCCCACCAGCGCATACTTGAAGAAATCGATGACGAACTGCTTGTCTCCGTCCTGAATGGAAAAGTCCCGGCTCTCCTTATCGGCAAATTCATGGAGCAGCGGGTCCACCATCTTATACAGGTACTGCTCCACCTGTTCCCGGCTGATCGAGCGGTACACGTTCAGCACCAGCAGCTTGTTGGCCTGGATCTTCAGCAGGACATCCAGAAACGCCTGATTCCAGTCGTCCACGCTCTGGCGGCCCTCCAGGGCCTGCTGGGAGTCTTCGACGAGGATCCAGTCCACAAGGTCGTAGATATCCTTAAAATGGTAATAGAACGTCATGCGGTTGACGCCGCAGTCCTCGGTGATATCGTTGATGGTGATCTTGTTGAGGGGCTTCTGGAGCAGCAGCTTTTTCAGCGACGCTTCCAGCGCCCGTTTCGTTGTCTGTGACACAAAAACCTTCCTTTCCCAGCAGGGCAGCGCACGCGCCGCCCCGTTGCAGGCCGCCCTGCCGCGTACAGGGTAGCTTTTTCTTATTGTAAGGATACAACATCCGTTTCCGCCTTTGCAAGCGCTAATTCCGTCTTTTTCGTTAAATTTTTGTGATGCGGGCCATTTTTGGCACTGTGCTAAGATTCTTTGCCAAACTTTTGTTGGATTTCGCAAGAGAGATCGCGCTGCATCCGCCTAAAAGTGCAAAAAAAGATAGATTCCTGCCGTAAAATCCTGTATAATAAAAGTATCTCTTTTGTAAAATGCAGAGTTCAGAAAGGAACGTTCAAGTTATGGGAATCGTTGTACTCGGTGCAGTTTTTGTGGACATCAAGGGTTACCCGCTCTCCACCTACATCCCCGGCGGGCGGAATGCCGGGCGGGTGGAGCAGGTGCACGGCGGCGTGAGCCGGAATGTGGCGGAGGACATTGCCAACGTGGAGCTGCGGCCCACCTTTGTGGGACTGGTGGATGAAACCGGCCTTGGGCAGGACGTCATCAACAAGCTGGCCAACCACAAGGTAAACACCCAGTACATCCAGCGGGTGCCGGACGGCATGGGCACCTGGCTGGCCATCTTTGACAACGACGGCGATGTGACCGCCGCCATCTCCAAGCGGCCGGACACCACGCCCCTGACCCAGCTGCTCCTCGAAAAAGGCGACGAGATCTTTGCCGACTGCGACTCCATCGCGCTGGAGATCGACCTGGAAAAGGACACCGTGAAGCAGGTGCTGCGCTACGCCAAAAAGTACGGCAAAAAGATCTACGCCGTGGTGTCCAACATGAGCATCGCCATGGAGCGGCGGGATTTTCTGCAGCAGATCGATTGCTTTATCTGCAACCAGCAGGAGGCCGGGCTGCTCTTCTCCAACGATTTCGATCACCTGAAGCCGGCCGAGATGTGCAGGGTGCTGGCCGACCACATCCGCAGCGCCAACATTCCCTGCATGGTGGTCACCATGGGTGCCGAGGGTGCCGTGTACGCCCAGGCCAACGGCGAATGCGGCGTAGTCCCCGCCAAAAAGGTGGATGTCATCGACACCACCGGCGCAGGCGATGCCTTTTTTGCCGGCACCGCCATCGGCCTGACCTACGGCAAGCCCCTGCCCGAGGCCTGCGAGATCGGCAGCCGTCTGGCGGCTTCGGTCATCTGCACCACCGAGAGCGTCTGCCCTCGTTTCCGCCCCATGGAGTTTGGGCTGGATGTGCCCGTGGTGGACTGAGTTTTCTTTGATTTCCCACTTCATTTTCCCATGGAACGGCAGCGCCGGGAGCAGTTTTACCTGCTCCCGGCGCTTTTCTTCTCGTTGTATGTCAGATGACGCGCACGGCCCCCTGCTCGCGCAGCTGCAGGACGTAGCAGCTGCCCGCGCCAAAGACCGCCTCCATGGCCTGCCGGTAGCCCGCCACGAGGGGCCGGAGCACAAAGGCCTGAATGGTGCCCGCAAAGCCGCCGCCCTGCATCCGCCATGCGCCGCCGCCCGCCTCCAGCAGAGTCTGGCTCAGAGCCAGCGCCGCGCTGAGGGCCTGCTCTCCGGGCGAAGACGACGCATACACGTTTTGACAGAGCTGGAACGACGAGTGGCCGCTCTCCCTTACAAAGTGCAGGAAGGCTTTGCCATCCCCGGCGCGGAGGGCATCCCGCTGGGCAAGGGTGCGGGCGTTCTCCTCAAAGTAGTGGATGGCCCGCAGCGCGGCGCGGTCGCCGCAGCAAGCGCGCACCCTGGGCAGTGCGGCCCAGAACTCCGCCTCCGCCACCTGCCCCAGGACCTGCCTGCCCAGACAGGCGGCCACGGCTTCCATCTCCCTGCGGATGGCTGCGAACTCCCCGGTCATCTCGCTGTGGCTGCCCCGGGTGTCGGTGACACAGAGAGCCATGCCCGCCGGGAGAAGCCCATCGGCGTGGAGCTTTTCGATAACGGGGGCGGCCGGGTCTGCAAAATCCGCAAAGATGACGCCGCCCACGGCGCTGGTCAGCTGGTCCAACAGACCGCTGGGCTTGCCGAAATAAGTATTCTCGGCATACTGGCCGATCTTTGCCAGCTCCGGCGGGGTCAGGCCGCAATCGTACTCGCCGTTGAGGATCGCGGCCATCCCCATCTCAAAGGCAGCGGAGCTGGAAAGCCCGCTGCCCCGCAGCACATCGCTGGCGGTGTAGGCGTCGAAGCCGCCCACCTGCTTTCCCGCTGCCCGGAATCCCTCCGCAATGCCCCGGATGAGGCTGGCAGAATGGGTGCTCTCCCCTGCCTGCGGCGCAGGCTCACTCAGATCAATGACGTCCAGCTTGTTGAACCCCCGGGACTTGACCCGCAGAAAACCGTCATCGCTGGGCGAGGCCACGGCCACCAGGTCCAGCGTCACGGCTGCTGCCAGACCATAGCCGTGCTGGTGGTCGGTGTGGTTGCCGCCCAGCTCCGCCCGGCCCGGGGCCGAGTACAGCCGCACCTGCCGCCCGGGCCCGAAGTAAAGCTCAAACTGCGCCAGCGCCGCGCCGTACCGCTGCCGCTGGCGGGGAAGGGCCGCCGCCCCATAAAGCGCCGCCAGCGCACCGTCCCATTTCCCTGCCGCGATCTCTTCTCTGAGCTGTCTGCTTGTCGCCATATTTCCCCCTCCTGTGTCGAACAGCCGCCCGGGTTTGTCAACACTATTTTAATCCATGCGGCGGGCTTTTGCAATTCAGAATGACAAAAAACCGATTTTTCTGTGTCCGACACAAAGAATCAGATGTACTTTTGTTGAATTTGCAGGGAAGGATGTGGTATACTGGGGCTATGAATCGGACCGATGGGAGGAAGCCGCCATGGCAGACGTATACAAACAGTCGTTCAAGCAAAACGATACCAATCATATCGAGCTGACCATCTTCAACTGCGGGCTGGAGCGCTGCGCCCCCGGCCAGACCTGGGGCCCCGGCATCCGCGACCATTATCTCATCCATCTGGTGGTGTCCGGGCGGGGTGTGTTCGAGGTGGGGGGCAAGACCTTCCCCGTCGAGCAGGGCGACCTCTTTTTTGCCCGGCCCAGCCAGCTCATCCGCTACACCGCCGACGAGCAGCACCCCTGGGAATACAGCTGGGTGGGCTTCAACGGGGCCTGCGCCCACAAGCTGGCGGCGCAGCTGCCCTTCCGCGACGATGCACCCGTCCACCACACGCAGGACCCCGACGGGATGCGCCGGGCCCTCAGCGCCATCTACTCTTCCCGCGGGCTGCAGCCTCAGGACGAAGCTGCCATGGTGGGCTACCTCTACCTCTTTATCTCCTCGCTGATGCGGGAAAACATCGAATCGAGGCCCCACAGCACCTCGTCCTCCAGCCAGTATGTCCTCAACGCCATCAAGTACATCCAGTTCAACTACTCCCACGATATTTCCATCGACGATGTGGCCAAGAGCGTGGGCGTTTCGCGCAGCCATCTGTACCGGGTGTTCATGCTGAATGTGGGCCAGAGCCCCATCGACTACCTGACCGAGTACCGCATCAACGAGGCCTGCAAACTGCTGCGGACAGGCAGCCTTTCCATTGCGGAGGTAGCCATCTCGGTGGGCTTTTTTGACCAGTTCTATTTTTCGCGGGTGTTCAAGCGGGCCAAGGGCGTGCCGCCCAGCAAGTACCTTGCCGCCCAGACAGACGCCTCGGCTCCCGACGACAAACCATAAGGAGAATGTTTCATGCCCTTACAGAAAAACCAGCTGCTTGAAGTGACCATTGAGCGGCTTTCCAACGACGGCAGCGGCGTGGCCCACTCGGCCGACGGCGAGGCCGTCTTTGTGCCCAACACCGCCCCCGGCGACAAGGCCCGGGTGAAAATCGTCAAAGACTGCAAGCGCTACGCCTTCGGCATCCTGGACGAGGTGCTGGTGCCCTCCCCCGACCGGGTGGAAGTGGACTGCCCCGCCGCCGGGCCCTGCGGCGGCTGCAGCCTGCGGCACCTGAGCTATGAGGCCGAGCTGCGGGCCAAGCACGACAACGTGGAAGACGCTTTCCGCCGCATCGGCGGGCTGGACGTGCCGATCTACCCCACCCTGCCCTCACTGGAGGTGGACCGCTACCGCAACAAGGTGCAGTTCCCGGTGGGGCGGGACAAAAACGGTTTGCCCTGCATCGGCTTTTATGCAGGCCGCACCCACCGCATCGTACCCTGCCCCGACTGCAAGCTGCAGCCCGGCGTGCTGAACGAGATCGGCAATGCGCTGTGCGCGTTCTTCGCCGCCCATGGCATCCAGCCTTACGACGAGGAGAGCGGCAAAGGCCTTGTCCGCCACATCTTCCTGCGGCGGGGCGTCCACAGCGGGCAGATCATGGTCTGCCTCGTCTGCACCAAGCCCCGCCTCCCCCACAGCGACGAGCTGGTGGCCGCGCTGACCGAGCGCTTCCCGGCCATTGCCACCATTTTGCTGAACGTCAACGCCAAAAACACCAACGTGATCCTGGGCGAGGAGACCCTCACCCTCTCCGGCCCGGGCTACCTCGAAGACACTCTCTGCGGCGTGCCTGTCCGGCTGGGGCCCCTGTCGTTCTATCAGGTCAACACGCTGGCCGCCGAGCAGCTGTACGGCATCGCCGCCCAGTATGCCCGGCTGACGCCCAGCGATGTCCTGTTGGACCTCTACTGCGGCATGGGCACCATCGGCTTATCCATGGCCGCGCACTGCCGGGAACTCATTGGGGTGGAGATCGTACCCGAGGCCATTGAGAGCGCCAAAGCCAACACTGCCCGGATGGGCGAAGACGTCGCCGCCAAGAGCCGCTTTTTCTGCGCCGACGCCGGCCAGGCGGCCACCCGGCTGGCCGCCGAGGGCCTCCGCCCCGACGTCATCGTCCTCGACCCGCCCCGCAAGGGCTGCGACGAGGCCACCCTTTCCGCCGTCGTCCAGATGGCCCCGCGGCGCGTGGTGTATGTGAGCTGCAACCCCACCACCGCCGCCCGGGATTCCAAATGGCTGGAAGAACAGGGCTATCAGGTGGAAAAAGTGCAGCCGGTGGATCTGTTCCCGAGGACGAAGCATTGCGAAGCGGTTCTCCTTTTGACCAAACTCCATGTCGAGCGGCACATCGAGGTGGACGTCAGCATGGATGAGCTGGATGTGACTGCTGTGGAGAGCAAAGCAGCCCCAGTGTCCGCCGGAGAAGGAAGCGGCGATAAGGGATGCGCTGAAATATTTTAAGATGATTTGATACGCAATCACCCCAGAGAGGACAGCCATTTGTGCGTTCTCTCTGGGGTGATTTTTGCGTTATGCTACTTCCGGGTAGCGCATATATACATACTCGTAGATTTTCTTCTGGTAGGTCTGGATATCGTTTACATCATAGCTATTGGGAAGTTCTTGCCAAAGGGTATTGCGGATCAGATTATCTACAATCGCCTTGGTTTCCTGCTTGTCCGTCCAATGGTCGAGTTTGGCGATTTGCTGTTTGATTTTTGTCAACAAGTCCACAGACACCTTCTTGATCGTTTCAATTTCCTGCTTTGTGAGGTTCTCCGAAAACAGCAAATCGTACACTGAAAGTTCCTCATCGCTGGAAAAGCCCTCACGCACATAGCGCTGCTGCTCCGTGTCCAGTGAACTTGCAAGCTCCATCAGATCCATGAAGGTTTTCTCAATGGTTGCCCGGTTCTGTTCTGCATTATAGGCATTGATGATCTCCCGATAGCGGTCATAATAATCAATGCGCTGCGGATTTGCAAACAGCATTTTCGCCAGCTGCTGGTTCACCAGTTCAT
>ERZ1026860.1335-NODE-1335-length-12771-cov-12.911136_pt1 | contig 12771 bp, 12 predicted proteins | sample MGYA00380160_ERZ1026860 | MGnify/ENA primary metagenome ERZ1026860 (study PRJEB33269, sample SAMEA4719796) | human gut metagenome | biome: human-associated habitat; feature: organic feature; material: feces | place: Cameroon | collected 2013-10 ... | reverse complement strand
CTCCAGAAGTTGGTGCAAAACTTGTAGAAGCTATCAAATCTGACAAATATGACGTGATCATCATGAACTTCGCAAACAGCGACATGGTAGGTCATACAGGAATCGAAGAAGCAGCGATCAAAGCGGTAGAAGCAGTTGACAAATGCGTTGGAGATGCAGTAGAAGCGATCAAAGAAGTAAATGGACAGATGTTTATCTGTGCTGACCACGGAAATGCAGAGCAGTTAAAAGATTATGAAACAGGAGCTCCATTTACAGCACATACAACAAATCCAGTACCATTTATCCTTGTAAATGCAGAAGAAGGATTAAAATTAAGAGAAGGTGGATGCTTAGCTGATATCGTACCTACATTGATCGAATTAATGGGAATGGAACAGCCAGCAGACATGACAGGAAAATCACTGTTAGTAAAATAAGATCTTAAAAAGACATCTTGAAAGAATCAAGAAAAGAAGATATAATAAGAATAACAGCAAAGGTGCTTATGCAGTATAGCATAAGTGCCTTTTTTTCTTAAGGAGGTGTCCGATATGGATGTATACGAAAAATTAGAAGAATTACAGGAAAAAGCACTGCATGATGACACGATACGAAAGACATTATTAAAAACAAGGGAAGAAAAAGAACCGATTCTTGCATTTTGCAAACAATGTCAGGAACTAGGATATGAGATTTATCCGATGGAACTGATCAATGCTGGAGAAGAATTTTATGCAACGATGAGAAGAAGTACGAATGGCGGAGGAGAGAACTCACCCAAATTAAGTGGCGAAGATGATATGTACGAATTATTTATGACAGCGATCAAATAAGTGCATTGATAAAAGTGCTTGACAATACAAAAAGGATACTCTAAGATATATCTATCAAAGCAAAACAAAGGCGTTCTGTTGAAAGACAGAGCGCCTTTTTCGTTATCATTGATTCGATACACTCTGCGCAGAAATAAGAATGCTTTGACATAACAGAAAGGAGAAGCCATGGAGAATCTTGTTTTATTAAAAGATGAAATCAATCAGTTGTTGGCTCGTTATGGTGTGAAATTTGGCATCTATAAAAATAACGAATTTCACGAACAGCTGTTTCCATTTGACCCGATTCCACGAGTGATCGAACATGAAGAATTTGAGGAATTAGAAAAAGGACTGATCCAGAGAGCGGATGCACTCAATAAGTTTCTTTTAGATATTTATACAGAACAAAAAATTATAAAAGACGGAGTGATACCAGAGGAATTTATATTTTCTTCGCCAGGATTTTTATATCAATGTCAGAATATCGTGCCACCTAAAAATATATTTGCACATATCGCAGGAATTGATCTTGTGAAAGGAAAGGATGGGATATGGTATGTTTTGGAAGATAATTTAAGAGTACCATCAGGAGCATCTTATCCAATGATCGCAAGAAAGCTTTGCAGAAAGGCAAGTCCAATGACATTTAAGATGGCACAGGTAGAAGAAAATCGTGATTATGGACAGATGTTAGAGAAAGTAATGAATGATGTAAATACTGGTGGTATTAATGTAGTATTTACACCAGGAAGATATAATGCAGCATTTTTTGAACACTCTTACCTTGCAGAACAGACAGGTTCAGTTCTAGCATTTCCAAGTGATCTTGAGGTGGAAGGAGAGCACTTATATTATAAGACCTATAATGGAAAAAAAGAGCTGGTCGGAGCAATCTATCGAAGAGTATCCGATGAATATCTTGATCCAATGGAATTTTGCAAAATTTCATATGTTGGTTGCAAAGCTTCGAAAAGGATATCTTACATATGATAAAGACGTGTTAGAAAGTCTCGCAATGAATGTGACCGGAGATGAAATAGATTATCTTGCTGCGATCAGGGCAAATGAATCTCTGATCAAGGAACAATACAAGTGTATCGTTTAAAATTTTCGTATGAACAGATACTTTCCTTTTCGAAGCCAGTACATGGACATAAATTTATGTATCGATGTATTCCAAAAAATGAACCGGGGCAAGTGATCGAACAGATGAATGTTGATATCTCACCATGTGACTTCTGGTCATATGGATGGGATAGCCATGGAAATCGGACGATTTATGGTACAACGAATCAGGAACATGATAAATTTATCCTAAAAGTGTCAGGGATTTCAAGAAATGACTGGACGATTTATGATCAAAAGCATAGAAATATCTATTTGCTGCGAGCCCAGACAGATTATACAAGACCAGATGAGGATATGATATCCAAGATAGAGGATCATTTAGGAATGATTTGGACATTAAAAAATGATTATAAACGATCGGTAAAGATCATGGATTATATTTACGACGCATTTACCTATACCAAGAATGTAACAACAGTTACAACAAAAGCGAGTGAGGCATTTGCGATGGCAAAAGGTGTGTGTCAGGACTATGCTCATGTAATGATCGGAATCTGCAGATATTTTCAGATTCCAGCAAGATATGTGTCAGGAATGATGATCGGAGAAGGATATTCTCATGCATGGGTTGAAATCTTTTCTGATGGAAAATGGTATGGATTTGATCCGACAAATCATCTTTTGATCGATGATACCTATATCCGTTTCTCCAGAGGAAGAGATTGTACAGATTGTATTTTGAATCAAGGGATTTATTATGGAATCTGTCAGGAAAAACAAGAGATCAAAGCATCCGTGGAGGTAATCAAATGATAAAAACTGTAGCATCGGCACCACTCCCGGCTGTCGAAAATTATATCGTAAAGAAGCAAAGGCTAGAACCAGAGAATTTAACAGGAAATGAAAAAAGGATCAGTGTAGTCACAGGAATTCATGGAGACGAATTAGAAGGGCAGTATGTATGTTATGAAGTACAACGCCGTATCAAAGAGCATCCAGAATATCTGACAGGAATCGTTGATATTTATCCAGCATTGAATCCGCTTGGGATTGATGCGATCATCCGAGGAATTCCACATTTTGATCTTGACATGAATCGAATTTTTCCAGGAAACAGTGAAGGTTCTATGGCAGAATATATCGCATCAAAGATCATAGATGATGTGAAAGGATCTGATCTTTGTTTTGACATTCATGCAAGTAATATTTTCTTAAGGGAGATTCCGCAGGTAAGGATCAATGAACTATGCAAAGATACGTTGCTTCTTTATGCGAAACGATTAAATATTGACTATGTGTGGGTACATGGAGCTGCTACTGTGTTAGAAGCAACTTTTGCACATTCATTAAATATGATCGGAACCCCAGTGCTTGTCGTGGAGATGGGCGTTGGAATGCGTGTAACAAAAGAGTACTGCAAACAATTAGTGGATGGTATTTTTGTAGAGATGAAAGATCTTGGAATGTGGCAAGGAGAAGTTATCACACCGAAAGATCCGCTGATTTCCATGGATGGGGAAGTACACTATCTGAATGCGGGATATGCAGGAATCTTTCTTCCAACGGTAGAACATTGGACAAACGTTAAAGAAGGAGATAAGATCGGAGAAATCCTAGATCCATTGGAGGGCGTTGTAAAAGAAGAATTATATTCAGAATGTGACGGAATATTATTTACACTAAGAGAATATCCGGTTGTAAGTGAAGGATCACTGATCGGACGTATTCTGGAAAGGCAGGTGTGAGAATGGAAAAAGTTTTACTCTATCAGATGGATTCTCTTTACAGGGATTCGTTTAAAATCTATGGCTATCATTTTGGAGGAAATGAAAAGACAGTCTGCATTGTCGGTGCGATCCGTGGAAATGAAATTCAACAATTATATATGTGTTCTAATCTGATCAAAACGTTAAAATTATTAGAAGAAAGAAGATGCCTTGACGAGAATCTTGGGATTATGATCGTTCCTTCTGTTAATCCATATTCACTCAATACAAGTACGAGGTTCTGGGCAACGGATAATACAGATATTAATCGAATGTTCCCAGGATATGATCTAGGTGAAACGACACAAAGGATTGCAGACGGATTTTTCCAAAAAGTAAAAGATTATACTTATGGAATCCATTTTACAAGCTTTTATCTGGAAGGAAATTTCACTTCGCATGTCAGGATCATGAAAACAGGATATGAAAATGTAGAAGTGGCAAAAGAATTTGCAATGCCATATATTATGTTAAGAAATCCAAAACCTTACGATACGACAACTCTGAATTATGAATGGCAGGTATGGGGAACACAGGCATTTTCGATTTATACACCAGGAACAGATCAGGTTGATGTAAAACAGGCACGTTACGGAATTGATGCAGTAATCCGATTCCTTGCATATCATGGACTGATTCATATGAAGGTGAATGGGGGATACCGCTCAAGGATCGTAGAGGAAAATGAACTTGTAACAGTAAGAACAAAGACTTCAGGGATTCTTGTCCTGAAAGCAAAATGTGGAGACCATTTAAGTGTAGGAGATGAGATTGCAGAGATCATAGATACCTATGAAGGAGATGTGATTGAAGTGATCAAGTCGCCATGCGATGGATGTTTGTTTTATCATGGATCCAATCCATTGATCTATTCGAATACGGCGATCGCAAAGGTCATAAAAGATACAGATATTATTTAAATAAATAAGTAGATTTTATCAAAAAGAGGGATGTCACAGGACATTCTATATGATAGAGACTTGGCAAATAAACGACCATTTACTGTTGTGTATGTAAATGGTCGTTTGTTTTTTTTTACAAAATAAGCGATAATAACTTTGAAGAAAAGCACATTTCATGTTATAAAAAGGAGTAATCATGTATGAAAGAAAAAATGAAACATATGCTATTTGTGGCAGCAGGCCTTGTGGTAATTGTTACAGGAATTTCTGTGTTATTCCATAATATTAGTTACAACCCTAATTTTTCTGTAATGGATGCGATCAGCGGAGCCACCAAAAGATCAAAGAATGACAGCAAAGATAAAGGAAATGAGGAAGTTTTTGACTGGAATTATACAAAAGATGATATTGCATTATCCGAAAAAGAATATGCAGAAGTATCAATCACGATCAAGAACAGAACTTATCATTTGTTAAAGAGTAAAACAAAGTTTTCAAAAAAAGAAAATATCATCTTATTATCCAGCAAGGAAAATAAGGCATATCAGAAAGCAGTGCAGAATGTAGCCGATGATCTAAAAAAACAAGGCTATAAAGTGTCAATCAAACAATACAGTGAAACAATGATGCTGTCACTGGCACATGCAGGACATTTTGATCTGTTTTTAATGAAGGAGAAGAAAAAGTGAGAAAATGGAATAATCTGCTGGCACGAGTGATCATCCTGTTATTTTTATTCCATGCATTGATGGGAAGTCTGATGTTACTTGGAATCAGCAAGGTATCATTGAAACCTCTTTCCTGGTTTTTACTAAGCGTGGTCAGTGTGCATGGAATTTTGGGAATCATCGCTACGATTCCAGCAATCAAAACAGCAAGAAAAACAGGACAATGGTTTTTCAAAGAAAATGCAGCATTTTGGACAAAGAGGATTTCAGGAATTGCAATCATGTTGTTGCTTAGTTTACATATCACAGCTTATACAACAAGTGTAAATGGTAAATTTTTCTTAAAAGAGTTTACTACAGGCAGGCTTGCAGCACAGATTTTATTGATCTTATCGATTTTTATTCATCTTATGGTAAGCATAAAATCAATGTTGATTGCCAAAGGAACGATCAAATTTAAAGAAAGAACTGTTGATTGGATGCTGATACTGTCGATCATGATGATCTTTTTTACGATCGCAGTAGTTGCATATTATATACAATGGCAGATGTGAGGAAAATGAAAGAAACAATGATTATTATAGGATCAGGTGCTGCTGGATTAAGTGCAGCACTTGAATTTGCAAAAAATGGAACAAGATCAATTCTGATATCAGATATGCCGTCGGAACGTGCACAGTCAGTCATGGCGGAAGGCGGGATCAATGCAGCAGTTGATCCACAAGGAGACTCCCCAGAACTTCACGCAGAAGAAACAATGAAGGCAGGAAGATATATCGCAGACTCTAAAGCGGTGCATCAAATGACAGAAGAAGCAGCAAAGATTATAAAAGAGTTATTTGAATCAGGAATGGCATTTACACTAAATGAAAATAAGAAACCAGATGTCCGGGCATTCGGCGGGCAGTCAGTAAAAAGGACTTTTTTTGCGGCTTCCAATACGGGAAAACAGCTGATGTATGTTTTGATCGATCAGGTGCGAAGATATGAGGCAGAAGGACTGATCGAGCGTTTGACAGGCTGGGAGTTTTTAAAATTACTATGCGATGAGAAACAGGCATATGGATGTATTTTGACTCATAAGGTTACACAGCAGGAGAAAATATTATACGGGAAAGTTGTGATCGCAACAGGCGGTCTCAATGGGATGTTTGGAAATGCAACGGGTTCGGTAAGAAATACTGGTGCAGTTACAGCGAATCTCTTTGCCTTGGGAGTCAAATGTTCCAATGGAGAATTTATCCAGTATCATCCCACGACAGCAAAACTTCACGCAAAAAATATGCTCATCACAGAAGCAGTGCGTGGAGAAGGTGGAAGATTATATGTATTAGAAAATGGGAAACCATTTTACTTTATGGAAGAAAAATACCCGGAACTTGGGAATCTTATGCCAAGAGATGTGATCGCAAAAGAAGAATGGATGTTAATACAGCAAGGGAAACAAATCTATCTGGATATGAGATATCTGAATCAAAAAACAGTGAATGTCAAATTAAAAGGTGTCATTGAAGATTGTAAGAGCTTTTTAGGGCTTGATCCGAGAAAAGAACCAATTCCAGTAATGCCAGGAATTCACTATTTTATGGGCGGTATCTGGGTGGACATGGATCATCGTACATCAATGAGAAATCTATACGCAGCAGGAGAATGTGCCTGTCAGTATCATGGAGCCAATCGATTAGGTGGGAATTCGCTACTTGGAGCATTATATGGAGGACGAATTGCGGCAAAATCTGCTATGGAAGATAAAGAAATCACGAAGATGCCTGAAATTACAAGCACAGACAATCGTAAGAAAGAATCTGCGGATGGAAGCTATATAGAAAATCTGCAGAAACTCCAAGATATTCTAAAAAAAGGACTAGGAATGATCCGTAATGAAGAGATATTAAATGATGCACAAAATCAATTGGATCAATTGCTGAAAGAACTTGAAAATACATACGATATGACAGCAACAAAGTTAGAAAATCAGTCATTAAAAGAACGCTGTATGTTAGGAAAAGCAATGATCTTATGTGCAAAAGAAAGAAAAGAAAGCCGTGGAGCACATCAAAGAAGCGATTATCCATCAGAATGCGAAGAATACAAAAAACAGACCATCGCACAATTGATAAATGGAGAAATCCAGATCCATTTTAAGAAGGCAGGTGAGTAAGGTGAAGATAGAAATATCAGTGAAACGGCAGAAATCGCCAGATGAAACTTCATATGTCCAGACATTCCACTATGAAGGTGATGGAAATCTAACAGTCGCTGACTGGCTGACAGAGGTTAATAAAAATGAGGCAAAGACAGACAGGATCACATGGGAATGTGGCTGCCTTGAGAAAAAATGCGGGGCATGTGCAATGCTTGTGAATGGATATCCAAGCCTTGCCTGCAGTGTATTTTTGAAAAAAGTGGAAAAAAGGGGAAAGATTCATCTGGAACCATTTCATAAATTCCCAGTCATGAAAGATCTTATGGTTGATCGAAGTACGATATTTCAGACAATGAAAGAAATGAAACTATGGCTTTATGAGAAAAATCAGTCGGATTATACATGGGACCGTGACCTGCAATATAAAGCAGGGCAGTGTCTGCAATGTGGATGCTGTCTGGAAGTATGTCCAAATTTCCTGGCAGGAGAGCAATTTTCAGGAGCATTGGCAATGGTAGAAGCATATCGTGCGATCGAGCAGAATACGAGAGATGAACATAAGAAAGAAATGAAAGAAGAATATCAAAAAAGGTTCTTTCACTATTGTGGACAGTCACTTTCCTGCAAAACCGTATGTCCGCAGAAATTGCCATTAGATGAAATTCAGGCAAGAGTTAACAGCCATAAATAAATTTGTTGTCTAAATGGATTATCCATGCCCGTTCTGGTATGGATAATCCATTTTTTACGTGATATGATACCAATAAGTTAGATGCAACTAACAGCAAAAAGAAAGCTGGTGAAAAAAGTGAAAGACATTGCCCAATTTGGAAGCAACACAAAAACGATCATAAAAGATGAAAACAGCATGGTCATGATAATCTCCGATGAAACTGGAGAAGGTAAGATGACGGTTCATCAGATCCTGCAGGGTATCATGATCTGTTTTACTGATATGCATATGGAACAATGTATGTCTGAGTTTGAATTAAACAGCGGACAGAAAGTTCTATGCATCGATCACTGCAGAGAAGGACGCATCGAGATGGAAAATCAGCCGGGAATCTTCAGCATTATGCAGGAAAATGAACTGCGGGTCGACGACCGCAAACATCATAAAGGCATGGCGTATTATCCATTAAGACATTATCATGGCGTGAGCATTTTCTTAGAAGTTCATGAAGCACAAACATCATTGGATGAGATGTTTCAAGGATTTTCCATTGATCTCAGCAAACTAAGAGAAAAATATTGCCATTTTGTAAAACCCTATGTCATCCGGGAAGAAGAGGAGTTAAATCATATTCTTTCAAGCTTTTATCAGCATAACAGAACATTGCCAGAGATTTCTAAGGCAAAAGAATACTATATGATCAAGGTTGTGGAACTTCTGTTATATCTTAATGTTCTTTGTGTAGAAAACATCAAAGAAAATAAGCCATATTACGACAAAACACAGATGGAAAAGATTCGTGCGATTCATGAGCAGATCACAACAAACCTGCAGGAGAGAGTTACGATCGAAGAATTGTCAAAACAATATGATATACCAGCCACAAGCATGAAAAAGTGCTTTTGTGAAATTTATGGAGATTCCATTTATTCTTATCAGAAAAGATATCGTATGAATGTTGCAGCTAATTTGTTGATGGAAGATTCCAAGATAGAGATTCAGGAGATCGCATTAAAAATGGGATACGAAAATCCAGGAAAATTTTCATCCGCATTTAAAAGTGTGATGGGTGTAACACCAGCGAAATATAGAATGAGGAAAGAAGGGATATAACATGAAACGATTAATGGCGTATGCCAAAGGCAGCCAAAAGAGACTGAGTTTATCAGTGATCTTTTCGATCATCAGTGTGATCAGTGGCTTGTTGCCATATTACTGTATTTATAAAGTATTAGATTTGTATATCAAAGATCAGGCAGATCTTTCAGTGATGGTTCATTGGTGTCTGTATGCAATGTTATTTTACATCATAAAGATCATAACATTTTCAGCATCCACATGGATCTCCCATATTGCAGCGTATCATATCTTAGAAGGAATGAGATTAAGACTGACAGAAAGATTTTTAAAAGCACCATTAGGAGAAGTTCAGAAATACAGCATCGGTGAGATCAAAAATATCATGGTAGAGAAAATCGAAAATATGGAACCGCCCCTTGCACATATGATCCCAGAAGGATGCGGACATCTTTTACTGCCAGTGATCAGTATCATTGCACTATTGTTGATTAATTTCAAACTTGCACTAGCATCTTTAATTACAGTTCCATTATCCTTTGTCTTTATGGCACTTACCACGGTAATCAGTGGAAAAAGTTTCAAACAATATGATATTTCCAATGCAAATATGAACAGCACGATCGTTGAATACGTCGAAGGAATCGAAGTCATCAAAGCATTTGGAAGAGCCGGTGTATCTTATGAAAAATACGCGGATGCGATCTTAAGTTACAAGAAATTTGTTGTCAAATGGCTGTCTTCCACATGGATCACAATGAAAATGACATTTGCACTCTTCCCATCGACACTTCTTGGGGTTTTTCCAGTCGGTTTATATCTGGCAGTAAATGGAAGCATTTCCATATCAGAATTATCTCTTGCAGTTATGTTATCGATGTCTATGGTAACATCATTTGCAAAACTGGAAGTATTTATTGAAGGAATCAGGGAAATGAATTTTAATATCGACAGCATTGAAGAATTGCTGACCATGAAAGAACTTCCACAATCAGAAGAAAAGGCAGTAATAAACCACTATGATATTAAACTAAAAGATGTATGTTTCTCTTACAGCGGAAAAAAAGAAGAGGAAGTCTTACATAATATCAATCTTGATCTGAAAGAAGGAAGCTACAGCGCACTTGTTGGACCAAGTGGAGGCGGAAAGTCAACGATCGCAAAACTGATTGCCCGTTTCTCTGATGTGACAGAAGGCGTGATTACGATTGGCGGCACAGATATCCGCAAGATGCCATTGGAACAGCTCTCAAATATCGTAAGTTTCGTTACGCAGGATAACTTCTTATTCGGCTGCTCCATTTTAGAAAATATCAGGATCGGAAATCCGTTTGCAACCGACGAACAGGTAAAAGAAGCTGCAAAAGCGGCTTGCTGTGAGGAGTTTATCAACAAACTTCCACAGGAATATGACACACCGGCAGGAGAAGCAGGGAAGAGGCTTTCTGGAGGGGAAAAACAAAGAATTGCAATCGCAAGAATGATGTTAAAGAATGCGCCAGTTGTCATCTTAGATGAAGCAACTGCATTTACAGATCCAGAAAATGAAGATAAATTACAGCAAAGTATTCAGGCGTTGACAAAAGGAAAAACACTTTTAGTTATTGCACATAGATTATCAACGATCCAGAATGCAGACCAGATCATTGTTCTAAAAGACGGGGCAGTACTTGAGAAGGGTACGCAGCAAGAATTGCTTGATAACTGTCCATTATATGAAAGAATGTGGAAAGCACATATCGGTTCTAAAGCATGGGCAGTTAGCACAGGAGGTGAAGCGTAATGTTTCAGACAGTAAAAAGAATCATAGATTGGTGCGGCAGTTTCAAAAAGCAGCTTTATATAGGGTTTATCTTTTCTTTTTTATCCAGCTGGTTTGCAGCAATGCCCGTTGCTATGGCAGCCATGATGATTGGGCAGATGGTAGAAGATATGAGAGCAGGGAAAACATTTGACAGCGGATGGATCTTAAGGAGTTTTCTAATGATGCTGTTACTGATCTTTCTTCGATTCCTCTTTGATTATCTAAGAGCAAGATTTCAGGAAAGTATCAGCTATGAACTGATTGCAAGAGACAGACTGGCTGTCGGAGATGCATTAAAGCGGGTTTCTCTTGGATATTTCCAGACAAAAAGTACTGGAACGATCTTAAATGCGATCACCACAGGACTTCATACGTTAGAAAATATGGGAATCCGAATGATCGACAACTTTGTTGGCGGGTACTTAAATTTCACTTGTATTTTCCTGTGGCTGATGGTTATCAACTGGAAAACAGGGCTGATCGCCTTGGCAGGAGTTTTTGTATCACTCCTTTTTATGCTGCAAATATCAAAATACAGCACAAAAAATGCCCCAGTATTGGCACAGGCAAACAGGGATTTAACTTCCGCAACGCTTGAATATGTCAGAGGATTACCGGTTGTAAAGTCATTTGGTAAAACAGGAGCCTCCATGGAAGCAATGAAAAAAGCATGTGGGGACAGTAAAAATATCAATCTAAAGATTGAATGGGGATACATCCCATTTAATGCCTTACATTTGATTGCGTTAAAAGTGGCAGCAGTGATCATTGCAGGAACTGCATTTTATTTAAATTTTACAGGACAGATCGGATTTGTATGGATGGTGATCGTTGTATTATTATCCTTTAATATTATGGCATCCGTAGAACCGATCGCAGACAGCGCTCATGTGCTTGCAATCATCGATGATACATTTGATCATTTGGATGCATTAAAAGGTGAGAAATTCATTGATACCGATGGAAAAGACATTGCCTTAAATACATATGATATTGAATTTAAAGATGTAACATTTTCCTATGGAGAGGGCGAACAAAGACGACAGGTTTTAAAAGATATCAATTTTACCATTCCACAGAATACAACAACAGCCATCGTTGGGCCTTCTGGAAGCGGAAAAACAACAATCTGCAATTTAATGGCACGTTTTTATGATGCAGATAGTGGCGAGATTAAAATTGGCGGTCATAATGTCAAAGAACTGACCTGTGATAGCTTACTAAGTAATTTCTCCATGGTATTTCAAAATGTATACTTGTTCCACGACACGATCCGCAATAACATTTGCTTCGGAAAACCAGATGCAACGGAAGAAGAGATGATCGATGCAGCGGAAAAAGCATGCTGCCATGAGTTTATCATGAAACTTCCAGAAGGATATGATACCGTGATCGGAGAAGGCGGTGGCAGTCTTTCCGGCGGCGAAAAACAACGAATTTCTATTGCGAGAGCTGTGTTAAAAGATGCACCAGTGATTATCTTGGACGAAGCAACCGCAAGTGTTGATCCAGAAAATGAACATTTGATTCAGAATGCGATTTCTGAACTTACCAAAGGAAAAACAATCATTGCAATTGCCCACAGACTGGCAACGATTGAACAGGCAGATCAAATCTTAGTTGTTGATGACGGACAGATTGTACAGACAGGAACCCATGAGGAACTGATCAAAGTGCCTGGAAGATATCGAGATTTTATTGATATCAGGCAGAAATCTGAGGGATGGGAGATTCATTAAGGAACAATTAAAAAAATAAATGATTTACAAAAGGAATCTGACAGATCGATGCGTCAGATTCCTTTTGCTTTTTGAAAATGTGATTGGAATGAGGAAATAAAAATGTATTGACAGAAAAGCTGTCTCTTATA
>ERZ1026860.1334-NODE-1334-length-12784-cov-34.208265_pt1 | contig 12784 bp, 10 predicted proteins | sample MGYA00380160_ERZ1026860 | MGnify/ENA primary metagenome ERZ1026860 (study PRJEB33269, sample SAMEA4719796) | human gut metagenome | biome: human-associated habitat; feature: organic feature; material: feces | place: Cameroon | collected 2013-10 ... | reverse complement strand
TCCCGGACGCCAAATACCAGCGCTGCACGGTGCATTTCTACCGCAACGTTTTCTCCGTTGTGCCAAAATCCAAGGTCAAAATTGTAGCGAAAATGCTCAAGGCGATCCACGCCCAGGAGAGCAAGAAAGCGTCCCGCGAGAAGGCGAAGGCCGTGGTCGCCGAGCTGCGCGCCATGAAGCTGAAGGAGGCCGCCAAGAAGGTCGAGGACGGCATTGAGGAGACGCTGACCTACTGCGATTTTCCCAGCGAACACTGGACGCGCATCCGCACCAACAATGTAATCGAGCGGCTGAATCGTGAGATCCGCCGCAGGACACGTGTGGTGGGAACGTTCCCGGATGGGAACTCCGCCCTGATGCTGGTCTGTGCGAGACTTCGCCACGTGGCGGGTACCCAGTGGGGCAACAAGAAATACATGAACATGAAGCATTTGGAGACGGCGCTGGACGACGTCTCTATTGCCGGCTGACTTCATTCCGCCGGAGCCTGCAAATACTTTTGCGCATAAATCTTGACGGGACTCATAGTTGATTGCCATCTTCAATTCCTCCTGATCTATATTCCGGGTACAAAAAAGGAAGGAATCTTTTGATTCCTTCTTAAGCAATTGCAACCTTGCAATGTTGCAGTGTTAACCAATATCGGCGAGCAGATACAAACAGCCACTAACAAATCTGTGCTGACAAAAGAGGCGCCACGCAATGTGACGCCTCCGTTACTATCTATTCTCCACTTCCCTTACTAGTCCCTCAAATGCCTCCACCGCTTTACTCTTCGGATCATATTCACTGGAACACGTTGAGATCTTCACCATAGAGCGACCGAAGCTGCACATTGATTCTTAAAGCAGCCCTGATTTTCTTTTTTGGGAATTACTCAACCAATTTCAGCTTTCTGCGGGCATTTTGTGCCTCCTGAACGGCAAACATCACGATTGCAACCGCAATGACGCCATAACACATAAAAACACGGGAATACTCACCTATTTGGATATTGCCAAATACATTCTTTGCTGCATTCGGTGCTGTGCTATAAATAATGTGGAACAAGATTGTTCCAAAAACAGCATTTTTCATGTTCGCTTTTTTGATCGTTGCACCGCCAATCAAAATGGCCGCAATAGCAAAGGTAGCAACAGTATTCTGCATTCCATAGGTTCGCAGCGTCCCCATGTTCTGAATATAAACGAGTTGACCAAGCCCAGCAAAGACTGTTGACAAAATAATCGCAATCATTCTCGTCCTGTCAACACAGATACCAACAGAAGCTGCGATGCCCATATCATTCTTGATCGACAGAAAATCATGCCCTAGCTTAGTCTGTCCCAACCACCAAGTAATCACAGCAACAAGAACACTCAGCAGAAATGTCACAACCGGCAGTTTGAAACGTGCAAACATAGTATACGCCGGTTGATACAGCATCACAAACAGAAACACAACAGTTAATGCGATGGTGCCGGCACCCACCACCATTGCATGCCCTTTCTCCTTCGTCCGGATGCTCTGGATGATTTTCACCGTACAATATGCCAACGCAACAATATAACTAAGCACAATCAAATAAGTAAATGGAAGGGATATCATATTATCAAATCCCTGATACATTGTTGCGGGCAGATTGATAGTCACCTTAATTGGCGCGCCATACTGACTGACAAGAGCCGAATCACTTATCTTGATGATACCGCCTAGCACGACCATCAGGATAAACATATACACGCCTGTCGCTAAAAAGCCAACGAAAAGGCCTGAAATCATCTCTTGCCCCTTTGTTGCATTGAAGAGAAGTCCCAAAAGGTAGCCACAAATGATACAGATCACTATCGTCAAAAGTGTCCAAAGCAACATGGAGCCAACATTTGTCTGATAGGCACCCATAGCCAGAACCATGACAAGCGCTACCTGTGAGCCAAGTGCACCCAACACAATACCAAAGTTCAAACCAATGCCAGCATTAATTGGAAGAATCAGGGCGACTACCAGCAGAAAGTTTCTGAAAAAGCGAATAATGAAGTCGTTAAGCGATACGGTAAGCGATTGCCCCGAAGTAATCGTGGTCAGCAGTGCTAAACCCAAAAAGATGAAAATCATCGAGTTGTCCCGCATCAACATTCCAACCTTCGTTGAAAGCGCGTCCTTTTTATTTTGCATAGGTCTGTTTTCCTCCTTTGACCAGCGCATAGATGATAACACCGTTTGTTACCAATATGCGCACAATTTCCGCAAGTGAGGCCGCAGGCATGAGTTTGTTTACAACCGGAGTGCTGAGCGTCAGGATTGCCTCATACAAGAAGCATCCATAAATAACATGACCAGCGTTTACTCTGTTTCCTGATGCGCCACCGATCAAAGCCCCTGCAATGCAGGTAAAGCCAAGCGTAAGATATTCTGAATAGAATTGATAGTATCCAAACGTCTGCGCATAAAATGCAATGCCGATCGCCGCTAAAACTGTCGAAATTATAACGCTCATAGTGCGGTACTTATTAACATTTAGACCATTAGCACATGCGAAATCGGGATTTTTTCCACACAACTCCATACAAATACCTGTCTTGGATTTCATAAACAGCATAAACGCAAGGCAAAACACCACGCTGATCAAAAGAAATCCAACCGGAATCACAACATTCCCAATCTGTACAGATAAGAAATCTGTCAAAATATCCTTGCACAATCCATCTAGGCTTACTTGGACGCGAATACCTACACCATTTGCAAATCGCAAGGCTTCATTACTGACATCCAGAGTCACCCAAAGAATCGACCCAAGGGAAACAAAAGCAAAGCCGATATAAGTTGCAATCACCGACTCTGCCCCTTTTACCATATTTAAGAGTTTCCCATATCCATAACCTACTATAAGCGCAATCGGAATACTGCTCAAAACGCAAGCGAGTAATAGCGGCCAACCAGTTAGCCCCGTTGAAATTCCAATAACGGCACCAATCAACCCACAGACAAAGCCAACCGTAACACCATAATTAAAGCCTATTCCACTATATACTGTCGGAATGGCCGACAACATTGCCACCATGAGCATTCCGACACGCTTCAATGTAAGGGTAAGATAGTCACCAGAATTCAGCCCGTACAACTCCAAAATGATAAACAACAGCAGTACGAACGCTGGCATAATCATTTTTACAAACGGAATTGTTCTTTTCACAGTCGCCATTATTCGCATACCCCTTTTTTAAGATCGTTATGCCCGAGATTAGCCATCAACAAGCCAAATTCCTCAATAGGAGAATCCGCCGGAAGAATGCCTGCTAGTTTGCCGTCCGAAATGACGGCAACACGATCGCATAATGTCCGCAATTCATGCAATTCACTAGATGTCATGACAACGGTAACATTCTTTTCTCTGTTTAGCTTGCGAATATAGGTTAGAATCAGTTGCTTAGCACCAATGTCGATTCCTCTAGTAGGCTCAGAAGCAAAAAACAACCTAGGTTCCTGTAGAAGCATGGATGCAATACACACTTTTTGCTGGTTTCCTCCGCTGAGTGATCCAACCTTTTGTGTTTCATCAACACATTTTACTTCCAACAGCGAAATCAGTTCTTTTACACGGATCTTTATTTCTCTATGGTTCAACATTCTGATGCATAGTCTCTTCCTGAGAAAACGTCCTTGGGAGATCATGCTTCCATAAATGCAGTTCTTCTCAATAGAGTCCTCCAAAACAAGACCGATTTTTTTGCGGTCTTCTGATACGAAAGCAAGTCCCTTCCTCAGATTGTCGCTTGTCTGTTTTGGGTTGAGACGTTCGCCTTCAAAATATACTTCCCCTCTCGTCTCATACAAGCCACGTACGCCATTCGAAATACTCAATTTGCCTGACCCTGCAAGCCCCGCTACACCAAGAATTTCACCCTCATACACATCCAAGTCAATCCCTTTGAGCTGTTCGCTTGGCATATCAACTTCAAAGTTTCTAAGCGACATCAGCACTCTTTTATCCGACATGTTCCGTGCCTCACCGGTGCTCACTAACACATCGCGGCCAACCATAACACGCGCAAGCACATCGGCCGTTGCGCCCCCCCGTTCATAAACGCCTACAACCTCACCGTCACGCAAAACAGCGATACGGTCTGATACCTTGATTACCTCCTCCAGTTTATGGCTGATAAACAGGCATGCAATCCCCTTTTGTGAAAGAGTGAGCATAATATTCAGAAGATCGTTGGATTCCTTTTCCGTCAAAACTGCTGTTGGCTCATCAAAAATCAGAAGTTTTGTCGTTTCACTGTCGAGCGCCTTGGCAATCTCCACGAACTGCCGCTTGGCTACGGACAACCCGGCAACAGAGGCCCATTCGTCGACAGATAGATTTACTCGGTCTAATGCTTTCCGAGCATCCTCACCCATAGCCTCTTTATCCAAAATATCTAATTTTCCAGCAAAAGGCTTTGTAAGAAAGCTTGGTTTGCAATTTTCTCTGTTCAGTTTAATATTTTCAGCGATGGAAAACTCATCAATCAGCTTGAACTCTTGATGAACCATGCCAATGCCCAGTTCGATGGCATCGTTTGGGGAAGTAGGATTGATCTCTGTGCCTTCAAAATAAATCTTGCCATCGAATCCACCGGTATTTGTGATGACATCCATTCCAAACAAGATATTCATCAAGGTTGATTTACCGGCACCGTTCTCTCCGACCAGTGATACGATCTCACCTGCATTAATCTGAAGATTGATATCATTCAGAACACGGTTTCCAAAAAACGCCTTCGATATGTGTTCCATTCTAAGAATCTCTTTGCCCATTTTTGCAGCATCCTCTCCAAATGTGCGTCAATGTCTGATATGACTTTGCTAGTCATACTTGTCATATGCAAGAATTGGTGGGAAGCGGGATGCTTCCCACCAAGTATTGTAGCCAACGAATATAACTTTACAGATTCTCCCTTACTCTACACCAAGATTCTCGCCATAAAACTGGATTGCACCGTTGAGCATGACCAAATTGTTATAGGTCTTACCATCCTGTTCATACGGACCATAAGTGTAGTCACCGTCTTGCAGGTTGTTGGCTTTTTCGAACAAAGACATCCAAGCTTTCGTATCATTTCTTTCAAATTCTCCAGCCTGATATGCCATGGCAAACTCGATACTCGCAGACATGAATCCGGACAGGAACGAGAATTTCCAGTTGCCAAATCGTCCAACAACACCGTTTTCGATACACTTATCCGCAATCGCCTTGTTAGTCCATTCAAGATCCAACTGATTCTCTTCCGGAGCAACAATGCCAAAAACGTCGCAGTAAACAGGAGTAAATGGGCCAGGATCAGCAACCGACAGGAGGTATCCTTTGCCACACTCTAAAATACCAGTCATTGTAGGAACATAGGCAAAAGAACTAGCGCAGAAAAAGCCAACCTTATCGCCGTACTCATTCGTCTTGTTATAAACGTCCTCCTTTGCGGCTTGTTCCAAAGCGGAGCGGGCGGTAGAATCTTCTTGGTTGGGCAGGACGGCAACGACCACCTTGACACCAAGTTCTTCACCGACTTTAGTCATTGTCTCAATACGAGTCACGTTATTCGTAGAACCCATGGTGTCCGCAGGCACCATGTAAGAAATGACTTCAAGACCCTTGTCCGCAGCCGCTTGAGCAACAGCAGTTGCAAAAGCATCGAGGGATTTTCCGCAGGCCATATCCGCTGCAGAAGCGACCTCGATCGGTTCCTCGTTGAGATTGACAGCAATAATCACGATATCAGGATTAGCAGCACGCGCCGCATTCATTGCAGAGATACCGCCTGCGACTGCTTCGTTGAAGATGATGACCGTGCATTCCGGGTCCATTGCCATATTCTGCGCAAGTGTTATCTGAGTTTGCGTATCAGCGTCGTCAGGGAGGGTACTGAGGATAAAACGATCTTCACCGTATTCAGCAATATACTTTTCAACCGTACGGTAATTCTCTTCCCCCCAGCTCACGGGTGAGCAAAGGATACCAATTTTGGAGCCACGTTGAAGCGCATCTTGTACAGGATCATTGCCATTTGTTGACGTTTGAGGATCCTTGTCCGTTTCCTTTGCGGCAGGTGCTCCGCACCCGACAAAAGCAAGCATCACGGTCACGATCATCATTAGGGCCAGTACTCGTTTCATGATTCTTCTCCTTATTATGTTTTTATGGTATCGAAAGATGTGCTGTAATAGATGGAAGATGCCTCCGTCATCTAAATGCATTCCATGAATCTGGAGGCATCTCAATTAAGACTGTTTTTTGCTCTGAAAACGATTTGCAGTCACTCAGTTGTCCTTCTTCTCGATCACCGCACGGCAGAATCCATCATGCGCGCAACAATGGGTAAAGTTGATATCGATATCGGGATTGACACCGTTCACCACCTTTTTCCAGTACCATTGACAGAACTGGCACATATCCTTGCCCTCTTCCGCAAGGCCGATCTGTTTTGCATAGTCCATAATCTTGCAACTGGGTGCTTCAAGAATACCCTGTTTAGTATTGAAATTCGCCATGATATGGGTCCCAAAGTCCATTGCAAACATGTTGGAAGCTACAGCGAAAATCGCATCGCGTACTTCACGTCCTTCGATATTTGCCCAGAAGCGAGCATCCTGCGCCGCCTTCTTAAAGCCGATCCCACACTTCTCTTCCATGAGCTCCAAGAATCGCTCGATACCCATTCCTTTGATAGCACAGAGGATAGATTCCAACGCAATACTACCCTTTGTTGCCGGCCCATCTTTGGCAATTGCGGTCATGTCGACATCTTCAACCGGTCTCCATGTGAATGGGAATAATCCATCATCGGGGATCGGAAGATCTTCCAGCATATCGTTGCGAACATGATCGTTTCGAGATTTGATTGCCTCATAGAAGCCGTTCTCCTCCGTCTGCGGCTCATGCTCATCACGCATATAACTGATGCACCAGTCCTTACCTTCTCCAAGGCAGGAGCAATGAGAATACCAACAATGATTGTTCATATGCCTAAGGAACATATTGTCGTAGCAATCGCACCACAGATACATTCTTGGAACTTCCTTAAGACCTTCCAGATCCATTTCGCGCAGTGCCTCGATCTGGGGGCAACGATCGTTGCACATGCTAGTGGCGTCGTCACTCAGGAACGAACGGCCGCCATGCGCAGCAACATCAAACATGCACCCCTTAGCCCAGGTATGTGCCATCAGTGCGTAGCCCTGATAGTCTTCTTTGGTAATACCATACTTATCGCAGAGCATGTTGATACGTGCTTCCTGAGCGGGGCCCTGATATTCACCGAGCAGGTTTATGTATTTTTCCCACCCGAGTTCCTCAGCTGCAACCATGATAGTCGACATTGCGAGTTTGGTGAACATCCATGTACCGTAGCGGTAGATTTCCTTCAGCGATTTGTCCCCAAGGTTGCCTGGACGCAACATCCCCGTTGCGGTACAGAGCTCATCTTTGCGAACTTTCTGAATCTTTTCGCGTGCCTTTACCTGAGAATCCTTCATTTCCTGGTAGACTGACATTTTTTCACTCTCCTTTTTTGTTACGGCTTCTGCTGATTGTAGCGGAGGCCGTGATCTAACATTGAAAATGCGCACCATATAGTGCTCACAAATTTTGGGTGAGCGCACAGAGCGTTTCGCGTTCTGCTGAGCTCAATTTCCTAAATTCACTATTGTCAACGCCGGTTCCCGGACGTTCAATGAGAATAATCTTCCCACCGCGCTGCATGATCACATTATGCCACAATCCATGCGGCACACAATAAATGTAACCAATCTTCATCTGCTGGACATTTAGCTGCGCACCCGTTTCCGTTGCTAAAGATGCAATCTTGCAACCTTCTGTTACCGGAACAAAAAGTTCATCGGTAAGCAGATGCCTCTCCAGACAGTCCATAAAATGAATATCGCTCGCCGTTTTGTAGTTCTTTACCCCAACAACCCAGTTTGCATTGTTGTAAGAGATCTGCAACCCTTCTCCATCGTAGTGGTAAATTTGAATCCTGTTTTCCATCACAAATATCCTTCTTACTTAGATGAATACGTAGCCAAAGCGGTACCGTCCCTTGGTTGGTGATTGTAAGATATCAGAATTTTTATTCTTCGTCAATACTTTCTTTCAAAAAGTAATTATTTTCACGCTGGAAATTTTTCCTCTTTCTTTTTCCAATTTCGCTATAATACTCTCCTCTTTTCTTTTGTCCCTTTTGCTATTATTTTTTTCTTGCTTTTTGAAAGCAACTATTGACAGGAATAAACTATTTTTGTATCATCTTACAAGCGGTCAACAGCATGATTTAGATTAAGGGGGTGTTATTTTGCTCATGCGGCCATTGCGTAGCTCAGACGTACGTCAACTGAATGAACGCGTGGTTTTGAACCTGTTTTATGATTATGATAAGGTGTCTCAATCTGACATTGTTTCATTAACCGGACTCAAGCCCTCCACTGTTCTGCGTATTTTTTCGAATTTAGAACGTTACGGGGAAATCTGTATGATTGATCCGGAGTCTGAAAAATTCAAACGCAACACTGCCGGTCGACATCCTGTATTTTATCGCATTAATCCAAGTGCACATTACTCGATCGGTTTAACCTTTGAAAAAAATGTTATTGAGCTGGTCATTGTTGACTTTGCGCTCAACATTATACATTCTGCACGGGCTGCTTTTTCCATTTCACAGGATCTGGCCACCCTGCCCGAGGATATTTCGGCATTTGTAAAACAATCACTATCGGCAGCCGCTATAGATCCCACTACTGTCCTAGGTATCGGCGTGGGCTGTCCCGGTAGTGTTGATCCTGACCGCGGGCTTCTACTTTCGCTTGCCACCGTGCCCAGCTTGCATAATTATCCGTTGAAAGAAAAACTGGAAGCCCTACTCGGCGTCCACGTGTTTCTGCAAAGTGCCAACCTACTTGCGGCACAGTATTATAACCGCTATGGCGATATGGAAGCGCGTGACCGCATTCTATACCTTTCCATTGCTTCCACCGTAACTGCTTCTTTCTATATGCGCGCACCAAGTGGAATGCTTGGTGGTGTTCCCTCTCTTCTCGTTGGTTGGATGCTATTGCAGCGACCAGACAGTTTTCTTAATATGCGAGATGTCCGAACACTGAACGATGTCTGTTCGGAAGACCGTATACTTTCCGTATTAAAGCCGCTCGGCATTACAACCATGGATGACTTGGATAACTCCATCGAAAGTGGAAACCCACATCTCGATTTACTAGTGCATAACATTGGTGATGCACTCAGCTTCTGCGTCTCCAACCTGTCTATGCTATTTCAGCCACAGGCAGTGGTGCTCGCCTCCCGTTCCAAACATTTTTCCCAATTACTTGCAAGAGCCGTTACAGAAATCCTCAATGCCCGATATTACTGGCCGCTTGATCATGAACCACTAATCCTAGGAAAGGCGCACAATTTTCGTAAGATCAGCCGAAGTGCTATTGATCTTGTTCTGGACAACGAATTCAACGCCAATCTCGGTTGGAAACGCCCCAAAGTGCTCAGCCAGCCACAATATGAAGAAGGATGGAATCGTCACTTCAAGGATTAAATTTTACTTTTTGTCAGCACCGTGCTCACACAGGACAACAGAGCACTGAGTACAGGGGTAGCCGGAAGAAATCCTTTCAACTGAATATACATCGGAGGGTACGGCCCTTTCTGCTGGGGAAGCGCCTTAAAGTTGCCGGACAAGAAATACAGCTCGCTTGTCCGGTTTTTTATGTAGTGCTACGGTAGCTTAATCGCCTGAGTAAAACATATGGAGGTATATATGAAACTGTTGACCAAGAGAATTCAGCCGCTGTACGCCAGATATTGGGCAGCCGCTTTCGGAAGTGCGCTGATCACCTGTGCATACAGTATTGTGGACGTGGCCATGGTAGGCCAGTATCACGGTCCCACGGGCTCTGCCGCTATGGCAGTGATCGCCCCCATTTGGAACATTCTATATAGTTTGGGACTACTTACAGGCATAGGCGGAGCCATCCTCTTTAGCAACGCCCGTGGCAAGGGTGCGGATGAGGACAAAAACCAGTATTTCACCGTGTCCCTCCTGTTGACCATTGGGCTATCCCTCCTCGCTTGGGTGGGTGTTTCATGCTTCGACAAGGAGCTCATGCTGTTTTTCGGTGCTGACGAAGAAACTCTGCCGTATACTCTCAAATACCTGCACTATATTAAATTCGTTGTTCCGGTATATCTGTTCAACCAGAGCTTGGCTTGTTTTCTGCGAAACGACAACGCCCCCATGTTGGCCACCATCGGAATCGTTGGTGGAGCCGTCTTCAATATCTGGGGAGATTATTTCTTCGTTTTTCAGATGGATATGGGCATTGAGGGAGCCGGCCTAGCCACAGCTATGGGTGGCTTAATCTCCACACTGGTGCTGTGCAGTCACTTTTTCACCCGGAAGAACACCATGCGAGTGGTTAGAATAGAAAGATTTTTCCCTAAGTGTGGAGAGATATGTATCAATGGTTTTTCCACCTTCTTTATCGATGTGGCCATGGGCATTCTGACCATGCTTTTTAATCGCCAGATCATGGCTTATATCGGTCAAGATGCATTGGCGGTGTACAGCATTCTCATCCAACTGAGCACCTTTGTACAGTGCTGTGCCTATAGTGTAGGAGAATCCGCCCAGCCCCTTATGTCCATCAATCTAGGAGCTTCCCATTATGATCGTGTGCTGCTGACCATGAACACCGCCGTAAAATACGCAGCGGCTTTCGGTCTATGTTGGTTGGGTGTTATTCTCGTCTTTCCAGATGTCATCATTCGACTGTTCATGCAGCCTACGGAGTCCGTGATGGCCATAGCTCCGACCATCATGCGCACCTATGGCCTCTCCTTTTTGCTTCTACCCATAAATGTTGCATCTACCTTTATGTTTCAGTCCCTGTTGAAAAGCCGGATTTCTTTCATCATCTCTGTGGGGCGGGGTATGGTGCTTAGTGGTCTGTTGATTCTGCTGCTACCCGCTATTTTCCCAGCGTTCAGCATTTGGTACGCTATGGTAATCACGGAGATAATAATTTTCATCTATGTGCTGGTCATGCTGCTGCGATGCGAAAAGGAGTTAAAAGAGAAAGCCACCCGTGCCTCAGAGGGGGAAGCAGCTATTGCAAAAGTGTGAAGTATATATCCCACGATTTCTCGCAGGTTATCTACAAGCATGGGCTATGTCATTCTGTATAAACTACACCATAAGAACAGGGACGTCATCATAGTGACGTCCCTGCTTTTTTCCATTCATTACTTCCCTCACCAGTCCCTCAAATGCCTCCACCGCTTGATCTTCGGATCATCCTCATAGATTCTTTGACCATAGGCGCTTGTCTCGGCAATGCGAATCGCTCGTGGAATCTCCGTCTGGAACACGTTGAGATGTTCACCATAGAGTGACCGAAGCTGATTGCTGATATCCTTTGTGAAGTTGGTACACTTGTCTGTCATCGTCATAAGGACTCCTAAAATGTTCAGATTCGTGTTTATGTGTGAACCCGGTGAAATGCTGCGTCATGCCTTTTGTGGGCAAATAGTGGGCTTGTACGGGTATCAGAACCGAAACGGCCGCTACCAGTGCATTAATGGTAATCATTCCGAGGGATGGCATACAGTCAATCAGAATGAAATCATACACGTCCTTCACCATCTCAATGTACCGCTTCAACACAGTCTCTCGCGACAATGCGTTGACAAGAGACACCTCCAATGCTGACAGTGCGATATTTGCCGGAACAAGATCGACTCCCTCGGCATGATACAGGATCGATTGATTCGGATCGATGAGGCTCTGCATTACGGAAGCCAGCGTATCGTGAAGCTCATCCGGCGTATGCCAACCGAGCGCATCCGTCAAATTCCCTTGGGCATCAGCATCGATGAGTAGTACCCTATATCCCTTTTTGGCAAGCCCTACTCCCAGGTTCACCGTTGTCGTTGTTTTCCCTACTCCGCCTTTTTGGTTTGCGATTGCAATAACTTTACTCATTTCGATTCAGCTTCCAATAATTTAATGATGCGCTCAATAATCTGTTCAGTCGTATATTCTTTCGGAAAATACGGTCGGAATGTTTTGACTAAGAACGACACGCTCTTTTGCGTCGGCGTCAGCTCAAAGAATTCTTTCCGAAGCTGTTTTGCCTGACTGAGTGACGGAATTATCCCAGAATCCAACACTCTGCGCTGATCTTCTTCTATTTCACCCCTGCCTCATCCGCAATGACCTCTCTTGCATTGGGTCGGTTCAAGCCTTGCTGCCCCTGCCGCTTTATGGCTTCCAACTTCATCCGATAGGCGAACGCCTTTTCAGACGGCAACAGATTCTCCCGTTGGATGTTGCTGTCACCATCTATATGATGGCTTCTTCATTGGTCATATTTCTTACGAGTACCGGCAATTTTCCAAACCAATCTGTTCCGCTGCGGCTTTTCTCCGATGGCCGCTAATAATCTCATACTCTCCCTCCGCTTTCTTTCGAGCAAGCACTGGTGACAGCACACCATACTCTCTTACGCTTTCCAACAGCTTCTCGTCCGGTTCGACTCGGAACGGATGATCCCGAAAGCTATGTAACTGTTTAATTGCTATCTCTTGAACCGATTTGCCTGTGCTCGGTATGCCAAACAGAGCATCTACACTTGGCAAGACAATCGGTGGTTTCTTTGTTGCCATATGCCCATCCCCTTTCAATTCGTATGTCCTCATTGTAAACAGATTTGGGTCCCGTCAAGATTTATGCGCAAAATTGTTTGCAGGCTCCGGCGGAATGAAGTC
>ERZ1026860.1330-NODE-1330-length-12811-cov-3.823612_pt1 | contig 12811 bp, 13 predicted proteins | sample MGYA00380160_ERZ1026860 | MGnify/ENA primary metagenome ERZ1026860 (study PRJEB33269, sample SAMEA4719796) | human gut metagenome | biome: human-associated habitat; feature: organic feature; material: feces | place: Cameroon | collected 2013-10 ... | reverse complement strand
GTCACAAAGAATTTCACGTCCGCGTCGGGGCAGACGACCGTTCCGATGTCGCGTCCGTCCAGCACCGCGCCTTTGGCGGGGGTGCCGTCCTCGAAAAACGGGTGCGCGGCGAAATCGCGCTGCAAGTCCAGCAAAGCCGCGCGCACGGCGGGAATGACGGCGACTTTGGACGCCGCGTTGCCTGTCGCTTCGTCGCGCAGAGCGGGGTTTTTCAAAACGGCGTTGATGCTTTTCGGGTCGAACGCTTTGGCGGCTTTGGTTGCGGCGGCTTCGTCCGACGGATTTTCGTTCGCCTGCAAAACGGCGTATCCGACGGCGCGGTACAGTCTGCCCGTGTCCAGAAAAGCGTAGTTGAAATGTTTGGCAAGGTTTTGCGCCAGCGTGCCTTTGCCCGCCGCCGCCGGTCCGTCAATCGCGATAATCATGAATGTTTGCTCCCGATTTGTTCATCAGTTCGATAAAGTTCGGAAAACTGGTCGCAATCGACGATATGTCGTCCACCGCCACGGGGTTTTCCGCCGCCATGCCCATTACCAAAAAGGACATGGCAATTCTGTGATCCAGTTTTGCCTCAATCAGTCCCCCGCCGCAAGGTTTTTTTCCCGTCGCCTTGATTTCTATGTCGTTGCCAAGGGCGGAGCAAGCGACTCCGTTCGCTTTCAGCCCGTTTAAAATCGCGTCGAATCGGTTGCTTTCTTTGACTTTCAGCTCCGACACCCCGCGCAAGGTCGTTTTTCCGTCGGCAAAAGCGGCGGCGATTGCCAGAATCGGGTATTCGTCAATCATCGACGGCGCAAGCGAGGCGGGCAAATCGACGCCGTGCAGTTCGGACGATTTGACGCAAATGTCCGCGACGGGTTCTCCCGCGGCGATTCGGCTGTTTTCAAGCGTAATGTCCGCCCCCATGGCTTTCAAAGCCGTCAAAATGCCGCTTCTGAGCGGGTTGATTCCGATGTCAGGCAGGAAAAGCTCCGAATCGGGGGTAATCAAAGCGGCGACAATCGGAAAAGCGGCGGACGATATGTCGGCGGGAACGGTCAAGTCGCACGCCGTCAAAGAGGTTTTGCCGTGAACGGTGAGGATGCGCGCGCCGTCCGAATCTTCGGCAATATCCAAAGCCGCGCCGAATCCGCGCAGCATGCGTTCGGTGTGATCGCGGCTTTTCAAGTCGGCGGGTTCGATGACGGTCGTGTCGCCGTCGATGTTCAGTCCCGCCAGCAAAACGGCGGACTTGACCTGCGCCGACGCGACGGGCAGGCGATAGGTAATCGGCTTGGGGGTTTTCGCGCCGATGACGGTCATGGGCAAAGTCCCGCCCTGCGCCGTTTCAAACCGCGCCCCCGTTTGCGCCAAAGGAAGCGTGATGCGGTTCATCGGGCGGGAACAAAGGCTGGTGTCGCCCGTAAAGCGCGTTTCAAACGGGTGAGTGCAGACCAGTCCCGCCAACAGCCGCGTTCCCGTGCCCGCGTTGCCCATGTCCAAAACGGAATCGGGCGCGCGCAAGCCGGAATCGACGCCCGCGACCGTCCATGTTCCGTCGCCGTGCTTTTCGATGTCAGCCCCCAGTTTGCGCATGGCGGACAAGGTCGCCATAACGTCGCCGCTTTCCAGCAAACCCTTGATTTTTGTAGAGCCTTTCGCCAGTCCGCCCAGCATCAAAGCGCGGTGGGACAGCGATTTGTCCCCCGGCGTCGCGAATGTGCCGAAAAGCCCTTTTGACCGATTGGAAACCGTTTTCATGAAAAAATCTCTTTTTTTGTTTGACAAAGGCAAGCTTAGCATATCAAATTTCCCAAAACCAATTTTTTTAACGATGGAGAGCTGTTATGTCAAAACCGGAATGGGGAACAAAGCGTATCTGCCTGTCTTGCGGCGAACATTTCTATGATTTGTGCAAAGACCCGATTAAATGTCCGCACTGCGGCGAAAGCTGGTCGGTCGACGAATTCCTGCGCCTGCAGGCGCAAAACGCGGGCAAAGCCAAACGCGGCGGACGCAAAGTTCAGGAAGACATCGATTTGACCGCCGATGACGCCGATTTCGCCGCCGAAACCGATGACGAATTGGAATTGATGGAAGACGCGTCCGATCTGGGCGACGACCACCACGATATGGCGGAAGTCATCGACAACGTCGAAAAAGGCGAAGAATAAGCCTTTTGTCGATTAAAGACTTGGCAATCGGGGCGGGTAGGGTGTATTCTTGTGACACGGAACGCCCCTTTTGTTGAATCGGAGCTGTAAAATGATTCGTTTGGTTTTGCTGATGATTTTCGCTTGTATCGGGTCGGCGCGCGCCGCCTGCGATTGGGGCGAGCAAGCCGAACGGTCGGGACGGATGAACATCGCCGTTATGCAATATATGTATTGCGCGGAAGAGGAAAATGACGCGCAATCGCAGTACAGGCTCGGCACTTTGTTTTACAAGGGCGAAGGGCTGAAAGCTCCCGATTATCGCCGTTCCGCCATTTATTACGCGATGAGCGCGCGCAACGGATACGCCCCCGCACAGGTCAAGCTCGGATTGCTGTACTGGCGCGGCGAAGGGCTGGTCAAGAATATGAAAATGGCGCACAAGTGGCTGTATTTGGCGCAGGAACCCGCGGCTTTGCGTTGGTTTTACCCCGTCGGCGCGTCGTCCGATCCCGTGGCGGCGCAAGTGTATTCCAAAATCAACCAGATTGCGGTTTCGGACGATGCGGCTTTTCCCTTATTCAAAAAACTGCCCGTTTCGTATGCCGAAGTGGCGGCTTTTCAGCATGAAAAACTGCTGGAGACGGGGGAAAAGGTGCTGAGCGATTTCGATTTGCATTCTTTGCGGACGTTTATGGAAAACGTCAAACCCGACGTCAATTTGCCGCCCGAAGAAATGAAAGAGGCGGTCAATCTGCTGAAACCCGCCGTGCTGACGGAAAAAAACTTTGATGTCAGAAAAGTTCCCGTCTTGGAAAAAATGAAAAAAACGCTGGACGCGCGGCGCGCCGGCTTGAACTGAAATCGGATAGATTAACGTGACCAAAAAACTGTTTGTAAAAACGTTCGGCTGTCAGATGAACGTGTACGATTCCGCCCGCATGGTCGATATTTTGCGCGGATTGGGATACGAAGAAACCGACACCCCCGACGATGCGGATATGATTATCTTCAACACTTGCCACATTCGCGAAAAAGCGTCGGAGAAAATCTTTTCCGAATTGGGACGGTTCAAGCCGTTGAAGGAAAAACGAAAAGCCGAAGGCCGCGATTTGATTTTAATCGTCGCGGGCTGTGTGGTGCAGGCGGAATCCGCCGAATTTATGAACCGCGCGAAATTCGTCGATATTGCTTTGGGACCGCAAACTTATCACCGTTTGCCCGAAATGCTGATGAAGCTGCAGCGTCATACGCAAAAACGCATTATCGACGTGGAATTCCCCGCCGAATCGAAATTCGATTCTTTGCCCGAAACCCGTTCGACGGGCGTGTCGTCTTTTCTGGCGATTCAAGAAGGGTGCGACCGTTTTTGCTCTTATTGCGTCGTGCCGTATACGCGCGGGGCGGAATATTCGCGCCCTCTGGCTGAAATCGTCGCCGAAGCCCGTCAGCTGGCGGCGTCGGGAACAAAGGATTTGATGCTGTTGGGGCAGAATGTCAACGCTTGGCACGGTTCGGGCGAAAACGGACAGCCGTCGGATTTAAGCCGCTTGATTGCCAAAATCGCAGAAATCGACGGGATTGAGCGCATTCGTTACGTAACGTCCTATCCGTCCGATTTTACGGACGATATGATTGCGATGCACCGCGATATTCCCAAAGTAATGCCGTACCTGCATTTGCCCGTTCAATCGGGGTCGGACAGGATTTTGAAAAAGATGAACCGCCGCTACACCTGCGCCGAATACGAAGCGGTCGTTGAAAAGCTGCGCGCGGCGTGTCCCGAAATCGCCTTGTCGTCCGATTTCATCGTCGGTTTTCCCGAAGAAACGGAGGAGGATTTCCTGCAAACCATGGATTTGGTGCGCCGCGTAAACTACGCGCAATCCTATTCGTTCAAATACAGCGCGCGTCCCGGAACGCCCGCCGCCGCGATGAAAAATCAAATCGACGAAGCGGTCAAAGGCGAACGGCTGGAACGTCTGCAAGCCCTTTTGCTGGAACAGCATGCGGCGTTCAATGCCAAGTTTTTGGGACGCACGGTCGATGTTTTGCTGGATTCAAAGGGGCATAAGGCAGGCACTCTGTTGGGGCATACGCCGCAAATGCAAAACGTTGTCGTTGCCGCCGACGATTCGTTTTTGAACAAAATCGTTCCCCTGCGAATCGTCGAAACGTCCGCCGCAACGCTGAAAGCGGAAATGGTTCTTGCATAAACTCTTGGATAAGTCCATAATATAAAAAGATAATTCCTAACCGAAAGGATTTTGTTATGGCGAAAAAGAAAACTTATCAACGAACCGAAGAATACGCGGACAACCACGTTTTAATGCTGGTGCTGGGCGCGCATAACGACAATCTGAAGCGGTTGGAAAAAAAGCTGGGCGTTGAAATCAAAACGCGCGGCAATCAAATCACCGTGGACGGCGGCGAAAAAGACGTCGAACACGCTTTTGCCGCTTTGGACAGGATTTACAAAGTCGCCGCCAAAAAAGGCGACGTTGACAACTCCGATATCGACAACGCTTTGCATATGAGCGAGGAACACAAAATGACCAAATCGACCGCCAAAGAAAAACACGCCGCCGAATCCGTCAAAGTCGACGAAACAGGCGAGGAAGACTTGACTTTAAGAACCCGCAAACGCCATATTCAGCCGCGTTCGCAAACCCAAGCCGACTATATCCGCGCGATGCGCGATTACGAAATGGTGTTCGGTTTGGGACCCGCGGGAACGGGTAAAACGTTCCTTGCCGTCGCGAAAGCGGTGTCTTTGATGATTGAGGGGCAAATCGATAAAATCATCCTGTCCCGCCCCGCCGTCGAAGCGGGTGAAAACTTGGGCTTTTTGCCGGGGGATTTGAAGGAAAAAATCGATCCGTATCTGCGCCCCTTGTATGACGCTTTGTACGAAATGCTGCCCAAAGACGTGGTGGACAAGAAGCTGGAAACGGGCGAAATCGAAGTCGCTCCGCTGGCGTTCATGCGCGGCCGCACGCTGACCAACGCCATGGTCATTCTGGACGAAGCCCAAAACACGACGCCGATGCAGATGAAGATGTTCTTGACCCGTATGGGCGAAAATTCCCGTATGGTCATCAACGGCGATTTAAGCCAGACGGACTTGCCGCGCGGCGTGCAGTCGGGGCTGGCGGACGCTTTGGACGTTCTGCGCAATGTTAAGGACATCGCCGTCGTCACCTTTACGGAAAAAGACGTCGTTCGCCACGGCTTGGTGTCTTCGATTGTCAAGGCGTATGACAAACGCTACGCTTCGCGCAAGGGGTTAATCGGCAATGACGGCTAAGGTTGCAATCTCGGTTCGCGACAAACAGTGGAACGCGGATGTCGAACAGGTCAAAAAACTGGTGCGCAAAGCCGCGCTTGCCGCGTGGAAATCGGGGAATGTCGGTGAATTGGAAATTCCCGTCAAAGACGTTGAAATCAGCATCGTTCTGACCGATGACGAGGATGTTCACATCCTTAACCGCGACTATCGCGGGATGGACAAGGCAACCAATGTTTTGTCTTTTGCGACGCTGGACGACGAAGACGAACCCGTCGAAGAACCGCTGTTGCTGGGCGACGTGATTGTCGCGCGCGAAACGACGGAAAAAGAAGCGGCGGAGGCGAATATCTCCGTCGCAGATCATTTGTTCCACTTGGTTGTTCACGGCGTTTTGCATTTAATCGGCTATGACCATATCGAGGATTGGGAAGCCGAGGAAATGGAAGCGATGGAGGCCAAAATTCTGACGGAAAACGGCATTGCGAATCCGTATCTGTAAAGACTTTTATAAAACACGGTGGTTCAAAGCTCTGATATGCGGCGTTATCGGCGTCGGGGCTTTGCCGCCGTATTTTTGTCCTCTTTGTTTGTTTGTCGCTTTTTCGGGGCTGATATTCCTGCTTGACCGCGTTGAATCGCGCGGCGAGGCGATGAAAGTCGGCTATGCGTTCGGGTTCGGATTCTTTTCCGTCGGGTTGGCGTGGGTGTCCCGCGCGCTGATGATAGAGGGCATGGGGTTTGAAGCCTTGGCTCCTTTGCCGCCGATAGGATTCGGCATTTGGGGCGGGCTGTTCCCGATGCTGGCAAGCGTTGTTGCGTGGTATGCGCCGCGCGGCGTGCGTCGGGCGTTGGCGTTCGCGGGGGCGTGGACGCTGTCCGAAATGTTCCGCGCGTGGTTTTTGACGGGTTTCCCGTGGAACTTGATTGCGACGGTGTGGACGGATTGTCCCGTTGTGTTGCAAACGGCATCGCTGTTCGGGGCTTACGGACTGGGCATGGTTACCGTTTTCGCGGCGTCTTTGTTCGGACTGATGAAGCGTCCGTTGCGGCAAAAAGCGAACTTGATTGCCGTCGTGCCGTTCGTGATTTTGTCCGTTTTGGCGGGCTTCGGCGGTTATCGCCTGAAAGCCGTCGAAAACGGCAAGCCGATTAACGGCGTTTTACTGCGTTTGGTGCAGGCGAACATTCCGCAAGGACAAAAGTGGTCAAGCGACCAAGCCGAACGCAACCTGATGAAGCATGTGCATTTAAGCCGCGCCAAAGGGGCGGAAAAAGTAACGCACGTTTTGTGGGCGGAAACGGCGACTCAGTTTCGTTTGACTCAGGATGAATTCGCGCGCGGCATGATCACCAGCGCTTTGCTGCCCGATGCGATTTTACTGGCGGGATCTTTGCGCACGGAGCCTGCAAAAAACACTTATCCGCCGTATAAAATGTATAACAGCGTTGTCGCCGTCAACGATATCGGCAAAGAGCTGGGATATTACGACAAAGCGCACTTGGTTCCGTTCGGGGAATACGCGCCGCTGACATCCGTGTTTCCGTTTATGCGCAGGCTTGCGCCGGGGGCGATTGATTTTTCACGCGGAAAAGGGGTTCGGACGACAAATATTCCGCGGACTTTGCCGGTCGGGATTTTGGTGTGCTACGAAGTCATTTTTCCCGCACATGTCGTTGACGAAGCCGAACGTCCGTATTGGCTGATGAATGCGACAAACGACGGATGGTACGGCATCAGCGCGGGACCGTATCAGCACTTTGCCGCCGCCCAAATGCGCGCGGTCGAGGAGGGGATTCCCTTGGCGCGCGTCGCCAACACGGGAATCAGCGGCATGATTGACGCCTACGGGCGGGTGACGGCGTCTTTGCCGTTGGGAACGGCGGGATACGTGGATGTCGAACTGCCGCGCCGCACGGAAAAGCCGACGCTTTACGCCCGCTTCGGAAACTCTTTGCCGATCGGATTGGCTGTGCTGGTTTTGGGATTGGCTTTTTTCACGCAAAGGAAAAAACAATGAAAAAAACGGTTTTGCTGATGATTGTGTTGTGCGCCGCCGTTGCGGGATGCCGCAACCGCTACAATGTCGAGGTTTTCCAATCAACCGATTCGTACGGCGAAGCGTTGAGCGGACACCGCGTCCCGCAAGACGTGCGTTAATCGTAGCTGAGGTTGTTTAATCGCCAGAACGTTTCCGTATCCGCCAAAGCGGGGTTGTTTTTGGCATAGTCGACAGCCATTCTGCCTTCTTTGTCTTTTGCGGTCGCGTCGGCGTCGCAATCCAGCAAAACGTCGATGATTTCACACGCATTCGGATTCCAGCCCGCCGCCAGCATCAGCGGAGTGGCTCCTTCCGCGCTGCGGTCGTTCAATTTTGCCCCGTGTTTCAGCAAAGTCAGCGTCACATAAGGATTCAGGTTTCGTCCCGCCGCCAACATCAGCGGCGTAATTCCGAACTCGGCGCGATCGGAAACGCGTGCGCCCAATTCAAGCAGGGCTTCGACGATTTTGACGGACGTGTTTTCTTGAATCGCCAGCATCAGCGGCGTTATGCCGTTGTTGTCGCGTTCGTTGACATCCAGCCCTTTGTGCTTCAGCCAGCGCAAAACATCGGGAGTGTTTTTGTTGATAATCGCAACGGCAAAAGCCGATTCCCCCCGATTGTTCCTGTCGTGCAAATCGCCGCCTTTTTTGACCAAATAGTTTAGAATGCCGACGGACGCGCGGTTTTGTATCGCGCGGAACAGAAATGACATGCCGTCTGTGTTTTTATCGTTCGGCGTCAGCCCCGTGCTTTTAAGATAAGCGCGAATTCTGACGGGGGAACCGCTTTTGACGGCGGCTTCGAAAGAAGCGGGCTTGTGCGTATACCACGCGACGAACAACACCAAACACAACACAAGCGCCGAAACAAGAACGAAAACGATTTTCGGATTGTTCAGCGCCGCTTGTATTTCGGCAATCGGCAGAGTGAAACGCAGATCGGGAAGCCGGAAGTCGGAAAAATTCAAAAGCGTTGTCCTTCTTCAAAAGCGGTCATGGCGGCGGCAACGTCCGCGGGGTAGTGCAAAGTCAAAATATGGTTGGCAAAGCGTTCGGTGTCCCCGGTGGTCAGCGACCGCAGGCGTTCCTTGACCATCGGGATGTTGACGGCGGGCATGGACAGTTCGCGCACGCCCAATCCGATCAGCAAAGCGGAGTAATGATAATTCGCCGCCATTTCGCCGCAAATGCTGACGGGGATGTTGTGGGCGTTCGCCGCGTCAATCGTCGTTTTCAGCAATTTTAAAACGGCGGGATTCAACGGATTGAACAAGCTTGAAACCGTCGCGTCCGTTCTGTCGACCGCCATGGTGTATTGAATCAGATCGTTCGTGCCGATGGAAAAGAAATCGCAATATTCGGCAAGCGTGTCCGCTTCCATGGCGGCGGAAGGGACTTCTATCATCACGCCCAAGGGAGGCAAAACGTCGGGGATTTCTTTGCCTTCGGCGCGCAGTTCGGCGGCGCATCGTTCCAGCAGCTTGCGGGCTTGGATGACTTCGTCGACCGAAGAAACCATCGGCAGCAGCAGGCGGATGTCGGCGGTCGCCGCGGCACGCAAAGCCGCACGGAACTGATCCGTAATCAGCTGTTCGTACAGCCGCATATAGCGAATTCCTCTCAGTCCCAAAGCGGGATTGACGGCGTTGCAGTTTTCCGGTATCGGCGATCCTTTGTCCGCGCCCGCGTCAATCGTGCGGAAAGTGACGGGTTTTCCTTCGATTTTTTCCGAAATGGATTTCAGTAAAGCGTATTGTTCGTCTTCGTCGGGCAGGTCGCTGCGGTTTAAATACATGTATTCGCTGCGCAACAATCCGACGCCGTCAACACCCGTTTGCATCAAAAAATCCAATTCGTTGGGCAAATCGATGTTGCCTTTGAGCCGGATATAGACATTGTCGGCGGTCAGGGACGGCTGGTCGCGCAAACGGGTCAGCGACCGCTTCCACCTCAGAAAGTCCGTGCGGTATTTGCGATAAAGCTCGACGTTTTCCTGTGTCGGATTCAGAATGACTTTGCCGTAAGCGCCGTCAATGATAATCACATCGCCCGTTGTCGCGATTTGCATCAAATCGGGAATGTTCACAATGGCGGGCAATCCCAGCGACCGCGCCAGCAAAGCCGTGTGGCTTTGAGCCGAGCCGTTGACCGTAATCAATCCCGCGATTTTGCGCATGTTGAGCATCGCGGTGTCCGCCGCGCTTAAATCGCGCGCAACGACGACGGCGTTTTCGGGCATTTGGTTCAGATTGTCGGGCGCGTCCGTCTGCAGGTTGCGAATCAAGCGCATGCCGATATTGCGGATGTCTTCGACCCGCGAAGAAATGTAAGAATCCTGCATTGCGGCGAACACGTCGGCAATGGCGGCGACTTCGTCCAAAACGGCGGCTTCGGCGTTGATGCGGTCTTTTTCGATGCGTTCGCGCACGCCGCGGGTCAGACGCGAGCTTTGCAGCATGTGGCGGTACGCGTCCAGCAAAGACCCCAGCGCGTCGTTTGCCAAAGCGTTTTTCGCTTTGTCCATGGTTTGGTCAAGCTGTTTCGTCGTTTTTTCGATGGCTTGGTTGAACCGTTCCTGTTCCTGCACGATTTCGTCGCGGGGAACATGGTAAAACGGGACGCTTTTCAGCGCGCTGTCAAAGACGTAAACGCGTCCGATGACAATGCCCGGCGATACGCCCGTTCCTTCCCGCGTCGTTTCGGAAACGGGAGCGGGGCAAAGATCGGGCTTCGGCCGAACAATTAAAGAAAACAGATTCTTAATTTTCGTTGAATTTATCATCGACCAGTTTTTCCAAAGCGGATAACGCGTCCGCGGCTTGCGCGCCCGAACATGTTACCAGAATTTCCGAACCGCACGCCGCGCCCAGCATCATCAATCCCATAATCGAATGTCCGGAAACGGATTCGCCGTCCTTTGAAACGGTGACCTCCGCGTCAAACTTGTCCGCCGTTTTGACAAAAGCGGCGGCGGCGCGGGCATGCAAGCCTTTGGCATTGGTGATGACAAGCGTTTTTTCGACGGACATCGGGTTATTCTTTATCCTTGTGCAACAGGGCTGACGCGACGTTGATGTACTTGCGCCCCGCTTCCTGCGCGCCCTCGGACGCTTCTTTCAGCGGCAAAGAGGTGCGCAGCTGAGCCAGTTTTATCAGCATGGGCAGGTTGACGCCCGCGATGACTTCGATGTTTGCCTGCTCCATAACGGAAATCGCCAGATTGGAGGGCGTTCCGCCGAACATGTCGGTCAAAATGATAACGCCGTCGCCCGAATCGACTTGTTTGATTTTTTCCTGAATTTCCGCGCGGCGCTGTTCCATGTCGTCGTCGGAAAAAATCCCGACCGTTTCAACGGCGTCCTGTTTGCCGACGATGTGTTCCAAGACGGCTTTCATTTCTTCTGCCAGATGTCCGTGGGAAACCAAAATCATTCCGATCATAGGGGAGTCCTTTCGTCTTTGAAAAAATCCGTTACAGAATAACCGTTTCGGCGTCGGAAAGCAAATGCCTTTCGCCCGCGGCGACCCGTAACGCCAATTTTATTTTCGCAACGGCTGACGCGCAGAACGGGTCAAGCCGCATTATTCCGCCGAAACGGTCGGGCAAACGTTCGATTTCGTCGGCGGAACACAAGTCAATCGTCAAAACAACCGCCGTTTTTTCGACAAAGGGAAGCCTGACGATGCCCAAGCCCCGCACTTCCAGCAATCCTTGCAGTCGGGCGGGGGCGGAGGCGATTCCGTTTTCCAGCAGGACTTGGTCGTCGGCGACCAAAGCCGCGCCCGCGTCTATCAGCCGTAAAGCCAAATCCGATTTTCCCGCCCCCGATTTGCCGCGAATCAGAACGCCCGCGCCAAACCATTCCACGCACGCCGCATGAACCAAAGGCATCACGATTCCCCTTGCATAACGGGCAGGCAGATGACAAAGCACGCCCCCAAAACCTTGCCCGAAGCGTCTTTGCGGTTGCGGGCGTAAATCGTGCCGTTCAAGCCTTCCACGACTTTTTGGGAAATGGACAGCCCCAATCCCGAATGATGTCCGAACTGTTCGGTCTGCGGACGTTCGCAATAAAAGCGGCTGAACAGTTTTTCCTCATCGCCGGGGGAGATGCCTTTGCCTTCGTCCTCGAACGTCAAAATCAGCGATTTTCCCTGCAGTTTTCCCGTGATGACGATGCGTCCGTTGTCGGGCGAAAACGAAATCGCATTGCCGATGAGGTTGTAAACCACCTGCGCCAAGCGTGTTTCCATGCCCAGAACGTACAAGTCTTTCGGCGTTTTTTCATCCCAGTCCAAGATGAACTTGATGCCGTGTTTCGTCGCCGCTTCGCCCAAGTTGTATACTTCGACGGACGAGGATAAAAGCTTGTAAATATCAACGGGTTCAAAGACTTCGCGCGACAGTTCGGCATCCAGCCGCGACAAATTGGAAATGTCCGTAATCAGCCTGTCCAACCGCAAAACGTCATCGTGAACGATGGTCATCAGCTTTTGCTTTTTCGCGGGATCGGAAATATAGTCGATTGTTTCCAGCGCGCTTCGCATGGACGACAGCGGGTTTTTGATTTCGTGCGATACGTCGGCGGCAAAGCGTTCCGTCGCGTCCAGCCGCTCCCAAATCGTGTCCGTCATTTTAATCAAAGCTCCCGACAAATCGCCGATTTCGTCATGGCGTTTGGTTTCATCGGGAATGCGGCGCAGTCGCCCGCCGCTGGTGCGGATGTTGACCGCCGCCGTCGACAAACGGTTCAAAGGCGCGACAATCGTTCCGACCATGAACAGCGACAAAAGCACCGTTACCGCGAAAGCCAGAACAAACAGCCTGAAAATCCCCTGTCGGAAAGCCATCAAATTGCGGATGACGTTGTCGATGCCGCCGTTGACCATAATCGCGCCGACGATTTGATCGTTGAAAACGACGGGAACGGCAACGCTTAAAATACTGCCGAATCCGTCAAGGTAGCGGATTTCCGACGAAAAAACGCCGTCCCCCAGCGCCGCGCCGACTTCTTCGTAATCGAAAGCGGTTTGATTGACGGGTTCGTAGTAGTGATTGATTTTTTTGCGCTCAAACAGTTCGCCGCCCCAAAAGGAATGTTCAAAGCTTTCCGTCGGAGTGCCCAAAGGTCTTTGCCCCAGACGGTTGTCCGCGGTCAGCACGCCGTTGTGGTCGAACAGGCGGACGCGGGTTTGCCCCAAAGTGGACAGCCGCTGCAGGACGCGCCGCGCCGCTTCGGGCAGCAGACGGAACAGTTCCAGCGGCGCTTCATCGGGCAAATCGCCCGCGCGGCCGAAATTGTCGCCGCCGTCGTTTGTTGCGGGGGTGTTCAAAAAGTAACCTTGTTC
>ERZ1026860.1328-NODE-1328-length-12824-cov-44.826298_pt1 | contig 12824 bp, 8 predicted proteins | sample MGYA00380160_ERZ1026860 | MGnify/ENA primary metagenome ERZ1026860 (study PRJEB33269, sample SAMEA4719796) | human gut metagenome | biome: human-associated habitat; feature: organic feature; material: feces | place: Cameroon | collected 2013-10 ... | reverse complement strand
ATATTTTAGCATTTTTTAGTGTGGTTGCAAGCAGGCAAATCTCTCCACATTTCCGGATGCAAAGGTATCACTTTTTCGGAAATATTCAAAAAATCCGCCAAGATAGTTTTTTGCGTAAACGGTTATAGTTTTCAACTGTAATTGATTTGTAACTGAATTAAATTTTCCGAACCGAAGAAAAAGTGTTAAATTCGCAAGTTGAATGGTTTGAGCTGAAAAGATTAATTCAATACTTTATTTTATTAACAAATCTATGGTTCAATTACTCAAAAAGGGATTTGCCGCATTAGTTGCAGTCCTTGTCGGAATCACGGCATTCGCGCAGGTGACCACGTCCTCTTTGAACGGTAAGGTGACTGACGCCAATGGAGCCGCTGTTCCTGGAGCCGCCGTGGTCGCGGTTCACATCCCGTCAGGTACACAGTATTATGCTGTTGTCAACGCCGAAGGTCGCTACGCGATCAACGGTATGCGTTCAGGTGGTCCTTACAAAGTTGAGGTAAGCTGCCTTGGCTATCAGGCCGTGACCTTCACGGATGTCACCCTCCAGCTCGCCGAGGCCTACAACCTCAACGCCAAGCTGAACGATGACACCCAGATGCTTTCCGAGGCTGTTGTTGTCTCCACCGCCAACTCTAAGTTCGCCGTAGAGAAGACTGGCGCCGCCACCAACATCAACAACGCCCAGATCACCGCTCTGCCTACTGTCAGCAGAAGCATCTCTGATGTCACAAGGCTTTCCCCTTATGGTGGAAACGGAATGGCATTCGCCGGAGCGGACGGACGTACAGCCAACTTCACCGTTGACGGTGCGAACTTCAACAATAACTTTGGTCTTACAGAGAAGCTTCCTGGAGGTGGTTCTCCTATCTCCATCGATGCGATTGAGGAAATGCAGGTTGTGATTTCTCCTTTTGATGTACGTCAGACCAACTTCATCGGTGGCGGTGTGAACGCCATCACCAAGTCCGGTACCAACACCTTCAAGGGATCCGCCTACGTTTACCATCGCAACGAGAACATGCGTGGTGATGCCGTTGAGAGCGAGACAATCTCCGGCGCGCGCGACAAGGACCGCAACACCATCTACGGTATGACATTCGGAGGCCCGATCATCAAGAACAAACTCTTCTTCTTCGTGAACTATGAATATGCCAAGACTCCTACCGTTGCCAACCGTTGGAGAGGTTCCGAGGATGGCATAGGTAATTCAAACGCCTATCTTTCACGTACCACTTTGGAGGATCTTCAGAAGGTTTCTGACTTTGTAAAGGACAAATACGGTTACAACACAGGTTCGTACACAAATTTCCCTGCTGATGAGAGCAACAGAAAGATTCTTGCCCGCATCGACTGGAACATCAATGACAACCATCACCTCGCCCTGCGTTACAACCACACTTTGAACAGAAGCTGGATGTCTCCTAACGCATCTTCGATGGACGGTGGTCCTCGTTCCGCCTACGGCCGTACATCCCTTTATGCGATGTCTTTCGCCAACTCAATGTATTCAATGGACAATGTTGTGAACACTTGGTCTCTCGACTTGAACAGCCGTCTGAGCGACAAGCTTTCCAACCAGTTCCTCGCCACATATTCACAGCTTGACGATGTCCGTGGAACTAATTCATCTGATTTCCCTTTCATAGACATTATGGACGGTGGCAAGATGAGCCCTGATGGTGAGAAGGCTGCTGATGGATCCAACACCTATATGGCTCTTGGTTACGAGCTTTTCACCTGGAATAACGGTGTGCACAACAACGTCATCACTGCGAAGGATGACCTTACCTACTATGCTGGTAACCACAAAGCAACATTCGGTGCAAGCTACGAGTACCAGATGGCCGACAACTCTTATATGAGAAACGGTACAGGTTACTATCGTTACAACAGCCTTGACGACTTCCTCAACGAGGCCGCTCCTTCAGTTGTCTGCCTTACCTATGGTTACGACGGAGAGGCAAATCCTGCCGCCCGTGTTCGTTTCAACAAGCTTGGTGTCTATGCTCAGGACGAGTGGTCTATGCTTGACAATTTCAAACTCACATACGGTCTTCGTCTTGACGGTCTCTTCTTCAGCAATCAGGACCTGATGAGGAACCAGGCGATCTATGATCTTGACTATAACGGAAAGCATATCGACACCGGCAAGTGGCCTAACAGCAGCCTTACTGTTTCTCCTCGCGTTGGTTTCACTTGGGATGTGTTCGGCAACAAGAGCTTCAAGGTTCGTGGAGGTACAGGTCTCTTCTCAGGACGTCTCCCTCTCGTGTTCTTTACCAATATGCCTACCAACTCTGGTATGGTTCAGTACCAGGCCAAGCTTAACGCGACCGGCAAGAATGGTGGAACTCTTACAGACATGAAGCAGTTCGCCGGCAAGATCCTGACCCGTCAGGAACTTCACGACAAACTCATCTCTATGGGCTATCCTGACACAATCAAGCCTGAGGATGGAACAGCTCCTTCTGAGATTTCCGCTGTCGATCCTAAGTTCAAGATGCCTCAGGTTTGGAAGACATCCATCGCGGTTGACTACTCTCTGCCTACTTCATTCCCATTCACGATCACCGCTGAAGGAATATTCAACAAGACCATCAACGGTGTATGCCTCAGGGACTGGAGTATTAAGGATACCGATGGATTCTCAAGGTTCAACGGTGCTGACAACCGTCCTATCTATCAGGACTTCAAGTACACCTACATGACCGAAAAGAAAGACAAGAACGGTAATGTGGTTAAGGACGAAGCCGGGAATGTCGTGATGGTGGCCAAGAACATGCCTAACGCCTATGTTCTTGAGAACACCAGCAAGGGTTACGGCTATTCCGCTAACCTGACAATCAACACGACTCCTGTTCAGGGCCTCAACATTATGGCTGCCTACACCCACACCGTGTCCAAGGAACTTACCGGTATGCCTGGTTCAAACGCTTCCTCGGTTCTCAACTACATGGCCACCGTCAACGGCCCTAACGATCCGGGTCTTCACAACTCACAGTACGTGACCCCTGACCGTTTCGTGGCTTCCCTTACCCATAGCGACAAGTCCGGCAACCACTACAGTTTCATCTACGAGACCTGGAGAGGTGGCTACAACTATTCTTACATGACAGTCAACGACATCAATGGTGACGGTTATAACTACGACGCTATCTACGTTCCTACTGATGCGGAGGTTGCCAACAGAGAGTTCCGCTTCGTCTCAGACGATGACCGTGACCGCTTCATGGACTATGTCCACAACGACAAGTACCTGAGCAAGCGTCAAGGCAAGTATGCCGAGGCTTACAGCGTCTACTCTCCTTGGGTCCACAGGATCGACTTCAGCTATAAGCACGATTTCAAGGTTAATGTCGGCAAGAGCGTCAACACTCTTCAGCTCAGCCTTGATGTCAAGAACATCCTTAACCTCTTCAACTCCAGCTGGGGTGTCAGCAAGTACATGAATCCGGCTCTCGGAGAGGGGCGTATCCTCAAGTACGAAGGCGTGGACAATGAAGGCTATGCCACATTCTCTACAGCCAAGGCTTACAACGCCAACACAGAGACTTTCGTTCCTTACCACAACTTAGGTCAATGCTGGTACGCCTCGATTGGTATCAAGTATATGTTCAACTAATTTAATGTCAAAACGATATGAAACTTAAATATATTTTCACCGCCCTTGTGGCCGCTTTGACTCTCGCGGTTGGCTGCGAGGATGACATCGAAAGATATCTTGATGAAGTCAAGGTGTCGTCATCATACGTGGCTATTCCTGCCGCCGGTGGTTCCCAGACCATCACAGTCAACGCCAGTGCTGACTGGTCTTTCGGCGATATTCCTGAATGGCTTACCGTATCTCCTACATCCGGAGCCGCCGGTGAGACTACCGTCAGCTTCAAGGCTGACGCCGCTACCTCCACCAACGAGACTATGCTCTACCTTACCTGCGATGGCAAGTCTCAGATCATTAACGTACTGCAGCAGACTGAGAAAGTAGAACCTCAGGTTATTCCACTGAAAGAGTTCCTTGCCAAGGAGGTTTCTCCAACTGTTTACAGGATTGCCGGTACCATTTCTAATATTCAGGAAATCTCCGCCAGCTATAAGAATGCGACTCTTACAATCTCTGATGACGAAGGCTATTCGGTTTACTGTTATCGTTTCGGGCCTCCTTCCGGAAAGAAGATAGAGGACTTGGGAATGGAAGTCGGTGACTTCCTTACTGTAGAAGGCGCGAGAGGTGAATATAATGGTTCTCCTCAGATGGCCCAAGGTGGCGTCTTTGTAAGCCTTGTGAAATCCCTCATCAAAGTTGACTCTGTTTCCGTAAAGGAACCTCTTCCTGTCGAGGGTGGTGAGTTCAAGGCTTATCTGACCTGCAAAGGCGAAGGTGTGTCTGTGGTTGTTCCAGATGACGCTAAGTCTTGGCTCTCGGTTACCTCCATCGAGACTTCCGGCACAAACGCCACCGTTACTTTCATCGCCGCTGACAACCAGCTCGGTGACCGTGCCACAAACCTTACTTTCAACACGACCTCCAACGGCAAGGTTTACTCAGCGCAGACCTCTCTTGAGCAGAAAGGATCCATTCTTGCTGTTACAGTAGGCGAGTTCCTGAAGGCTGCGGTCAGCCCGGCGCAGTACCGCCTTACCGGAACCGTTAAAAAGATTTCTGTCTCTGAACAGTACAACAATGCGGACATCACGGTTGCCGATGCTCTTGGCAACTCGGTGCTTGTTCATAGGATGAAGCCTGCCAGTGGCAAGATTACGGATTTGACCATCGGTGTAGGTGACAAACTTACGGTTCTCGGTCAGAGAGGAGAGTATAATGGCACAGCCCAGATGGTAAATGGTGTCTATGAGAGCCATGTCCACTATATTCCTGCCACCATCAAGGAGTTCCTTGCCAAGGAAGTCTCGGACGTTGAATATATCGTGACGGGCAAGATTGTCAACATCAAGGAGATCAGTGCTTCTTTCAAGAACGCTACCTTGACGATCGCTGATGATGAGGGAACTACTTTGTACGTCTTCCGAATGAAGGCGGCTGAAGGTGGTCCCGCCATTGAGAATATAGGCTTGAAAGTTGGTGATGTCCTCACAGTTATTGGAAAGAGGGGCGAATTCAACGGCTCCGCTCAAATGGTTAATGGCTACTATGTCAGCCATGAGGCTGGCAGCGTGGATCCGGAACCAGAACCTGGAGATAATTCGTATTCCATTGATTTGAGCTACAAACTCGGGGCTAATGCTTATGATGATAACGTGGCGACGATCAATGGCAAAGAAAATGTGAAAGTTCTTAAGTTTGGAGCGTCAAAGGGGAAGACCGGCGATCTCACAATCACTGTTCCGGCTGGCTCCAAGAGAGTATCGTTCTATGCGTTGGCATGGAAAGGTGCTGCCACCACATTGGAGTTTTCTGGTTTAGGGATGACGTTCGGCACTCAAGGCATCAGGGCTAATGATGGAGTGGTTGGTCAGTCTCCTTACAAGATCACTGTGACAGATGATGACTACTACACATTCACCGTTCCTACAGCCTTGACAGAGGATCTTGACATAAAGATCACCACTGCCGCAAGCGCTGGAAACAACACCCGCGCGGTACTCTTCGGTATCAAAGCTTTCAAAGAGTAGCGATTCTTTTGAACAATCAAGAAGGGCGGCCGCCAATCAGCGGCCGCCCTTCTTTGTTGTACGCTCGGCATGAGCATTGTCTAACAGGTGCAAGTCCCGAGTAAGCCCTAATAGCGGGAATTAAATAGCCAAAGGCAAGGGTGTCCATCGTGAGATAAGCATTCGATAAAGTACGACTGTCAGTTTGATTAAGAGGTATATAACTTTGCACCACTAATATAAACTGACATGCTTACACGCGAACAAATCGAAGAGATCCAGGGCGAGGCCCGGGAGAAAGGGACAGCAATCAAGGCCCTGTTGAAAGAGAAAGGCATTCCAGAGCACCAGTACTTCTGGTGGAAGCGGAAGTATGCCCGTGAAATCGTTCCGGAAGGGTTTCTGCCGGTTGCCAACGGCAGCCTTCCGGTCGTAATCGGAGCGGTGCTGCATCGTGTGCGTACACTTCCCGGGGATGATAGGGAAGATTCTTCCGGGCTGCCGGAGCCGGCTCACGCCCGCCGCAAGTTCTTCGAGGTGAAGGCGTAGAATGGGAAGTTGGCGTTGGCGGCATTCTTTTCTTCACAAGCCACGAGTGCAGGGATGTGGTTCTGGCCACGTTCAGACGCCGGTCACTGTGCTTGACCCTATCCACGAAAGTGGGGGTCAGCCACATCAATCTGCCTCTCACGCCTCTACAGACCTACCTTTCGTGCTCGTGGCCTGTAGCTCTTGCCAGTGGCCCGTGGCTCGTGTTCGTGGCCCGTGGCTCGTGGCTCGTGTTCGTGACCTGTGGCTCTTGCCTGTGCCCTGTGGCTCTTGCCTGTGATTCGTGGCTTGTAGCCTGTGCCCCGTGGCTCGTGTTCGTGACCTGTGGCTCTTGCCTGTGACCTGTGGCTCGTACTCGTGACCCGTGACCCGTGGCCCGTGACGGTTTCTGTTACAGGATTCATGTGTCCGGCATCCAGTGACGGATCCGCTCACGACTTCTTTCCAAAAATTGTCTCAAGCACACTTTGGGGTACGAGAGTGACACGGCTTAGGGACGAAATCGAAAAAGTTTTTTTGTCGCCCCAAACTTTCCGGGCGACAGCAAGCCTTTCCTCAAGGTTTGCCCTTGACGCAGAAACCTTTCCGAACATATTCAGGAACAATTCCTTGCATTCCGATCGCAATTCTCTCTCACTGAAGACTCGGACATATTCACGAGAACAATCCATGTCTATTTCCGACTCTATCTTCTTGCTTTGGCTCAAAAAAGCGATGAACACTTTGGGCGATTTGAACAATCGTTCGACTCTTGCCACATCAACATAGCACCATGGGAGAATCAGGCCTTCCTCATTGAACCTCCATTCATCAGGAATCTTCACCCTCGTGCGGAATGTTGCTCTTTTCTCCCTTTCAGTCAGTTTGCTGACAGGGCAACCTCCTTTCATTTCATGAACGGCAAAGAATATGTTCCCCGGCCCTCCGACATATTCCCATGGCATCCCAGGGTAGCCTGCCACTATCGCGTTCCTATAGACATACATGAATTTGTTCATCAACTCGCGCTCGCTCCTTATGGCATCGTTGCCCACCATGATTGTGGCGTTGGTACTATGCTTCCTATCCGCCGCCCAAAGGATCAACCGCCTTCTGAGCTCCCGCGCGAAACGTTCCCGATCCCACGCCGTACCGCTCACAATCAGATGCACATGGGTCGTCATGACCTGCTGCACCAGAATCTTCACATTGTATGAATATGCCAATATCGCGATCATATTCATGACGGCTATCTTTTCCTGCCTTGTGTCGAACAAACTGTTGACTGAGGTGCCGTCTGAGTATATATGGGAGCAGTCATCCACAGCCTTGTCCGCCCACCCTCCACCGTCTGTCCTGCCGTTCCATTCTCCTCCCGGATTCCCCCTCAATTCACCGGTACTGCCGCATCTGTCTCCGGCACATCCATTCCATTCGGTTGCCTCAAACCCTTTATCTGCCGTGACCGGCTGCCCTTTGTCTACTTTGACAGGAACTTTTTTCTCGCTCCTGATACTGCTGCCGTGGACATCATCTGATCTTCCGCCATAGGCATCATTTGAACTTTCGCCGGGGGAACTCTCGTTCTCTGAACGTTTATCCCGGCTCCTTGTCTTGAAGTCCATCCGGGCTGCTTTCGCCTGCCCTTCATTTTCCTCGGAGTCGTTCGACACATAGTAATCATAGAAGTTTGCCATAGTACTGTACATATTTGTGAAAGCCGCATCAAGAAAACCGTAGTCTCTTTTTTTGTGAAATTCGCATCAAGGAAACTGTAGTCTCTTTTTGTGAAAGCCGCATCAAGAAAGCCATAGTCTCTTTTTTGTGAAAGCCGCGTCAAGAAAACCGTAGTCTCTTTTTGTGAAAGCCGCATCAAGAAAACCGTAGTCTCTTTTTGTGAAAGCCGCGTCAAGAAAACCATAGTCTCTTTCCTTGTGCAAAGGTCGCGATTATTATCCGTTGACGCAATTATTCAACGGCTAAGTTGTGTCTCAACCCTTTGGTGCATCTGCAGGCTTGTCTTTTGGACATGACAGATTACTATTTTGTTGAAAAAGCAGTGGCTCTCGGCATAGGATTCCACATTTGACAGTTCCGCGATTCCGATGCTGTCACAAGCACTGTAACCACAGTTTCGGCAATTGTTGGTTCTGCAACCTCATACTCAATGTCCGGTTTTAGGAGGTGCCATTCTCCACTTTACAAACTGCAAGCACAGAGATGCGCATTTGGCCACGTTCAGAAGCCGGTCACTGTGCCTGACCCTATCCCCGAAAGCGGGGGTCAGCCACATCAATCTGCCTCTCACCTCTTTATAGACCATCCTCTTGTGCTAGTGGTTTTCTGGCAAGCGGCCTTGGCGGTTTCTGTCACAGAAGCCGTGTTCAGTAATCAGTGTCAGAAACCTCATGTTCTCTTCCCAAAAAGTTTCCAAGCACATTTGGGGGAGACTGTCTTAAGCTATCCTTAAAAAACAACTTGGTAATCTTTGATTGTCTTTTCGGTCTAGATGTCTTTTCTCTTCAGTCATGTGCCACCGGCACACTCCTCCTTCAAAAAGACATCTATCCTCGAAAATACCGCCAATTCTTTACCAACTTATTATTTAACGCTTACTAAAAGTAAAGGCACCCCAGTGAGTATAGAAAACTCGTTGTCGCCCCAGTAGGGGGGTGGGTACATACGTTTCAACTCTCGCCGAGACTTTTCAGCCGAGACTTTTCAGACAGCCTGGTGGGGGAAGAGTGCCTTAAAAGTATAATTACCACCTTCGAGGATTGAAAACTCGTTGTCGCCCCAGTAGGGGATGGGTACATACGTTTCAACTCTCGCCGAGACTTTTCAGACAGCCTGGTGGGGAAGAGTGTCTTAAAAGTATAATTACCACCTTCGAGGATTGAAAATTCGTTGTTGCCCCAGTAGGGGGTGGGTACATACGTTTCAACTCTCGCCGAGACTTTTCAGACAGCCTGGTGGGGGAAGAGTGCCTTAAAAGTATAATTACCACCTCCGAGGATTGAAAACTCGTTGTTGCCCCGGTAGGGGGTGGGTACATACGTTTCAACTCTCGCCGAGACTTTTCAGCCGAGACTTTTCAGTCAGTCTGTGGGGGAGTGAAGCGGCTTCGGGACAAGGTGGGTAAAACAAAACCGGACGGCTCAAATGCGGGCCATCCGATTTTGTTTTGAAACAATCTACTGAAATACAGACTCTTGCGCAAAATGGTGCGGAACTAGATTTCGGCGAAATACAAGAGAACTTCTGTCGGATATTTTAACTTCGTTCGCGGAACTGGATTTCGGCGAAATACATGGTCTTGCACTGAATGATGCAAGGTTGGGTTTCGGCGCTGGTGTTCTGTATCTGGCGGTGGTGATCCTTTATAGTCTTGCACAAAATGATGCAAGATTGGGTTTCAGCGTGATGCCTGTGTGGTCAGACACGGACACTTACACTCTCTGACCGTAGGAGCGGTCGGTGGTGTTGACAGTGATCTTATCGCCCTGATTGATGAACAGAGGAACCATGATCTTGGCTCCGGTCTCAAGGGTGCACTCCTTCAATGCGCTGGTGGAGGCTGTGTTGCCCTTCACAGCTGGTTCTGTGTAGGTTACCTCAAGGGTAACGTAGGTTGGAAGCTCGCAGGTGAGGCACTTCTCCTCTGGTTCAACGACGAACATCATCTCGACGTGCTGGCCTTCCTTCATGAGGTCAGAGTTCTCGACAACGTCGTGGGGCAGGTGGATCTGCTCGTAGGTCTCCTCGTGCATGAAGTTGAATCCGTCCTCGTCAGAATAGAGGAACTGGTAAGGACGTCTCTCGACGTTGATGACATCGATCTTCATACCAGCCGTGAAGGTGTTCTCAAGGATCCTTCCGTTCTCAAGGTTACGAAGCTTTGTCTTTACGAATGCCGGGCCTTTTCCTGGCTTGACGTGCTGGAAATAGACTACTTGGCAAGGCTTGCCGTTGTAGCTGATATAAAGGCCGTTCTTAAAATCTGCTGTTGTTGCCATAAAATATGTAATGAATTTGTTAACCGTTAAAAACCGGGCCTCAACTTAAGCAATCTTTCTGATTCAGATTTCAAAAGATTGATGCGCAATCATTTCGACCGCAAAGTTAACTATTTGTGGATATTCCTGCAAATATTCTTTCACCGACGTGCCGCCATCATGGATTGGCCGCCTCGTTTAGTGGCGGCCTGCAGCCGCTTCGACGGGGTTCAGAGACAAGTGATTGCATCCGTCCGCCGTCATCGGCATAAAGGTAGGCGACCATGCCGCTTCGACGGGGTTCAGAGACAGGTGATTGCATCCGTCCGCCGTCATCGGCATAAAGGTAGATGACCATGCCGCTTCGACGAGGTTCAGAGACAAGTGATTGCATCCGTCCGCCGTCATCGGCATAAAGGTAGATGACCATGCCGCTTCGACGGGGTTCAGAGACAAGTGATTGCATCCGCCACCTGCCTCAGCAGCCAGCCGGGGGTGGAGGTGGCGCCGCAGATGCCGACCTTGTCGCCGTCCGAGAACCAGCCGGGGACTAATTCCGATGGATCGGAAATATGGTAGGTGCGCGGATTCCGGGACTTGCAAAGGTCGAAAAGTACTTTCCCGTTGGAGCTGGAGAGCCCTGACACAAAGATGATTACATCGTGTTGAAGGGCGAATTCGGTCAGTTCTTCGTGCCGGGATGCGACCTGTGAGCAGATGGTGTTGTGAACCGTCAGGCTGGTCGGAGCAGGTACCGCTTCTCTACCGCAAGTCTCAGATCTTAGCGGTCGCTGAGCCTGTCGAAGCGCCTGTCCAGACGGTTCGGCAGGCTCACCGTCCGATCGATCGAAGTGCCGAAGCGACTCCGAAAGCACTTTGCAGATATCGGAATATTCCACCGGACTCTTGGTGGTCTGCGAGAATATCTCCAGCGGCCGGTCTGTCCGGATGGAACCGTCCTCAAGCGCGGAAAGCAGCATCGGCATGTTCTCAATCACGACCGCGTCCCCTCCGACCTGCCCAAGCAGGCCAAGCACCTCGGCGTGCCCGATTTTCCCGAATATGACGATCTGTCCTCCGGCGGGCTTGACCCTCTCGTAGGCCTCCCTGATGCTCTTTTGCAGTTTCAGCACCACCGGACAGGTGCAGTCTATGACCGTCAAACCAAGTTCGCATGCCAATGAATATGTCTGCGGCGGCTCGCCGTGCGCCCTGATGAGAAGCGTCTCAGAAGAAGGGTCGGGAATATTCATAAGCCCTTCCTTGTCGATTGTGACGAGGCCTTTCCCTCCGAGCCTCTGGAGTTCCGCCTCATTGTGCACAATATCGCCGAGGGAGTATAACGTCTTTCCCGGAAAGTTCTCCAGAAACTTCTCGGCACGGCTGATCGCCCGGATGACACCGCCGCAGAAGCCGGAGTGTCTCTCTATCTCAACCTGAAGGTTCATGCCCCTATTCAAGAATCCCGAAGCGTCCCTGCGCAAGTCCTTGGAACCAGACAAGTTCCTCGTGCAGGTTCATGTCTGAGTTGTCCAGCACGAAAGCGTCAGCTGCTCTGGAAAGAGGGGAAACCTCACGGTGCGAGTCGATGTAGTCCCGCTCCAGAAGGTTCTTCATCACATCTTCCATGCACGGCTCCAGACCTTTGGCCTTAAGCTCGTCGAAGCGCCTTTTTGCCCTGACCTCGTCGCTGGCGGTCATGAATATCTTTACCTCGGCCTCTGGGAACACTGTCGTGCCGATGTCCCTGCCGTCCATAACAACCCTTTTCCTCTGTCCGAAAGCGTGCAGACGCTCATCGACATATTCCCTGACAAACGGGATCGCCGAGATCGGGCTGACGTGGCCGGACACCTCCAGCGTGCGGATCTCCTTTTCTATGCATCTGTCTCCGATGAACGTGCCCTCTGCCTTGAAATCAAGATTCAATTCCGGCAAGGCAGCCTTGAGGGCAGTCTCGTCAATGGCTCCGTCCTTCCCGATAAACCCTTTCTCAAGGGCGTACAGGGTAACTCCACGGTAGAGAGCCCCGGAGTCCAGATAAAGGAATCCGAAGTGTTCCGCTATCAGTCTGGCAAGCGTGCTCTTGCCTGTCGATGAATAGCCGTCGATGGCTATGATGATGTCAGGTAGTTTCATACGGCAAAATTATCAAATTTTATGTAAAGAATAAAGAAGCTGTTTTGATTTGTTTGAAATGTTCTTCTGGGGTGAAATAATCTTCAAACAAACAAATCAAAGCAGCTTCAAAGTTGTCCTTTAGGAACATGAAAATAACAAGTTGCATCAATCGATAAAATTGAATACATGAATCAACTTGAAAAAGTGCCATTTGCCACTTTTTACCCCTTACAGAACACATGTTTTTTCAAAAACGACTTTTTCAAGTGGATTCATACATAGAATCACCCTGAACATCATAGAACGGCTCTGCCGTTTTGTTTTTTTGTGCCTTGTGCAAACCCTGTACAAACCACAGGCACGCAAGAGTGGCTCTGCCGTTTCGATTTTTTTGAGCCTTGTGCAAACCCTGTGCAAACCACAGGCACGCAAGAATGGCTCTGGTAATGCTGGGAGGCAATAGTGTGTGGCTGACCCCCATATCCCGAGGGAGGGTCAGCCACAGTGATAGCGGATTGAATACCGTTGGTGGCGTTTTATCGTGTCCGTGGTTTGTAAATGATTGGC
>ERZ1026860.1327-NODE-1327-length-12843-cov-5.836253_pt1 | contig 12843 bp, 9 predicted proteins | sample MGYA00380160_ERZ1026860 | MGnify/ENA primary metagenome ERZ1026860 (study PRJEB33269, sample SAMEA4719796) | human gut metagenome | biome: human-associated habitat; feature: organic feature; material: feces | place: Cameroon | collected 2013-10 ... | reverse complement strand
TCTACACAGAGTAGATCGTCGGCAGCGTCAGATGTGTATAAGAGACAGCTTATAAGTTGTTCTTATAAGTACATGCTTGTAAACAATGCTATTATTTACTAATTTTTAAAGCTGTGAATAGGTGCCGGGATTCTTCCTCCACGGTTTACAAATGCATCACAAGAGAATCTGTTTACCGGCATAACCGGTGCACTTCCAAGGAGTCCTCCGATTTCTACCACATCACCTACATCCTTTCCGATTGCAGGAAGCAGTCTGCAGGCTGTTGTCTTTTGATTTATCATACCGATAGCCATCTCATCTGCGATAATTCCTGAAATTGTAGTGGCCTTTGTATCGCCCGGGATTGCAATCATGTCAAGTCCCACTGAGCACACACAGGTCATAGCCTCAAGCTTTTCGAGAGTGAGTGCACCATCGTTTACGGCATCTATCATTCCCTGATCCTCTGATACAGGAATAAAGGCACCTGAGAGGCCGCCGACATATGAGGATGCCATGATACCGCCCTTTTTCACCTGATCGTTTAAGAGTGCAAGTGCTGCTGTTGTTCCCGGAGCTCCGGCTCTCTCTAAGCCTATCTCACAGAGAATATCGGCTACAGAGTCTCCGATAGCCGGTGTAGGTGCAAGTGAGAGGTCTATGATTCCAAATGGCACTCCAAGCTTCTTTGAAGCCTCCTTTGCCACAAGCTGTCCTACTCGTGTAACCTTGAAGGCTGTCTTCTTGATTGTCTCACAGAGCACCTCAAAATTCTCGCCTCTTACCTTTTCAAGAGCAGTCTTTACTACTCCCGGTCCACTGACACCTACATTGATGATGGCATCTGCCTCTGTCACACCATGGAAGGCTCCGGCCATAAACGGATTGTCATCAGGAGCGTTGCAGAATACTACAAACTTGGCACAGCCTGATACAGGAAGGTGCTTTGTCACCTCTGCTGTCTCCTTTATCATCTCACCAATCAGCTTTACTGCATCCATGTTGATTCCGGTTTTTGTAGAGCCAACATTTACAGAGCTGCATACCAGGTCTGTCTCAAGCATTGCCTGAGGGATGGATTTGATTAAAAGCTCATCCGCCTTTGTCATGCCCTTTGACACAAGTGCTGAGTATCCACCGATGAAGTTGACACCTACCTCTTTGGCAGCTCTGTCAAGTGTCTTTGCTATGGTAACAAAATCCTCTGAGCTCTTGCAGGCCGCACCGCCGACAAGGGCGATAGGTGTAACTGAAATACGTTTGTTTACGATAGGGATACAGTAGTTGTTCTCTATCTCTTTTCCTGTTGATACAAGATTCTTTGCAAGTGTTGTAATCTTGTTGTAGATATTCTCATTTACCTTTGCAAGGTCTGAGTCTATACAGTCGAGCAGGCTGATACCGAGTGTGATTGTACGCACGTCAAGATTTTCCTTCTCCACCATGTCATTGGTCTCAATTACTTCACCAATATTTATCATTTTGCTGTTCTCCTTTAACTGTGTATGACATTTTTATGCTAAACTAGATTCGATGCATCATCTCAAAGATTTCTTCCTTCTGACACTTTATTGTTACACCAATTTCTTCTCCAAGTGCATCAAGCTGGTCAGAAATCTCTGCAAATGAAGCTGTAGCATTTGCCATATCCACAATCATCATCATGTTGAAATAACCTGAAACGATAGTCTGTGAGATATCAAGCACATTTACTCTGCCCTCTGACAGATATGTACATACCTTTGCGATGATTCCTACTGTGTCTTTTCCGACAACTGTGATGATTACTTTGTTCTTTGTGTTATCCATAACAACTTATTCTCCTGTTCTCTTATTCTACGGCTATGCGGTCTGATGCCCTGTCTCTCTTGGCCACATACATGGGGAAATCACTTGCCTTATATGGATTGTCTCCCATTGTGACCTCAAGCCTGACGGCTTCATACGCCAGCTTTTCGTAGTTGTTTTCTTTACTAAGGTGTCCCAGTATTACTGAGCCAAATTTATCATGAAGAAGCTCGCATAACAACTGCCCGCTTCTCTCATTCGACAAATGTCCGCTGTCACCCATGATCCTGCGCTTGAGTGGATACGGATATGCCCCAGTCTGGAGCATATTTATATCATGATTGGCTTCAAGCAGCAGCCCATCTAGGTTCTGAAGCTTTGAAACCAGTGCATCATCATACGTGCCAAGGTCTGTTACGACCGCCATCGCATGATTTTCGTTTTTAAATCTGTACGCGACAGGATCAGCCGCATCGTGTGATATGTGAAGCGGCTCAAACTCTATATCGCCTATTGTAAAATCGACGCCTGCCTCAACAGGATGAAACAGCTCATCATCTATATTTCCAACGGATTTGGTACATTTTATGGCCCCGATTGTGGCCTTTGTTGCATAAATCGGAATATGATAGCGTCTTGCCATGACACCAAGCCCTGCGATATGGTCTATATGCTCATGTGTCACGAGAATGCCCTGCATATCTGTGGCAGTCATATCAAATTCATTCAGTCCGTTTTCTATTTTCTTACCGCTGATGCCCGCGTCTATGAGCACATGACAATCATCCGTACCCACGCATATACAGTTTCCACTGCTGCCGCTGGCAATGCTGCATAATTCTAACATGTTAATTCTCTTTCCAGTATAATTCTATTTTGTCTCCCTCATGAAGCTCCTCGGAAAATTGGGCATCCCTGCCATTTATTACAGTGGCTATTGCCCTGCCCTTTCCTGCATGTAAATCAAATGAGATATGGGTAAATATATCGACAAATATATATGTATCCTTGCCTGACAACTCCACAGGATCACCGTTTACAATTACTGTAATTGTATTTTCTGATGAGTCTTCTTTCTGTATTTCTTCCTGTATATCATTTTTTGGCAATTCATTTTCCGGCAGTTCATTTTCCGGCACAGCAGATGCTTCAGCTTCTTTAGCAAAATCATCATGCAGCTCATCGAGCACCTGATTCATCATCTGCTCTGATGTTCTGGCTACTGTGTTGTCAGACTCTTGTGTGTCATTATAAGTGTTATTGTCGATTCTTGCAACACCATATTCATCTGTTTTCCACTCAACAGAGAAATTTTCGTATACAAGAGTGTCGAGATCTGCCTCTTCATTGTTTACAAATATCATCTGGTCTGTGTCAATAACGAGGTCCATAAACTGCGCAATCTGGCGCACTGTATAGTAATTTCTTGTCTCAATCACATCGTTTTCCCTGATGCTGTAATCCTCCGGCTCAAGCTCTCCGTTTACCTGGACAAACCTAGGACATGAAACCCTTCTGCCGTTTATGATAAAAGTAATGACAGAATGATTGTACTCATCAAGCTGCGATATCTTATACTCTGCTGCCTCTCCTGCTGTGGACGGCTCTATGATTATCTCACTGTTTGGCTCAAGCGGTGTGTTGATGCTTGCAGGCTTTCCGTTCATGGTCACCACTGCACCCTCTCCGGCCTCGCCTCTTACAAGTCTTGCCACACCGTTTACCGTAAAGTTTATCGGGGTGCCACGCTTTGGAAACAGCTCATCGTTTGGAAAGCCCGCCTGAAGCGCCGCATCGACTATTGTAAGCCTGTTATTGTCATAGAGCTTTATTCTCTCACCGTTGAATCTGACCATGATAAAATTATTTCTCTGATCATAATAATTCAGGCATATACCAATTGGAGTGACAAGAAGCGGATCCTTCTTAATATCCTCCTGCTCAAAGGTCACATCGCCAAGCACTTCCTCACCTCTTAGAGCGACTCTTTCCTCCGGCAGGTCAAGGTCTTCCGCAAGCTTTTCCGTGAAGCCGTGTATCTTGCCTCCGCCTCCGACTACAAAGCAGGCACTCACTGTTTTGTCACCGTTTAGCTCTCTGATTTTAGCCGATACCTCTTGTGCAATATTATCAACAACAGGTGCTGCCACATCCCAGACATCCTGTGCAGGAATTGTGTGCTCGATGCTCATGATATCCTTGTATGTAACCGTATCACTTGTCGTAGACTGAAGCTTGATGCTCTCCGCCATATTGAAATCCACGAGGAAATGCTGCACAATAACTTCTGTCAGCTCATCTCCTGCATGCGGTATCATGCCATAGGCTATGATACTTCCGTCTCTTGTGATTGAGATATCACTCGTTCCGGCTCCCACATCGACAAGTGCGATATTAAGCATACGATAGTTCTCCGGAATTGCCACATTGATAGCGGCGATAGGCTCCAATGTCATATTGGCTACACTAAGCCCGGCCTGTCCCACTGCCGCATACAGTCCGTCTACCACATCCTCCGGCAGAAATGTAACTATGATATCCTCGCCTATTTTGTTTGCCTTATGCCCCTCAAGGCTGATAAACACCTCATCATTCAAAAAGAATTTGACTGTAGAATATCCCACACAGTAAAACTTATAGCTTGTGTCGTTAACCTCCTTGAGTGCCTCCTGTGCTTTTTCTATACCAAGCAGGTTAAGCGTATGGACATCCTCGCCGGTCACCACAGACTCCTGCGCATACTCATACTCCACATGCGTCGTGACAGTCTTTAATACTCGTCCTGCGGCTGCTATACACACCTCTTCAAGTGGCTGTCCTGTCTGTTTTTCAAGCTCGTCCTTTACTTCCTTAATTGTTTTTGCCACCCTGCCTATATCATGTATCTGACCGTCAAGCATCGCTCTGGTCTCATGCTCCTTCACATACTGTGCTGTAACCACAAATTCCTTGTCATCAGTCTGATAGCCGACAGTTCCTACAACATTTCTTGTACCAATATCCAAACCGAATACATTATTCATTTCCACTACTCCTTGTATTTGCTAAGCGCTTTATTTATTGAAGCTATCGTGTTTTCGATATCTCCATCATTATCGATAACCTCCTTGCAGTGCCTTCTGTACTCATCTTCTTTAAGCTGGCTTGCAAAGATGCTGTCTATCTTCTCATCTGAATAGCCTCTTGATGACTTAAGTCTTTTTCTTCTGACTTCTTCACTTGCATAAATATACCACAGCTCGTCGCAGATTTCACCATATCCCTCCTCTATAAGGAGTGCTGCTTCAAGCACAAGCATGAACAGACCATCTTTTTTTGCCTCTTTAACTGCATTAAGCACATATTCCTTTACTGCCGGATGCACTACTTTGTTTAAGAGCTCCCTTTTTTCGTCATCCGAAAAAATCACTTTGGCAAGTGCCGGTCTGTCAAAATGCCCATCCTCAAGCCATATCGGTTCGCCCGCAAACAATTCCTTTAATCTGTTGTAGCAGTCGCTTCCCGGCTCCATCAGCTCATGTGCTATCTCATCGGAGAGCATGACCCTTACGCCATCAAGTTCCTTAAGATAGCTAAGCACTGCCGATTTTCCGGCACCTACACCACCTGTTATTCCTATAAAAATCATACTATTTCCTTTTCTGTCATCAATGCGCATCATACCAGTCATAACCACACTCGGTGCCCACCTCCATGGATACCTTCATGTCCACCGCACCACGCATCTCTTTCTCCAGAAGCTTAATCACTTTATCCTTCTCAGCTTCCTTTGTCTCAATTAAAAGCTCATCATGCACCTGAAGGATAAGTCTTGACTTTAAGCCCTCGTCAAGAAGCCTGTCATGCACACGTATCATGGCAATCTTTATGATATCGGCTGCTGTACCCTGAATAGGTGAGTTCATCGCAACTCTCTCTCCAAACTGTCTTTGCATGAAATTGCTCGAGTTCAGCTCGGGAATCGGTCTGATACGCCCAAACATGGTCTTTGTATAGCCGTTTTTCCTGGCATCCAAAACCGTCTGATCCAAAAACTCCTTAATCTTTGGATATTTGACAAAATAGCTGTCTATATAGCCCTGTGCCTCTTTCCTTGAAATCCCCAGATCGTTAGACAGACCAAACGCGCTAATACCATATACGATACCAAAATTTACCGCCTTTGCATTTCGTCTTTGAAGGTCTGTGACCTCATCAAACGGTGTGTCAAACACAAGGGATGCTGTACTTCTGTGGATATCCTGACCATTCTTAAAGGCCTCTATCATCCTTTCATCCCCTGAAAGCGCTGCCAGCACCCGAAGCTCGATCTGCGAGTAGTCTGAGTCAACAAACAGATCTCCATCCTCAGGCAAAAATACCTTCCTGATAAGCTTGCCCAGCTCAATCCTTATCGGGATATTCTGCAGATTAGGCTCTGTGCTTGAAAGACGGCCTGTCGCAGTGATTGTCTGATTTAAGGTAGTATGGATTTTGCCATCGGATGCGATATATCCCGAAAGTCCGTCAGCATATGTGCTCTTTAGCTTTGTGAGCTGTCTGTATTCCAATATATCCGCGACAATCGGATACTCCGGTGCCAGCTTTTCAAGCACATCTGCCGCAGTCGAATAACCGGTCTTTGTCTTCTTTTCATTTGGCAGTCCAAGCTTTTCAAAGAGAATGACTCCAAGCTGCTTTGGCGAATTTATATTAAACTCTTCACCTGCTGCCTCATATATTTTCTTTTCAAGCTCAGCTATCGAAACAGCAAGCTTGTCTCCATACTCCTTAAGCTTTATTCCATCTGCCCTTATACCCTCATTTTCCATATCATACAGCACGAAAACGAGTGGAAGCTCGATATCTTTATAAAGCGTGAGCATATCCATTTCCTTTAGCTTCTGCAAAAGAACCGGCTTTGATTTCCAGGCAGTATACACCTCGTAGCAGGCACAGTCCACTGCCTTTTTCTCATCCTCCTTCATCATCTGAGTAAAATCAAGCTTCCCCAGATAATCCTTTTTAGATGAGAGCATAAGCCCCAGATAGTCCTTTGCAACCGCATCATATGGATACTCCCCGACAAGCGGATTGATAAGGTATGCAGCCACCATCATGTCAAAATATCTGTCTCTGTCCTCTGCCTTTATCTCTTTGCTCTTAAATCTGTGCAGATTGGTCTTTAAATCCGGTGATATCCATGACTTTACTTCCATGGTATTTAGTTTTTCATCCAGGAAGCTGCTTGAAATCTCATCACCTGTACAGATAAAATAAATGTCCTCCTCTGAAAAACAAATCGAAACAGCAAGATAATCGTTAGAAACCGGCTCCGAAAACAGACTTAGCTGTCCATCACTTTCGCTGTTTTCCAAAGACTCTCCCGGTACTACCGCAAAAGCGACCTCCTTGTTCTTTGCCTTCTCAAACACTCTCTCTGCAGTCTTTAAGTCCCTTACTACCACAAAATGCTCCTCGGCATTGTTTTTAGGAGCCTCCACGTTAAACCGTGACAGCATGTTTTTGAATTCGTATCTTTTGCACAGTAAAAAGGCTTCCTCAGTGTAGAGTGACTCTACTCCGCCACTAAGCTTTGCATCAGAAAATTCATAGTCAACCGGCGCATCAAGTATGATTGTCGCAAGCTCCTTGCTCATAAGCGCCTGCTCCCAGTACTCCACTATATTCTTTGAAGCCCTTGGCGGCTTTACATTCTCAGCGTCCTCATGTACTGCCTCTATACAGTGATATTTTGCTATAAGTGCGCCTGCTGTCTTTTCGCCGATACCGGGTACCCCGGGAATATTATCAGACGTATCTCCCTGCAGAGCCTTTACATCGATAAACTCCTTTGGAGTGACGCCGTACTTTTCGATAACATCTGCTGTATTGTAGTTTTCTATCTCGGTTCCTGTTTTCTTTGTCTTTGGAATCCTTACCATGACATGGTCAGTCGCAAGCTGCAAGAGGTCTCTGTCTCCGGAAATGATGGCGACATCCATACCGGCCTTTTCTGCCCTGACAGATAAGGTTCCAAGTATATCGTCGGCCTCATAGCCTTCCTTTTCCACGATTTTAATGCCCATAGCGGTAAGCATTTCCTTTATCATAGGCACCTGCTGCCTGAGTTCCTCGTCCATAGGCTTTCTCGTGCCCTTGTATGCATCAAACATCCTGTGGCGAAACGTCGGCGCATGCACATCAAATGCCACCGTCAGATAGTCAGGCTTTTCCTCGTCAAGAATCTTGAACATGATATTCAAAAATCCATAGACTGCATTTGTGTGAAGCCCCTCTGAATTGGTCAGATCAGGAAGTCCGTGATATGCCCTGTTTAAAATACTGTGTCCGTCTATAAGTACAAGCTTTTCACTCATTTTATACTTTCCTTATTACTTAATATTGTTGTAATCGCTGCCGGTCACACTGCAGTGCAGGCAGTAATGTTAAATAGCTCTTGTATATTTCTTAAGCCACTGAGCCTCCTCATCATTCAAAAATGGGGAAACAAGCTCATAAACTCTCGCATGATAAGCATTCAGGTATCCTTTTTCCCTGTCTGTCATCTGATTTGGATCAATCGCATCGAGATCTATCGGTACATAGGTCAGATTCTCAAAATACATAAACTGACCATACTCATTTTTCTCACCCTTTCGGCAGATAAGCTCATTCTCTGTACGAATACCGAATTTGCCCTCTAAATAGATGCCCGGCTCGTCTGTAGTGACCATGCCCTCTTCTATCACACGCTCTGCAGTTCTGCCCGGGTACTGCTTCCAGTGAAAGCTGTTTGGTCCCTCATGCACATTGAGCACATAGCCCACACCGTGTCCGGTACCGTGATTGTAGTCCATGCCGATCTCCCATAAAGGCTCTCTTGCCAGAATATCAAAGTTAAGGCCCGAGCAGCCCTCCTTAAACCTTGCATTTGCCAGGTTCATATTTGAGCGGCACACTCTCGTAAACATATCCTTCATCTCGTCAGTCACCGGTCCTAACGCAAAGGTCCTCGTGATATCTGTGGTTCCCTCCAGATAATGTCCTCCTGAATCAACCAAAAGAAGACTCTCAGGCTTAAGCTGCCTGTCAGACTCCTCTGTTGCAGAGTAATGCACAATAGCACCATGATCAGCATATCCGCATATTGTGGCAAAACTCAAATCAAGAAAGCCCTCCTGCTGTGCTCTAAGCGATGCAAGATAATCTGAAGCCGAAATCTCTGTCATAGGTATCTTACCTATATTTGTCTTAAGCCAGTACATGAATCTGCACATCGCAACTGCATCCTTTAAATGCGCCTTGCGCAGATTTTCAAGCTGCACTTCATTCTTTACAGCCTTCATGACAACTGTAGGATCCTCCGCATCAATCACCTTAACACCCTTTGGCAGGCTGTCGCAGATGCGGTAATTTACAATCGATGTATTTAAAAGCACTGTCTCTTTTTCATCAATATGCTTCACATATTCATAAAAATCATCGTAAGGTCTTGTCTGTATACCATTCTTATCGAGGTATGCCTTAAGAGTCTCTGTCACAACCTCCTCCTGCAAAAACCATATGCAGCTGTCCTGTGACAATGCCAGGTATGAAAGCACTACAGGCACATAGCTTATGTCGCCTCCCCTGACATTTAAAAGCCAGGCGATATCGTAAAGTGATGACATCAGATGAAGTGTTGCACCCTTTTGTGCCATCTGCTCTCTGACTCTTTTAAGCTTTGAGCTTATATCCTCACCGGTGTATTTATTGTCAAAAATCATGACAGCTTCCTTTGACATAGGTGGTCTATCAGTCCATATAAGGTCAATTAAATCCTCATTTACATACATGCTGCCATGCTTTTCTTTTGCGATTTCAGAAAGCCTTTTGCCCCATGCGGCATTTACCACTCTGCCGTCAAAGCCTATTACACCGCCATCCGAAAGAGTATCCTTTATATACTCATCAACTGTCGGTACGCCCTCCTCGCCAATCTTAAACAGCTTTACAGTGGTATCCTTAAGCTGCGCAGCCGCCTGCACAAAATACCTGCCGTCTGTCCATAGTCCGGCCTCATCCATAGTGATGACTGCGGTTCCTGCTGAGCCTGTGAAGCCGGTAATATATTTGCGTGCCTTAAAATGCTCTCCTACATACTCTGACTCATGAAAATCAGCAGTAGGTACCACATACAGCGAGATACCCCTCTTTGCCATCTCGCTTCTCAATGCTTTTAATCTATCCTGTATCATTTTATTATGCCTCTTTAAATTCAAAAAATTTTGTATCTAATTCCGGATACATTCTCTTTAATGAGATTGGTTTGCCGGATTTGTTCAAAAAGCAATGGCTGCTTTTTGCAGTGGTGCGAAGCTCGCCTGTCTCTTTGTCCTTCATTACATACTCAAGCTCCATCTTGATTCCGTTATACTTAAGCAGCTTTGTGTAGATGACGACCGTGTCATCGAAATGTACCATACTGTGATACTCTACCGATATCGACAGCACCGGACTTATGATTTCCATATCCTCCATCTGCCTGTAGTTGAGTCCTATCTGATCCATCAAATCAAGTCTTGCTTCTTCCATCCACTTGACATAGTTTGAATGGTGGATTATACCCATCTGATCTGTTTCATAATACTTTGCGTGGTGCTCGTAAGGACGGATTCTAAGTTCACCTTGTGAGCCGGCAATCTGTAACTCATTGTTTGCCATAAAAACTTCCTCCATTCATATTTTGGTCTTATTTCTATTATGCCACATTGGACAGCTAAATTCAACGACTTGACCGTAAAATATAAACCGGCTGCTACCTGCGTATCATGCTGTAGCAGTCTCTGCATATATTGCGCGAATTTCCAATCGGAAGTATTCTGCCGCAATACCGGCATCTGATAATATACTCATCCTTGCTCTTTGATAGAAGCTGCATAATCTTTGCCTGTGTTTTGTCGCGCTCGTTTTCAAGCCAGTCCTCATCCACAATTTTGCCCATGCGGACTGAAAACTGATAGTACAAATCAAGCTTTTTGTAATAGGATTCGTATTTCATGAGCCCCTGATACTTTGAATGCTTATCAGGCTTGTCGAGAGAGATATCAGATGTATACGACATGCAGTAGCGCAGCCATTGTCTGACAAGCTCCCTGTCCTTTATATCTATAGGACATGTAATCATCTTATAAAGCAGATATTTGTCATCAAAATCTGCGATAAAGTATCGCTCCTTATACGCATATCCATACAAAAACAATATCTCATCGACATTGATTTTCCTAAACGGTGCTGATGGCTCTGCCTCATGCCAGAGCTTAATTATCGCATCAAGCGGCGCATCCATTGTAAGGAGCACCTGTGGGAAGCCAAGACTTACTATATCAATATCCTGCTCCGGTATATTTAGCGTATTCTTCAGATAGTTCAGATTCTTTTGTCCCAAAGCTGTCACATAGCCTGTATCATACAGACCAAATCTGCCTGCACGGCCCGCTATCTGTTTTATCTCAGAGATGACAAGCGGACGTCTTGATACTCCATCAAACTTTTCCACCTCCAGAAATACAATTCTTCTGACCGGCAGATTGAGTCCCATTCCTATCGCATCTGTTGACACGACAACCTGTGTCTTTTTCTCATTAAAAAGCGTCATCTGCCTGCGCCTTATTTCCGGTGGCAGACTTCCGTATATGACACTTGGCTTTATGCCGTTTTCCTCCAGACGCCCTGCTATATTGAGTACCGACTTCTTTGAAAATACGATAAAGGCATCGCCCTCTCTCACATCCTGCGGAAATGAAAAAGGCTTATCCTCCAGCTTTAGAGCTGTCTTTCTCTCATACTCCCTTATCTCATACTCGTCGTGGCACAGATTAATCAGATGGACGACAACATCCTTTGCCACCGGGCTCATGCATATATGAATCTCTCCTGCAAGTGTACCAAGAATTGCCCTGGTCCACGAATGTCCCCTGTCATCATCTGCTACCATCTGTGCCTCATCAATCACTGCGATATCATATTCCTTATCACAGTCAAGCATCTCCACTGTCGATGCTGTAATTCTGCTGTCAGCTACCTCAAGACACTCCTGGCCTGTAAGCATGGTGCATGGTATGCCTGCATCATTCATCTTCTCATATACCTCAAGTGCCAGAAGTCTAAGAGGTCCCAGATAAACTCCGTTTTGCGCCAGCTTAAGCCTCTCAAGCGCCTGATATGTCTTACCGCTGTTAGTCGGGCCTACATGAAGTATGAAGCGCCTTTTCATGCTCTGTGCCTTTGGAAACTCAAGCTCCGGCCGTGCCGGAACCAGCGTGACAATCTCTCTTCTAAGCTCCTTGCTGCGGTACTCATTGTAAAGCGCCTTCATGCTCCTTGTACATATCGCACCTGTATACTCCTTGCGCAAAAGCTTTAGAAAATCCTCTGTGAGATACTCTGCCTCCTTCTCATCAAACTGCTCCATATCCACCCTGACGAGCTGCGGAAGGATTTCTCTATTTAGAATCTGCCTTGCATTCTTATTGTTGGAATAGTAGGTGATCAATGCAAGCCTTTTTATTTCCTGATGCAGCTTGTCGAGTGCTATTGTCTCGTTTTTTGAAAATCGCGCATATTTAATTGATTTTGCTTTACTATTGAGCCTGTGAATATAATGTGCCAGCTTTACAGGCTTACCTGTACTTTTCTTCGCATTCTCCCTGTACTGATCAACATAAAACTGTACCAGTACCTCTTCAAACGATTTTTCCATATATGTGTGTTATCCTCTTTATTTATATACACCGTTAAGAGTCACCTCAAACGTAACATCCTTTCCGGCAAGTTCTGTATTTAACTTATAATCATCCGGGAATTTCAGGTTTAAATCAAAGGTTTCTCCCACCTTGTGACCTACCACTCCGTCCTCAAAGCCATCTATATAGCTGCCTGAGCCGAGCACCAGGTCTGTGCCCTGTCCCTCAGTGCTTCCACCCTCGAATTTTTCACCGTCCATATATCCGGTGTAGTCAATATTTACCTTATCTCCGTTTTCCGCAACCGTGTCAGCCTCTGTATTAAGTGTTGCTGCCTTTGTCTGTGAATCACTGCTTTGTGTCTCGG
>ERZ1026860.1324-NODE-1324-length-12844-cov-11.561107_pt1 | contig 12844 bp, 8 predicted proteins | sample MGYA00380160_ERZ1026860 | MGnify/ENA primary metagenome ERZ1026860 (study PRJEB33269, sample SAMEA4719796) | human gut metagenome | biome: human-associated habitat; feature: organic feature; material: feces | place: Cameroon | collected 2013-10 ... | reverse complement strand
TTTCCGCTTCCGGAAGGTCCTACGATTGCATTTACTGTTCCTGCTTTCAGCTCCACAGTTACTCCATGCAGGATTTCTTTGTCATGATAACCAAATTTTACATCTTCAAGAGTAACGGAGTTATCTTTTGGAATACCTTCACTTTTCTCCGGACGCTCCAGCTCCGGCTGTTCCAGAATTCCTGCCACCTCATCAACAATCACTCCGATCTTGCCAAGATCATCTGTATAGGAACCCACTGTGATCAACGGTCCAACGATTCCAAGTGATAAAATAATACAGATGACAAAATCAGAAACCGCAAGTGTTCCATTCGCTGCATAGTGTGCCCCAAACGGCAATACCGTAAGAAGCGTATAAGGTGTGACCACCATCATCAGTGCATGAAAGATTGAGCACCGTTTCATCCAGGAAATAAAGGAATCCGCATATGCCATAGCCGCCTTGGTAAATTTGGCATAAGAGCTTTCTGTCTTTCCAAATGCCTTTATTACTTCGATTCCGTCAATATATTCCACTGCCGCATCATTCAGATCTTTTGTTGTCTGAACCGTTCTCTCAAAGCTTGGCTTATACTCAAGCATCATGCCAAAATAGGAAAGAAATCCCACTATAACCGGCACCAATGACCAGAGTGCCAGTCTCCAGTCTGTCAGAAAGAAATAGATCAAAATCACAATCGGTGCCAGCAGATTGGAGGTGAATTCCGGGACAATATGTGCCAGTGTCGTCTCGATACTGTCGATTCTTTCCACCATGATATTCTTAAATGTACCGGATGGTGTATCCTTCACATAACCAAGTGGCACCCGGGCCAGCTTGTCACAGCAGGATTTTCTTATATTTGCGAGTACAGCAAATGTTGCTTTATGTGACAATACCGTTGAGAGTGAATGAAACAGTTCCGCAATGATAAACGCCAGCGCGATCAGAACCACTTTTACAAGATATTTCTCAAGCTCCTTCTCACCACTTAAAAACAGCTTTACTACATCTGCAATGATAAAATACGGAAAAATCTTAAAAAACACATTTCCTATTGCAAGTAACACACTCCACACATAGGCAATTCTTTTTTGTCCGGCCCATATCAGAATCCAGCTGACTGCCGACTTCTTTTTTTCTTTCACACTTGTTCACTCCTTACTTTCGTTTTATTGTTGTTCCTTTTGTTAGTTTATTCTAACTCGTATATAATAAAATAGGTGGCTTACTGGCATTAGCCACCTGTATTCAGAATTCCTGCATCAGTTATACTGGAAATTCAATATTCCACAACCGTTCCCAGCCACCTGTATTAAATTCTTTCAGCTGATGAACATTTTTCTTTGCAGTCTCCCTGTCTATATCATGCTCAATAATCTGAAATACTGATGAAAAAAATCCCGTATAGATCATATGCATAAGGCTTTCCTCTACAAACGGTATTTCTACACCGACCCCCTTCATTTTTTCCATATATTTCAGACTGGACTTCATTTCCCGCTCCACCATATTGTGTATGAATAATTCAAATTTCCCACTGTCTCCGCATTTCAACAATAATCTGAAATTATCATAATGATCATAGACATAATCAATCATCTGCCCCATCCCATCACTGGATGTATCCGACATATTCCTTGTCTGGTCACTGGCTGAAAGCTTTTCAAATGCCTCAACAATCTGATCATAAATCTGATAAATATGTTCCATATAGGGATCCGTCAGTGCATCAAAAAGTGCCTCCTTCGTCGGATAATATTTGTAAAATGCACCAGTAGTAAGCCCTGCATCTTTTACAATGTTTCTTAAAGATGCTCCGGTCAAACCATCTTTCAGGAAATGCCTTCTGGCTGTATCTAATATGTTTTTTTGTGTATCTTCCGCTTTCGTCGACATTTTTTCTTTAGCCTCTAAACTTTTCCGAAAATATAACAGTGCTATATAGCACTGTTATATTTTAACTCGTTACAGGAATTTGTCAAGTTTACTGTTTCGTTTTTTCTACCACTGTGGGCGGTTTTGTACATTACCAGACCCGGGACATTGTATGTTTTCATCCTTAATCCTGTGGGATTTTAAGCTGCCAGCCCACAAAGATTCGATTTGGATTTTTGATCAGGCCGCTGTTGGCCGCCATGATATCAGCCACGGTGCAGCCATGCTTTTTCGCAATCATTGAAAGGGTGCTGCCCTTCTGTACAGTGTAGGTCACATATGTGCACACCCTGCTCTCATCATATCCAATCATATAGACAGAAGACGGAGAGAGAGAACCTGTTTTCCAACTTACCTGCTTTCTGATAGGGTCATAGCTGGTTTCGCAGAGCTGCCTGTTGCCGTTCGCATCCACATAGCTGACTACAATCCCACTGGCGTGTTCGCCGGGCTTCAGCTCATAAGCGGCAGAAACGGTAACCCTGCCATTCATGTCGGAGATGGGCTTGCCGCCGATGGTGACATTGATATCCAATGCCGGGCGACTGCCCACCGCCTGCTTCTGCTTGATGTTCAGGCTGCTGCCTGTGATGCGCTTGATGGAGATTGTAATGTCGACCCCATTTGCCTTTACGTTCTTTTCACCCAGCATCTTTTCATCAAGCTTAATAGATGTACCATTGGCCAGGACGATCTCAAGATCCTTTGCATCATTATCCGGCTCATTCACCGCCTCCGCGATCTGCTTTACGACGTTGGAGGGGAGCTTTACGTTATCCACCTTTTTCAGTACGGAGAAGTCAATGGTTACAACGCCGTTTTTGGCAGTGTCTTCGATAACGGTGTCCAGTTTGGAGAGGTCAACATTTTTGATGGTGGCCGTATTACCACTGACCACTGCATCCACCTGAATGGTTTTTTCATCACCGGATACCGGAACGGTTACAGGAGTGGGCGGAATATTGGCATTGGAGCTGCCGTTATCGCCGTCTCCGGTATTGGAGCTGCTTCCGCCGCCAGAGCTATCTCCGGAATTGCCGCCTCCGGTATTGGAACTGTTTCCACCGCCGGAACTGCCGCCACTGGGATTAGAGCTGCTGTCGCCGCTCGTACCTGCCCACAGCACAAGTTTTCCGCTGCTACACTGATAGTTGTTACTGTCAGTAGGTCTGAAGAACCATTCATAGGAAGCACCCTGCTTGATCGGAGTGGCACCGTTCAATCCAATTTCACCATTCATCCAATAGAAGTCTCCCTCAGGCCATCCGGTGGGAGCAGTCAGCGTAACATCGGCAATCGTCTTACCTGCCTCGGTGACCGGGGTAAAGGTGGGTGTGCCGGTAAGGGGCGCTTTGCCGATCGTCACGGTGATGCTCTGCTCTGCCGTGTCATTGTGGGTAGCATCACCCACAACCTTGTAATAAACATTATAGGTGCCTGCATTGGTCGCCGTTGGAAGCTCTGTGCTGTATGTGCCGCCACCCAGCTTATACCACATTGTGCCGCCCTCGGTGTAGCCTTTGATGATAAGTATCTGCTCCTTTCCGTTGTAGGTCAGACCAGGATTGGCTGTTGGTGGTGTATACTTCGGGTTTTGTTTACTGTTATCTACCACAGAAAAATATGTTACAAGCCATTTTCTACCTTTAATAAAATCAATCTGTGCCAGATATTTACCTGGATTCATCAATTCATCTTTATTAGTAATTTTATTCGTGTGGCTGATGCCGCCATCTGTACTCTTATAATACTCAATGGCAGACTCCTGGGCTTTTGTCAAGCCATCGGGCCAATTATTGGAATATGTCAGCACAGCCTTAGGAGCTTCCGTAATTTGTGCACAATCATAAACTTCCTGGGCAGTACTGATCTTCACAGTTGCCGGAGTGGTTTTGTAAGCACAGGTGCCCGTGCCGTTGCAGGAAACAGAAATTGTGGATTTATCTACATTACTTGTATACACCCAGTTGTGGGTATGAGGGCTGACAGTAAGATTAAGCGTATGTGTTGTATGTGAGCTGTCGGTGTCAGCACACTTGATGACATAGCCATCCCTGTCAGAGTGGAAATAGCCGGCGACTTCATCTTGTGAAAATACATTTTCAACAATCAGAAGCGGCTTTCCTTCTGTCGGCAAAGTACTAGATGGCGTTGTTATTCCAATATAAGCTCCCTCTGTAAATGGTGTGGATGCCAGCTTAATTTCCCCATAATGGAAATAAACATTGCCATAATTATTCTTACCATTATTCTGAATCTTTGCCGTTCCTCCAACGAACAGCCTGCCGCCGGAAGCATAAGGTGAGTTTGTGCCGCCATCGCTGTAAGCTCCCATATCAACGCCAATCTCAGTATTATTTATAATTTCGCCACCTGTCATGGTGAATTTTGGACTTGTTACTATTTCATATTTTGTCTTATTAAAAATAGCGTAGAGAGACACTCCGATTTTATTTTCTTTAATTGTCCCGCCGTCCATGGTAAATTCTCCGGGGACATCAGGTCTATTAGTATAGTCGGAATTGACAGTCACATACACACCGTGATTGCAGCCGCTGATCACGCCGCTGTGCATCTTGAAATAACTGCCTTTGCAATACACACCGCTGGAATTGGTATTGCCATGTTTCGTGATATCTTTGATTTCGCCGCTGTACATCTCGAAAGTCGCGTATTTCTCGACATCTACGCCATAACCCGTATTGCGGCTGATTTCGCCACCGTACATCTTGAAGGTCGTGCTGTCAGTGACTATTACGCCGCTACCCGCAGTATCGCTGATCACGCCGCCATACATATTGAATGCGCCGGATTCTCTGACAGATACACCTACTTTAGTACCTTTGATCGTACCGCCATACATATCAAACGTGCCGTTGATTATAATTACACCGTTCCCCCGATTACTCGTATCATTTGATGTAATCACACCCCAGCTATCCCTTTCCTGACAATCCGTCAACTTCAGCTTGCCGCCCTTCGATCCTGGATTCTTTCGATCAATCTCAAACGCAGCTACCTCTTTATTTATATAGATATCATGACCGTTCAGACAAATGGTGACCTCTTCTTCTATCCGAATGGTTTTATCAATATGAATATCATTCTTCAGATAGTAGGTACCTCCCGGCAGAACCCACTCACTTCCGCTTGGTTCCAGCGGATTGCCGTAGGTCGAAGTAGACCCACCAACACGCAAAACCAACGATTTTGAATCGTTACCAAGGCCGCTGGCAAGCCAGTTGTTATAATAATCATTATCGTGTTTAGTGCCGTGTGTACAGCTCGCACCGCAGATGGGATGTTTTTCTGCATGTGTCGTTCCTTCAGCCATCAGCATCACTTCATCGTCCAGCTCCACCGTCACGGTGAGGGCAGGTGCATCCGCTGCCAGCCCATAGCCCTCTGGCAGTACCGCATGAAAAGCATAGCTGCCGGTATAGGCTCCCTCAGCAGGATAATCGTCACAGCTCCAGCTATCCAGGGAAAGGGTTTCTGTGCCGTCCTCTGTAGTGGCTTCAATTTCTGTCGGGAGCAGGTCCACGATATCCTCATAGAGGACAGGACTATCCGCACTGGCGGACAGGGCAAGTACACCGCTGTCCGGGTCAAGGACTTCCTGTGTATCCACAAAGCTCCACGCTGTAATCTCGGTCATGCCGCACAGAGTGCAGACATAGGTGCAGGGCTGTCCTTCCACAGCCGGGGCATACCCGCACTCCTCATCATGTTCATGCTTGCAGTCCAGCTCCTGCTTGATACAGCCGCTTTCCACGCTGCATACATGGCTGCACGCGGTAGGCTCCGCAGCTTCAGGGAGCGTTGTATCCTTACCTGATTCATCATCAGAGGGCATTGTATCTTCAACTGACTCATCCTCAGAGGATGTCGTCCCGTCCTCCGGAATGCTGCTGTCCGATGCCGGGTAGCATTCTCTGGTATGTTCGTGAGTGCAGCTTGTGACCTCAGTATAGCAGTCCCCACTGTGTTCGTGGATGCAGGGACTTTCTGCGATTCCTTCCACATACCCACAGGTATCATCATGCTCCGTGTGGTGCGCACACAGACCACTCGTCTCAGTGGCCGCACCACTGTCCTCTGCTGCAAAAGCTGAGACAGGAAGCAGCATCAGGCACAGCGCTAACACCATCGTCAGACTTATAACTCGTTTCTTCATAGGTATATTCCTCCTTGCCATCTCATCCGGGCTTTACTATAATGGGATTATACATCGGACATCGATGTCCGATGCAAGGCTTTTTGACAGTAAGGAGGAAGCTGCTTATGACGCAGAGACAGGAGCTGTTCTCTATCGGGGAAATCACACGTGCGGCGGGCGTGACACGGCGCATGATCTTGAATTATGAGGAACACGGACTGATCAGCCCCGATATCAAGAAGGGAGATGCCGGGAACCGCTATTACACAATCGACACCTTTACCAAAATTCGCAACATCCGCATTCTGCAGGATTTGGGGCTTTCGCTGGACGAGATACGAGGGTATTATGATGACTCCATTGATCTTCTATCGATGATCCGGCGGCTGGAAAAGCTGCGTGACCAACTGAATCTGAATATTGAAAAGCTCTATGAACGCATCTCAGTCGTGCCGCCGCAGGTCAGAAAATTACAGCTGCAAAGTCAGCTTGTCTATCGGAAAAGTTATCGCAGCGATTCCATCAAGGAGAAGACGGTGCTGCTGCGTAACACAGCATTGGAGGCCATGCGTGCCTATGGGACGGACACCACGCGGCGGATGTACTTTATCGAGTATCCAATCAGCGCCCCGCTGGAGGCATCCTTCTGCGTAGCTGTTCCGCCCGGAAGCGAGGGAGAGCTTGTGACGCTCCTGCCGCCAACGGATGCCCTGAGCATCTTTCATCATGGCGCTTACGAGGATCTGCCCGCCGTTGGGCGGCGGCTGTTAGAATACGCTGCAGAGCATAAATTTTCTCCACGCGGTACCCTGCGTCACATTTATCTGGAGGGTCCGCCCCAGCATAAGGATCCCCAAAAATTCATCACACAGGTTGTTCTGCCGATTGAAGCTACCTAAAACATTGCTTTTTTGCAGGTTTTATGCTATATTCTCGACATATGCACAATAAAAGCAGCTGATCTTGGTAAGGAGAAGATACTCTGCTCAGAATAAAAGAAAAAGGGGATTTTTATGAGTCACGATCACAAACAAAGAAGTTCATTTTCAGGAAAGATCGGCTTCGTCCTTTCTGCGGCGGGTGCCTCCGTTGGTCTTGGAAATATATGGCGTTTTCCATATCTTGCTGCCAAATACGGCGGCGGTATTTTTCTGCTTATCTATATCCTGCTGGCACTGACCTTTGGTTATACCATGATCATTGCTGAAACCTCTCTTGGACGTATGACCGGCAAAAGTCCTGTAGGTGCGTTCCATTTCTTTGGGAAATCCATTTCCCTTTCCATTGGCGGCTGGCTGAATGCCATTATCCCGATCCTGATCGTTCCCTATTACTCTGTGATCGGTGGATGGGTCATCAAATATCTTGTTGAATATATTACCGGCCATGGTGATCTTCTGGCTGCGGATGAATACTTTACTTCCTTTATTTCCGATGGCATTTCCACAGAGATCTGCTTCATCGTATTTGCCCTATTCACCCTGCTTATCATTTATGCCGGTGTCCGGAACGGAATTGAGCGTGTATCCAGGATCATGATGCCTATTCTGGTAGTGCTTTCTGTGATCATTGCTGTTTACTCCATAACAAGACCGGGTGCACTTGCCGGTGTGAAATATTTTCTGGTTCCCAATGTACAGAATTTTTCCTGGATGACAGTCGTAGCTGCCATGGGGCAGATGTTTTACTCTCTTTCCATTGCCATGGGTATCCTGATCACCTTTGGCTCCTACATGAAAAAGGATATTTCCATTGAAGACTCTACCAAAAATGTGGAAATTTTTGATACCGCCATTGCTATCATGGCAGGCCTTATGATCATTCCTGCCGTATTTGCTTTCTCCGGCGGTGATCCGAATACACTGAAGGCAGGTCCCTCCCTGATGTTCATTACCATTCCCAAGGTATTTGAAAGCATGGGACTTGGCTCCGCTATCGGGGTACTCTTCTTCGTGCTGGTGCTGTTTGCTGCGATCACCAGTTCTATCGCCCTGACAGAAAGTGCAGTTTCCACCTTCGAGGATGAGCTTCACTGGAATCGTAAAAAAGCAACTGTTATTGTTGGTATTATTATGATCATCCTGGGAAGTCTCTCATCCCTTGGTTATGGGCCACTTGCTTCTGTTACTATCATTGGCATGCAGTTCCTTGATTTCTTCGACTTTTTAACCAACTCCGTGATGATGCCCATAGCTGCTATCGCCATCTCTCTCCTCATTTCAAGAGTCGTTGGTGTCGATAAGGTCGAAGAAGAGGTTCTTCACGGCGAAAGCAGGTTCAGAAGGAAAAAGGTATTTGTGATCATGATCAAATATCTCTGCCCGATCTTTGCCGTCATTATCCTGATCAGCTCTGTGGCAAATGCCTTTGGATGGATCAGTATGTAAAGGATCACACTTATGAACAGCGAAAACTCCTTACCTCTGAAAGCCAGAATTTTTAATATCATACAGATTGGAGATAAAAGTAACCGGATCAGCCGTGCCTTTGATATTTTCATTACGGTTGTTATTTTTTCAAATATCGTGGTTACTTTTCTCCAGACCTTCTCGGAGCTGTCCTTTCTGTCCGGCTTTTTCCACGTGATAGAAGCTGCTACCCTTTGCATCTTCTGCATCGAATATATACTTCGGATCTGGACAGCCGATCTGCTCTATCCTTCCAGAAGCAGACTGCGTTCCAGACTGCGCTTTCTAATTTCCTTTGACGGTATCATAGACTTCCTGACGATCCTGCCATTTTTCTTCCTGTCCGGCTTTGTCATCTTCCGGATGCTGCGGGTTGCCCGGATCTTCCATCTGTTCCGGCTCAACTCCAGATATGATTCCTTCAATGTCATCACAACCGTCCTTTATGAAAAGCGGAATCAGATCATCTCCTCTGTTTTTATTGTAGTGATCCTGATGCTGGCAAGCAGCCTGTGTATGTACAGTGTCGAGCATGACGCACAGCCGGATGTCTTCCGTAATGCATTCAGCGGGATCTGGTGGAGCATGTCCACGCTTCTGACTGTGGGCTATGGTGATATCTATCCCATTACTACCCTTGGCAGGGTCATGGCGATCTGTATTGCTTATCTTGGTGTTGGCGCCGTGGCGATCCCTACCGGTATCATCAGCGCCGGCTTCGTGGAACAGTACCAGAGAAAGAGTGGTCTGTCCAATATCAAAAATGCGGATATTAAGGAAATTGCTGAAATTCTTGCCGACAGACGCTATGCCGGCAAGACGATCGAAGAAATAGAAACGGCAGACCAGCTGACTATCTTCCTGATCCTCAGGGATAATCTGTCGGTTCTGCCGCAAAAAGATACTGTTGTCAAATTAAATGATATTCTGGTGATCCGTGGTGAAAACGAGAATTAATGTTCACCGGTTTCTCCATAATATGTCAGTGCTACCATGGTGATATCATCAAACTGTGGAGCCTCCTGCACGAAGGCATGGATCCCCCCGCTTACGTTCTCAAGGATCTTCCTGCATGCCTTATCCGGGCTGCCATTTAATGCCTGCAGCATCCGTTCTGTACCAAACAGCTTGCTCTCTGCATTCGTTGCCTCAGCCACTCCATCCGTATAAACATACAGCGTATCTCCCGGTTCAAACCGGATCTCATAATCTGTATATGCCACATCCTCCAGTCCTGCCAGAACAAATCCATGTTTGTCCTTAATCAGTTCAAATTCGCCATCTGCTTTCCGGAAGGCAGGATACTCATGTCCGGCATTAGCTGCTGTCATCACACCTGTAGACAGATCCAGAATTCCCATCCATACGGTTACAAACATCTCTGCTTCATTGTTCTCACACAGCTGGTTATTGACAAAGGCAAGGATCTCTGACGGTGTTCCGCCCATCAGTGCCCGGTTCTTGATCAGTGTCTTGGCGATCACCATAAACAAAGCTGCAGGCACTCCTTTTCCTGAAACATCCGCGATCACCACGCCAAGATGCATGGGATCGATCAGGAAGAAGTCGTAAAAATCGCCGCCGACCTCCTTGGCCGGGTGCATGGTTGCATAGATCTCCATGTCTGTCCGTTCTGGAAAAGGCGGGAAAATACTTGGCAGCATGTCTGCCTGGATTTTGGTCGCTACTGAAAGCTCTGCACCGATCCTTTCCTTTTCTGCTGTCACCTCAGAAAGGCGGGCTATGTAATCCTTTACTTCCCCATACATCCTTTCAAAGGATCTGGCCAGCTCTTCCACCTCGTCCCCTGTCCGGATATCAATGGAAACTGTCTCTTCATTCTCCAGGTTCTCGACCATCTTCTGGGATGCCCTGTTTAAAAGTCCAATCGGACGGAGCAGCTTCTGTCTGACTACCACAAGCAATGCGATGCTGAACAGCAGGATCACGATGATGATATTGATGCTGGTCGTCAGAATGAAACGGGCAATGTTTTCCTTTACTCCCGGCATGGAAATATCCACACCTACAAGAGCTACCGGCTCTCCCGTACTGTCATAGACCGGTGCTACTACTGATGCAATGTACCCATAGGTTTCATCCATGGATATAAGAACCTGTTCTTCCGGATCCTTCTGAAAGGCGGCAAAGGAAACCTCCTTTCCTCCCTCCATATAATCCTCATGATCTCCCAGCTCACAGGCTCCCTCATCCGTATTGGCATCCCAGATATAAATCAGGTCATCCTCACAGGGTACGTAAACATAATAATATTTCAGGTCTGAATTTTCCTGACTGGCATTCAGAAAGCTTTCAACCTCATCATAATAAGCATCCTTCTGTCCGGTCTCCAGATACTTTTTTATCGCATCCCCATCAATATAGGCTGCTGCCGTCCTGGCATAGGCAAAGCCCTGGCTGCTGTATCTTTCCATAATGTCCTTCCGGTAGCGAAGCACCACAGATAAGCAGGTTGCCACAATGATCAGCAATGCAAAAAACACTACTACCAGAATCACCTTAGTACTTAGTTTTCTTTTCTTCATGTTCTGTTTTCCCCTTTTGAAATCCTTTTCTGATCTTACTATTCCAAATATCTGCAAGTATCAGGGACACTGCTGTGATCACCACTGCCAGCAGCAGGATCATCGGCATGGGCAGAAGCTGTGTCCCCCTGACCAGATTCAGACAGAGCTGCACGGTCAGTGCAACAAAGATCCAGTGGATAAAGTAAAATGCCGTCATATCCGTGCCAATCCTGAATACAAGCTTCACCGCTCTTTCAGATAAATGCTTTCCTATAAAATAGTAAATACCAAACATGGTGACTGCTGTCGTGATACAGATCAGGACATCCGGCGTAATAATATGATAATAGCACAGCTCTCCCTCACCGAACATTCCCTGCAGGCTGTTGATCTTTATCAGGAAATACGGCAGTGTAATAAGAAAGCATGCCGTACTGGCGATCCGGTAAAAAAGTGCTTTGTCCTTTATCCTGCGGAGCCTTTTGCCAAACACATACCCGCTTACCGGCATGATCAGCCAGTTCATATAAACAAAATAGGACATCACCTGTCCTGCCGCATCCTCTGTTCCAATAAAATATCCAAGAATGATATTGGATACCATATTCCCTGTATCAGTTCCGTTCAGCATGGTTCCCACAACAGAACAGAGCAGTGCGATCAGGATCATACTTACATCAGACAGTCCAAGCTTTATAAAAATGCCTATCGTGATCAGCACAAGTCCTGCAAGCTGGAAAATATCATTATTAAAGGTCTGATATATAATAGAAGAAAGAAACATATCCCGGTCTCCGGAAATAGCATATCCGATCAGATCCGGGATCGTGTAACGGCACAGGTTCAGAAGAAATCCAAGCAGAAAGATCTGCACCCCTCTTCTGACAATGTCATTCCATTCCTTCTTCCTGCCATAGACAAGACAGGCTCCCATGGAAAACATCAGTCCCGGTGCGATCATGGGGCCTCCGATCACCGTATCAAAAATATAAGGAAGTCCGCTGTTTAGTGCTTCTTCCGGTACACAGTCAATGGTACAGTGCACCATTGCTACAAAGATCACAAAAACCACCTTGGCAATATCCATCTCCACCTGTCTGCCGGTGTTTACTTCTTTTTCTGAAAAAATCCGGTTTCTTAAATCCATCTCTTTTCCTTATCCATCCTGTTTCAAAATACATATTTCGTATGCAAGCTCTGTTTTATGATAACGCAGTTAACGAAAACTTGCAACACAAAAAGACCCGGAGCTTTTCGCTCCGGGTCATCTGCTTCACCTGGTGTCAGCTGCATCATGCCGCTGCTATTATCCTTCGATTGCTATATGCTTTTTGGTTTCTACTGCCTTGGCTTCCTTCTTCGGAACATCCAGTGTCAGGATGCCGTTTTCAAATTTGCCATGAATATCATTTTCGGTGATATCATCACCTACATAGAAGCTTCTGCTCATGGAACCAGCATAACGCTCCTTACGGATGTATTTACCCTTCTTATCAGTCTCATCCTTATCAAGACCTTTGGCTGCTGAGATGTTCAGGTATCCATTCTCAAGCTGAACCTCAATCTCATCCTTCTTGAAGCCAGGCAGATCAACGATCACCTCATATCCATCCTCAGACTCCCTGACGTCTGTCTTCATCACATTCTTGGCGTGCTTACCATAAAGCTCCTTGTCCACATCAGGAAATGTGAAACCATCCATAAAGTCATCAAAAATATCTCTTCCAAATACACTGGGCATTAACATAAGTCATTCCTCCATTCTTTACTTGACAAATATGCCAGCTATTATTGTTTTCATTTTTACTTCCGAACTCCAGGAGATCTTT
>ERZ1026860.1321-NODE-1321-length-12856-cov-4.357550_pt1 | contig 12856 bp, 7 predicted proteins | sample MGYA00380160_ERZ1026860 | MGnify/ENA primary metagenome ERZ1026860 (study PRJEB33269, sample SAMEA4719796) | human gut metagenome | biome: human-associated habitat; feature: organic feature; material: feces | place: Cameroon | collected 2013-10 ... | reverse complement strand
TCCAAAGCCCGTGTGCAATGGCGTATTCGTAATCACGCTGCGCAAGTGCGGAACGAATGGTCGAACCCGCTTTGTATTCATCGCCCCAAGGGTTTGCCTTGTCGGGATCGGTGGGATCCCAACCGCGGGTGAAGATGTCACCGATGTTAACTTTGTAAGGTGTGGGCTTGCCGAGCGGACCGACACTGCTCCAGTTATCGTATATAACAACTGTTGTGCCGTGCGGAACATTATCAAAAATCCACTTTGCATCGTTGCAGGCAAGCCTGATACAGCCGGCGGATGCAAGGTTGCCCAATTTGTTGTATTGCTTATACTCCAAATCGTATTTATGAATCGTGTAATACGGCACGGAATGGAAAAGGATGCCGCCGACAATGCGGGTTACATACTGCCCGTAGCAGGGACCCATAAGGGTGTGCCAACTGTAGCGTTCCTTGGTTTTGAAGATGCCGCGCGGTGTTGCATAACCTGCGGAGCAAACCATGGAAAGATAGGGACGGGTGTAGTTGCCCTCTTCGTCAATGCAATAAACGGTAACGGTGTTTCCCGCGCGATTGATGCAGATAAGATAAGGATAACCGTATTTGCCCTTGATGTCAAGATCCTCATAGCCCTCGGTTTTTTTAAGTTTGCGCATGAATTTTTTTCCTGCGTCGGCATATTTTGCTTCAACCGGGTCATCGGAAGGATACGGATTGCGCGAGGGCGACGGAACAGCTGTCGGCACAGGGGTAGGCGTAGGCGCCGGTGTTTCGGGCACATCGGTAACAGCGTCCGTTGTCGGAACGGGCGTTTCTGTGGAGCCGGGATCCTCGGTATTATCGTCCGGCGTTTCAGTAGGCTCAAGGGTCGGCGAAATGCTGCCGATGAGGGGCTCGGGCGTGGGCGTGTCGCCGCCGCCGGTACAGGAACAGGCTGCCAAACAGAAGATTGTGGCAAAAGAAAGAATGATACCAATGATACGTTTCATAAAAGAAACACCTCCAGCGTGTCGCTTTTTGAATAAAATACGCCGAAAAAACTGCAATAATATTTCGGCGGCTGCGCACCGTGCCTTCAACCGTGCATCGGCAGTGTGTATTTTAACGGATAATCGACAAAATTTCAATAGGCGAAAATGCCGAAAATAAAAAATTCACAAATTGGCCATAATTCACACATCCGATTCTCGGCAGCTTAGGTCACATAATGAAAACGAAAAAGCAGCGCCGCAGAATTGGGCATACAGCGGCGTTGCGGATTGAATAAAACCGAAATCGGAAATCAGTCGAGATAATCTTTAAGGCGCTTGCTGCGGCTGGGATGACGCAGCTTGCGGAGAGCCTTGGCTTCAATTTGGCGGATACGCTCACGGGTGACATTGAATTCCTTGCCGACATCCTCAAGCGTGCGGGTTTTGCCGTCGTCAAGCCCGAAACGCAGGCGAACGACTTTCTCCTCCCGCGGGGTGAGCGTGTCAAGCACTTCCGTGAGCTGCTTTTTAAGCATTGCATATGTGGCCATGCTGTCGGGTGCGGGGGCATCATCATCGGGAATGAAATCTCCGAGATGACTGTCCTCCTCTTCGCCGATTGGCGTTTCAAGAGAAACGGGTTCCTGAGCGATTTTTATAATTTCACGAACCTTTTCTTCGCTGATGCCCATTTCTTCCGCAATTTCATCGGGACGGGGCTCTCTGCCGAGTTCCTGAAGCAGCTGCCTGTTAACGCGAACGAGCTTGTTGATGGTTTCAACCATGTGCACGGGAATCCTTATAGTGCGCGCCTGGTCCGCAATTGCGCGCGTTATCGCCTGGCGGATCCACCATGTTGCATATGTTGAAAACTTGTATCCCTTATGATAATCAAATTTATCAACCGCCTTGATAAGGCCGAGATTGCCCTCCTGAATCAGGTCAAGGAACTGCATCCCTCTGCCGACATAACGTTTTGCAACGCTGACAACAAGCCTGAGGTTCGCTTCCGCAAGCTGCTGTTTGGCCTCTTCGTCGCCGTCCGCCATGCGCTTTGCAATATCAATTTCCTGGTCGGAGGTCAGAAGCGGCACCCTGCCGATTTCTTTAAGATACATGCGCACGGGGTCATCGATTGCGATTCCTTCGGTTACGGCAAGCTTGGGATCGATTTCCGTAACATCCTCGCCGGCGATTTCAACGGGGTCGATTTCTTCAACAACGTTGATATCCGCATCTTCAAATCGATCATAGACAACTTCCATCTGATCAACATCCAATGCGTCGTTGCCCAATGTGTCAATAACCTCTTTATAGGTCAGTTCACCCTTGCTTTTGCCGCGTTCAATCAGCTCGTCCACTTTTTGCATGGGAGTCAGCTTGGTTTCATCTGTCATGTATTTTAACCTCCTTGGTTGATTTGTGATATTTTCTGTTCAAATACGTTTAATTAAGCAACGCCGAATCCGCCGAACACGCATCAAACTCCGAAAAGGATTTTCGCAGGAAACGAATCAATCGGATTTTCGGCAGAACCCTAAATCAGGTTTTCCGGAGCTTCAGCATAAGATTCATCTGTTCGCGCAAAAGCTCCGCTCGCTTGGCTTTGTCGGCTTCCGCTTCGGAAAGTGCTGCAAGCTGACGTATACGCTCACTGTATTTATCATACAAAATAGAGTTAATGCAGTCGGCGGCGGATTCAAGCGGAGATGTTATGTCCTCTGCAAGCGCAGCTGCGGCGCCCGCGATCTCGCTTTCATCGCCGTTCAACTCCGCAAGAAGAAGCCGAATATCAGGCTTTTCGGCGGTTTTATATGCCTCCGTGAGCATGGCGGCAAACTTTGCCGTCCCCGGCGTTGAAAAAAGTTCTGTTGAAAAATTCTCAAGCTGTTCGATTGCGGCGGCATCCTGCCTTGAAACAAGCATACAGGCAAGCAGAAGCTGCTCCGCCTTTTCGCGTTTTTTCAGCGTCTGCGGTTTTTTGTATCCGACGGAGTCGAATGCGGGTTTCGCTGCTGCGGGGGCAATGCCGTCTTCGGCACGCTCGGCATCAACACCGCATTGGCTTTGGATAACCTCCCGTGCTATGCCGCTTTTTTCGGAAACAACTTTGATATAGCGATCGCGCTCCACCGGCTCAAGTGAAGCAAGAAGCCGACATGCATCGGAGGCGTATTTTTGCCGTCCGTCTGCGGTGTTAAGGTCAACCGCATTAGCCATTGTTTCAAGTTTAAACATAACGGCCGTAAGAGAAGCATCCTTAAGCTTGAGGAATGCTTCGGCTCCGTTCGCACGAACGAATTCATCCGGATCCAGCCCTCCGGGAATGACTATGACGCGCGGTTCAAGTTCCCCGCGAGCAATAATATCAACTCCGCGCAGCATTGCTTTCTGTCCCGCCGAATCTCCGTCATAGGCATAACAGACCCGCTTTGCAAACCGTCCCATGAGGCGCACCTGCTGGCTTGTAAGCGCGGTGCCGAGGGAAGCAACGGCGTTGTCGATTCCGGCTTGATGAAGGCTGATAACATCCATATAACCTTCGACCATGATAAGCTCATCAAGCTTTCGCCCTTTCATAAGGTTGATGGCATAGATATTGTGACGCTTGTTATAGATGAGCGTGTCTCCGGTGTTCATATACTTTGCACCTTCGCCCTTGCCGATGATGCGTCCGCCGAACGCAAGAACGCGTCCGCTTGCGGAAATGACGGGAAACATCAGCCTGTCGTGAAAAAAGTCAAAGGTTTTTGTTTCATCCTTGCGTCCTTTGACGCAAAGTCCGGCAGAAATAAGCTCATCGCGCGTGTAACCCGCAGAGGTCATATGTTTAAAAAGTTCATCCCAATCATTGGGTGAGTAACCGAGTCCGAAACGGACAGCCGTGCTGCCGTCTATACCGCGGTTAAGCAGATACTGCCGCGCCGGAAGTCCCGCATCGGAAAGCAGCACTTGGTGATAGAACATTGCCGCCTCACGATTTGCTGCATACAGCCTGTCGCGCAGGGCCTTCTCTTCGCGCAGTTTGGCATCGTTGATTTCGTTCGGCATGTCCATGCCCGCCCGCTGTGCAAGAAAACGCACCGCATCAGCGTAACCGAGGCTTTCGGCCTGCATGATAAACTGAATTACGCTCCCGCCGGCTTTACAGCTGAAGCAATGAAAAACCTGCTTGTCGGGGCTGACGGTGAACGATGCATCGCGCTCGGGATGAAAAGGACAGAGTCCCCAAAGACGCCCCCCTTTCGGGGAAAGGCGCGTGTATTCGGAAACGACGGAAACGATGTCGTTTCTGTTCATCAATTCATTGAGCCACGTCTCCGGAAATGCCATTATGTCCTCGCCGATACAGTTTCAAAAGCGGAAAGGCGGCCGAAATCGAACCCTCTTCTCCCCTTTACATTTATACATTACGACATGAAACGGAAAATTCCTGCAAAAAAATTTGAAACAAGCCCCGAAATTAAAAATATATTTTCAGACAGATACCTGGTGAGCATGAAATAAGGCAAAACACGAACAGTACTGCGGCATAATTGCATCCTGCGAGCGCATTTCAATGTACGGAACAGGCGCCGATTCAGCTTAAAAAATGCCTTCCAGGGAAAGGTCGTTTGTTTCCGTAAAAAACGAGAACCATCTCTTGATTGCGGAAAAGTTTTCAATGTATTCATCCCGTTCGCCGTCCGCACCGAGGTTGGCAATTGCGGCGGCATAAAGCTGAACTTCAAGGATATCACGGTGACTGAACAGCAGCTTCAGCGTCGGTTCCGAATCCATAAGAAGCTGATAAATGCTCTCTCCGGCAGAATGAGCGGCGGAAAAATCTTCCGTTTCGGCAGCATGACAGCCGGCATCAATCATCGGAAGAATTTTCCGCTCAAGTTTTTTTATATAAATGTTAGAAAAAATAAAGACAAAAACGAGCAGAAGCATTCCGAAAGCCAGTGCCGCAACAGAAACCGCGGACTGATTGCGTATATTTGCGTTTGCTTCTTTTTTCATTGCGTTCGGCTCAAGATTTTTAAGCGCTTCTCTGTTCTTCTTTTCCTGATTCATCATACGGTTCCTCCGTGACGGGCAATGCATTTTGTTTTGCCGTGCATTTTGTGCGGACAAAAGACGGCATCATTTTTTTTCGTGCAGATTCGTAAAGCGTGCGCGAACCTTTGCGCAGTTTTTTTGCTTTTGCTGAACATGAACAATTCCGCCTGAATCAACGGACATAAAAAGGCAGTCCTCGGCCCGGTCGATTCCAAACCTTTTCAGCAATGCATAAAATCCTTTTTCGTCCAACCCTGCCGCCTGAACCGCCTCCGGATGAACCTGTCCGTCGCAGATAAGCAGCAACGCGGGCATGGCTTTTTCGGATTCAAGCTTCAGTCCCTCGTTGGTCGGGGTTTGAAACGGTCCTTTCAAAAGCACGCTGAGTCCGCCGTCCGTTTCAAGGATGGCATACTCGACCTGCGAGATTGAAAACACATCCTTCATCCGCAGCTGTTCGGCAAGGTCAAACAAACTGTAATTAGCTGCACGCATGGCATCCTCGCGCACAACTCCTCCGGAAATCATAACAAGCGGACTTCCGCAGACGAGTTTGCGCAGCTTTTCGCTTTTAAGCGACATGAACGAAATCAGGCGGTGCAGCGCAAACATTGCAATGATCGGAACAACTCCGTACAGCAGCGGAATCGCGGGATCGGACATCGGAAGCGCCGCAAGGTTTGCAATAAGCAGCGTTATTGCAAGGTCAAACGGCTGCATATCGCTCAGCTGACGCTTGCCCATGAGCCTGAGAACAACAAACATAAAAATGTACACAAGCAGCGTTCGTATAAAAAGTGTTAACATATTTCTTTACCAGCCTTTCATCGAAAAAAGTATTTGCAGTTTGGCTCAAAGCGATACATTCGGAAGGACTGTGTGCGTAAGATGCCGCGCAATGCGTATACTTTTTGCATCGCCTGTGCTATAATGATTTCGTGCGGCATGAAGCGAAGTGTCCGCAAAAATAAAAGGCAGCAGCAGGCAGCAGGGTGCAGCATGGATAAAAAACATCGGAACAGCGAAGAAACATACGAAAAGTCCGTTGAGCGGCAGGAACGGCAAAAAATGCGCCGCGATCGCCGCCGCAAAAAACATGAAAATAAGTATACGGCACGACATCAGCTTTTGCGCCTGCCGATTCTTGTTCTGCTTGCGGCAGCGGGTATGTTTGCGCCGAAACTCCTTTCCTCCTGTCCGCAGCAAACGGAGCGCATATACAGCCGCGCGATCTATCCCGTGATTTCGCGGGTTTTGGGTGCAGCAAGCAGCATATTCCCGTTTTCTGTGGCGGAGGTGCTGATAATTTCCGTCGGCACGCTTCTTGCGGTCACACTCGTTGTGCGGCTGTTCAAACTCGTGTTTTCAAAACTCCTGAAACGGAAACACAATCGAATGCGCTTTTACAGCTGCCTGATTTCGCTCGGAATGTTTGCGGGCGCGATGCTGAATCTTTTCTATGCATTCTGGGGAATAAATCACTACAGAATGCCCGCTGCTTCGCTTTTGGGATTTTCGGATGAACTTGCGCGCGTCAACTCGGCGAAATCCGAATTCATTGCCGCTGCCGAAACGGGTGACAATTCGGCTTCATCCGATATTTATGCGGAAATGCTTGCATCAACCTGCGAAAGAATTGCGGCTGCGGCTGCGGAGAACAGAAGCCGACTTCGGGAGAACGAAAACGGTGTGTTTATCGCAGAGGACAAAAACTCGGAGAATTCGGCTTTATCCGCAGTATTCAAAAGCGTTCAAACGGCATATGCCGCGCTCGGCAGTCAAAACGAATTGTTCGGAAATCCCGTCTTTTCCGCAAAATCGGTGCATTTTTCAAACATGCTCTCGCGCCTTGATATTTCCGGAATCTATATTCCGTACACCGCCGAAGCGAATGTGAACACCGAGCAGCCCGCGCTTCTGCTGTTTGCTTCCGCTGCGCATGAGACCGCACACTATTTCGGCTTTGCAAGGGAGGACGAGGCAAATTTTATTGCTTATTATGTTTCCGGCTTTTCGAATGACCCCGCCCTGCGCTATTCTTGCGAAATGCTTGCCCTGATGCAGTGCATGAATCGGCTTGCCTCCGTTGACGAAAAACTTTTCTACAGCGTCCGTGAACGCTTCTTCACCCCCGCAATGATTCGCGATCTCGCCGATTATTCCCGTTGGACCGAGCAGTACAAAAACGATCCCCTCGGCAGCGCAAATAACAAAATTAATGACGCCTACCTAAAACACAACGGCCAAACCGCCGGCGTCAACAGCTATAACGATGTCGCAGAGCTGCTGATTGCGTTTGAAATGCGGAAATGAAGAGGTTGACTTGAATGCGCGGGGCACAATCAGCATGACGCATATCACTGAATTAACATTTATAATCAAAGAACCATAACAAACACTTCAATTTGAAAATGTACTCAATATTGCAATTTTTGACGCATGATATTGCTTTTTTTGCCGTTTTGCGATATAATTCGTATTAAGATGCCGGGCGGCTTTTGCGTTGTTCTGTTGTCAGGCAAAAGACGGTTTGCATTCGGAAACATGGTTAGTGCATATTTCAAAAGACATTTTGCGTTTAATATGCCGCTGAACAAAAAGATATGAAATGCTTTAACGGGAGAAAAATATGAATCAAAAAGAAATGCCCATTCCGTATATCGGAGAAGAACCGTATATTTTCGTTAGCTATGCACATAAAGACTCCGAAGTTGTTATGCGGACTGTTTCGTTGCTTCAGCAAAACGGATTCCGCGTTTGGTATGATGAGGGCATTGACCCAGGCTCGGAGTGGCCGACTACGATCGCAAAATATCTTGAGCGTTGCAGCTATCTCATCGGATTCATTTCGGCAAATTCTCTCGCCTCACAGAATTGCACATGTGAGCTGTATACAGCATTTAATGAGCATAAGAGAATTCTCGTTGTCTACCTGGAAGATGTTCAACTGGAAGGCGGTCTTAAGATGCAGCTTTCATCACGTCAGGCGATACATTGGTATAAGTATGCAAGCGAGAATGCTTTCTTCGAAAAGCTTTTGACCGCGCCCGGATTGAATGATTGCCGAGAACCGGAAAACAGCATCAAAACAATAAATGCTTCAAAATCCAAACAGGTAAACAGCAATGCAGCATTGGAGCTTCACCCCGCAGCTGCGGAACAGAACAATAGCGTTGAAATTGCAGCAAAGCATAACTCAAATGAAGCGCAGACTGCCGAGCAACTGAGAAGTTGCTGCGGAAATACTTCGGATGAAGCGCAGAATAAACACCTTGAAATTTCTATTATTTACGAAGATACGGACTCAATACGGAACTACGTTCACGAACATTATGGCGAAATGATTTCAGCATCAAGCATTGCGGTAGAGATAGCATATAGCAGCTTTGCCGAAGACGGGGATACTGATAACGACAGACTCATTGGTATCAGTGCTTTGTGGGATGACGTCAATATTGGAGGAAAAATAGATGCACTGTGTATATTCCGCACAAGAACCGTTACATATAAAATATTCGAAAATTACATTGAACGGATAAAAAATCTGCCAAATCACCTGTCTAATCTGAGGACATTGAAAATTGAAGGAATTGATGATAGTGATTCCTTGAGCTTCGGATATTATGAAAAAGAATTAAAACAACTCGTTTTGAGGTGTCATATTAACGAGGACGTAATTCGCTCAATTTCAAACATTACAAGCTTGCGGCATCTTGACCTTGGACAAGGTAGCCGGAGTGAAATTCGGGATATAAGTCCTTTAGGCAATTTGAAAAATCTTAGGACACTCGTGATAGGCGGGACTCTGCGCGAGTTGAGTCCGATTGCGCGGCTTGAGAATCTTGAAGAACTGACGATATTCAGCGACGTGCTTTCCGATATTTCAGTGCTGGGAGAATTAAAAGGATTAAGAAAACTTGAAATATACGGGGCAGCTTATATTGACTTGGAAGCGTTGGAGAATCTCACAAACAGCATGCAGCGTTTAAGAGTGCAAGCGGGATACATTGCAAATATTGATTCACTGACGCTGCTTGTAAACCTCAAGCATCTTGAACTTCGTGCCGACAATATAAAAGACATACGTCCGCTGCGCAATTTGAAGCGAGTGCGATATTTGGAAGTTTCAAAAAACTTTTGGACCTCATTGCAGGTTAAACGAATTGCAAAAGAACTTGATCTGAGAGTACGGACGTACTCGAGTTTCTATATCATAGGTTATGATGAAGAATTCTAATAATTTACATGCTGCTATTCTTAATTGTGAAAATGACCGACGTTGACGTCAGTCATTTTCACCGATTGATATACAAAGAAAGGAATTATCAAAATGAACAAACATATCTTTTTTGCGGCATTCGCAGCATTGTCCCTCCTTGTGGGGGTTGGCTGCCTCGTTCGTGCGCTGTACCTGTTTAAAACCGGAAAGCGAGCAAAAAGGGTTCTTTCTTCGATACAGATTTTCACTATAGGTGTGTTTTTTTCGGTGCTGTTGATTTTTATTCCAATATGCTATACCAATAATGCATTGACGGACAGCCACAGATACATTCGGCCCTTTTTGCTTGCGGTTCACAATTCGTTCAGAGTCTTTATTTTGGATGGAGATTTTGACACCGTTACGAATGCTGTTGCAGGACAAAACACGGAACTGTATATAATTTTCACGTCATATGCAGCTTTTTTGTACGTACTTGCCCCGTTGATGACATTCAGCAATGTTTTGATGTTGTTTAAAAACGTTATGGGAGAGGTGCGCTACCGATTTCGCGTTTTCAAAAAACATTATATAATATCTGAACTTAACGAGAAATCCATTGCACTGGCAAACAGTATTCGAAAAACGGATGAGAGAGCTGTTATTGTGTTTGCTGATGTTTTTGAGCATGATGATGAAGAAAACTACGAATTGATGAATGCGGCGAGGGACATTAATGCGATATGCCTTAAAAGGGATGTTACGCACCTGAATATAATCAAAAAAAAGGGGGATGTTGAAATATTTCTGATTGGTGAAAACGAATCGGAAAATGTCAGCCAGGCAGTGCAGCTCACCACAGAGCTAAATGAAAAGAACAAGAAACATAATGTAAAGATATTCGTTTTTTCAACAAAGCCAAGTGCTGCATACACTATTGACTCAGTTGAGTATGAAAAACTGTTGGAGCATGCTGTTGAGCATAACTGTGACGATAATTGCTTCAAGCTGCGCCGAGTGGACGAAGGTCAGCACTTGATTTGGGATATTATTCCCAAAATGAAGTTATATGACATTGCTCATAGAAGCAAAGAGGACAGGCTATCCGTTCTGATCGTTGGCTTTGGTCAATACGGTATAGAGTTTTTTAAAACTCTGCTGTGGTATTTCCAGTTTGAGGGCTATACCCTTGAGATAACAATCATTGACAACAAAGGCACAAACGAAAACGATTACATCAGCAAAAAAATCAATCGTGATTTCCCGGATGTACTCAAATTCAACCGCTGTAAAACCGAGGGGGAAGCAAAATACGATATTGTAACATTCTCGGGCGTTGATGTTGACTCAGCGGATTTCGATAACTTGATTCTTCGCGGAGGGACAAGCATTGAACACGAGTCAAATAATGATGCGGATAAAGCTGTTCTTGAAAGAATTCGCCGAATAAATCTTGCTTTTGTTGCTCTTGGCGATGACGATGAAAATATTGAAATGTCGATACATCTTCGCATGCTGTTTGACAGACTGAATGAAATCAATAATAAACAGGCTAAACAGATGGAATGGAGGAAAGAACCCGTTGAGATTTTTTCAATTGTTTATGATGAGCGCAAGTCGGGAATCATTCGGGATGAAAAATGCTCTGCGGGTAATTCCTGCGGTTTGAAAAATCATAACGATACACCGTATCATATTCACTTCGTGGGCGGACTGTCTTCTCAGTTTGATTATTCATGCATATATGATGCAAAGCTTGAAGACAGTGCATATAAACAGCACAACAGCTGGGTTGATATTGAACAGAAAGTACATAATGAATGGTTGGAATCGGGTGATAGCGATAAAATTACAGAAGTCAAACGGTATGACTGGGGATTTGAGTACGAATTGACTCCGGAAGCGCAGCGCAGTTCGAGAGCGAAATTCGAAAAATATGAGTACTACCGTATTTCGTCAATGGCCAAGGAGCTTTACAAAAGAGAGCTTGACAATCAAGAGATCCTTCGGGTAATTACGAAATGCTCGAAAAAAGAAGGGAGAAGTACTTGTGAATGTGAAAACTGCATGAAAAGAAAGTGCAGCGAACATATGCGCTGGAATGCATACACAATGACACTCGGTTATGTTCGTGGCTCATACCGTGCAGATAGAGCAAAGGTACATAACAAGCTTTGTGCATGGGACGACTTGTCAAAAATTGACAAACATAAGAATTAACACGAATCAAAAAACATACTTTGCAGCGCAAGTACTGAACCAAGGGTTGGAAAGGAAATAAATGACATACGGAGTATTTATAAACTACAAACACACTCATAAGCATCTCGCGGGACGCATATATGATTTTTTCGTTACGAAAGGAGCCGGTCCGTTCATGGATGATTATGCAATGAATCAGGATCGGGACTATCGTGAAAGACTTCTTCATGAGGTCCGGAATGCGCCCTATTTCCTTTGTCTGCTGACGGAGGATGCCGTAGAAGAACTCTGCACACTGAACGACAGCAGCGATAATGAAGAGAACATTTATTTTGAGGAAATTAAAACCGCATTCGAAAGTGCAAGAAAAATCCTTGTCCTTACATATGGGAATATCAACTATGATGTGTTAAAAAAACTTCCGGAAAGCATCAGCGGGATTAAATACATCAACCATTATAAGATTCCGGAGGAAAATCGCCTCTTTTATAACGTAATGGACAATTTATGCACAAATGATGTTGACGATGAGGTCTTAAAAGATGTGGTCAGCTGGAGAGGACTAAACAAATCAAAAGCAAATGTCCTTATATCTTCACGAAAAGAAATTGAAGAAAAATTTGGGACATATAATATGATCTTCGGAACTGATTATATTACAGCAATAATGAATAACGCTGAAAGTGTTGGCATGAATCGCGTAAAAGAAATCAACCTTGTTTGCTATGCCACCACAGCGGTTCTTTGCAACAACAGACAATATATAGACCGTCTTGCTTATGATCACGGGTTTTTGTTTAAGATTTTTTCATGTTTGCTGAAAGATCAAGAGTTTTCACTCAGATTGGTTATAAATGCCCCTCTTTCGAGCGCAACGGCTGACACAATAAGATATTCAAAGCTGGGCAACAGCGCTTTTGCTGCTGATGATGAAGAACAGATTTTTTTGAACTCATACGCCAGTATAGCGCAATTGATCCATACAGAACCGTATGAAACAGCACATCGGCTGAGGAGATTCAGTTTCCTGGTAACCGATTGTGCATTGCCGTACGCAATGTTTCAAGTAGTGTACAAGAAAGGATTCGAAGAATATAATCATATCAAAATAGACCTATACTCCTGCGGTATTGACACAACAAAAGAAAGAAGGAGTATGTTGATTTTTGAGCGAGATAATGTTGACAACTATAATTTCTTTAACGGACAAATTAAATTATTCAACAATGGCGAAGCCAGAGCAAGGTCTAAACAGATGATTGAAGAGAATCACCGGAGGTGGATAGAAGCGTGGGATGTTTACGTTGCATCGACATATACAACATAAATATATTGAGGGTCAATTACACTGATGCTATGGTGTAGATTAATTAATTCCTACAATAAAGTTAATTAAAAATGTGCGACCGTTGCCGTCAACTTCCCCGTTGCGAATCGTCGCAAAATATGATACAATC
>ERZ1026860.1316-NODE-1316-length-12886-cov-4.959551_pt1 | contig 12886 bp, 10 predicted proteins | sample MGYA00380160_ERZ1026860 | MGnify/ENA primary metagenome ERZ1026860 (study PRJEB33269, sample SAMEA4719796) | human gut metagenome | biome: human-associated habitat; feature: organic feature; material: feces | place: Cameroon | collected 2013-10 ... | reverse complement strand
ACGGCCACGATTTTCTCCAGCCCCGGCACCTGCCCGGTGTTGGCCGCCTCGTCCCACAGTACACGCACATGGTGGGGCAGACGGCCACCGTATTTGTTGTCGGCCCTCTCGCACAGAAGATTGAACATCTGCGAAAATGCAAGGGCCACGATAAAGTTATAGGTGCTGTCCGTATCGCTTATCAGGAAGAACAGGGCCGTTTTCTCGTCCCCGAGCTTATCAAGCTCCAACTCGTCATAGCTCATAATCTCCCGGAGCTCCGCTATATCAAACGGGGCAAGCCTTGCGCCGCAGGAAATCAGTATGCTTTTGGCGGTTTTGCCGCTGGCCAGCTTGTATTTGGCATATTGGCGCACAGCGAAGTGCTGGGGATTGCGCTTGGCAAGGCCGTCAAACATATAGTCCACAGCGTTTTTGAAGCTCTCGTCATCCTCCCGGACTTCCATGCTGTTTATCATTTCCACCAGCGTATTCATGTTCCGTTCTTCCTCCGGCCCCTCAAAGACGATATACGCCACAAGGGCGCAGTACAAAAGGGTTTCCGCTTTCGTCCAGAACTCGTCACCTTCCTTGCCGTCTCCTTTGGTATTGGCAATCAGGGCGTTGACGAACTTCAAAACATCGCTTTCCGTCTTGATATAGGACATGGGGTTGTAGTGCATGGATTTTGAAAAATCAATGCTGTTGAACACCTTGACCTTGTAGCCCTTCTTCTTTTGCAGAAAATGGCCGCATTGGGAGAGTGTGCCGCCCTTTGGGTCTACCACCACATAGGAAGAATGAGCCTGCAAAAGCTGGGGCGTGAGCCAGAAGCGGGTCTTGCCCGAGCCTGACGAGCCGATGACGCAGGCGTTCAGATTGCGGGCGTTGGCCGGAATTTTGGGCCGGGTGTTCATGGTCAAGAACTCCGTCCCGGTCAGGATGACATTGTTTTCAAACTTGGGGTCAACAAATGGCTTTATATCGGCCTCTGTACCCCAGCGGGCCGAGCCATATTCCATATCCCGGCGAAATTTCCGGGCCTTTTTGATTTTGGACTGTACCACGAAATACAGTATCACGGCCCCAGCTACACCTACGGCAAGGTCAAGGAGGCCCAGCCCCGGTGCATAGCTCTGAAATACCGGGCCGATGGTCTTAACCATACCGAACAGCTTTTCTCCGAGGTTGGCTCCCGCCGCCATGCGGTAGGCTGTGCCGCACTTGGAGAAAAACCAAAATGCTATGAGATAAGGGAAATATGGAAGTACATATTTCTTGATTTTCTTACTTACCGTTCCTCCTTCACCGCCTCTCTGACCTGTTCTTTCTGCTTTGGCCTTGCCGCAATCTGCTCTACGAATTGTCGAAGCTGGCCGAGGATAGATGGTCTGTCCTGACTGCGGCCCATGACCTTTTCCGTATATTTGCCGAAAGCCGCTTGAATGGCATCGGCCTGATCTGCCTTGAAAAACAGCAGATAGTGGCCGGGGCCGGTCTTGTGGAAAGCGTAGTCCACATGGAACTCCTTGGCGATACGGTCAAAATCCTTGGGAGCCCCCACATATTTCATGGCGCTTTTACCGCCGTGGCGGTTCATCAGTTTCCGCACGCTCTGCCGACCCTTGGGCCGTTTGGCGGCTTCTTGCTGTTTTGCAATTTCCGCAAATACCTTTTTGCAGGCCGCAGCCAGCACCTTACCCGAAAGTTTGGCCGCCTTCACGGATATAGCGATTGTCCGTTCTTCTACATATTCCTGCATACTGCCTCCTTTCCTCCGAGTGGGTCAGAAAACCGGACACCTCGAAACATCGCCCGGAAGGGAGAGCCTCGGGCCAAGTTGGCCCGAGGTCTACCGTTCCTCATGGGAAGGCCCCGCCTTCTCCTTGTGAGGAGTAGGTGGGGCCTCCTTAAACTGCTTGATTGCCGCCAGAATAGAATGGGTTTCTTCCTTCTCGTCTCGGGCGTGGACTTTGGAAATACGGTACTCATCTGGAATATCGTCCAGCTCGGTATAGTGCTCCACAAAGGTACTCCGATTATCCGCCACATAGCCGCCGGGAGCGAAGTGGCCGCCGTCATTGATACGAATATCCCGCCCGTATGCCTCATAGTCGATGTAGTCAATCAGGTGTTCAGGCACCTGTATAGCCTCAAAATCCTGAATATACATACGGCCCAGTTCTTCTTCGTTGTTGACATCGGAGTAAAAATCGAAGCAGTCAAGGTTCTGGGTCAAATTGATTAAGTCCCTGACGCTGCTTGTGTACTCCCCAGCATCCATGACCGCCTCCAACTTTTCCAGTTCGTCCGGGGTCATTTCTTCCAGAAGATGTGCTAAGTAATTGAGCTCGTCAAGGCTTTCATATTCCCCGAGGTGGTCAGTCAGCCCTAGAATATCGCTGTCGTAGTCGGTAATGAAATACTCCTCATACTGTTTTCCGTCTATACCAATCCGAGAAAAGAGGGTCTGCACTTCCTCAACAGTCGTAGGGAATTTCAGATATTCCCCAGCCCCGGCCCCTCGCTCTGGGTAGAGCCCCAGATTGGTCACATAGGCTTCAAACATCGTGGCGGCCCTGCTGGTTGACGGTCAGGATACCGTCAAGGGTGGTGGCCGTGATGTTCAGCCGCTTGGCTACGGCAATATCGTTCTTCACATCCTCGTCCACCTCGTCACCGCAGACCACAAGCACATGAGAGCGGCGCAGCATATCCCGGCGCATATCAATTCCGTTTTTGTGTTCCTCCGGGATAGCGTCGTTGATGAACAGCGGCAGATAAAGAATAGGGCAAATAGGAGAAAAGCCCGCTTCGTATGCCATGCGGCAATAGCGGGCGGCCAGCTCCATATCGGTATCAGGGTCACCGCACCATGCGGCGGTAATATACGCTAAAGGTCTTTTCATGGTTTTGTACCTCCGTTTCTACATATTAAAAAGGAGCCAGACAGAGGAGCCCAACCCCTCCGCCCCTTCCCGTGGGAAGGGGAACGGCTCAAAGGAATATATATCCCCGTCGCTTGCCGCCTGAAAGCATAACCGGGAGAAATCCGTCAAGGGTGCCTTTGGCACCGCCCATGGCGGCTTTGGCCCTTGACTGATTTTCCCGGATATGCTACCCGAAAACCGGCGACGGGGAATATTTAATATCCTTTGAGCTTCGGGGTGCGGGGCAGAGCCCCGCATACTGCCTCGGGCCAAGTTGACCCGAAGAAGCGTTACTTTTCCTGCTGGGCGGCCTTTTTCTCCGGCTTTGCCACTTCCTTCTGCTGGCCCTTCCAGTCATCCAACAGCTTGATAATCTGGTCTTTCATTTCCCTCGGAGTGGTTTCTTTCCCGAAATATTTGCCCAGTTCTGCACCAGTTAAAATCACTTTGTCTACCTCCTTTTTATCCTCCATCATAATTCCGTCGATCACATCGCCATTCAAAACGCCCTTCTGGTCAAGTTCCCTCATGCGCTGGGCCTGTGAGAGCGAAGGGGCCGACTGCTGGCCTTCAATGGCAACGGCGATATATCTCTGATTTTTGGGCTTGATATAAGCCAACTCCACCGCCGGGGTAAATTTGATTTGCCCGGCGTCCATCATTTTCTGCAAATCAGGAACAAGGTCATTGAGCTTGATATACCGCTGTACCTGTTTGACAGTCATTTTGTTACGCTCGGCTACGATCTCATTGGAGCGCCGCCCAGCGTCCTTCGGGTCAAGTTGGCCCGAAGTGGCCTCCTTGGCTCCTTGGTGCTTGATGGCCTCCAACTGCATTTTCAGGGCCTTGGCCCGTTCACTCGGCAGGATATTTTCACGCTGGTTGGTATTGTCCTCCACCATCTGCGTGATGGCCTGTTCGTCTGTCAGGTCACGGACGATACAAGGCATATCCACGAAGCCCGCAAGTTCGCTGGCCTTCTGGCGGCGGTGGCCCGACACGATTTCATACCCGCCGTCCTCACGGGGACGGACGATAGCAGGCTGGGTCACGCCCTTATCCCGGACGCTGGACACCATAGCCTTCATTTCCTCGTCATTACGGACTTGGAAAGGATGATTTTTGAAAGCGTGGAGCTCGGACAGCTTGATATAAACAATCTGTTCCTCCTTGCCCGGGCGGGGAGCCTCGGCAGGAGCCGCAGGCGTTTCAGCCTGAACGGGAGCCTTTACCTCGGGCGTAGCCTTGGCGGGCTTGGGAGCCTTGGGGGCTTTCTCCGGTTTCTTGGCGAGAGCGGGTTCCTGCGCCGCCTTGTCCTTCTTGCTGGGAGCCTCTTTCTGTCCGGGAGAAGCCGTTTTTTCCTTGTCTGCCTTGGGTGGACGGCCCCGGCGTTTCGGGGACTGGGACTGTTCCTCCTGCTTCGGCCCGGCCTCCTTGGAAGGAACGGGAGAAGCCGCTTTTTCCGGGGCTTTTGCCTCCTGCTGGGCGGCGGCTCGCTCCGTGGCCTTCTTCTCGGCCATGATTTCAGAGAAGTTAAAGACCGACACGCTGGCGGCCTTTTCCTTGGGAGCGTCTGCGGCCTTGTCCTGTGAAGCTGGGGCCTCCTGTGCGGGAGCTTCGGCCTTATCTGGGGCGGAAACTTCGGGAGCGGGCTGCTCCTGCTTGGGAACCTGTGCGGCTGCTTCGGGCTGGGCCGGGGCAGGGCCAGAACCCGGCTCTGTTGCGTCAGTTACGATTTTTGCTTTTTCATCGGCCATTCGCATTTCCTCCTTCTTAATTTGATGGCATGAAAAAAGGGCCTGACTTTTGCAGTCAAGCCCCGCTTGTAGGGATACCTCCTTCCTCTGCCTATGAAAAAACCGCCCTATGTCTCATTAGGGCGGTAATTTCAGTAGGTTGGCAGTCCATATTTGGTTGTTTTATTGTGTATCCCTTTGTCCACCGACGCAAGCAATCGTTTAGCACACACAGTCCGCCGTACTTTGAGTAATCCGCCTGAGAGATGTAATAAAGCTGAAAGCTCGAATTAAAGAAAACGTGCGGCAGTGACAGAATGAAAACCTCCATACTGTCGTCCTCCTCAAGGGTACTGTCTGTGTAGAACAGTCGGAGAGAGACGCGCTGACGCTCCGTTGAGCCTATTTTGAAAAATGCCAACAGTTCCGGCTTTTTCTCCACCGCCAGTTTGAAGACATTCAGCGGTATGATCAAGTCAAATTTATCTGCCCCGCGCTCTATATGAACCATGAGCTGCTCAAAAACGAGGTCAATATTCAGCGGGCAAGTGACAGGCAAAGCAGCCTTCTTACGCGGCTGTGTTTCTCTTTCCGTCTCAAAAAAACTGTTGGCGATAATGCTCTTTATCATTTTTTTGCATGCAGTCTTGTCCGATACGTCGACTGATTGTATATTGTAGTTTTCCGCGAGCTTTTCAAATGCGGAGGTGTCGCCGCTGTGCACACAGACCTCGGCAATCTCTTCTGCAGTGCCGTCAATCATTGCGGCCGGAGGTCGCTTGCTGTTGTTCAGCCATTTGCTCAGGTAGGAGGGATCGTAGCCGAGCGCGTCAGCAAGTATATATGATTTTACGCCGCAAACCTTTATGATGCTGCGCAGTGTGCTTCCAAAGTCCGACATATAATTTCTCCGTTGCTAATAATAGTTTTGCAGAGTAAATTCGCTGGTCTTTAACAGCTCTGCCCTTAAATAATAGCGCGTTGACTGAGTTGTTGTCAAGCATTAGACAGCATTTCTTGACTTTTGCTGTGGAGAAAAGTCAAGAAATGACCACATTCGAGTCAAGAAGGGCACGTTCGTTCATTTTTTGTCAATGTACTTTTCGTCGAATGTGTGTTAAATTACAGGCAAGCAATCCTGAAGATACCGAAAGGAGCAAAAATATGAAAAAGAAAGTGCTTATAACCGGCGTGACCGGAACCATGGGCTTTGCTACTCTCAAGCAGTTTGCCGCACATCTCGACGAATTTGACGTCCGCGTGCTTGCAAGAAAGTCCGATTTCAATGAGAATATGCTCAAGCCTTACGCTGAGCAGATAGAGATTGTTTGGGGCGATCTCACTGACGACGAATGCCTGCACGAGTGTGTAAAGGACATGGATTATATCCTGGCGATCGGCGCCTTTGTCTCCCCAATGGCAGACGCACATCCGGAGGAATGCATACGCACAAACTACGGCTCTACGCTGTCGATGCTCCGTTCGATAAAAGAACTGGGGCAGACGGATAAGACTCACTTCGTATTCATCGGCTCTGTCTCCATGTATGGCGACAGACAGACTCCCATACACTGGGCAAAGGTCGGCGACCCGCTCAAGTCCTCCATTCTTGACCACTATGCACTTGGCAAGATATTCTCCGAGAGAGCTGTCATCGACTCCGGACTCAAGCATTGGGCCTCTATCCGCCAGACCGGAATGTACCCCACCAATATCCACAACATCACTGTCGGCTATCCGATAAGAAGCCATATCCCTCTCAACAACGTCTGCGAGTGGTCTGACTGTGATGACTCTGCACGCCTGATGTTCAACATTTGCGCAAGCGCTCCGGAGAAGTTCTGGAACCACTGCTACAACCTCGGCGGTGGCGCAGACTACAGAAAAAATCAGCTTGAGCATGACAAGCTTAACGGACTCGACAGATCCAAGATTGCCGACACCAACTGGTACGCTCTTTACAACCACCACTGCGCATGGTTCCTTGACTCCGACAATCTTCAGGAGCTCGTCCCCTTCAGAGAGAAGCCCTTCGAGAAGTGTGTTGCCGACAGCCGTGCCTATCTTGCCGAGAAGTTTAAGGAGATCGGCTACACTCTCAAGCCCAAAACTGACGAAGAAAAGCGCCAGAAAAATTTTGAAGACTTCAGTAAATGGGGCGGAACTCTGTGGGCACTCAATCAGGAGGATCCCGCCTATATGCAGGCATTTTACGGCTCGAAGAAGAAGTACGACGCTATCCCCAAGGACTGGGAGACCTACTACAAGCGCGGCATAATCCCTGAGGAGTACAACCAGATTGAGCTTGGCTTCGACCAGAATAAGCCCGTTGAGGAGCTTGACATTGAAGATATGAGACAGGCAGCAGCTTTCCGCGGCGGTGAGTGCCTCTCCGAGACGATGGAAAAGGGGCAGCTTTACAAGAAGCTGCGCTGGAGATGCGCCTGCGGACACGAATTTGAGGGAACTCCCTATGCAATACTCTTCGCCGGTCACTGGTGCGAGGACTGCATGGGCGCTGAGTGGCGTTACGGCGACATGGCCGACGAGAATCCGTTCTTTGCCCAGGTATGGAAGCCCCTGCACGCAGATGACGAGAACTTCGTGGTCAAGACCGAGTTTGACCCGAGGATAGTAAAAAACAAGTACGAAGAGTGAGGAAATCATGTCACATCTTTTTGAAGAATACAAAATAGGTTCCGTTACACTGAAAAACCGTGTAGCGATGGCTCCGATGGGACACGTTCATGCTGCTGACGGCGGCGTATCGGAGCAGCAGCATGCATACATACTTGAGCGTGCCAAGGGCGGCTTCGGCCTCATCTATCCCTCCGCCCACACCGTAACCGACAAATACGAGAAGCCAGAGGGCAGCGGCAACTTCCTCTTTAATTATTCGCAGGCAGCGCGCCTTGCACATCTCGTTGATGAGGTACACCAGTACGGCGCCAAGTTTGCTATTCAGCTCACTCCGGGCTATGGTCGCGTGAACAAGGGAAATCCCGCTCAGACCATTCACGTCTCCGCAAGCGACAACCGCGCCTTCTACTATCCCGACGTCGTGTGTCACACGCTCACTGTAGACGAGATACATGAGCTCGTTGCCTGCATGGGCAAGAGCGCAGCTCTGGCAAAGATGGCCGGCGTTGACATTATCGAGATACACGCCTACGGCGGCTACCTGATAGACCAGTTCATGAGCAAGGTATGGAATCGTCGTGACGATGAGTACGGCGGGCCTCTTGATAACCGTATGCGCTTCTTTAATGAGTGCACACAGGCCGTTCGCCGTGCAGTTGGCCCCGACTTCCCCATTTCTGTAAAATATACGCCTGTCCACGAGATTGAGGGTGGACGCACCTTTGAGGACGAGGGCATAGAGATTGCCCGCCGTCTGCAGGATATGGACTTTGCCTATATGCATGTCGACTATGGCTGCTATGAACGCTGGAATCTTGCCATTCCAAGCGCATACGAGAAGCAGGGGGCACAGCTCCACGTCGCAGAGCGCCTGCGCAAGGAAGGCATCACAATGCCTTTCCTCATTCAGGGCAAGCTCAATGATCCCGTTGAGGCGGAGAGAGTCATCGAGTCCGGACTCACGGATATGATAGCCCTCGGCAAGCAGTCTCTTGCCGACCCCTACTGGCCCAGCAAGGTCAAGAACGGCAGAGTGGACGACATAGACTTCTGCTGCGCCTGCCTTGAGTGTCTCAACCACAGCTACCCATTTATTCGCCGCTCCTCCTGCGCGATAAATCCCAGAACTGCGGCCGAGCGTGAGTACAAGCTCGAAAAGACTGCACATCCCAGAAAGCTGCTTGTTGTCGGCGGCGGCCCCGGTGGCATGGCGGCGGCCAAGTATGCCGCCCAAGTCGGCCACAGCGTTGAGCTGTGGGAGAAGAGCGACAGACTCGGCGGCAACATGAACGCTGCTGGCGGTCCTGACTTCAAGTTTGATGTTCGTCGCTTCAGCATGAATTTGCAGAAGCAGCTCTATAACAGCGGCGCCGTCGTCAGACTCTCCAAGGAGGCCAATGCCGACTCCATCAAGGAATTTGCTCCTGACGCTGTCATCGTGGCCGCCGGTGCAAAGCCCATAAAGCCGCGTATCCTAGGCATCGACAACAGCAAGGTCATTGATGCGCTCGATCTTTTGTCCAACAGAATTCCCACCGGTGAGAAGGTCTATGTTCTCGGCGGCGGCGAGGTCGGCTGCGAAGCCGCCGCGTATCTGGACTCTGTTGGCAAGGACGTCACCATTATCGAGATGCAAAGCGAGATTCTCTCCACTGCGAACATGGCGGATAACGCACGCAAGGGTCTGGAGGATCTTCTCGGCAGAACGAAGGTACGCATACTGACCGGCACAAAGCTCACCGAGATAAAGGACAACCTTATCGTTTGCGAGAATGGCACGGAAACACTGGAACTTGCCTATGACAATCTCGTTCTCGCCGTCGGCTTCAAGTCCGATCACACGCTCTGTGACGAGCTAAAGAGTGCCGGCATCAAGGTATTCCCCATCGGCGACTATAACAGTCCGCGCAAGATATATTACGGCATACACGAGGGGTTCCATGTCATCAGATTGCTTGACGATTTGATGAAGATTTAATAAAAGTGAGGGGATATCAATGGAGATTAGCAAATCCAAAAGAACATGGATCATAATCGGTGCAGTTCTCATGACAGCCACGGTGCAGCTTTCGTCCGCCGGGCTCAACAACACGATGTACGCAATACTAAGCGGCATGAATGGCCTGCAGTATTACGCACTCCTGGCAACACTCTCATCCCTTGGCATGGCGATTATGTGCGTCATCGGCGGTCGTATAGGTGATATGATCGGCAGACGCGCCGTCATTCTCGCAGGTGCGGTACTCAGCCTCGCAAGCGCGATAGTAATGGGTCTGGCGCAGAGCCTGTCCGTTTTCATCGTAGCCCGTGCAGTGCTGTCCTTCGGCATCGGCACCTTCCCCGGCAACGCATTCGTCGTGGCGGCGGACGTCTCCGACGCCAAGCAGTATCCCAAAGTCGCAGCGCTTCTCACCGCTACTCTGATGGTCGCAACCTTCCTCGGCTCTACCATTGCGGGTTATCTCGTTGACGCAGGTCTCATCCCCGCAGCCATCATCTATCCGGGTGTTGTCGGTCTCATCGGTGCCGTTATTGCTGCGGCAAAGATGGATAAGAAGCCTACAACTGACGGCGTTCGCGGTAAGGTTGACGGCATCGGCATGGTTCTGCTCGCAGTATTCATGCTCAGTCTCTGCCTGTCTCTCAACCAGGGTGCAAACCTCGGCTTCGGCAATCCCATCATCATCTGCGGCTTTGTTGTTGCCGTTGTCAGCTTCCTTGCTCTTCTCAAGGTCGAAAAGAAGGCGGAAGTTCCCGTAATTCCCCTGTACCTCTTCAAGAACAAAAAGTACACCGGCGTTATCATTGCAGGCGCATTCATAACCTTCTATGAAGTCGTTATGGCATCCTACGTTCCCGTAAGCGGTCAGGCTCTCATGGGGCTGAGTGCTTCCATCACCGGCTACTTCTCTCTCCCTCGTACAATAATTGCAATTGCCCTTGCGGCTCCTGCCGCCGCATGGGTGGTAAAGAATCAGGCAAAGAACTCCGCAATCGGTCTCGCCGCCGCAGGTCTGCTTGCAGCCGTAGCCTTCCTCGGCATGATATTTGTCGGCGCAGGCTCCCCCGTTGCATTGCCCTTCATCCTTATCGGCATCACCGGCTTCACCGAGGCTCTCAAGGGTGCATCTTTCAGACCTCTGGTTATCAGCCAGCTCGAGCAGAAGGACTTCGGCGTCGGTATCGGCATGATGACCGCAACCGGCACGCTTCTCATGACCATTTTGCTGAGCATTGTTGGCCCCGTATTCACCGCCGTCTCCGCTCAGAACATGGGCAGTGCACTCAGATTCGTATACATCGTGACCGTCTGCTGCGCACTCATCGCCGTAGCAATAACCGTCTTTGCAACCAAGGACAGCAAATCCAAGAATTAAGCTCTAGTACATGGAGGTGCGGTGTCTGCATTGCGGACATCGCACCCCAAAAGCACACCCAATAGTACAAGGACGGTGAATTACAATTAAGAAAAGCAGTATATTTTTCCTTACAATGTCCGTCGCGTTCACATGGTTCACCTTCGTGTTCGGCGGAGGTGCGGCAACCGGCGCTCAGGCATACTCCCTCTTCGCCGTCCATGGCTGGACAGCGCTATGGATGCCTCTGGTCGCAATTGCAATAGTTGCGGTTGTCGGCTGGCTCTGCGTTGATTACGCGAACAAAATAGGTGCACATCACTACCGCGAGGTCATAGAGACGCTGTATCGCAGTAAGCTCATTGGAACGATATATGAGATAGGCTGCATATACGGCACTGTCCTCGGACTTGCCACCTGCTTTGCATCGCTCGGAAGTCTTACGGTGAGTCTGGGCTTTAACTACTGGCTCGGCATATTGGTAATGGCAGCGGCCTGCACTCTTGGCTGCCTGTTCGGCGCGGCTACCGTCAGAGCAATATCCACAGTGCTCGGTCTTGTCATCGGTGTTATCATCGTGCTTATATTCTCTCTCGACCTCAGCATAGACAGCGGCGCTGCACAGCATATTATCTCCGAGCATCAGGTGTTTAGCTCATACGGTAAGGCGTGGTACGGCTGCTTTTATTTTGCTGCCAGTAACTGCGGAACAATGCTGGCTCTGCTGCCGGTATTCGACCGCGTAAAGAACAGAAAACGTCTTACCGCCACAATACTTGCGGGCTTTTTACTGAATATTGTCATGTTCAGCATGGTCATATTTGCCGTGCTTAACAGCATGCCCGGCGTGACTGAGGCTCAGGTTCCGTATCTCTATGTAATACAGACTCTCGGCGTCCCGGGGCTTGTGAATATATACAGCGTAATTCTTGCCGCCGCAGTAATAACGACCGGTATTACTCTGCTTTATACCTATACCATACGCTTCAGAAAATATGTAAAGGTCAAGAGCGACCGTATCAGCGCATTCATCATTCTGACGGCCTTTGAGATAGTCGGCGCGGTCATCTCAAAGTTTGGGCTCATCACGCTCGTCTCTAAGGGCTTTTCGTTGACCGTCTGGATAAACATCGTTATCCTGATAATCGGAGTCCCAATCATGTACTTTATCAGGACTCACCAAGCATCAAGGCAGCATTAATGCCCATCTCGGCAGTTCCTGCATTCGTAGCATCAAATTCACTTATCATTTTATGACTCCACCGTGATTGAGTCTGATTACGGTGGAGTCTTTATTATATGGCATGAAAACACCATCGGCTGAAAAGGAAAATCAAAGCTTGGAAAATCCTGCTCAGCTCCCACCTAATTAAATACTTAATATCAAAGATAACGAACAGACTTGAGAAGTATTTTGACGAACTCATCATTGACGAAATACAAGATATTGGCGGACGGGACTTCAACTTTCTTGAGGCTATTATGGAAGCCAATATCAACATGTTATTTGTAGGTGATTTCTATCAGCACACATTTGACACCAGCCGTGATGGTGCAACAAACAGCACATTATTTAACAGAAAGGCAAAATATGAATCACGTTTTACTGCAAAAGGATTTACATGTGATAATACAAGCTTAGTTAATAGTTGGCGTTGCAGCAAAAATGTTTGTCAATTCTACACCACATTAGAGGTTTACACAATCTTTGGGATGGCCTCTGTCAACATATGAAATCCTTGATTTTACTCTGGAGAAGTATGGGCACGAGCTATCGGTCAATGGTTCCACGCCGTACCTGTTTTCGGTCGAGCCTGATGGAACTGCTATGAGATTGTGATTTTTCAATGACAGCGCATTATACTTCCACAGGCTCCTGTCCTCAAAATTGGCCGGGTGTTCCATTATGGTCAGCCAATTTTGATGACACTGCGTCAAACGCAGTGTCATCAAGGCTTTCCGGGCTTTTTCAGCTCGGAAATTTTTTTATTTTTCCATTGATGACAGACGCAGTTTTTACGCAACTGAGGAGACTTGAACTACCCAAACCGGGTTTTGAGCCATTTTATCTCTCCTCTACCGCGGATTTTTGACAAGTATTTCGAGATTCTCAAAAAATAAATATCACAAGAATTTAAGCGCCGGGTCGTTGGTTTTGCAGAATCAACGCTTCGGCGCTTTTGTCATATCCGGAGGTGAGTTAATGGGCAAGTGAGTGAGATAAACAACAAAACATTAAATCGGT
>ERZ1026860.1313-NODE-1313-length-12897-cov-4.050304_pt1 | contig 12897 bp, 11 predicted proteins | sample MGYA00380160_ERZ1026860 | MGnify/ENA primary metagenome ERZ1026860 (study PRJEB33269, sample SAMEA4719796) | human gut metagenome | biome: human-associated habitat; feature: organic feature; material: feces | place: Cameroon | collected 2013-10 ... | reverse complement strand
GTATAATATAGTATAGATATTAAGGAGGTAATTTTGTGGCTATTTACACGAGCCGGTACTCAAATAAGAAATTGCGGGAAGAGGGTTACTACCCTGTGGGGATCAGTGTCGGTACGCCGAGATTCAACACAGGCTATATCCTGCGGGAGAAATGCTACGCGCTTGCTCCGACCGGTCAGATGCTCCACCTTGACTATGAGCCGTATCGTCAGCAGTACATGGAGAAGCTGAACAGACTTGGAGCCGAGAAGGTTATCAGCATTGTCAACCAACTGGAAATGAAAGCCTCGGATGAAGGCAAGGCATTGGTGCTTTTGTGCTTCGAGGATATCCGAAATGGTGTGGACTGGTGCCACCGCAGGTTGTTTGCAGAGTGGTGGATGGAGCACACTGGCGAGATCATTACTGAGTTGGAAGACCCGTCTCCCGTGAAGCCGGTAAAGAAGCCCGTTACTACAGTACCTACGGTGAGGAATGAAGAGAAAAAGCCAACAAAGGTTGAGACTTGTACACTTCCTCCCGAAGAGTATACACAGATGCGGCTGTATTAAGCTGCATCGACATCCGGAACTGGTGAAATGAATCACGCCTGTCATCCTGGCAGGAGTTCCCGCAGCAAAAGTGGGGTTTCGGTCCATACCCGGAATTCGTATAGCTAATACGCCTGTAATGCCTTGCAGGAGACCTTGCTTAGACGGCAAGATTCCGGTCCATATCCGGAACTGGTGAAAGAGTATCACGCCCATCTACCTGATGGGAGTTCCAGCATCATCCGCTGGGTTCCGGTCCAATATACCCGGGTTTGGTGAAAGGTATCACACCTGCCTTCCAGGCGGGAGTTTCGGTTCGGAGCCGGAACCCGGTCCAATACACAAGGCGGCCGAGAAATCGGCTGCTTTTTTATGCGGTGCAAGCAGGAAAGGGCTGCCTGTACCGGCGATTCTGCTTAGGAGGCTGCAACCAAATGGCATTTTTCGTGGATCCGGGAGCAATGTTTCTTGGCTGCTTGAACAGTGTTGAACAGAAGTTCTTGATAGAGCTGTTTAAGACTGCGCGTCAATCTGGCTATACAAGGCTTGTGGAGCCGTGTGCCGGTACATTTGTGATGGCAAATCTGGCCGTGCAGGCCGACTTTAAGCCTGAGCAAATAGAAACCAGCGATGTAAACATGATGACCTCTGTGATGGGCTACGCAATCACAGGCCAGTCCCTTGAGCCGCTGGAAATCCATGCCCAGGGATTTGATGACGAGGACCTGCTCGACCCGGCCTTTGCGTTGTATGCCCAAATGTACCTGCGGACATCTAAGAATGCCGGAAACGAGTATTATCATAACATTCTGCGTGACCTGAAGGAGCGCCGGGAAGAGCATGTGCAGAATATCCGCAGGCAGCTGGAGGTAACAAAGAATGTCCTGAATGGAATGAGCTACCGTCCGCTGGATATGTGGGATCATATCCAAGAGGTGAAGGATGACCCGCATACCATCATTGCGGCAAATCCGCCGACCTATTTTGGCGGTTATGAGAAGTTCTATGATACGCAGGGCAAAATGACGTGGAAGGAACCGCCGTATAGCATGTTCAGCCCAGAAACCGGCCACAAGGAGCTATATGACCTGCTGATGGATGCCCCGGCGCTGCTGCTGTGCTATCAGGAGAAAAAGCCAGGTGAGGCAGTGGGCCATACGATTTTTGCAAGAGCCGGCACTCGCGCTGATTTGAACTCCTACATTACCACGAACCGCGAGGAGGAAGCAACGCTGCTTGCCAACGGTAAAAAGGTGAAAAGGCCCAACGAGAGCAAGCTGGAGCCGTTGAAATGCTCCATGCTCCCAAGGGACTATGTGATTACAGATCAGAGCGATATAAAGGTTATCCCTGTCACTGGCTCTACAGCGCAGTATTACAGGATGCTTTGGACCCACAACTTTGTGGGTTCTCAGGCAACCTATAACCGCGCTCTTTTGATTGACGGATATGTAGCTGCGGTCTTTGGAATTTCAAAGATGGCGGCAGATTCCGTCTTTGTCTGGTATGTAATGAAGGTGCCGCACAAGTCATACAGGCTTGGGCGGCTTTGCTATATGCTGGCGCAAAACCGCGCTTTTGTTGATTCACTTCTGGACGATGTAGACAAAGAAAAGGTCACAAAAATGCGCACTGCGATGCTGACCAGGTATGCCGAAAACAAAGAGGTTCGTGGCATTATGAAGCTGGTCAACAGGCAGACCGATGCTCACAATGGTTACAAGCTTACCTATGAGGCGGAGCTTGTGAGCGGAAGAACCGAAAAGCAGACGCTTGCCGAATGGTTAGGGAGGGAACAGAAATGGCAGGAGAAGAGAACGCAGCTGGCTATGAAGTAATCTATGATATGGGTTCCGGCCTTGTAATCGCCAAGGTTCAGATCGATAAAGTCAAGGAACAGGACATCAATGCCAGGATTATGAAGAAGGAGATGCAGGATCAGCTTACGGCGAACATCAAGAGCCGTGGTCAGCTGGAAAGCCTGCCTCTGCTGGCGGAAGTCAACGGGGTGCTGGAAATTATCTCCGGGTACCACAGAATCAAGAGCGCACGGGCAGCCGGCATGAAGGTTATCCTGGCAATCATTGATGTGAGTGGTCTGTCCCGCAGTAAGATTGCGGCAAAACAGTTGGCCCACAATGCGATTTCCGGCTTTGATGACCAATCTACGCTGAGAGAGATCGTCAAAATGCTTGACGATGTAGATGATATGCTGGAGAGCTTTATCGGCAAGGATATCCTTGAGGAGCCGCTGGAGCAGTATAACAAGCTGCTGTCCCCGGAGGTTCAGTTTGATTTCAAGAACATCACGTTTACCTTCCTGCCGCACCAGGTAAAGGATATGGAAGCGCTTGTAAAAGCGATTGGTTCTTCAGCCCCTGAAATCGTTGGTGTCGCCCATTACGAAGATTGCCAGAAATTCATTGAGGCACTGAATAAGTATCAAAAGTTTTCGGATATTCGCAATGTCGGTGCGGCGGTTCATTCCATGATTGAAACGGTTTTGGAGAAGATGGATGCCGCCGGATATCAGGATACCGAGGACTGGACCTATTTGACGAAGCTCTTTGGCAGCAACGCCATTCCGGCAGAGTCAGCCGAGGTTATTAAAAAGGCACTGAAAAAAGCGGAGAAGGAAGGCTCCATCACCAGCAAGAACCGCTGGAAGCTGATTGAAATTCTGGCCGCTAACTACCTATCCTGAAAGTGAGTGACGATAAATGCCGACGATCAGCAAGTACAATCCTGAATACCATGATGATTGGGCTTGGTCGCTTGCAATCAAGGGAGCGACCAACAAAGAGATGGCTGAGGCGTTCGGCATTTCCCTGCGAACGGTAATTCGGTGGATGAACGAGCATGAGTCCTTTGCGGATGCAGTTGAACGGGGGAAGAATATCGCAGACGCCAAGGTTGAGAGATCGCTTTATCAAAGAGCGATTGGGTTTGAGATAACGGATACAGAAAAGACCGTTGATATGGACAAGGACGGAAACCCAAAGCCGGTTCGCATCAAGAACACGACGCGAAAAATTGTCCCGGACACAATGGCAATTATGTACTGGCTGAACAATCGCAAACGTGGTCAATGGTCTCAGCGCCAGGAAGTTGCACTTAGCGCCAGTGACAACTCCGAGGACGTGCTGATTTACCTGCCGAAGATAGATGGCGAAGACACAGGAAAAGAATAAGCCTGAAAAAAAGCTCAGGCTTTTGACGCCGCAGAAGGGTCCGCAGGAAAAATTCCTGAGCACGAATGCACAGATCTGTATCTATGGTGGCGCAGCCGGAGGAGGCAAGACCTATGGAATTTTGCTGACTCAGCTAAGATACAAAAATGTCAAGGACTTTACCTGCACGATTTTCCGTAAGAACCATAACCAGATTTTTTCTCAAGGCGGCCTGTGGGACGAAGCGCGAAAGATGTACTCCGGGATAAAGGGTGCGCAGCCGAAAATCTCAGAAAATTCGTGGCAGTTCAATGATGTAAACGGGAACCTGCTGTCAAAAGTGACGTTCGCTCATATTGAGCGGGATGAAGACCTGGATAAATGGCAGGGCAGTCAGATCTGTTCCATTGGATTTGACGAGCTGTGCCACTTCTCGGAGAAGCAGTTCTTTTACATGCTTTCCCGTAACCGCTCAACCTGCGGTGTACAGCCCTTCGTAAGAGCAACCTGCAACCCGGACGCTGACAGCTGGGTTGCAAAATTTATTTCCTGGTGGATTGACCAGGAAACGGGTTATCCAATCCCGGAGCGCTCAGGCGTTGTCCGCTGGATGATTCGCCGCGATGAGGTAATCTATTGGGCGGACAGCAAAGAGGAGCTGATCGACCGCTTCAATTTGCAGGGAGAAGAACAAGATGACCCCAAAACGGTCACCTTTATCATGTCGAGCGTCAAGGATAATCAAGAGCTGCTGAAGATCGATAAAGGGTACTTAGCAAACCTCCGGGCGCTTCCGCTGCTTGAGAGGGAACGCCTGTTGAAAGGCAACTGGAAGATAAGAGCAGCAGCCGGCCTTTATTTCAAGAGAACGCAGCTCGGGAACTATCTGGAAGTGCTCCCAGCTGACATCGTTCAGTATGTGCGGTGCTGGGACTTGGCGGCCACAGAGAAGACTGAAAACGGAGACCCGGCCTACACGGCAGGTGTCCTGATGGGAAAACGTAAAAATGGAAGATACGTCGTTATCGACGTTATCAATAGGCAAATGGCAGCAGCGGACGTGCGCAATACCATCAAGCTTACGGCACAGGCCGACAGGGCAAAATACAAGCGCGTCCGCATTCGCTTGCCGAAAGACCCCGGACAGGCTGGTAAGGAGCAAGCAGACTCCTATATCAAGTTCCTGGCCGGGTTTGATGTTACAACCGTGGCAGAAACAGGCAGCAAGGAAGCCCGTGCCGAGCCAATGGCCGCCCAATGGCAGGCCGGTAATTTCGACCTGATGGTAGCCGACTGGAACGAGGAATACCTGCTTCAGCTTGAGAATTTCCCGGATGGGAAGTTCAAGGATATGGTGGATGCTTCCGCAAACGGCTTTGCCGAAATAGAGCTGAGGTCGCAGTTTAACCTCAGCAATCTGATTTAATCACAGGAAAGGGTGAACACAAATGAGCGATACGCAGAACCAGCTTGACCGTATCATGCGGTACGCAAACCTGATTCAGAGGCATGCCGGAAAGGCTGTTCGCCCTTACCGTGAGGACGGCTGGGTCAATCTCCTGAATAAGTACGGCACATCCAGAGACACTTCGGAGCAGTACCATTTCGTGGAAGAGGGCATCGTCCCGGATGAAGTCCTGTCCATGATCTATGAGGGCAACGGCCTGTTTGCTCGGATTATCGACATTCCGGCGGAGGAAGCCGTTAAGCATGGCTTCAAGCTGAAGAACGTCAATGACCATTGCATCGAAGACTTCTACATGGCCGCACTGGACGAGTTGGATTGGGATGAAGTTGCCATCACGTCCGTCAAGTGGGCGCGGCTTTTTGGCGGTTCCATCGCTGTTATGTTAATCAATGATGGCCGCAGACTGGAAGAGCCGGTGGACTGGCGGAACATCAAGTCCATTGACGATATCCGGGTCTACGACCGCTCCGTTGTCCAGCCGGACTATGACAGCATGTATTCGTATGACCCCAGCTATCCCTTCGGCACCAGAGGCAGCCGCCTTGGAATGCCGGAGTATTATTATGTCAACAGTACATACGGCTCCTTCACCGTCCATGAAAGCCGGTGCCTGGTTTTCCAGAACGGTGTCCTGCCCGAGCGGACAAGCAGCAGCATCTACCGTCTGTGGGGCATGCCGGAGTACGTCCGCATCCAGCGGGCAGTCCGGGACTCTGAGGTTGCCCATGGCAGCGCGGTGAAAATGCTGGATAAGTCCGTGCAGCCGGTCTATAAGATGAAGGATTTGTCCATGGAGCTTTCCACAGACGAAGGCGAGAACCGCGTCCTCAAGCGCTTGCAGTCCATCGATACCGCCCGTGGAATGATGAACACCCTTGTGGTGGACAATGACGGCGAGGATTACGATTTCCGAACCTTCCAGTTCGCCGGTGTGGCGGATGTGGTCAACCTCTCCGATAGCTACCTGTCCGGCCTTTCGCTCATTCCGCAGACGATCCTGTTTGGTAAGGGTGTCGGCGGCCTGAGCACAACAGACGATACTTCGATGGAGAACTACTATAACTTTGTAGACAGGATCCGCCGCAGAATGCTGCGCCCCAATCTCCGCTATTTGCTGTCCGTTATCTTCCAGGCCGGCGTTGCCACCGGCGAGGTTGACAAGGTTCCGCCGATCAACATTGTGTTCGACCCGCTGTGGTCGCTGAACGAGATTCAGCAGGCGGACCTCGACCTGAAGAGAGCACAGATCAGGCAGACGAATGCCAATACCTCCATGGTCTACATGGGCCAGCAGGTCATTTCTCCCGAGGAAGTCAGAAAGAGCATTGCAAAGACCGGCGATTTTGAAATCGACGCCACCTTTGATGATGACGATATGACCGAAGAGGAAATGAATGACCTGATCGAGAAGATTCAGAGCAACGGCGGCCTTGCGCCCAGCAGCGGTGGTGCTCCCGAAGGAACACCCGGCATGGCTCCTGCCAGTGAACCGGGCGGCGCAGCCCCGGATGCGGCTCCTGCTGCAACCAAGCTCCCGCAGGACATGTCTCCCGAAGAGCAGGAAGCTGTCCAACAACCCACTATGAGCCAGGAAAACCGGGAATACGACGATGAGAATACAATCTCACCCAGCGAAGAAAAACGCGGCTCCGTGGGTGTCCTGGTCGTCAAAGACGGTAAAGTTCTTGCCGGTATCCGCATTGGAGACGGCACCCATGGCTTGATTTGCGGCCCGGGCGGGCATATTGAAGCGGGGGAAACCCCGGAATTTGCCGCAGCCAGAGAGACCTCCGAAGAGTTCGGCATCATTCCAAATGAGTTGCTCTTCCTTGGCCGTGGCGAAAAGGAACCTGAAACAGGCTTTGAGCCGTACCTCTACCTGTGCACCGATTACAGCGGCGAGGTAAAAACCGATGAAGAGGAAATGACCTCCGCTGAGTTCGTTTCCCTGAGCGACCTGGAGAAAATCTCCGGCCAGCTCTTTGCACCGTTCGCCTACAGCCTCAAAGTCCTGAAGGAAAAGGTGTTGGATGAAAACAATTTTGACGGAGGCCCCGGCTCCGGCAACCATGGGCACAAAGGAGTTCCAGGCCAGGTAGGCGGTTCTGCACCGTCAGAAAAATCCGCGCCCAAAGCGGGCAATTCAGACCACATGGCACTGGCGTCAGACGCATTTCGGTCCAAGAAGTATGAAGATGCGGCGGAAAAGCTCCGTACTGCGAGAAAGCGCGAGAAAGAGCTTTCCGAAAAGCTCCGTACCATTCCGAGCAGGAAGCCGGAAAATGAGTGGTCCGAAGACGACAAAATGCTCGTTGAAGTGCTTGGAAATAGCTATGCGCCCGTAAATCCCGAGTGGATTGCAATCCATAATGAGCAGGAGAAAGCAATAACTGAGTGCAATAAGGCAGATAGAAAGGCCAGAAAGATTCTGCTTGAGGCCGAGCCTGCCCCGCACCTGAAGGATTTTGATTCTCCCAAAGATGCCGCTGGAGAATACAAGGGCTTCAAAACCAATGACACCGGGACGACAACGGACAAAAAAGGTGCCAGGGTTGTGGAGATGTCCCCGAAGGAATATCTCGAACGGTGTGCTGCAATGTTCAACGATGTTGACGGAATGGAAACTAATCTGTCAATACAGGTTGCAGGTCTCGACCATGACAACGTTAAAAAGTATGCCCAGTTAATGAAAGACGGCGTTAAGTTCAGTACCCCGTGGCTGGACGAGCGAGGCATCAACGGGCAGGAGGGCCGGCACAGAGCAGCCGCCGCCTATGAAGCCGGAATTGAGAAAATCCCTGTCCTGTATTGGAGCCGAAATGATGGATTCGGGGAAACAACCCTTGACAATGCCGCAAAACAAGTTACGATAAAAGCGGAGAACACGGATGCAGCCAATGACAAGGACATCAAGTGGATCACCGTTAATGGAACCCCTGTTCCGCTCAAAGACGGCAAGGCAGTTGGCGGCCCTCTGGCTGGAAAGTCCTTCTCGAAAGCAAAGTCTGAAACTCCGAAGGAGAAAGCGTCTTCCTCCAAGAAGGTCAAAGCCTCATCCCTGAAAAACGGCTTTGGAAGAACCAATACATCCGAAAGCACCGGCAACGATTCCCTGGCAAAATACACCGGCGCAGATGGAAATCTGACCCCGGAGCGTGAAAAACTCCATGCTTCCATTGCAGAGAGCCACTTTGAAGGAGTTAAGAAGCCGAAAGGCCAGCCAACCTACACGTTTATGGGCGGCGGCCCGGCAGCCGGAAAAGGTTCAATCAAGAAGCTTCCTGATGCTGGGTATCTTTCCGGGGCAGACGCGGTTGAGCTTGACCCGGATGAAATCAAAGGGAAACTTCCTGAATACAAGGAAATGATTTCTAGCGGGCAGAACAAGAAAGCAGCTGCCTATGTTCATGAAGAAAGCTCGGCTCTTTCCAAGAGAATTTCTGCGGTAGCGACGGAGAACGGCTATAATGTTTCGCTTGACGGAACCGGTGATGGCTCTGTTGAAAGCATGAGAAAGAAAATCAGGGCAGCCAGAGAAGCGGGCATGAAGGTCAATGGCGTGTACGTTACAATCCCTATCGAGGAAGCAATCCAAAGGGCAACTGCCCGTGGCAGGAAAACTGGCCGATATGTGCCCATAGACAGAATTGTGGACATTCACAAAAAGGTTTCGCAGATTTTGCCTCAAATTGCCGCTGAGTTTGACAGCGTTAAGCTGTACGACAATTCTGGCAGCGAACCCGTTCTGATTGCGACTGGCGGAAACGGGAAAGGTCTCCGACCCATTGACCAGAAGCTGTTCGATGATTTTATCAACAAAGGAAAGTAGGTAAGAATGTATGCTGAACATGAGAAGATGGGAAATCTTAGCCTTTATTGCAGAGGAGCGGCCAATTGAGGAACTCGATCCACCGCTGGAGGGAACTGAGGTTCGCTACTATGAGGAGAATAAGGCTTTTTATGAGAAAGAGAAGCCTTTCCTTGCACCTGGAGCCAAGTTCGTATTCGTCCCGCCCAATGACGCGGATTACGACGAAAGCGATGAACCCTGGCCTCCCGTGTATGACGACTAAATGAATACCCAATTAAGGCAGAGCGTTGAATAAGCGCCCTGCCTTTTCTCATGCTCTGTAAAAGCAGCCGCTTACTGCAAGGAGGGCCACACGGCGTTTCTACGCTCCTTTACGGCAAAGCAACCATACACTCCCCTGAAAGACTTTCCCAGATTCTCCGGGCGATAGCAAGTTCCCACAGCCCAATTTAGCCCCATATTACCACAGCAGAGCAGTTGACCGACTGCCCTGCTTTTCTTATGCCACTTTCTGGAGGTGAGACCATGACCAATATGAAAAAGTTTGAGCAAACCCTGTCTTCCATCCGAAGCAGACGTGCAGCGGTTCGGCAGGACATTCTTCATATGGATGATTCTCCCAGAACCCAGGTAAGCTGGATCACGGTAAAAGGCACCCATGTTCCACTGGATGAAAGTGGAAATGCACTTGCAGGAGGGAAACTCGCAGGAAAAAACTTCGGCGCAGGCAAGGCAAAAGCATCACCCCCAAAAGTCAAAGCGCCTACACTGAGCGCAGCGCTTACCCCCAGAAACACAGCATATGAATTCAATCCGTCTACGGACTCCATCGATGATTTTATCAGCAACAATGTTGATAAGCTCATGAGCATCTACAAAGCAGGTAAAATGTCGGCAGTCGAAGAAGAATTCTATAAGTACAGAATGGCGGATACGAGCCAGGACTTGCATGAGCAAACCGCAGATGAAGCGGGTGAAGCAATAGCCGCCCATGTAAGTCAAAGCGTAAAAGACGGTTGGATGCGTGAGGAAAATAGTGCATATAAACCGAAGTTGATTCAAAGCATCCTATCAAGCAGCGAGTCAAGGAATGCTGCATTGAATCTCATGTACGAGAACTTCAAATATTATAACCCTGATACAATCACGTGCTTTGAGGAGTTCTTGGACACGCCTGTCACGATGTACCGTGGTGGACATGGGCAAAAGCATATTAAGTCCGATATCTTTTCCGCTTACACCTTCAACAAGAAGGTTGCCGAAAAGTTTGCAGGCTCAAATGGGAAAATCTATACGGCGAAGATTCGACCCATAGATACTTATGGCAGTCTCTCCACAAATGGGGAGTCAGAGATTTTCGTTCCGAGCCACATTGCGCCAAATGGAAATGTAGATTCCCTGTGATAGTTCCAGCTGCAAAATGCAGCTATTTTTTATGCCCGTAAGGGGGTGGTGGACACGGAAGCAAAAGAAAAAATCAAGGTCTACATCGATATTCAAAATGGGAAGACCATCTGTGTCTGCCACTACAGCCGGAAGAAATGCGGCAAGCACTGCGCCACGGACACCCTTGAACGTGATAAATTCGCTGGATGGGAAAAGACCATGCGGCGTGACCGATACGGCAAGTCAAAGCTGTAGTTGCAGGGAAGTGATTGTATGGACAGTAAGCAGCACGCCGAGTTTGTCAGAGCCGCAGTAAAGCCGGCCTTTGGCCGCAAGAAATCCCTGCCCTCCAAGTACGTCCCGCTCTACCCGAAGAATGCCGAGCGTGAGATGAAGTCCATGGTCAACGCCTACATGAAGATTCTGCGCAAGGAGGTCTATGACAGCCTCCCGGAACTCATGGAAGCCTACCAGAAGACGAAACGCACCGATTCCAGAGAGGACGGCTTCTTCGACCTGACCCAGGAGATTGGACGGATTTTTCAAAAGATTGGTGCTGGCCTTGAGAAAAAGCTGGCTGCCTTTGGCCTGAAAAAGAAAGTCCAGAAGGTTGCCGAAGGGACAAAGAACACTGCTTTCCAAGAGTGGAAGCGGTGCGTTCAGAAGACCGTTGGCCTTGACCTGATCGACAGCTACTATACGAAGGACTTTTACTCCGGCATCATGCAGCCCTGGATTGATAATTCTGTCTCTGCCATCCAGAGCATTCCCCAGCAGGAGCTGGGAGCCATGCGCGACATCATCTCAGACGGCTTTCGGAAAGACAAGCCCATCGCCGACATTGCAAAGGAAATCCGGGCGGAGTACAAAACGTCTGTCGGAAAGGCTTATTTCCTTGCCAGAGACCAAATAGGGACGCTCAATACAGAGCTTACCAGACGCCAGCACGAGGATGCTGGCGTTTCTCGTTATCGGTGGCGGGATTCCGGGGACGCAAGAGTCCGCGACTGTCACCGATTCCTCAATGGCCGTATTTTCCGCTGGGATGCCCCGCCCGCCATGTGGACAAGGAAGAACGGAGCCATTGTGCTGACTGGGCGGCACTGCCATCCCGGAGAGGACTACGGATGCCGCTGCCATGCAGAACCCGTATTCGACATTGACACGCTGGATTTGCCCGTTCAGGGCGTGACGAAATAAGGAGGAAGAACATGAAGAATGTGAAAAGAATCTGCCTCTACGCAAAGCAGATGCAGCGAATTTGCGCGTCCATTGAGGACTGCGCCGCTGCCCTTGACCCTTGCGTGGCAGAGAACGACGACCCGGTTGCCTCTGAACTGCTGTTCGACCAGCTGGAGCAGAGCCAGAAGCTCATCCTGGCTCTGACTGAGGCCATCATGGATGGCGCTGAGGATCCTGAACCAAAGGACAGTCCCGCAGCGCTCACTCCGGGTGTTGGCATTGCCACAGACTCCGGCACCGGGAAGATTGCTTTCCCTAGCAACAATCTGGCTGTAAGCTCCGGGACACCCTATCCCGGCTTGACGAGCATAACGACTGCGTATAACCATGCACCGACCCAGAAAGTGACCAACCCCAAACCGATTACGGAGGAAAAGGCAAATGGAAAAAAGCATTAGAGCACCTGCGCTAACCCATGTCACGCGCCTGGACAGCATTCCGCTGAACCAGACGTACTATACGGCTGAAGGATACCTGGTGGACAGACCCGTCGTCACGTCCACAGGTATCTTTGAGTATATCGAGGCCAACGGTTCCAAGCGACGGGAACTGCGGCTTCCTGAAGACGTTTTCGACCCTGAAAGCCTGAAATCGTACCGTGGCAAGCCCATTATCATCACGCATGAGGCAGGGCTTATCACCAAGGACAATGTTGGTGAGGAAGAAATCGGCACGATTATGTCCGAGGGGTATCGAAGCGGCGAAGATGTCCGCGCTGAGGTCATTATCCATGATACCGAAAAGATGAAGGCTGCCGGCCTAAAGGCGCTGTCCCTGGGCTACAACCTGGATCTGGAGGAGACTCCCGGTATGTGGAATGGGCAGCATTACGATGCCATCCAGCGCAACATCCGTATCAATCATCTTGCCCTGGTAGCAGATGCCAGAGCCGGAGAACGCGCCCGCCTGAATATCGACAGCCGGGATGCAAAAAATTCGAAAGGAGCACAAGGAATGAAGAAGACCAGAAAGACCACCCATGGCGACAGCATTCTGACCGACGAAGAGCTTGCCAAGGCCATCGAGGACTACAAGAAGCGTCGTGCCCAGAGTGCAGCTGCAAAGGAGGACGCTGACGAGCCTGAGAAGGAAGTCCCTGTTGTTAGCGCCGAGCCTGAAAACGTCCCCGAGAAGGCCGAACCCAAGCCCGACGCTGAGGATGATGCCGATGCCATTGCTTCCAAGGTGGAGGCAGTCAAGGCCAACAAGGAGCAGCGTGCCCAGGAAGGCACTCCGGATGACAACAAAAAGGCGGTCGGTGTAATCGCCCAGATGGACGAGGACATGGGC
>ERZ1026860.1312-NODE-1312-length-12897-cov-4.185252_pt1 | contig 12897 bp, 10 predicted proteins | sample MGYA00380160_ERZ1026860 | MGnify/ENA primary metagenome ERZ1026860 (study PRJEB33269, sample SAMEA4719796) | human gut metagenome | biome: human-associated habitat; feature: organic feature; material: feces | place: Cameroon | collected 2013-10 ... | reverse complement strand
ATAAGAGACAGATTTATGAATATGTTATAATAACAATATCGAACAAAGACAGTTTCTGCCGAAAAAGAGCACAAAATGTTTTGCGATCGCGAAGGAGTATTCTTTATGCGGCAAATCAATTGATGCGGTTGATTCGGCCGCGAGCGCGAACGCAAGCCTGCGGACTGAAAAGTTTTTTAAATCTCATGCTATGAGGTTTCGACAGGGTAATTTTGTGCCGAATATCGGAAACACGGAAGTATTGCATCGGTGTATTGCATCGGTGTGAATGCAGTTCCTGCTCAGCTTAATGTTTCTACTGTTCGATGTGCCGTGAAACTCGTAACGTGAATCAAAACACCGAGAATATGTACAGATGTGAAATATTTGATGTGGATTTCGCGTTTTTAATGCATTATCTGCGAGGAGGATGAATTAATAGTGAAGATAAAGATTAAGAGCAACCCGTATCATAAAAAGACGGAATTCAAGACATGGGATGATGCTTTGGATGAGTGGATAAGTATTGATATTAATACATGCCCCAACAGCCCTCTGTTAAAAAAAGACTTTGCGGTTGGTTTCTTCCCGTTTAAGGTCAAACAAATTGTTGATGCAATTATCGGCGCATATTATGCAGGTTCTGAAAAGGTTGAGATTGTGTTCGAGGGGACCGACGACGAATATCATGAGCTTGAATCTGTTTGCAGCGACAATGAATACTCGGACAAAGCGAAACTGAGCAGATCTCCGATATGTCTTGAAAATGCCCGTGATATCCTCCATGACGTTATTGATGTTTTCAAAGAACTCGCTCCCCTTGTTTCCGAAAGCGTTTCAGACAAAAGCAAAATTCAGAGAGAACTGGATAAATTCTCCGATGCATCCAATGACATTATACCAATTTGCGTAATAGGCAATTACAGCTCCGGAAAGTCCACTTTTATTAACGCATTGGTAGGATATGAACTGCTGCCGAGCAGCGATGAACCAACCACGGCTAAGATTTATAAAATTGCGCAATCGGATCAGAGTGACAGAGCAGTGGTAAAATTCGAATTTGACGGCAGGAGTGTTCGAATCCGATTCTCTGCAGAGAGCTATAAATTCCTTACTGACAGTCACGACAATCCGCTGGCAGAAGATTTGAACAGCGTTTTGAGTGAAATTGAGCGTGAGAGCATTCCGTTAAAGCTGCATCGCGTTCTAAGTGTTATAAATGCATATGCCAACCGGACAGCAGGAGAAGAAATTTCCGATCTGATCGAAATTGATGCTCCGTTTGATGATGACGGAAATTGGGACATTAAGAAGAGGTTTGTGATTTTCGATACTCCCGGATCGAACTCCGCATCAAACCTGAATCATTACCATGTGTTAAAAAAAGCGATGGAGGATTTGTCGAACGGCTTGCCGATTTTTGTTTCGGAATTTAATACTCTGGACAGCACCGATAACGATAAACTGTATCAGGCAATTAACAATATGAAGGAGCTTGATAATCGCTTTACCATGATTGTTGTAAACAAGGCTGATGCTGCATCGCTCAAAAAGGACGGTTTTAACGAAGATGATCAGGATCGTATTCTGAGTCTTGCAATACCGAGACAAATGTATGCAGGCGGTTTGTATTTTGTGTCATCCATCATGGGTTTGGGAGCAAAGAACGACCAGAGATTTATTGATGATCACAATGCAGAGATTTTTGAGGATCAGTACAATAAATACTCAAATCCGTCATCCCGCTTCTATAAACAGTTGTATCGTTACAACATTATGCCTGAGCAAATCAAACGCCGCTATAATGAACGCTGCGCCGAACATAAAAACCTGGTGTATGCAAACAGTGGGTTGTACAGTGTTGAGCAGGCTGTCAGTTCATTTGCAGACGTTTTTTCGCCTTACAATAAGTGCCAGCAATCCCGGCTGTTTTTAGACCGTGTTATTCGAATCACATCGGAAGAAATTGCCGCTGCAACCAGAAAGCGTGAAGAATACCGCGAGCGCGTTCATGTAAATCTTGAAAAAGAAAAACAAGCTTTAATCGCTGAAATTCAACAGCAAAGTCAGGAAATGGAAGCAGAGTTTTTGCAAAACTATGCGGGGCACATGGCTCAGTATGTTGATGAAGTCAATGTTGCGGTTGATGCGGCGACACTAAAGGAGAAGGAAGAAGAATTTCTTCGCATAAATGCAGATTCAAAAGCTGTGGAGGAACGCAAAAATAAGTTGCGTGACTCCAGGAGATCCCTTGGGGCCAACTTCCTTAAATATTTTTCAAACATGCCTAAGGAAGGAGTCTTTCCGTCCATTAAAAAAGCCGGAAAGCGCGTTTTCGAGGATGCGAAAGCTATTCGTGACAATGAAGCAGAATTGCGTGAAACCCGTAAAGAAGTTGACCGCATTTCCTCCGATGAACTTATGAATGCCGTGAAGGATTTATTTACAGCCTATGTCACACAGGCGCAAACGCTTCTTGAGGAGCAGTCCCGAGCATATTGGGAAAACAGAACATCCTGCTTCAAAGATGCGATGGCAAAAATCGTGACGCAATCCTCGGCACTGAACGAGAAAGAGCGCAGTGAGCTTGCAGGCATTATCATTCAGTATCAGGCATTGGCTTTTGAGAATCATGCGGAATCGATTTTCGAGAAAGCGGCGTTCGTTTACAAATTTTTCGGCGACACAAACCGCATTAATATCGACAAGCTGACCAAACGTTTCAACAGCGAGCTGCGGTTGATGGTTCAGCAAATCTATAACTCATTTGAAAGCAGCCATGCAAACAGCTTTGACGAATGGATGAACAATTTGCTCGATACTGTAATCGAGAATATTGTTGAATTCAGCCCTCAGCTTTATAATCAAGCCGAAATAATAAGAGAAGAAACGGAACGAATTGCGGAACTTGAATCAAGAAAGCTGAAACTTCGGGAGTACTCAGAGCAAATTCGAAGGATGATGGACTGGAAAGAATATTGATTCGTTCAAGGCTAACTTAAGACTATTTTCACAGAAAGCGAGATTGAATAATGAGTGCGAAAAGTTTACTTTCCAGAGCCGGCGGCAAAGTGGCCGACGGTATTTCAAAGCTGTCTTCATTGAGCCCGGAACAGCTGCAAAAGGTTCAACAGCAAAGAGATGAGTATCTCTCTCAAATGCCCGACCCGACGGACAGCAGCGCAGAGAAGTTGACAGAACGGCTTCTTGCGGCAAACAGCATTGAAATTTATAAATCGTATCTTACCCAGCTCAAGGAATTGTATGTTCCGATTGAGAGGGAGTTTGAATACGGTACAAGTTTTGATACGGCGCGGAACATTCGTTTTTTTAATATAACCAAGTGGGTAACCGACAAAAACGAAAACAGCATTGAGAAACTTATAAATGTTTACCAAGTTTTATCCAACGATAACTGTAATATTTCTTTGGTCTTTCACCGAACATACGAATCGACGCATGTGTATTTGGCTGTTACCAACACGCAGAATGCAGATAACAACATTGACTCCGAAAACTACAAGGCTCGTTTGGCAGATGCGATCCGCGGCAATTTTCCGGGTTCAGAATGGTCTGATAAGGTTGGCATTGGGGTTTTGCCCTGCCTTCGGAATGATATTCCGTATTCCGTTGCAATTGCTTCCAACGTGCCTGCGGAAAAGTCAGAAAAGTTTATCAGTCAAACAATAGAAAAATTGCTTGACGGCATCGTTCCGGACAAGCGTGCCAAAGAATACATCATTATCTTGCTTGCAACACCTGTTCACGATGTTGACAACAGAAAGCTCAAACTTTCCGAAATGTATTCGGGGCTTGCTCCCTACGCGTCGTGGACAACGAATTTTACATACACCGAACAGAATTCCGCCGGTTCTTCCGCTACGGTAGGCATAAATATCGGTGCAAGCGCAGGCATTCAGAACGGACAGAATCAAGCAACCACCAATACAAACGGTGTCACGGACTCAACCGGCGGGACGGAAACCGATTCCACAAACAACGGTGTCACAGATACGACCGGGCAAACAGTTACGGACTCAACCGGAGAATCCGTGACAGATTCAACGGGAAGTTCCGTTACGGACACAACCGGCACCGCCGAAACGAGCAGCAGCACTCACACTCAGGGAACAAATTCCTCGCAAACGGATACAGTCGGAGACTCCGAAACACTCGGAGGTTCAGCAAGTGTTGGTTTTAGCGGAACCTGCGTAACGGCGAACTACAGTCAGGCATTGCAAAGCAGCACAGCAAGCCAAATCGGAATGAATGTTTCGGATGCGGTGACGCAGGGAATATCGGACTCCGTATCAAAGAGCATATCGGAATCCACAGGTAAGGCAATTGCAAAATCCGCAGGCACGGCAATTTCCGCCCTGACTAACCAAGCGGTGAATTCGTCCGTCGGCCATGCCGTTGCAAAAACTCTCGGACGGGCCATCAGCAACTCGTTGTCAAGAACCGCCGGTGCGTTCCGAAGTGTCAATTTCGGTGCTAATTTCGGCGCTAATTTTGCCCGCAGCTCAACAGTTACCGCAACGATAGGCAAGAGTGAAGGCATCACTCAGAGCTTTGTGAATTACAATATTAAACATGCGCTTGAGCTCCTTGAGTCTCAAATGAAGAGATTGGAACTCAGCACCGCTTTGGGTATGTGGGACTTTGCGGCTTATGTTCTCAGTGAAGATGAAAATACGGCAAACAATGTTGCACATTCCTATCTTGCGCTGACACAAGGTGAAGAATCCTATATGTCGCAGTCCGCAATTAACCTATGGCGCGGCGATATGGGTGAAACCAGTGATGACGCCCGGGAAATTTGCAATTACCTTCGTGAACTGCGCCACCCTTTGTTTGGGTTAAATCCAGGCATTGCGCAGAAGGACCCGACTTACAATGTATATCCGCCAATTGTAACCGCAACAACCGGTCTTTCGGGCAAAGAATTGGCATACTCCCTTAACTTCCCCCGAAAGTCCGTTGCCGGGCTTCCGGTTATTGAGTGCGCCGAATTCGGCAGAAACATCGTTTCTTACGACTCGGCACCAACCGTAAAAAACGAGCTTGACATCGGTAAAATTTTTCATATGAATCATATTGAAAAAACCGATGTTCGACTGGCGAAGAGCTCTCTTGCATCGCATACTTTTATTACCGGCAGTACCGGTTCCGGCAAGAGCAACACCGTTTATCAGCTTCTTAACGAAGCTTTGAATCAGAATGTCAAGTTCATGGTTGTTGAACCTGCAAAAGGCGAGTATAAGCATGTTTTCGGAACGCAGGATGATGTGTATGTGTACGGAACCAATCCGGCAGTCAGTCCGCTGCTGAGAATCAATCCGTTCAGTTTCCCTCAGGGCATACATATTTTGGAACATCTGGACAGATTGGTTGAGATTTTTAATGTTTGCTGGCCGATGTATGCAGCCATGCCCGCCGTATTGAAAAGCGCCGTTGAGAAGTCGTATGCGGACTGCGGTTGGAATCTTACCCTTTCCCAAAATCGATACAAAGAAATGCTGTATCCGTCTTTTGCGGATGTTGCAAGAAATATCAGAGAGATTATTGATTCAAGCGAGTATGACGCAGAGAACAAAGGTGCTTATAAGGGTTCACTGCTGACAAGATTACAATCACTTACAAACGGCATTAACGGCATGATTTTTACCTGTGATGATATTTCAGACAGGGATCTGTTTGACAGAAATGTGATCATTGATTTGAGCAGGGTTGGTTCGTCCGAAACAAAGTCGCTTATTATGGGAATGCTCGTATTAAAGCTTCAGGAATATCGCATGGCAGGCGCAGCGGGTATGAATTCGGAATTGAAGCATCTAACGGTTCTTGAAGAAGCTCATAACCTGCTGAAACGTACGTCAACCGAGATTTCTTCCGAAAGTGCCAATCTGATGGGTAAGAGCGTTGAAATGCTTGCCAACGCCATAGCGGAAATGCGTACTTACGGAGAGGGTTTCATCATTGCGGATCAAGCTCCGGGGTTGCTTGACCTTTCCGTAATTCGAAATACGAATACCAAGATTATAATGCGTCTTCCGGATCGCAGCGATCGTGAGCTTGTGGGCGGAGCAGCAAACTTGAACGATGATCAAATTGTTGAGTTGGCAAAACTGCCGTGCGGTGTTGCGGCAATTTATCAGAATGAGTGGATACAGCCCGTTCTGTGCAAAGTAAACAAATTCGAAATGCCGCAGGAAATGTATTCTTATTCGCCCGATAATGAAGGGCCGCAGGCGGATTATGATGGTAGTATGGCTGCAGAGTCGCTGCTCGACTGCATTATGAACAGGGAGATCTTTCAACAAAAAAATCGTAAAGATCTTATAAAGTTGAAATTCATGATTATTAAGTCAAAACTGGATATAAACGTGAAGCGAGATTTCATCGAATATATATCTTCTTCTGAAGAGAATGCGATCGGATCACTGAGACATCTGGTCTATGATTTTTTCGCCGCCGGAGAAGCTATCAAAGCTTCCGAGCATTGCTCCGAAATAATGGACTGGGTTCATTCCGTGGTGTCCGGTTTAAAACCGCTAATCACGAATTATTCGAGTGAGCAAATTGATTTGGTATTATCAATGATTCTCTATGAGCAATCGTTGCGGGATTCAGCGTATCAGAACATTTTTTGCCGTTTCACAGAGATTTACAGCAAAGAAGGGAGAGTGTTTTAATGCTTGAGATTAATAGATCCTTCGAATTGACGGAAATGAAGAAACCAACTGCGGACGGTTTTAAATGCATTGAGCCTCAAAGCAAAATGACATCACACGAGGCGCAAAAATATTGGGACAGCAAGTTCGATAAAGAAAACAACCCAGTCAAGTATGGCGGCGGAAGCTATGAAGACGTAAAAAATTACTCTCAGGAAAACAAACATGAGAATGTGGAAGCGCACCATATGCCGGCCGATGCAAGTTCTACTTTGGATCGCACGGAAGGACCTTGCATCGAAATGAAAAAAGAGGACCATCGCAAGACAGCCAGTTGCGGAAACTCCATAGAGGCGCGAGAGTATAGAGCGAAACAAAAGGAGCTGATAGATAAAGGTGATTTCAGAGGAGCAATTCAAATGGATATCGATGATATCAGAGGGAAATTCGGCGATAAATACGATGCACAAATTAAGGAAATGCTTGAATACGTAGACAAGTTGGAACAAGGAGGCAAAATTTAATGAAAAAACTCGAAATACAATTAACCGAATCCGTTAACGGAGTTGCGTTTGGAACAGATCGCACTGTTGTAAGACATGCGTTCGGTAATGATTATGCCGAATTTAAAAAAAGCAGCTCCAGCAAGAATACAACTGATGACTACGGCTGTTTTCAATTGTTTTACTCTGCTGAAAATGCCTTAGAGGCAATTGAAATCTGTTCCGATACGCTTGTAATTGTAAACGGAAAAGAACTCACGCTGAAGTGTCCGGAGATAATCGAATGGATTCAATCGGTAGATCCGACTGCGGAAAAAGAAAGCGATGGAATTATATCAAAAAAATTGAGTATCGGCTTATATGCTCCTTGCAACGAGTTTGAAACGCTCCTGTTTGGCAAAAAAGACTATTATTGTTAAAAACGTAACGGTCAACATCGAGCCGCTGATGCGCATGCGCAAGGCGGTGTTCAAGAACGGCCACGCGAAGATTGTCTACGTGATGAACGGGTGGAACCGCTTCAAGGCGTCCCGCGACTTCATGGAGTGGTTCGAGGGTCTGGCTGGCGACCAGACGGTGGCCACGCTGCCCCAGTCCGAGGCGTTCGTTCAGGCGGGAGCCGCCGGCAAGTCCGTGGTCGAGTTCGACCGACGCGGCAAGGCTGCGAAGGCGACTCTCGCTCTGGTGGGCATGGTACGTGAGGCTGCGGGGTTCCCGAAGGAATAACCGCAGGTCAGAGGCGTGTTGCGTATGGACAAATGCGTCTCTATGATGTATAATTGTGCAAATGTGTAAATGATTAAAGGAGGTCGAGCCATGGCGAATATGTTCGAGAAATACGCTGCCGACCGCGAGGCCGAGCAGAAGAAGATAGAGAAGGCCGTCGTCGCCGACACGACGGCGGACGAGAAGCGCACGACGCTCTCGCTGTCGCTCACCGTGAGCGACAAGAAGGCGCTCAAGATGATGGCTGCGGAGCGCGAGACGACGATTGCCGCAATCATCCACGAGTGGATTCAGGAGTATCTTGAGGAGGTGGAGAAGTAAATGGCGAAAAGCATTGAAGAAAAAGTCGAGGAGCACTTTAAGTCGCTCTTGGATGACTATGGAATACGGCATTTCGGCAAGACCGAGGAGATTAACAGTTCCATTACGAAGGCGCTCAGGGAAGCGGATTCGAAGTCTGGTGGCTCTGGCGTGAATTACCCGGACATTCAGCTTTTGTTGCAAAACAAAACACGACGAGATATCCCTGTGATGATTGAGGCTAAAGGCACGAAGGGTAAGCTGGAGAAGCTGACGCCTGACGGTGATATTGAGCTGGTGAGCGGCGGTAAGAATCCGAACCATGCCGTGCAGCAGTTCGCCGTGAACGGCGCTCTGCATTACGGTCTGGCGATTCTGGACGAAGGTACATATAGCGAGGCTATCATCGTCGGCATCAATGGTTCGATGCTCGAAGAGGGTCGTGTCAAGGACCCGGAGGTCAAGGCTTACTACGTGTCGAAGAAAAACGACCGAGTTCCGAAGGAGCTTGTTGACTTCGATTTCGTGCAGATGAAGCAGCCAAACATCGACACGTTCTTTGCCGAGCTTGACAAGCTCTCGTTGACGGATGCCGAGAAGGATAAGCTCAAGCGCGATAAAGAGGAGTTGCTGGAGCAGAGCATCAAGGGAATCCATCAGAGGATTTACGACGATGCGAGCATCAAGACCCTGCTGGGCACTAACGAGAAGCTGTACCTGTTCTGCGGTCTCATCATGGCGGGGCTTACGACGGAGGGCGTGAAGCCGCTGGAAGTTGCTGACTTCTACAGCAACGACGACCATGATGACAACGACGGGAGCATCGTCTTACGCAGGACGAAGGCGTTCCTGCGCAAGAAGAACTGCTCGGTCGACAAGGTCAACATGGTGCTGAACTATCTGAAGCCCGTGTTCGAGAAGCGCGACCTCTGGAAGCCCGTGAACGGCGAAAGCGTTATCAAGTCCATTTACAAGCAGGTCAAGGAGGACATCCTGCCGCTTCTCGAAAGCAACATCCACTTGGATTTCACTGGAAAGATTCTGAACAGTCTGAACGACTGGGTGGCGATTGAGAACGACAAGCTCAACGATGTGGTACTGACGCCTCGCTTTGTGACCATGCTAATGGCGCGAATTACGAGAACGGATAAGGATTCGTTTGTGTGGGACACCTGTATGGGGTCGTCCGGTTTTCTCGTATCCGCCATGGAAATCATGATTGACGATGCGAAGAAGCGCATCAAGGACACGCAGACGCTGGATAGCAAGGTCGAGAATATCAAGCACAACCAGCTGCTCGGTATCGAGATTCTGGGCAACATCTACATTCTTGCCGTTCTGAACATGATCCTCATGGGCGACGGGTCTTCACAGATTATCTGCGGCGATTCGCACAAGGAAGGCCCGAAGTTCATCAAGAGTCACAAGGACACATTCCCGGCGAACGTATTCCTGCTGAATCCGCCCTACTCGGCACCGGGTAAGGGTCTTATCTTCGTTGATGAGGCGCTTTCGCGCATGGAGACGGGGTACGGCGCGGTGCTGATTCAGGAGAACGCCGGAAGTGGTCAGGGAGACGTGTACGCGAAGCGGATTCTGGAGAAGAACACGCTTATTGCGAGCGTGCATATGCCGGATGACCTGTTCAGCGGCAAATCGTCCGTTCAGACGGCAATCTATCTGTTTCAGGTCAACCGCCCGCATGAGGTCGATGATGTCGTAACGTTTATCGACTTTTCAGAGGACGGCTACACTCGCCAGAACCGCAAAAAGTCCACGCAGAAGGTCAACCTGCGCAACACCGACCATGCGCTGGAGCGCTATGACGAGGTGGCGGCTATCTGTCTTGGCAAGAAGCCCAAGACGAGCTATTACACCGAGGCGAATAGTCTCGTCATCCGCGATACGGTCTCCTTGGACGGGAACGATTGGACGTTCAACCAGCACAAGAAGATTGACACCACGCCCACGGAGGCGGACTTCAAGAAGACCGTTGCCGATTATCTTGCGTGGAAAGTAGGCGCAATTTTAAAAGGCGAGGTGAGCGTAGATGAATAAGGGATTTGTTTATTCGGATTTGTTCAAGTTACTGCCTCAGTGTTTCAAGATGTCAAAACTTGAGTTGGTCTCTGATGGCAAAACTCCTGCTTATTCTTCAGACACCCGTAATAATGGGCGCGTTGGATTTGTAGACAAGGAGCCACTGTTCAAGATTACAGAAGAAACGCCAGTTTACCTTGTGTTTGGCGACCATACGCGGACGATGAATATCGTGCACGAGGACTTTTGCGTTATGGATAACGTAAAAGTGCTTGTTCCATTGGTCGAGATGTCTGATGAAGTATTGCTGTATATCATAACTTGTTGGAAGAAAGCAATACCCTGCCTTGGATATGCGAGGCATTGGTCCGTAGCGAAAACAGCAAAGTTTGAGTTGCCGGTTGTTGAGTCGAGCAATCCTGACCATGAGTATACGGTCAAAGACATAGACTATAAGTACATGCAGGAGCGCATCGCCGAGCTTGAGCAGGAGCGCATCGCCGAGCTTGAGCAGGAGCGCATCGCCGAGCTTGATGTCTACCTCGTCGCCTCCGGTCTTGATGACTACGAGCTGACCGACGAGGACAAGGAAATACTCTCTCTCTCTCTCCAGAATCCGCATCTCACGAAACAGGCGCTTCGGAAGCTGATTTCGGGAATGGGCAGATAGTCTTCAAGACATTTAAGGTCAGCGATGTGTTTAACAAGGTCGAAGCGAAATGCAAGAAGGCGGACTTCGACAAGAGACGCGATACGTCAACTGTTCCCAATGAAGCGTATTGCATCCCTTTGGTAAACGCGAAGGTCGGTGACAACGGAATCATGTTCTACGGACGCAAGTCTGACTGGAGCACACAGGAGATGTGTATTGACGTTATCCAGAACGGCGCGGTCGCTACTGGTACCGTCTATGCTCAGCCACAGGCCGTAGGCGTGTTATGGGATGCATACCTGATTAAGCCTATGGTGGAAGCCAAGTCTGTTGAAGTCCTCCTGTACATGGCGAAGTGCATAGAGAAGATTACGAAGGAGCAGTTTTCGTATGACAAGAAGGCCACGTGGGACAGGGTGAAGACCTGCGAAGTCAGCCTCCCAGCCACATCGGGCGGCGACATCGATTTCGATTGCATGGAGCGTTATATCCGCACCATTGAGAAGCTGGCGATTGCCGATGTGGCGAAGTACAAGGATAAGCTGATAGCGACGACCAGACGGGTTGTCGGAGCGTAAAAGAATAAGCCCGTCGCTCTTTTGGGCGGCGGGCTTTATAATTAAATGCGTATTTACACAATTCATCATATAGGAGGAATTAACGTGAAAGCCTATAAGCAGAAATTACGGGAGGGGGTGAACCTATGGCACGTAAGAAGAAATTCGCGCCGAACGATAACAACCTTGCGATAGCGTACTATCGCTTCTCGTCCCATTCCCAGAACGAGGCGAGCATCGACCAGCAACGCGAGCTTGCCCACGAATGGGCGGATGCGCACGGCTTCAAAATCGTGCAGGAGTATGAGGACGCGGCGATATCCGGCACCACGGACGCACGACCGGGGTTCCAGCAGATGCTGTCGGAAGTCGCAAAAATCCGTCCTCATACCCTCATCATGTGGAAGACCGACCGTCTGGGACGCGACAAATACGTTCTGGCGATGGCGAAGAAGAAAATCCGCGACGCGGGATGCGAGATTCACCTGCTCGCCGAGAATATCCCGACGGAGGGACCCGAAGGCGTCCTCATCGAGGGATTGATGGAGGCCATGGCGGAGTATTACAGCCGCCAGCTGTCGCAGAACATCCAGCGCGGCATGGACTACAACGCGCAGCACGCCCTGTACAACGGTCACAAGCTGTTCGGCTATGACGTGGACAGGTCCACGAAGAAGTACATCCCTGACCCGAACACGGCGCCGTTCGTGCAGTGGGCGTTCAGGGAATACGCATCGGGCAAGCCGCTGAAGACCATTGCCGAGGAGATGAACGCGCAGGGCCTGCGCACGCCGAGGAACGCGAAGTTCAGCGTGAACATGCTGAACAAGATGCTCAAGAACCGCGCCTACATCGGCGAGTATCACCACGGCGACATCGTGGTCGAGGACGGAATGCCCGTCCTTGTCGACAAGGCGACTTTCGACAGGGCGCAAAGGCGGTTCGCCGAGAACAAGCGCAAGGGTTCCCAGCGGGCGCACGGTATGGACGAGAACGAGGCTCCGCGCTATTGGCTTACGGGCAAGCTCTATTGCGGTGAGTGCGGAAGCACCATGCAGGGCGTGTCCGGTACGAGCGCGACCGGACGGACGTATTACTACTACTATTGCTCCGCCCAGCGCAGGAAAGAGTGCCACCTGCACAAGGCCCGCAAGCAGGACTTAGAGGACATGGTGCTGTTCGCCCTGCACAACATCGTTGACGACGAGGAGAACGTGACGGCGCTCGCTCTGGATGCGGCGGAGTATTACGAGAAGAGCCACGACGACACCGCGTATCTCGAAGCGCTGGAAGCGAAGCGCAGGGAAGTGGAGAAAAGCCTTGCGAACCTCGTGAAGGTCATCGAGAAGGGCGTGGTCAGCGATACGGTTATGCTGCGCCAATGCTCCTGCGAAGCACAAGAAGCGCATCAAGTGAGTCAACGCATCCGTCTCCGTTAAAGTCCATAATGAGTTCGTTGCCCTCGG
>ERZ1026860.1311-NODE-1311-length-12915-cov-4.565630_pt1 | contig 12915 bp, 12 predicted proteins | sample MGYA00380160_ERZ1026860 | MGnify/ENA primary metagenome ERZ1026860 (study PRJEB33269, sample SAMEA4719796) | human gut metagenome | biome: human-associated habitat; feature: organic feature; material: feces | place: Cameroon | collected 2013-10 ... | reverse complement strand
CCGTGCTCCGTCACCAGCAGGTCCTGCTCGTGGCGGAAGGCGTCGCGGGGATAGTCCCCGCCGACCTTTTCGCGCAGCGTGGCGTTCGCCTCGCTCAGGAGCTCGTGCGTCCGGATGCCGGAGAAGAGCGTCAGCTCCTCGTCGAGCTTTGTCACACCCTCGGCCATCACGAAGCGGTCGGCGTACTCGTGCAGCTTGGGATCGAGACCGATGAAGGCGCATTTCGTCGGCGTCACGACATAGTAATCACCGAAGGCCTCCTTCTGAAGATAGACCTTCGCGGTGCGGTTGCCCCGCAGGAAGGTCAGCAGGCCGCCGCAGTGGTCGTTGTGCGCGTGGGAAAGGAAGGCGATATCGACCTGTGCGAGGTCGATGCCGAGCGCCTTGGCGTTTTCCCAGAAAGCGTCACTCGCGCCGGAGTCGAAGAGAATTTTATGCTTTGCTGTTTCAATGTAGAGCGAAAGCCCGTGCTCGCAGCGGAGCGCATCGCAGGTGGTCTTGTTTTCCAGTAAGGTGGTGATCTTCATATCGTTTCCTCCGCGGCTCCGTAGAGCGCCCAGGTGTTGCTGTCCGAAATTTTTGCTGTGGTGAACGTTCCGATAAGACTCTTGTCGCCCTTCATGCGCACGAGGCGGTTGCCCTCGGTGCGCGCGGAGAGCGGCCAGTCCGCGTCGTCGCTCTCGCCCTCGACCAGCACGCGCACGGCCCTGCCGATGTAGGCGGCGTGCTTCTCCGCGCTGATGGCGTTCTGAGCGTTGCAGAGCGCGTCGAACCACTTCTGCTTTTCCTCGCGCGGCGTGGGATCGTCCAGCTTTGCGGCGGGCGTGCCCGGGCGAGGAGAGAAGATAAACGTAAAGAGCGCGTCGAAATGGACTTCGTTGATCAGACTTACGGTGTCCATCGCTTCCGCCTCGGTCTCGCCGGGGAAGCCGATGATGATGTCGCTCGTGAGCACGAGGTCGGGCATGACCCTGCGGGCATAGCGGATCAGCTCGAGGTAGCCCGCGCGGGTATAGGGGCGGTTCATCGCGCGCAGCACGCGGTCATTGCCGCTTTGGACGGGCAGGTGCAGCTGATGCGTCACATGGCGGCTCGCCGCCATCGTGTCAAAGAGCTTGGGCGTCGCGTCCTTGGGCTGGCTGGACATGAAGCGCACCCAGTAGTCGCCGTCGATCCGGTCGATCTCCGCGAGAAGGTCGGCAAAATCATAGCCCGTGCCGAGATCCTTGCCGTAGCTGTTGACGTTCTGACCGAGCAGCGTGATCTCTTTATAGCCCGCCGCGACCAGCTCGCGGACCTCGCGCACGATCTGCTCCGGCTCGCGGCTGCGTTCGCGGCCGCGGACGTAGGGCACGATGCAGTACGAGCAGAAGTTGTTGCAGCCGTACATGATGCTCACCCACGCGCTCACGCCGCCGACGCGGTAGACGGGGATGTCCTCTGCGATGCGGCCTGGCTCGTCGTCGATGGAAAAGACGCGGCCGCGCTCGGTGTAGGCGCGGTACAAGAGCTCGGGGAAGCGCCACTCGGCCTGCGGACCGAGCACGAGATCGACGTGGCGGTAGCTGGTTTTCACCTTTTCCGCCACGCGCGGCTGCTGTGCCATGCACCCGCACAGGCAGATGATCTGGTCGGGATTCGCCGCCTTGGTGTGCGTGAGCTGGCCGAGCATCCCGTAAACGGTTTTCTCCGCGTTCTCGCGGATGGCGCAGGTGTTCATCAGCACGATGTCGGCGCGCTTCGTGTCGTCGGTGAACTCGCAGCCCATCTCGCGCAGCATTCCCATCAGCCGCTCGCCGTCCGCCACGTTCTGCTGGCAGCCGTAGGTGTGGACGTAGGCCAGCGGCTTCGTCGTGCGCCGCTCGTGCAGCGCGCGCACCTTATCCATATATTCCTTTTGCCGCGCCGTTTCCTCGGCGCTGACCAATACCTTTTCTCGTTCCAAGGGGTTATCCTCCCGGTTGATATACTTTAACTAATAAATTATAACACGGAGCGCGCGCCCTGACAAGATGAAGCGAAAATTTTGTCGTGCCGGCGCGATGGGCGTTTTGCTGCATTTTTCGGAAACCGCGGAGATTTTTACACAAAGTTTGTGCGTCCCGCCCTTGCAATCGCGGCACGGGCATATTATAATCTTTCATTGAAGATATCTATTATTTTTGTAAAGAAAGAAGGGTCCGTCTATGAACCTCTGGCATGATGTTGCGCCCCACCGCGTGCGCCCCGAGGACTTCCTCGCCGTCATCGAGATCGAAAAGGGCAGCAAGAACAAATACGAAATGGATAAGGAGACCGGCGCCCTGCGCCTCGACCGTATCCTTTATACCTCCACCCACTATCCGGCGAACTACGGCTTCATCCCCCGCACCTGGGCGGACGACGGCGACCCGCTGGACGTGCTGGTGCTCTGCTCGGAGTGCATCCGTCCGCTGAGCCTCGTTGAGTGCTACCCCATCGGCGTCATCACGATGGAGGACGGCGGCTCGCTCGACGAGAAGATCATCGCCATTCCCTTTCAGGACCCGACCTACAACACCTATCAGGACATTTCCGAGCTGCCCGACCACGTCGCCAGCGAGATCAAGCACTTCTTCCGCGTCTATAAAAGCCTTGAGGGCAAGGAGACCGTGGTGAGTGACGTGCTCGGCCGCGACGAGGCCGTGAAGATCATCATCAAGTGCCAGAACGCCTACATCGAGAAATACTGCCGCTGAAAGCGGAACAGAAAAAAGAAGGCCTCTTGAAAAGAGACCTTCTTTTCTTATGCTTCGGAAAGAGAATCGTCCTCGTCGATCCACTGCCGCACGGGCACGACCTCAAACTCTGTCTCCGTGCGGCGGATGACCACCTTTTCGAGCCCCGCGTTGATGATCTGGCGGCGGCACATGGCACAGCTCGTCGCGTCGTGCAGCAGCTCGCCCGTGCGCGCGTCGCGGCCCACAAGATAGATGGTGCCGCCGACCATGTCGCGCCGGGACGCCGAGATGATGGCGTTCGCCTCAGCGTGGACGCTGCGGCAGAGCTCGTAGCGCTCGCCGCGCGGGACCTGCAGCTCCTCGCGTGTGCAGAAGCCGAGGTCGACGCAGTTTTTCCGTCCGCGGGGCGCGCCGTTGTAGCCGGTGGAAATGATCTCATCGTTCTTGACGATGATGGCGCCGTAGACCCGCCGCAGGCAGGTCGCGCGCTCGAGCACCGTTTCGGCAATGTCGAGGTAATAGTTTTCCTTGCTGATGCGCGGCATGGCGAATCCTCCTCGTAATTTTTTTAATAAATATTGCATAGCGTTATCAAAACTCGCGCTTGCACCGTGGGCAGCGTCCGTAATCAAAGTCGATGACCGCCCCGCAGACGGGACATTGCTTCTGCGCGAGCCCGTCCGACGGCACTTCCGGTTGGAACAGTTCGAGCTTTCCGCACGTAGGACAGGAATAGATGTCGACCTCCATTCCGCCCGCAAGGGCGAAGGTCAGGTCCGAAAGGAACAGGTCGGGGCGGCGCTGGAGCTTGTCGTGTCCGATAAATCGCATTCCCGCGCCGCAGCGCAGGCAACTGAGCTGTCGCTTATCCGTCATGTTAGACCCCCTGCAGATCAAAGATCGGTGTATATTCCTCTTTCGCGCTGGAAAGCTCCTGACAGAAGCCGTCCGTGATGCCGCAGTCGGTCATGTACCGCACCGCCGCGCGGTACTCCGCGTGGTTCAATCGCCGCGCGAGCGCTCCGCTCGCGCCGGGCTGGGGCGTGTACTGGCTCATAAGGGAAAAAAGCACCGTGTGCGGCGGGAAGTGCGCGGATACATAGTCGATGACCGCCTTGGTGTTCTCGAGCTGACCGGGCAGGACGAGGTGGCGGATGATGACGCCGGACTTCATCAAGCCGTCGTCTCCGATCCGGTAGGGCCCCACCTGCCGCAGCATCTCGTCGATGGCCGCGGCGGCGACGGGAAAGTAATCGCCCGCGCAGCTCAGCTCCCGCGCGGGCTTTTCCAGCGCGTACTTGAGGTCGGGCAGATAGATCTGCACCCTGCCCTCCAGCGTTTTGAGTGTTTCCACGCGCTCATAGCCGCCGCTGTTCCACACCACCGGCACGGGCAGCGGATCTTCCAGAGCCTCCAGCACCCAAGGCGTGAAGTGCGTGGGCGAAACCAGGTCGATGCAGTGTGCGCCCTGCGCGATGAGCTCGAAGAAAATCTCCCGCAGCCGTGCGGGGGAAAGGACCTTGCCGAAATTCTCGTGGCTGATCCTACCGTTCTGGCAGAACACACAGCCGAGATTACAGCCGGAGAAGAAGACGCAGCCCGCGCCGTTCGTGCCGCTGAGCACCGGCTCCTCCCATTGGTGGAGCATGGCCTTTGCCGCTACGATGCCTGCGGGCATGGCGCAGACTTCCCCGCCGCGCGTCTCCGTGCGCTCCGCGCCGCAGCGGCGCGGACAGATATTGCAGAGCATCAGTCGCCCGTCCCCTGTCCGTTGAAGTCGGGGCCGAGGTCGCCGGCCATCCAATGGCGGCGGCACAGACCGATATACTGGTCGTTTGCGCCGAGCACGACCTGCTCGCCCTCCTTGAGGACCTTGCCGTTCGCGTCGAAGCGGGCGTTGAACGCCGCCTTCTTGCCGCACCAGCAGATCGTTTTGACCTCCTCGAGCTTGTCCGCCATCACGAGCAGCTCATAGCTGCCGGGAAACAGCTCGCCGCGGAAGTCCGCGCGCAGACCGTAGCACATCACGGGGATGCCGCAGTCGTCCACCAGATGGACGAGATACATGACCTCCTCGCGCGTGAGGAACTGCGCCTCGTCGACGATGATGCAGGCGTTCTTCTTCAGCTCGTCCTCACTCATCTCGCGCATTTCGTGGAAGTAGACGCAGGGGAACTCCAGCCCGATGCGTGAGTGGACCATGTGGTCGCCGTCGCGCGTGTCGAGCTGCGGCTTGACGAGCAGCGTCTGCTGCCCGCGCTCCTCATAGTTGAAGCGCGCCATAAGCGCGTTCGCGGTCTTGCTCGAGCCCATCGCGCCGTACTTAAAGTAAAGCTGTGCCATGATCGGTTCCTCCCTGTTGTGCGGCGAGCCATCGGACCGCCGTGTCGAAGTAGTATCGGAATGCCGAGGGGATCGCCGCCGCTTGCAGCGCCGCGCCGTCCGCCCAGAGAAATTCATTGTTCTCGCCCTCTGCCGCGGCAAGATAGCCGTGCATATCCCATTCCACATGGGAAAAAATATGCTTTGCTGCACCGACCGGCGTGAGCGTCCGCGCCGTAAGCCCCCATTGCGCGAGCGTGATGGCCGCCCCGGCCTCGTCAAGATTCCCGGGGACATTCGGAAGCTCCCACAGTCCCGCGAGCAGCCCCTTGGCGGGACGCTTGCGCAGGGCGAGCCTGCCGTCCCGCACGAGCAGGAACACAGTCCGCTCCTCGACCCTGCGCGGTTTTTTCGCCGCGCGCACGGGGAGCACATCGGTCATGCCGTTTTGGTACGCCGCGCAGAAGGCGCGGGCGGGGCATTTTTCGCACAGCGGCGCGCCGTTCGGCAGGCAAACCGTCGCGCCGAGATCCATCATCGCCTGGTTCCATTCGCCGGGACGCTCGCAGTCGATGCTTTCGGTGAGCATGGCGCGAAAACGCTTGCGCACCCTGGCGTCCATGATGTCCTCCGCGATGCCGCCGACCCGGGCGGCGACGCGCAGGAGATTGCCGTCCACCGCCGGCTCCGGCTCGCCGAAGGCGATGGAGGCGATGGCGCTCGCCGTATAGTCGCCGACGCCGGGGAGGCGCAGAAGCTCCTCGCGCGTGCGGGGAAATTCTCCGCCGCAATCGTTTACAAGAATCTGCGCCGCACGGTGCAGGTTCCGTGCGCGGGAGTAGTAGCCCAGACCCTCCCAGAGCTTGAAAAGCCGCTCCTCGCCCACTGCCGCGAGCGCGTACACGTCGGGCAGCTCTGCCATAAAGCGGGCATAGTATTCCAGCACCGCCTGCACGCGCGTCTGCTGCAGCATGATCTCCGACACCCAGATGCGGTAAGGATCGCGGATGCCGCGCCACGGCAGGACGCGCTTGTGGATATCGTACCACGTCAGCAGCGGCGCGGTGAGGGCGTTGAGTCGTTCCTGTTCGTTCATGCTTCTCCTATCGGTCAAAAGCGCGCGGCGAAGCCGCAGCGGCGGCAGAGCTCCTCGCTCGGACAGCGGCGCGAAAAGCCCTCGCGCAGCGCGCACGCGCGTTCGCTTTGCAGAATTTCCGCAAGCGGCTGCGTGAACAGATTCCCCAGCGCGATGTCGCCCTCGTGATCGAGACAGCACGGCACTGCCGTGCCGTCGGCGAGCACGCCGAGCTGGTCGCGCAGGCCGTAGCAGAACTGTGTGCCGCGCTCCTGTGCGTTAAGGTCGGGCCAGTCGAATTTTTTTGCGCGCTCAAGGTACAAATTGTCCCGCAGGCGGAAGCTGCCGCCGCGCGGCTCGGGCCACTCGCCCGGACATTTTTCGTGAAGAAAGGCTTCGATCGCGCCATTGCGCGTCTCCGCGCCGCCCTCATTCCACAGCCGCAGCGCAACGATAACGCCCCGCGTCGCCGCGCGGGCGGCAAAGCTCCAGACCTCCTCCAGATACTGCCGCTCGCGCTCCTGTGCGCCGTCGTTCCCTTCAAAGCTGTGGAGCGAGACGCTGACCTTGTGGAGCGTGGGGGCTGCGAGCAGCGTTTCCGTCTGCCGCGCGAGGAGCGTCCCGTTCGTCGTGATGCAGACCTTCCTCTCCCGCGCCGCAGCGAGGGCGAGCAGCTCCGCAAGCTGCGGATGGCTCAGCGGCTCGCCCATCACATGCAGATACACATATTCTACCTGCCCCGTGAGGCGCTCGAGCACGAGGTCGAACTCGGCGGGCGTCATCGTGCGCGGCGCTCGCTTTGTGCCGGGACAGAACGAGCAGCGCAGGTTGCAGCGGTTCGTGATCTCAATGTACGCTTTTTTCAGCATCCGCGCCCGTCCTCCCTTTATTTTTCTCAGTATAGCACAACGCCGCGCCCTTGCCAATACGGTATTTTTCTGTTACAATGGCGGCACCCGAGCAAAGGAGTCTTTCCCATGAAGATCACATTCATCGCCCACAGCGCGTTTCTCGTTGAGTGGGACAAGTTTTATACGCTGTTCGACTACGTTTATGAGCCGGACTACACCGGTACGCTGCCGCCGCTCGATCCCCAAAAGCCGCTGCTGGTCTTTTCCAGCCACAGCCATGAGGACCATTTTGACGGGAAGGTGTTCGGCCTGCTGGAGCAATATCCGCTCACGCAGTTTTTTGTCTCGCGCGACACGCGCCTGACCGAGCGCCGCCGCAAGTGGCTGGGCATCTCCGACGAGGCCTTTGCCCGCACGACCGTTCTGCGGCCCGACAGCATTCTGCTCACGGAGGCCGCGGGCGAGGAGCTGAGCGTCCGCGCCATCAAGTCCACCGACATCGGCAACGCCTATCTGCTCCGCGCCGAGGGCAAAATGGTCTACCACGGCGGCGACCTGAACTGGTGGCATTGGGATAGCGAGGGCAAGGCCTACTGCAATAATATGGCCGTCCACTACAAGGCCGCCATGGAAAAGCTCGCCTCCGCCGTGCGCGACGAGGCGGCGGACAACGGCATCGCGCCCGCGATCACGGCGGCGATGGCACCGCTCGATCCGCGTCTGGGCGAGGAGGCCGAGGGGCTCGGGCTGGAGTGGCTGCTGAAGAACGTTGAGGTCCTCCATGCCTTCCCCATGCACCTGTGGAAAAGGTTCGAGACCATCGACCGCTTCCGTGCGGCATATCCCGCGCTCGCCGCGCGCGTCGTGCGCATCACGGCGGACGGAGAGACCTTTGAGGTCTGAGCGATACAAGAAAACGGAACGGTAAGCACCGCTTACCGTTCCGTTTTATCTTCAGGCTGTCAGCAGATAGCTGCCCGAGGCGGGCGCTTCGCTGAGAATGGGCACCAGCTCGGCGTCATACGGCTCCAGAGCCGCGGTGAGCGCGGGGAGCTGCTCCGCCGTCGTTTCCACATAGATGCGGTCGAAGACCGCGGCAAGCGCGGCGAGGTCCTGCCCCGCCGCCTCGTTTCCACCGGCGAGCACGGTCGCCGCGTCGAGCTGCACGGAAAGGCGGACGCCGTATGCCTCCGTCCCGCTGCGAAGCTCCTCCGCGAGCTGCGCGAGCGCGGCGCTCTTGGAGAGTGTGCGCGCGGATTCGTCGATGTTGTTGAGCCGCCCGCGGGTAGGATAGCCGAACTCGTCAAAAAGCAGCTCGTCAAAGCCAAGCTCCGCGCATTCGCGCGCGACGGAGACGATGTACTGCCGCGCGGCGCTCTTTTCCGGTGCGAGATAGAAGGTGCTGTCGGGATCGTACCAGATGTAGCCGGCGTAGTTGAGCTGCAGCACACCGGCGTCGGCCATGTGGGCAAAGGAATAGAGGCTGTCGTGCGTGGCGTTGATGCGGGCGATGGTGTAGACCTCGCTCCCGGTCAGCGCCGCAATGACGGCATTCGCGCCGCTGCCGCCCTTGACGGCATTGACGTCGATGGCTTCCTGCAGGGCGGAGTCATACAGCAGCTCGCCCCGCGCGTTTTTCACGCGCAGCGCGACAGCGTTTGCGCCCTCGGGGACTGCGGCAAGAGCCGCGTCCGCGTTGCCGCGCAGCACGCTCTCACTCAGCTCGGCGCCGTGAAGCTCCGTAAGCTCCGGCTTGGCCGGCGGCTCGGGCTCGTCGATGATGACGTCGGGGCTATCGTCGGGAGCATCCGGCGTCCGGCTCGCGCCGTCGGGCGCGGAGGGGTCGGATGGCTCCTCAGTCTGCTTCCACGGCAGGTCAAAGCGGATGCTGCCGTCGGAGCCGTACACCGCGTAGCGCTGCAGGACCAGAAAGCCGACCGCCGCGAGCAGGATCAGGCACAGCAGAACGATCAGAACGATCCGTCCCGCACCGCCCTTGCCGTGGTAGCTGCGGTATCCCTTTGTCGATGGCATCCGTCTCACCTGCCTTTCAAGCTGTACGGACATTTTACAAGCATGGAAAAAGAAAATCAACAGAAATTCGTAAATTCCTGTTGATTTTCGTCGAATTTTCCGGTTTCAGCCCTCGATGGCGTCCAGCAGACCGACGCGGCGCTCGTGGCGGCCGCCCTCAAATTCGGTGGAGAGGAAGACCTCAACGATGCGCTCGGCCATATTTTTGCCGATCATGCCGGCGCCCATGGCGAGCATATTGGCGTTGTTGTGGCGGCGGGTCATCTCCGCGCTCAGCGGCTCGCTGCACAGCGCGCAGCGGATGCCCCTGACCTTGTTGGCGGCGATGGAAATGCCGATGCCGGTGGTACAGATGACGATGCCGCGCTCGCACTCGCCGCTCTGGACCTTGCGGGCCGCGGCCTCGCCGAAGATGGGATAGTCGCAGCTGTCGGTGGAATAGGTGCCGCAGTCCACGACCTCGTGGCCCTTGGACTCCAGATATGCCTTGATGTGCTCCTTGAGGGCGTAGCCGCCGTGGTCGCAGCCGAGAGAAATTTTCATCGTTCGTTCTCCTATCGTTAAATTTTGTGGAAAATGGGCTTTTTCCGGTCGTAGGTCGCAAAGTAGCGCAGGCCGCAGTCCTTGAGCAGCTCCTGCCGCTCCTCCATCGCGCAGGAGATGTACTCCGGCGTGTGGGCGTCGCTGCCGAGCGTGATCAGCTCACCGCCGAGCTCGTGGTAGAGTCTGAGCCATTTGCCGTCCGGCAGGGGGAGATGGCCGCGGTTGGTGTTGCACTCGATGCCGAGTCCCTTTTCGATGGCGCGGCGCATCACATGGCGCAGCTGCTCCTCGTAGCGGTCGAAATCCAACTCCACGCCGCGCAGCTCCTTCGCCCAGCGCAGCGGGAGGGTGATGTGTCCGAGGACCTGAAAGCGGCCCCAGTCGATCAGCTTTTCCATCTCCTCAAAGTAGCTCTCGCAGGCGGCGTACCACACCGCGGGATCGGTGCTCGTGATCCAGGTGAGGTCGTTGACCTCGCCCGAGGCCGTGCGGTAGCAGTGGACCGAGCCGATGGTGAAGTCCAGCGGCGGCGCGTCGTCCAGAAAGCTGTCTGCCACGTCGGGAGCAAAGGAGCATTCGCCCAGCTCCGCGCCCATGTGCAGCTTGATGCGGCCGCCGACGGCCTCCTGCGCCTCACGGAACTGCGCGAGCATGGGAGCCCAGTCGTAGCTGTGCTTTTCCTTGGGCGGCTCGTTCCAGCGGTCCCATGGCAGGGGCTCGATGTGGTCGGTGAAACACAGGTCGTCTACACCCAGCCGCACCGCGGCCTCCGCCATCTCGCGCATGGTGTTGTGCCCGTCGGGCGAGACGGTGGAATGGCAATGGTAATCGGTGATAAAATGTCCGTTTCTCATAGCTTGAATTTCCCGAAGAAGCTCTTGCGCTGCTCATAGTTGCTCTCGCCGAGCGTGTCGCTGAACTTGCGCAGCGCCTCCTTCTGCTCGCGGTTGAGGTTGCGCGGGGTCTCGATGTAAACGGTCACGTACTGGTCGCCGCGCGCGCGGCCGTTCAGGCCGGGGATGCCCTTGCCCTTGAGACGGAAGGTCGTGCCGCTCTGCGTTCCCTCGGGGATGGAATACTTCACCTTGCCGTCGATGGTCGGGATCTCCAGCTCTGCGCCGAGCACCGCCTGCGTGAAGGTGATGGGCGCCTCGCACAGCACGCTTGTGCCCTCGCGGCGGAAGATCTCGTGCGGACGCACGGCGATGACGATCAGCAGATCGCCCGCCGGGCCGCCGTTCCTGCCGGCGTTGCCCTGCCCGCGCAGGGAGATGGTCTGCCCGTTGTCAATGCCCGCGGGAATGGTGACCTTGAGCGTCTTGCGGCGGCGGAGCTGGCCGCTGCCGTGACAGGCCTTGCAGGGCTGGTGGATGATCCTGCCCTTGCCGCCGCAGCGCCCGCAGGGCGCGGAGGTGGACATGAAGCCGAGCGGCGTCTGGCGGCGCTGCTGCACCATGCCGGTGCCGCGGCAGTCGGGACAGACCTCGGCGGTCGTGCCCTTTTCGCAGCCGGTGCCGCGGCAGGTGTCGCACTGCTCGACGCGCTCGATGCTGATCTCCTTTTCGCAGCCGAAGGCAGCCTCCTCAAAGCTGATGGTGACGCTCGTGCGCAGGCTCTCGCCGCGCTGCGGCGCGTTGGGATTCGCCCGTGTGCCGCCGAAGCCGCCGCCGAAAAAGCTGCCGAAGATGTCGCCGAGGTCGCCGAAGTCGAAGCCGCCCGCGCCGTAGGCTCCGCCGCCCGCACCCGCGCCATAGCTCGGGTCCACACCGGCAAAGCCGAACTGGTCGTAGCGCGCCTTCTTCTCGGGATCGGAGAGCACCTCGTTGGCCTCGTTGACCTCCTTGAACTTCTCCTCGGCTTCCTTGTCGCCGGGGTTCATGTCGGGGTGGTACTTGCGCGCCAGCTTTTTGTATGCTTTTTTGATCTCTTCCTCGGAAGCGCCCTTGGAGACGCCGAGGACCTCATAATAGTCTCTTTTATTCTCAGCCATAGACTATGCTCCTAAAAACGCCGCAATCGGGGGCAGTAGAATACTGTCCCCGCTGCGTTGGTTGGTCTATTTTACTTCTTGTTCTCGTCGTCGTCAACCACCTTGTAGTCGGCGTCGTAATACTGCTGACCGTCGGGGCCGGTCTGAGCGCCGCCCTGAGCGCCGCCCATGTCGGGGCCTGCGCCCTGCGCGCCCTGCGGGTTCGCCTGCTGGTAGAGCTTCTCACTCATCGCGTAGAAGAGCTGCGTGAGCTCCTCGGTCGCGGCCTTGATGGCGTCGGTGTCGTCGCCCTTGAGGGTCTCCTTGAGCTTGTCGATGCCCGCCTGGACCTTGCTCTTCTCGTCCGCGGGGATCTTGTCGCCCACCTCGCCGAGGGTCTTCTCGCTCTGGTAGACCATCTGGTCGGCCTGATTGCGGACCTCGACCTTCTCCTTGACCTTGGCGTCCTCGGCGGCATACTGCTCCGCTTCCTTGACGGCCTTCTCAATGTCCTCCTTGCTCATGTTGGTGGAGGAGGTGATGGTGATGTGCTGCTCCTTGCCGGTGCCGAGATCCTTCGCGCTGACGTTCACGATGCCGTTCGCGTCGATGTCAAAGGTGACCTCGATCTGCGGCACGCCGCGGCGCGCCGGAGCGATGCCGTCGAGGTGGAAGCGGCCGAGGCTCTTATTGGCGGCAGCCATCTCACGCTCGCCCTGCAGGACGTTGACCTCAACGCTGGTCTGGTTGTCGGCGGCGGTGGAGAAGATCTGGCTCTTCTTCACGGGGATGGTGGTGTTGCGGTCGATGAGCTTGGTGCACACGCCGCCCATCGTCTCGATGCCGAGGCTCAGCGGGGTGACATCGAGCAGCAGCAGGCCCTTGACGTCGCCGGTCAGCACGCCCGCCTGAAGAGCCGCGCCCATGGCGACGCACTCATCGGGGTTGATGCCCTTGAAGCCTTCCTTGCCGGTGAGCTTCTTGACCATTTCCTGCACGGCGGGGATACGGCTGGAGCCGCCCACCATCAGGACCTTGTGAATATCGTTTCCGGTAAGACCGGCGTCGCTCATGGCCTGCTTGACGGGGCCGGCGGTCGCTTCGACCAGATGCGCGGTCAGCTCGTTGAACTTCGCGCGGGTGAGGGTGAGGTCGAGGTGCTTCGGGCCGGTGGCGTCGGCGGTGATATAGGGCAGGTTGATGTTGGTGGAGGTCACGCCGGACAGCTCGATCTTGGCCTTCTCGGCAGCCTCCTTCAGGCGCTGCATGGCGACCTTATCGCCGGACAGGTCGATGCCCTCGGTCTTCTTGAACTCGGACACCAGGTAATCCATCACTCTCTGGTCGAAGTCGTCGCCGCCCAGGTGGGTGTCGCCGGCAGTGGCCAGCACCTCGATGACGCCGTCGCCGATGTCCAAGAAG
>ERZ1026860.1309-NODE-1309-length-12926-cov-8.164401_pt1 | contig 12926 bp, 9 predicted proteins | sample MGYA00380160_ERZ1026860 | MGnify/ENA primary metagenome ERZ1026860 (study PRJEB33269, sample SAMEA4719796) | human gut metagenome | biome: human-associated habitat; feature: organic feature; material: feces | place: Cameroon | collected 2013-10 ... | reverse complement strand
ATAGTATTCCACACAGCCGCACTTAGGGCAGACAAACCCATTGGGAAAGCGCAGGAGGAACAACTCTGCTCTGCAAGCGTCCTCGGTATTGTAGCGACGACGAAACTCTTTAGAACACCAGGCATTCCTGCTTTTCCTGCGAATTTTCCGTTTTCTCAATGTCATCCGTGTGCCGAGAGGGAAGCCCTCAGTGCTTTCAGCGAAAGATTCAATCAATTCAAACACGGCTTCTTATTCGGCTTTACATCTACTCGACGCAAATACTTTCAGTTCACCTATATTGGGATGCTTGAGTAAAAGCTGACCGCTGAGCGGAAAAAGCTCTCCCGCCGCTATTCCGCGCTGAAAGACGGAGTAAAGGAAGTGGAGCAGATACGGAAGGGCGTTTACAGTATCCTGCGGGAAGAAAACCGCAAAGAGCAGCCTGCGCACAAGCAAGACCTTGAACGATGGAAAACGGCCACGCAGAGAGCAAAATGCCCTGCGTGGCCGACTGCTTTATGCCTCTCACATCATAACAGAACCAACGGCTTGATAAGGTCAGCGGGCTTGTCCTTCATCAGCATAAGCGCGGGTTCCACATTTTTCAATCCATGGAACTTGTGCGTAATGAGCTTTTCGGGATGAATGCGACCGGTCTGAACCAAACGAGCCAGTTTCTCCGAACGTAATCTCCCACCGGGCATTAGCCCTCCGACGATCTTTTTATGTCCCATCCCGCAGCCAAGCTCAATTCGAGGAAGCCCGATGGTGTCTCCTTCTCCGAGGTAATTGACATTGCCGATCACCCCGCCTGGCTTCAACATTTGGATGGCCTGAGAGAATGTATCATTGTCGCCTCCGGCAACAATAATACGATCCACACCTTTGCCGGACGTTTTCTCCATGATCTGCTCTACAATGTCACCCTCCCGATAGTTGATGATGGCTGTTGCACCAAATTCCAAAGCAAGTTGGGCGCAATTCTTTCGCGATCCCACCGCATAAATATCGGCCGCCCCGCGAATGGCTGCGGCAGCAACAGACATGAGACCGACCGGACCAATACCAATCACAGCTACGGTGTCGCCAAACTGAATATCCGCCAATTCCGCTCCATGAAATCCGGTGGGAACCATATCGCTAATCATACAGGCCGCACCGAGATCCATTCCATCCGGCAATAGCGCAAGGTTCCCATCTGCATCGTTGACATGGAAGAACTCTCCGAATACGCCGTCTTTGAAATTTGAAAACTTCCAACCAGAGAGCATTCCCCCAGAGTGCATGGCAAATCCGCCCTGTGCCTCCAACGAGTTCCAATCTGGCGTAATCGCCGAAACAAGCACTCGATCGCCAACCTTGAAGTCCTTGACGAGTTTACCAACCTCGACAATTTCACCGACGGCCTCATGGCCCAGGATCATGTCCTTTCGGTCGCCGATTGCCCCCGCCCAGACGGTGTGAATGTCGGAGGTGCAGGGAGCCAGGGCAAGGGGCTTGCAGATAGCATCCATCGGGCCACAGGTGGGTTCTTTCTTTTCGATCCAGCCGGTCTTTCCGATCTTGATCATTGCGAATCCTTTCATTGCAGAGACTTCCTTTCTTTATTTATTTTTATCTGGCAATTAGAGGACGATAGTCGATGGTGGGTAGCGTATACCGGCCTACTACTGCCAGATTTTTTCATGAGCAAAATTTTCTATAGGAATTGTAGCACAGTTTTGTGAATATTTCTATCATTTTCTGCACTTGAGTTTCGGCTATCTGTCTGCACAAAGTTATCCACATCCAAGCAAGTTTACCAAACAAGAAAAAAAGCAAAGAAAAAGGAGCGAACCCTTCCATGACCCATTCTATCACAGATACCTACAAAATGAAACGGGAAATTCTCAATTTCGCAAGAAATTTTTCCGGTGGCTTATCTGCACCGGATGCGAAGTTTTTCGCGGACATGACGTATGGAATCTTGGCTTCCCAGAGCTGCTTGCTGACAAAGATCGCCCATGCGCTGCAAGAAAAAACGAAGAAAGCGTATACGGTAGACCGTCTGTCTGACCACCTGAAAGAGGGCATTAACGACAAAGCAATGGCCGCATACTTGAACTATGTCCGGAAAATGGTACCCTCTGAGCCGGTGGTTCACATTGACGACAGTATAGTCCATGCCCTCCACACCGGTATAGGTGTGATGGTGGGCAACCAGCCAGGAAATCCGGGTCACATCCTCCCTGGCCACAGGCAGCTCCCGGAAAAATTTCTCCACAAGCGGCGGGCTTTCCCGCTCCTGATTCTTGCCGTCGGTGTTGCCGTACTTTTCCCGGCACAATGGGCAGGCAATATCGTGAACCAGAGCCGTCAGCTCCAGAACCGTCTGGGTGTGGCTGTCCAGACCCTCCAATTCGCCGATGGTCTTGGCAAACGCCCAGACCTTGAGAAAATGATTGATGTCGTGGCAGCTGCCCTGGTAAAATTCGATCATCTTTTGGGTTGCGGATGCAATGAGCATAGGGATTCCTCCTTTATCGTGGGGCTCTCCGGGGCAGGAAAAAGGAGCCGGTATCCACACCTTCCCACTCCAGAAGCCATTTCTTTTTATCCATTCCGCCGGCGTAGCCCGTCAGGCTGCCGCCGGTACCCACCACCCGATGGCAGGGAATCATCAGGGAAATGGGATTGTGCCCCACCGCACCGCCGACGGCCTGGGCGGACATTTCCGGAATGCCCCGCTTTTGCGCCAGCTGCCGGGCAATTTCCCCATAGGTTACGGTCTTCCCATAGGGGATTGTCAGCAGGATCTCCCAGACCTGTCGGCGAAAGACCGAGCCGGCAGGGTGCAGCGGCGGCAGAAAGTCCGGTCTTCCGCCGGAAAAATAGAGGTTCAGCCAGCGTTTCGCCTCCAAAAGAACCGGGGTTTCCCGTTCTGTCCAATCCGACCCCAGACCGGTTGGAAAGTATTTCTGTCCCGCAAACCAGATACCGACTATCTCACTTTCCTCCGCCGCCAGCAGCATCCCGCCCAGCGGGGATATGTAGCGCTGAAAATCGGTCATCTTCCGCCACCTCCTTGGGCGTTTTCTCGTTCCCTGCCGCCATTATATCCCCTTCATCGAAAAAAATCTACCGTTATCTTACCCAAAGCCGAGCTGTGCTTTGTTCGGCTTTGCTATACGCAAAGGAAGTCATCTTGCCGCCGCATCACCGGCTTGCGCTACGAAGGCGCATACGCATAGCAAAAAAGAGCTGCCGGCAAAATAGCTTGCGGCAGCTCTTTCCGATATGTTCTTTTACCTTCCCGGGCGCAGGATGTCCTGCAAATAATCCAGGATGAACTGCTGGGCACCCTGAGAGTAGTAAACCGCCTGGTAGGTGCCGTACTGACCCTCCCGGGTTCGCACCGTCAGCCCCAGCTGCTCCCCCGCCGGAGTGGGCAGACGCTTGGATTTTCCGTCCGGGCTTTCCTGTTTCTGTAAAAACCCCTTCACGATCAGCCAGTTTGTGATGGTCGTGTGGCTGAGACGCTTCCGTTCCGTGTCCCCAATGGCATTCATCACCTGTTCAATGAGCTGGCTGATGAGAATGGGCTCCTGGGATAGCTGCACCCGGCGAAGCTCCTCCTCGGTGATGTAAAAATCCCCCTTGGCAGACTTATTCACCTTGCCGCCGTTGGCGATCACCTGCTCCAGCACCCCGGACACATAGAAAAAGCACCGAGCCAACCGGACGTTATTGAGCACCGAGTCCTCGGCCACCTCCTCATCCGTAATGGGGTCGATCCCCTGAGCCAGCTTGTCCAGATACATCTTCGCCCGCTGCATGATTTCCAGTTCTGTCATTTGCGCCCGCCTCCTTTTTGCCTTGTTTAACATTTTTCTTTGCTTTTCGCAAGACCGCAAAAGCGACAGGCCGCAGATTCTCACGTTTTTTTATTTGGGGGCAAACCGGTTATTCCCCTTTTTTCGGGAAAGAAGCTGAACATAGCCGTCCAGCTCCCGGCGGCTGATCAGAGAAAAAATCACGCCCCGGCGCAAGAAGATGCGCATTCCGGATACGAATGACCGCAGCGGGAATAATACCGCAATTACAAGGAAGGAGATGGCCGTTTGGCCATCTCCTTCCTTGTCTTTTTTACACGGTTTCGTGGGTGCCGTAATAGGCGTTCAGGTACATCTGCCGGATTTCGCTCATCAGGGGGTACCGAGGGTTGGCGCCGGTGCACTGGTCGTCAAAGGCCTGCTCCACCATGGCATCCAGCCGGTTCAGGAAATCCTGCTCGTCGATACCGTAGTCCCGGATGGTCTTCTTGATGCCCACCTTCTCCTTCAGGGCGTCGATGGCGGCAATCAGATTCTCCAGCTTCTCCTCGTCCGTGGTGCCTCCCAGTTTCAGATAGTCCGCAACCTCGGCATATCTTGCCAGAGTGTGGGGATGGTCGTACTGGGGGAAGGTGCCCATCTTCACGGGAACCTCGGCGGCGTTGAAGCGCAGTACCTCGTCGATCATCAGGGCGTTGGCAACGCCGTGGGGCAGATGGTGGAACGCGCCCAGCTTGTGCGCCATGGAGTGGCACACGCCTAGGAAGGCGTTGGCAAAGGCCATACCGGCCATGCAGGCGGCGTTCGCCATGTTCTCGCGAGCCTTGGGATCCTTCGCGCCGTTTTCGTAGGCGGAGGGCAGGTTCTCAAAAATCAGCTTCAAACTCCGCAGCGCCAGACCGTCGGTGTAGTCCGTGGCCATCATGGAGGCGTAGGCTTCCAGCGCGTGGGTCACGGCGTCGATGCCGGAGGCCGCAGTCAGGCCCTTGGGGGCGTTCATCATCATGTCGGCGTCCACGATGGCCATTTTCGGCAGCAGCTCATAGTCCGCCAGCGGATACTTGACGCCGGTGGTTTCATCGGTGATGACGGCGAAGGGGGTCACCTCGGAGCCGGTACCGGCGGTGGTGGGGATGGCGACAAAGTACGCCTTTTCGCCCATCTTGGGGAAGGTGTAGACACGCTTGCGGATATCCACAAAGCGCATGGCCATGTCCTGGAAATCCGCCTCGGGATGCTCATACAGCACCCACATGATCTTGCCCGCGTCCATGGCGGAACCGCCGCCGATGGCGAGGATCAGATCGGGCTTGAAGGCCGCCATCTGCGCCGCGCCCTCTCTGGCACAGGCGAGGGTTGGATCGGGAGCCACGTTGTAGAAGGTGGTGTGGGTGATCCCCATGGCGTCCAGCTTCTCCTCCACGGGCTTGGTGTAGCCGTTCTGGTACAGGAAGGCGTCGGTGACGATGAAGGCCTTATGATAATTTTTCAGCTCGGCCAGAGCCACGGGCAGGCAGCCCTTCTTGAAATAAACCTTTTCAGGCGCGCGGAACCAGAGCATATTCTCCCTCCTAATTGCCACAGTCTTGATGTTCAGCAGGTGCTTGATGCCCACGTTCTCGGAAACGGAGTTGCCGCCCCAGGAGCCGCAGCCCAGCGTCAGGGAGGGAGCCAGCTTGAAGTTGTACAGATCGCCGATGCCGCCGTGGGAGGACGGGGTGTTCACCAGAATGCGGCAGGCCTTCATTTTTTTCGCAAAGGCGTCCAGCTTTTCCTTCCCGGCCACCGTGTCCAGATAGACGGAAGCGGTGTGGCCGTAGCCGCCGTCCTTGACCAGGGTGTCCGCCTTGTTCATGGCGTCGGCAAAGTCGGACGCCCGGTACATGGCAAGCACGGGGGACAGCTTCTCATGGGCAAAGGCTTCGGAGAGGTCGGTGGAGGTCACTTCACCGATGAGTATTTTGGTGCTTTCGGGAACATCGACACCCGCCAGCGCTGCAATGGTGTGGGCGGACTGACCCACGATCTTGGCGTTCAATGCGCCGTTAATCAGGATGGTTACGCGAACCTTGTCGGCTTCTTCCGCGTTCAGGACGTAGCAGCCGCGCTTGATGAACTCCGCCTTGACCCGGTCATAGATGCTGTCCAGCACCACCATGCTCTGCTCGGAGGCGCAGATCATGCCGTTGTCAAAGGTCTTGGAGTGGATGACAGAGGAAACCGCCAGCAGGATGTCGGCGCTGTCGTCGATCACAGCGGGGGTATTGCCGGGGCCGACACCCAGAGCGGGCTTGCCGGAGGAGTAAGCTGCCTTCACCATGCCGGGGCCGCCGGTGGCGAGGATCAGGTCGGCTTCCGCCATCACCTGATTGGTCAGCTCCAGAGAGGGCTTGTCGATCCACGCGATGATGCCTTCCGGCGCACCGGCGGCGACCGCCGCCTCCAGCACCACCCGTGCGGCTGCGATGGTGCAGCCCTTCGCTCTCGGATGGGGGCTGATGATGATGCCGTTACGGGTCTTCAGGGAGATCAGGGCCTTGAAAATAGCGGTAGAGGTGGGATTGGTGGTGGGAATCACCGCGGCGATGACGCCGATGGGCTCGGCGATCCGCCGGATGCCGTAGGCTGCGTCCTCTTCGATGATGCCGCAGGTCTTGGTGTCCCGGTAGGCATTATAGATGTACTCGGAGGCAAAGTGGTTCTTGATGACCTTGTCCTCCACTACGCCCATGCCGGTTTCCTCCACGGCAAGCTTTGCCAGGGGAATGCGCATCTGGTTGGCGGCAGTGGCAGCGGCCAGGAAAATCTTATCCACCTGCTCCTGAGTGTATTCGGCATACTTCTTCTGGGCGGCACGGCACCGGGAAAGGGCATCTGTCAGTTCCTGAGGGTTGGTGACGGGAGCGTATTGTTTTTCCATAGTTAACCATCCTTTTCCTTTTTTAATCAGTAATTGTATACCGATATCTGTTTATTATCCACATCCAAGCAAGTTTACCAAACAAGAAAAAAAGTAAAGAAAAAGGAAGAAATTCGCTCCTTTTTGTGGTATTATTAAATCACTACAAAAAACAATACCGAACAAAAAGGAGCGAACCCTTCCATGACCCATTCTATCACAGATACCTACAAAATGAAACGGGAAATTCTCAATTTCGCAAGAAATTTTTCCGGTGGCTTATCTGCACCGGATGCGAAGTTTTTCGCGGACATGACGTATGGAATCTTGGCTTCCCAGAGCTGCTTGCTGACAAAGATCGCCCATGCGCTGCAAGAAAAAACGAAGAAAGCGTATACGGTAGACCGTCTGTCTGACCACCTGAAAGAGGGCATTAACGACAAAGCAATGGCCGCATACTTGAACTATGTCCGGAAAATGGTACCCTCTGAGCCGGTGGTTCACATTGACGACAGTGATGTAATCAAGCCGGATGGCTATCATTTTGAGGCGCTGGGAATCGTCCGGGATGGCTCCAAGAGTACCACTAAAAAATGCGTTTACGCAAAAGGGTATCATGTCACAGAGGCTTGCGTTTTGACGGATTCCAACCATCCGGCCAGCATTTATTCCCGCATCCATTCCTCCCAAGAAAAGGGATTCACCTCTGTGAATCATATTACCTTTGAGGCGATAGAGCGTTCCGTAAAACTTCTAAAAAATGCCACATTCGTCATGGATAGAGGCTATGATGACAACAAAATATTCCAAAAGCTCTGGGACCTGAAGCAGAATTTTGTCATTCGCCTAACGCAGAAACGAAAGCTGTTTTTTCATAGGAAATGGGTCTCCGCAACCAAACTCTGCGCGGAAAGAAAAGGCAAGGTCAAACTGAACCTTTTCTACAAAGGAAAGGCGCATGAAGCCTATATTTCCCATGTAAAAGTACAATTAACGGCTGCAAAGAAAGATGTATATCTTGTTCTGGTCTATGGCATAACAGAACACCCCATGATGCTGGTTACAAACAAGACGATCCGCAGCAAAGATGATGTCATAAAAGTTGCCAGATTATACTTTTCCAGGTGGAGAATCGAGGAATATTTCCGTGCGAAGAAGCAAATTCTGGATTTCGAGAACTTTCGTGTCCGTAGTCTGATCTCTATCAACGCATTGAATTTCCACATTACGATCGCAATGACCTTCCTGGCCAAAATGACCAGAAAAGCCGCCGCAAATGCGCTGCTAAAATCCGTCCTGGATGCGGCCAGATCCATTAAAGACACGGTACATTTTCTATACTATCGTATTTCGTATGGAATCGCAGAGATATTGAAATACGCCAGAGCTGGAATCCGCGACTGGTTCAAGCCAAAACGCACAGACCAAAACCAGCTCCGCTTCCGACTTTCAGTGTGATAATACTCCTATATTCTCAACCAGGCGCAATGACAAGATGCCTTTGCGCTTGGTTGGTGTGCCTTTTTGATAAAAATAGGGAATTAACGGTGATTACTCGGCAAAAGGCAGGGAGCTTGGTAGGAGATATGGTGGCGTGTTGCTATTCGCCGAAACTCAAGGAACTATTGACTTGACAGGTGAACTGATTTAATATAGTAATAAAAGAAAGTATACTCTTTTTGTGCTGAAAATAATATAGAATTGGAGGGAAATATGTGATTTACGCTGATAATGCCGCAACAACAAAGATGAGCAGAACCGCCATACAGGCGATGCTGCCATATATGGACGTGGAATACGGCAACCCGTCCAGTCTGTACGCCCTTGGGCAGAGGGCAAGAGAGGCGCTTGAGTCTGCCAGAGGTCGGATCGCGGTCTGTCTGGGTGCAGAGTCCAGGGATATTACTTTCACCTCCGGCGGGAGCGAGGCGGACAACCAGGCGATAATATCCGCTGCGCACATGGGCGCAAAAAAGGGGAAAAAGCACATTATTTCCACCCCTTTTGAGCATCACGCCGTGCTGCATACGCTGGATAAGCTCCGGCGCGAGGGCTTTGAAATAACGCTTCTCGACGTCCGCTCAAACGGGATCGTTGACGTGTCGGAGCTTGCATCCGCGATCCGCGACGACACGTGCCTGGTCACGATAATGTACGCCAACAACGAGATAGGCACCGTACAGCCCATATCCGAGATTGGCGCGCTGTGCGCAGAGAGGGGCGTAATTTTCCACACTGACGCCGTGCAGGCGGCAGGGCATCTGCGCATAGACGTAAAGGAGCAACATATTGATATGCTCTCCATCTCTGCGCACAAATTCTGTGGTCCAAAGGGGATCGGCGTTCTTTACGCAAGGCGCGGTATCGTCCTCGAAAGTCTGATAAACGGCGGCGGACAGGAGTGCGGCAAACGTGCGGGAACAGAGAATATCCCCGCGATAATGGGCATGGCAGCCGCGCTTGAGGAGGCGTGCGCCTCCATTGACAGCAGCATGGGCAGGCTCATCCCACTCAGGGATCGTCTCATCGAGGGCTTGAACGCCATTGCGTATTCCCGACTGAACGGCGACGCGCAAAGGCGGCTGCCGGGGAACGTCAACTTCTGCTTTGAGGGTATAGAGGGCGAGGCTCTGCTGCTCAAGCTGGACAGCATGGGGATATGCGCATCGTCAGGTTCGGCCTGCACGAGCGGCTCGCTCGACCCCAGCCATGTTCTCCTCGCGATTGGCATACCGCACGAAGCAGCACACGGCTCTCTGCGGTTGACCATTGGTGATGACATCACGGAGGAGAAGATCGACTATATAATACGCTCGGTGAGCGAGGTCGTGGCATACCTGAGAGGCATATCTCCGCTATGGAGCGATCTGGAACAGGGGAAGCGGCAGCACGTTTTCGACAAGTAACAAGTAATAACTACACGAGGGGGCACGGTCATGAAAAAAATTGCTCTTTTCGGTGCTGGACAGATTGGCGCGGCGGTTTTGCGGCTGCTTGGCAGCAGCTATGCCGCCTGCTGCTTTGCGGACAACGCCGAGGAGAAATGGGGCGGCAATCTTGCGGGAATACCTATAGTCTCCCCGCAGGAAAGCCTGCTGTTCTCGCCCGACTGCTTCGTCCTGTGCGTGCTGGACGAGGAGCGCTCCTCGCAGATGCGCGCGCAACTGACCGCCCTCGGGTTTTCCGGAGAGGTGCTCACGCCGGAGGCTCTGAAGACCTTTGATGCGCGCGTCGGTACGATGCGGCTGATTGCCGAGCAGGCAGAAGCCCTCCCCATTTCCGGTGACGTTGCGGAGCTTGGGGTGTTCCGTGGCGATTTTGCCGCGATGATAAACGCTGCCTTTCCAAAGCGCACCCTACACCTTTTTGACACTTTTGATGGCTTTGCCGCGCGGGACATCGAGCAGGAGCGCGCAAACGGCTTTTCTCGCGCAAAATGCGGAGACTTCTCGGACACGTCGGTGGAGGTTGTCGCCGCCCGCCTGCCGCACGGCGAAATGGCGGTGTTCCGCAAGGGCTGCTTCCCCGATAGCTTTCACGGCTGTGAGGGGCTGCGTTTTGCGTTTGTCTCCATTGACGCGGATCTCTACGCGCCCACGGCTGCCGCGCTGCCGCTGTTCTGGGATCGGCTCTCTCCCGGCGGGGCGCTTATGATCCACGATGTTTACAGCACGCAGTTTCGCGGCGTGCGCCAAGCCGTGGATGAATTTTGCGGCGAGCGAGGGCTGCTGCCCTTGCCGGTGTGTGACCTTCATGGGAGCGCAGTATTGAGGAAAGCTCTTCACTGAGCCGCATATGGAAATGTAAGTATAAGGGGCTGAACGAGAGATCTATCCTCCGTTCAGCCCCTTGTTTTCTGCCGTAAGCAGCACGCGCTTTCCCGCATACATTGCCCTGTCGTCACCTGTCACGGCGCGCCGGCTCAGCCTGATATTATCCCCGAAAACCGACTTGAACAGCCCCGTGGGATCATACTCGCCGACAGTCAGCGCGTTTATCGTATATACGCCGCCGCCATATGACGCGGTGTAATCGGCAATGGACTTGTCGGCGAAAATCGCGCTGTCAAGGCGCTCCATGTCTGATCCTGTCACGCGATGCACCATGTCGAGGCGCAGAAGCTCACTGCCGCACGGGCACGGAGACGGAAGTATTCGCGTTAGATCGCCGGTGCGGTATCTGATAAGCGGTATCGCCTCCATCCCGATAGTCGTTATCACAAGCTCTCCATATTCGCCGTCCGGAACGGGGCTGCCGTTTTCATCTATAATCTCGGCAATAACATGGTTTTCGCGCAGATGCATACCCTCGTGCGCAGGGCAGCATACCGCGCCGCCAAGCCCCATTTCGCGCGAGCCGTAATGCGGGAAAAGCTTACTTCCGAGAAGCCCCTCCGCCGCCGACATGACCCCCTCCGGGCAGGCATCCGCGCTGACCAGCGCCCTTTTCAGACTCCCTCTGCCGCAAACGCGCAGCAAGCTCAAAAGCTGCACGGGCATCCCGACAAAGCTGTCCGGTCTATATTCGTGCAACAATGCGCCAAGCTCGGCATAGCTTAGCTGCGCGCCTGCCCGCACAGGCTCTGCGCCCAGCCGCTCCACAGCCTCGGCAATAAGCCCGCCCAGCCCGAACGCGCCCGAAAACGGCATGCATATCAGCGTCTTTTCTCCCTGGAACACCAGCTCACCCAGCCCTGCCATGAATAGCCGAACCGTGCGCTCGCAGTCTCCGTACGTGTAGAATACCCGCTTGCCTGCGCCTGTCGTTCCGCTCGTCACATCGCTTATCACGCGCTGCACCTCCGCCTGCGAGCACAACAGCATTGACGGCGCGTATTCCGAAAGCTGCTCCTGTGTCGTGAACGGCAGCCAAGCAAGCTCCTCCAGACGGCTCAGGCGCGCGGGAAGCTCGGCATAAAAGCCGCCGCGCTCACGCTCGCGCGCGAGCAGCAGATTGAGCCTTTCAAGCTGTATGCGCCGGATGCCCTCGCGCGTGAGGGCATCAAGCCCCTCCTGCTCCCTTATGAGCGCATCAAGCCTTGTTCTCGTCATCTTCTGTAAAGCGCCCTGCCGCAGGCGTCCGTCAGATTGTACGCGCAGAACGGCACCATCCCGAACTCGGCGTCCACCTCGCAGATATAGCAGCGCCTCAGACGCTCAAGGTCGAGATTGTAGGCATCCTGAAAGATCATGCCGGAGACGGCAAGCGTGTTGCGCCGCGCCTGCTCGATAAACTCATCCAGCGCCGAGGTCTCGCAAAGCTCCGCCTCGGCTGAGTAGTCCGGCTCCTCCTCTCCGTTCCACTGCCGCGCCACAAACTTGCGCGAATCGTCCGAGGTCGTGCAGCAGCACGACGAGCCGGAGCGCTTTGCCAGCAGCTTCAAGCTGCCGTCCGCGCGGCGCATATAGCTTGCATGGAACGAGCAGTACGGATTCTCTGCGCCGCCGCCGGCAAAGTCCTGTGCGCGCATCACGCCGTTCGTCTGCGCCTCTATGAGCCTAAGCATACGCGGTATGGTGATAGGTTTTTCCGGTCGCTCAAGCCCGCAGCGCCCGAAATAGCTGATAGGCTGGAAATGCACGCCCCGCACGTCCGGCATATGCTCCGCCGCGAAGCGAAGTATGCCGCCGAGCTGCCCGTCGTTCACTCCCGGCGCGATCACTGGAACCAGCACTATGCCCAGCCCTGCCGCCGCGCAGTTTTCTATCGCCGCGAGCTTCTCCCTGAGCAGCGCGCGCCCTCTGAGCGTTATGTAAACCTCGTCCGTCAGCCCGTCAAACTGCAAGAAGACGGTGCTCAGTCCCGCCGTCTTGAGCTCTAGAGCGTACTCCGGGTGCTCCGCGAGGCGCAGACCGTTCGTGTTGAGCTGGAAAAATGTAAAGCCCTTTTCTCTTCCCATGCGTATGATCTCCGGAAGCTCGGAGCGCAGCGTAGGCTCGCCGCCGGAAAGCTGGATGTTGAACGGTCCGCCGTGCGCCATCATGAAGTCGTACTGGCGCTCTATCTCGCTCAGGCTCGGATCGCTCCCGCCGTCCGCGCCCGCAGATGCAAAGCATACAGGGCAGCGCAGGTTGCAGCGCTTTGTCAGCTCAAGCAGCATACAGCACCCCTTTCGCAGGTGCTCGGTGCAGAGCCCGCAGTCGTTCGGGCAGCCCTTGTCCGGACTCCTGCCGTTTATCGGCGGCTCCACGGTGCTGCTGCCGAGGTTCCAGCGCATATAGCTTATGAGATTG
>ERZ1026860.1306-NODE-1306-length-12956-cov-4.967367_pt1 | contig 12956 bp, 13 predicted proteins | sample MGYA00380160_ERZ1026860 | MGnify/ENA primary metagenome ERZ1026860 (study PRJEB33269, sample SAMEA4719796) | human gut metagenome | biome: human-associated habitat; feature: organic feature; material: feces | place: Cameroon | collected 2013-10 ... | reverse complement strand
CCGTGCTTCTCCGCATATTTCAATACCCGTTGACGATAGTACGCTTCCTGTGTTATTCTGTCCATGGAGAACTCCTTTGTGGTGGTTGGTTTGTTGGTACTGCTATCTTACCACTTGAGTTCTCTTTTTTCTTTCCTTTTGTGTTACCTATGTATTATATCTCAACACAATTTGACGTCTTAGGCCTTCCCCAACTTCTTCTTGTCATTCACCTAAAAAGGAGTATAATAATACGATATAAAGCCTATGTATGCTGTTGCATTTGCCCGATAGGGCGCAAAACAGCGGAGTACTCCCATTCTGTTTAGAAAAACAAAAGGGGTAAAAACCATGCGCAAAAAGTGCTTTCGGTCTGTGTTTCTCATTTTGCCCTGCATTCTGACGGCTGGCTGCGGCAGGCAGTCGGAGCGGCGGCAGGAGGCAGCCGTCCACGAGCATACCGCCTATGCGCTGGCGCAGATGAAAACGGGGGATAGAGCGGATATTTATTTTACCACCTACTATGACCTCGACCGCAACCAGGTAAGCGATAAACGGATTGATTTGTCCGGTTATGCCTTCATAAACCGGTATTCTGAGGCGCGTTTGAGCGAGACGGCGGATACCGGCTTTTGGGCCTGATCGCTATGCGGCAGTACCTGAGCCGGCTTGAAACCTTGAGTTCAAAAAACTGATTTGGGAATAACGATGATGATGAAGAAAAAGACCAACGGAGAAAGAAAACAGCTGCTGCTGATTTTGGCGTTATCCACGGCGGTTGTGGCAGCCAGCATTTTTGCGTTTTTGCAATTTTATAATACCTATATTGACGGCATTCTGTATTCCGAACGGTTAAGCCAGATGCGCGAGGTAACAACGCAGCTGCTTTCCGGTTTGGAGAATGGGGTCGATAACCAATGGCTGGCCGTAAACGCTCAATGCAATTACCTGTAGAATGCCAGCCCCCAAAATGCCCAGCGGCTGGTTGCCTTTTTGAAGCGTCAGGATCAGATGAATGGCTTTAGCGATACCGGCGCGGATATTGTGGCGGTGGATTCCCAGGGTGGATACTATACCCAAAACGGTATCCAGGGCATGATGAAGGAAATGGATTATTTGCTGACGGACGATTCGCGCATCAGCTTTGTATCCAAATCCATGACGGATAACGGCTATGGCATTGACGAGCCGTTTTTGCAGCACATGTTCGACCTGTTTACCCGGGCGCAGGATTCCACAATCAATAAGGTGCAGGGTACAGGGCTGGGCATGGCCATTACCAAAAACATTGTGGAACTGATGCAGGGCGATATTCAGGTACACAGCGTGGTGGGGCAGGGCAGCCGCTTTGACGTGATACTGACGCTGCCCATTGATGCAAACCGGGAGCAGGATGTCAGCTTTGATACATTACTGCTGCTAAGCAGTAACGAAGGGCTGGTGCGCAATGTAACCGCAGCCCTAAAGGATCCCTGCGTGGCCTGCTATGTGGCCCCCAACCTGGAGGAAGCCCAGGCCGTGCTGAAGCGGTAGCAAATGGATATGGTACTGCTGGACGGCAATGAGGATTTTGCCGGGCAGCTGCGGCAATGGACCGGCAATCAAACCATGATCTTTTGCATGAGGGACGAACAGCAGGAACCGGCGCCAACGGAAGCTGTGGACGGTACAATTCAGCCGCCGTTTTTCCTGTCCAAGCTGCTGCTGGCGGTGGAACGGGTACAAATTCACGAATGCGCCCAGGATGATACGGGCAGCGTTTTACAGGGCATGCGCTTTCTTTGCGCTGAGGATAACGACCTGAATGCGGAAATTCTGCGTTCCATCCTGGAAATGTACGGCTTCAGCTGCGACATTTATCCCGATGGTGCTGCCCTGGTACAGGCCTTTGACAAGGTGCAGCCAGGCGAATATGACGCCATCCTGATGGACGTGCAAATGCCCAGAATGAATGGGCTGGAAGCCACCAGAGCCATTCGCTCCGGCGGCAATCCGTTGGGCAAGCGGATTCCCATCATTGCCATGACAGCCAACACCTTTTCCGAGGATGTGCAGCAAAGCCTGGCCGCGGGTATGGACGCGCATATTTCCAAACCCATTGATATTGAACTGCTGGAATGTACCATGAAACGTTTTGTTAGCCCCCCGAAAAAGGCTAAATCGTAGTCGTCAGCTTTCATAACGAAAGCCGGCCCGTTTTTTGACAGGACCGGCTTTGCAAATTGTACTTTTCAACCCGGAGATGCAGGAGGCAGTGCCGCCTGCCGGGGTTTTAAGCCCCTAAGCCTTGCGCCGAGGCAATTTACCAGCGCAGCGATGGCGCTAACGGCCAATCAGGGATTTTCCGATAAATGAAGCCCGCCTAGCGGCGGGCTTGATGGGTCAGGCTTGCAGGTCGTTCTTTTCGTCAACCGCGTCCGTCTTTTCCTTGCTAAGCATCACGTTGGCCAGGATGCCCAGAATCAGGGCGGTGGCAATGGAGGTGATGGTGATGGCGCCAAAGTTCAGCGTCAGGCCGCCGATGCCGCATACCAGAATGGTGGAGGTTACAAACAGGTTGCGGTTTTGGCCCAGGTCAACGGTTTGCAGCATCTTCAGGCCGCTGACCGCGATGAAGCCGTACAGGGCCACACACACGCCGCCCATGACGCAGGCGGGGATGGAGTCCACAAAGGCTACCAGCGGGGTGACAAAGCTGAACAGGATGCAGCCGATGGCGGCCGCCAGAATGCTGACCACGGAGGCGTTGCGGGTGATGGCTACGCAGGCCACAGATTCACCGTAGGTGGTGTTGGGGCAGCCGCCGAACAGCGCGCCCACCATGGAACCCACGCCGTCGCCCAGCAGGGTGTTGGCCAGGCCCGGCTCCTTCAGCAGGTCGTGACCGATGATGCTGGACAGGTTCTTGTGGTCCGCCACATGCTCGGCAAAGACTACGAAGGCAACCGGCACATAGGCCGCAAAGATGGTGGCTACATACTGGAGGTTTATTTCGCTCACGCCTTGCAGCGCCTTGGTGAAGGTAAACTCGGGGAAGCTCAGGAATGTGCGCAGGCTTACGCCGCCGTCGTGGACCATGTAGCTGCCAAACACGCTGAAGTCAATGACCTTGAGCGCGTCCACACCGGCCAGATTGCCGATGACCGTGAAGATGGCCGCCAGCGCATAGCCGGACAGGATGCCTACGATGAAGGGAATCAGCTTCATCATCTTTTTGCCGTAGGTAGAGCACAGCATGGTCACCGCCAGCGTAACCAGGCCGCACAGCATGGCGATGTAGGGGGAAGCGGCCATGGAACCGGCGGCGTTCAGCACATCGCCCTTTACCAGGTCGCCGACAGCGTTGCCAGCCAACCCCAGACCGATGATGGCGACGGTGGGTCCAATGACCACGGCGGGCATCAGCTTGTTCAGCCACTCAACGCCCACCTTTTTGATGATGATGGCGATTACCACATACACCAGACCGGCGAAGACAGCACCCATCACCAGGCCCAGCCAGCCCAGGCTCATGCTGACGCCGCCCGCGAAGGCCGCGAACATGGAGTTGATAAACGCGAAGGAGGAGCCGACGAAAACGGGGCTTTTGAACTTGGTAAACATCAGGTACACGATGGTGCCCATGCCCGCGCCGAACATGGCCGCGGCAGGCGTCAGGCCGTTGCCGATAATCATGGGTACGGCGATGGTGGCTGCCATAATGGCCAGCATCTGCTGAATGGCAAACATCACTACCTGGCCAAATTTGGGGCGGTCATTCACGTTGAAGATCAGATTCATTTCTCAAACCCCTCCATTTTTTTGATTGAAAACCAATGAAAATGCCCTGCCGGATAACCGACAGGGCATGAAAAAAACATCGCAATCAGGCGCAGACAGGGGCCTGGCTTTTCTTTTTCCACCTTGTCGGTATCACGGTACCGCTCTTAAAGGTTTCCAGTAACATATCATACACATGTTTTTGCTGCTTGTCAACAGGAAAAAACAAAAAACAGCAGGATTCCAATCGGAATCCTGCCGCAATACGCTTACTCCTGCTCCTGGGCTTCCGCTTCCAGGGCCTTGCCAACAGCGTCAATGTCCACGGCAACGGCTTCCTCGCCATTGTCCACGGGCTGCTCCTGAACGGGTTCTTCCTCCACGGGGGCCTGCTCAGGCTCCTGCAGAGCACGAATGCTCAGGCTGATGCGCTTGGCTTCGGGGTCGATGTTCAGCACCTTCACGGTGACTTCGTCGCCCACGTTCACAGCGTCCTCTACCTTGTTGATGCGGGTGGGGGCGCACTGGCTGATGTGAATCAGGCCGTCAATACCGGGCTCCAGCTCCACAAACGCGCCAAAGGTGGTGATACGCACAACCTTGCCGGTAACCACGGCGCCAGCCGGGTACTTTTCGGGGGCCAGGTCCCAGGGCTTGGGCTGCAGCTGCTTCAGACCCAGCTGAATGCGCTCGCGATCCTTGTCCAGGCTCAGAACCTTTACGTCCACTTCCTGGTCGGGGGAAACGATTTCAGAGGGATGCTTTACATGAGCCCAGCTCAGGTCGGTCACGTGAATCAAACCGTCCACGCCGCCCAGGTCCACAAACGCGCCAAAGTCGGTCAGGCGGCGCACGATGCCGTGCACGATTTCGCCCTCGGCCAGACGGGACCAGGCTTCCGCCTTCTTGGCGGCGGCTTCCTCACGCACGACAGCGCGGCGGCTGGCCACGATGCGGCGCTTCTGCTCGTCCATTTCGATGATCTTCAGCTTCAGGGTCTGGCCCACGAAGTCGCCGATCTTTTCCACATAGCGGTTGGAGAGCTGAGACGCAGGCACGAAAGCGCGAATGCCGTTTACCATGCAGATCAGGCCGCCCTTGACGACTTCCTTGCCCACACCCTCGACATACTCGCCTTTTTCGTACTTTTCGACAAGCTCGGCAAAGGCCTTGCGGTTCAGGATGTTACGCTGAGACAGCAGCACGTTGCCCTCGCCGTCGTTTACCTTGACGACCTCCACTTCAATTTCGTCGCCCAGCTTCACATCTTCGGTTACCAGGTCTTCGCGTTTGATCAGCCCATCGCTCTTGTAGCCGATGTTGACGCAGACTTCGTCATCGGTAACCTGTACCACAGTGCCGGTAACGGTCTGGCCGGGGCGGATCTTGACCAGCGTTGCTTCCACATCAGCCATAAAGCTGTTCTTTTCAGCCTCCTCGGTGGAAACCTGGTCCAATACTTCCTTGTCAGTCATGCGTGTGACAACCTCCTTAAGTGACCAATCCGGCGTGCTGGCGCCGGCGGTAATTCCTATGGAATCCGAATTGATATTTGCAAAGCCCGGCGGAATATCCGCCGCACGCTCTACCAAAAGGGTACGCCCGCAAATGGATTTGCACGTTTCGTACAGCTTGCGGGTATTGGCGCTGCCCAGTCCGCCTACTACCAGCATCGCGTCCACCCGGGAGGCAAGTTCCTTGGCCTCGCTCTGGCGCAGGGCAGTGGCGGTGCATATGGTGTCCTGCACCGTCAAATCGTCCACACGGCTGTGAAGGATGGGCAAAATCTCCTCCCAGCGCTCATGGGGGAAGGTGGTTTGTGAAACGGCCAGCGCCCGGGATAAATGAGGCAGCGCGGCCGCCTGAGCGGCGTCATGCACCGTATAGACCGGCCCGTGACCATAACCGATGGTGCCGACGACCTCCGGGTGATCGCTTTGCCCGATTAAAATAACGGGGGACCCGTCGGCGCTGTATTGCTCCACCACTTTATGCAGCCGGGCAACGAAGGGACAGGTCAGGTCAATCACCTGGCTGGCGACCTGGTTTAAACGGCGGGTTACATCCGGCGATACGCCGTGGCTGCGAATCAGCACCACCTGACCGCGGGCTTCCTCTACGTTCTGAATGACCTCAATACCGACGGAACGAAGCTTTTGAATGACTTCCGGGTTATGCGCCAGCTCTCCAAAGGATACAATTCTTTTTCCGGCGCCCGCGGCCTTCATGGCTCCGTCCACGGCCCGCTGAACCCCCATGCAGAAGCCCGCGTGCCGCGCTACTGAAATCGGCATAGAACCGTCCTCCAAACCATATCAATCAGCTTATTCGCCGCCGCTTTGCAATTTCCTTCTTTTTCGAGGGAAATTTCGCAGAAAAATTTTGACACTTTTGCATTAAACAGACGGTGCGGCGGCTTGCCGGTGCTGCGCCACCATATCCTGATAAAGGCTGGTAATGCGCTGCATCACGGCGTCGCAGCTTTCCTTGTTTACGCCCTGCGCGGCCAGATCCGCCAGAGAGACGGGCTGGCCGTAATACAGGTGAATGGGACGAAACAGCCGGGGCCGCCCGGTGATATAGGCGGGCAGCAGCTTTGCGCCGCTGAGCAGCGCCAGCATGGCAATGCCGCTTTCCATATCCTGCATAACGCCCTGCTTGTGCCGGGTTCCCTCGGGGAAGATGCCCAGCACATGTCCCTGCTTCAGCACCTTCAGGGCGGAACGGATGGCGCCCATGTCGGTGTGGTGCCGGTCCACGGTAATCATCAGGGCCTGGCCAAACAGCCACTTGGTAAAGGCGTTGGAGGCCAGTTCCTTTTTGCCCATAAAGCGGATATGGTAGCGGTAGCAGCTGCGCATCAGAATCAGCGGGTCCAGCATGTCCTGATGGTTGCAGATCAGGATATACGGCGCGTCCATCTGCGCCCGCTCCAGGTGATGCACCTTCACCGGCATCAAAAACGCAAACACCATGCAGGCCAGCCGGCGGATGAAGCGGTACAGCCAGGTGAAGGGCTCCTCCCGCCGGGGATGGCGGCCCATGCGCAAATCAAACCGGCGCAGAATTTCGTCTACCACCTGCTGCTGGGTTAAATCGGAGGTGTCCAGCAGCTGCGCGTCGTCGGCGGGGCGCAGAGGGTCCACCTCCCGGGTGGTATCCTGTTCGTCCCGGCGAATCACGTCCTCCAGCACCTGCTGGTAGGTGGACGGGTCGCCCTTCTTTTGCAATTCCTCAAAGCGGCGCTTGGCCCGGGCTTCCGGCGTGGCGGTCAAAAAGATTTTCAGGGTAGCGTCCGGCAGCACCCGCGTGCCGATATCCCGCCCGTCCAGAATCATGCTTTGCTTTTTGGCCATGGCCTGCTGCTGGGCCACCATGGCCTGGCGCACACAGCCCTGCTTGGAAACCGTGCTGGCCGCCATGCTGACTTCTGGCGTGCGAATCAGGCTGGTAACGTCCTGACCGGCGATATAGGTATGCTGCCGCCCGTCCTGAAACCGTACATCGGGCATGCATTGACGGGTCAGGTTTTCCAAAGCGACCGCGTCCGCCAGATCAATATGCTGCTGCACCGCCTGGTAGGCAAAGGCGCGGTACATAGCGCCCGTGTCCAGATGCAAAACGCCCAGCCGCCGGGCCACCTGGTCCGCGACCGAGCTTTTGCCCGCGCCTACAGGGCCGTCAATGGCAATGGTATAAATCATGCTCACAAACCGTCCTTCCTGTATCAATGGTTTGCACAATTTCTATATTATAGCATGATGCGCAGGCTGCGCAAGAGAAAAAACGAATGCATGTATGAAAAAAGAGCTTCCATCCAGTTGACGGAAAGCTCATGGAGACCCAAAGTGCCGCTGTACCCGTTTTTTCACCCGCTATGTTTAGCAGGCCGGTTGCCCTATCATGACGATCTGCCTTCCCCTGGCGATTCGTAAAGAAACGGGGGCATGACATCCTGCCAACGAACGCGGGCTCCGTTTAAGAAGATGTGGGTAAAAACAAGGCCCTGGCGCACACCTCAGGAAGCTCTGTTCCTATTATAGGGACCCTTGCCCGCCCTGTCAATAGCGAAAAAGGGAGATGGAAAAATTGGTACCTTTTCAGGGCTGAGCGCCTTCCAGCAGGGTATCCACCAGGTCGATGGCCTGGGCCAGCCGCTGCTCGTAGCTGCCGCTGACCACCACGATTTTGCCGCCAAAGCCATAGCTGACATACATGTCGTATAAACGCTTGCTGAGCTTGCGGCGCTTCTCCTCCTCGCCGTTCAGCCGCTGGCCGTCGGCCACCCATTTCACATCCGGGGTCAGGTAAATCAGCAGGTCGTAGCGGTTATGGTCGATGTACTTTTCCACCAGCTCGTTGCGGTGGCCCATGTACAATTCGCTGAAATAATCGGTATAGGTGGCGTCGGTGTCAAAGAAGCAGACCTTATTGGCGGTGCGCAGGGCGTGGTAATCCTGCTCGTACTGGATATGGGCGATGCGGCTGAAGTCCTCGTCGGTATAGATGGTTTCGTCATTGCCCAGATAATCCCGGGCATAGTAGCGGCCTACCTCCTCCGACCAGGAGGTGTTGTACAATTTGGCCAGGCACTTTGTCAGGGTGGTTTTGCCGCAGCTTTCCGTCCCGGCGATCAGCACCTTTTTGGCAAAGAAGGGACGGGCCGCGCCCAGAATATAGTGCCAGTTGCCCAGAATGTTTTCCCGGATATCCGTGGCGGAGATGGGATAGCGGGTCCGGCTGGGGTCAAACAGCTCCACCCGGGATTCCGGGAAATAGGTGGCCAGGGTTTGACCGTACTCCATATCGCCTACAAAAAACGCGTCGATTGGCTCGCCTACCACCTGGCGCATACGCTGGCTCCATAGCTCCCAGCCGTCCGGATAAACGGGAATATCCGTTTCGTCCAGCACCCGTACCACAATGTGGGATATATCCTGTATCTGCTGGGAAATCCACTGCTTGCGCAGCCGGTAGGAAATTTCCGGCAGGCCGTTTTGCCGGCAAATCTCCCGGGTCTGGTTCGCGTTATCGGAAATGACCACCACCAGCTTTTCACAGCGGGTGGACGCCTCAATCATTTGATACAGATGACCCCGGTGCGGGGGCAAAAATCGGCCGAAATAAACACCGGTTTTATACATGGCTCCCTCCAAAATCGATAAGATATTCCATTACATTCTACGCGGCGGCTGGCGTTTCCTGCATCAGGCGGCAAACACCAGCTGCACCAGCAGCATATAGCATACCGTGCCCGCCAGGATGGATAGCAGGGTGTTGTGCTTCAGGCAGTGCAGCGCAACCACCAGCGCCACGGAAATGGCCTGGGGCGCCCAGCCGGACAGGGATGTAAAGGCCGTGTCCTTCAGACAGTATATCACCAGCATGCCCATAATGGCGCAGGGCAACACCTTGCCCAGATACAGCACCGTTTGCGGCGTGCGGTCGCGAAACACGACAAAGGGCAGAAAACGCAGCGCGATGGTAACGATGGAAACAACGGCGATCAGCAGCAGCGAACGGGTCATAGGTCCACACCTCCCTGCAGGGAACGGCGCATGGCCAGCAGCGCGATGGTAATGCCCGCCATGGCGGGAATCAAAAAGCTGGAGGAGCCGAAAAGCATCAGGCACAGGGCGGAAATGCCAAGGCCCAGCAGGGCGGGACGGTGCTCCCGGGTCTTTTCCCACTGCTCCACCAGAATGACCACAAACAGCGCCGTCATGGAAAAATCGATGCCGGTGGTATTAAAGGAAACAACGCTGCCAATCAGCGCGCCCGCCGCGGTGCCCGCCACCCAGTACAGCTGGTCCAGCAGCGATACCCAAAAGGCATAGGCCGCGTAGGACACATCCGGCGGCAGGGCGGGGGAGCACACCAGGGAAAAAGTTTCGTCCGTCAGGGCGTAAATCAGGTAGGGCTTGTATTTGCCGGCAGGCTGGTACTTGTCCAGCATGGCTACGCCGTAAAACAGGTGGCGCACGTTCACCATCAGGGTCATCAGGGCGGCGGTCAGCAGGGACGCGCCGCCGGTGAGCAGTTCCACCGTTACATACTGCATGGAGCCCGCGTAAATGGTAACGCTCATCGCCACGGCCAGCCACCAGGGGTAGCCCTTGGCCTGCATCAGAATGCCAAAACCGCTGCCCAGCACCAGATAGCCCGTCATCACCGGCAGGGAAGCGTGAAAGGCACGGCTGAAAGCGGACGACTTTTTCATCCCTCTTGCCCTCCTTACATCCATCAAATCGCCGTAAAAAACGTCAAGCATTTCGCCAACCCGGGGCGAAATCCCTCCTTTTTTGATGTAAGATGGCAAACAAGGAAGGAATTTGACCGTGTAAAGGAGAATGCAAAAGCTCAAGACGACCAAAAAGGAGCGTAGGGTATGATGGAACAGCTTTATCTGGGTACGACCCCCAAACCGGCGGATTTTGACGATTTTTGGGACGCGCGCATGGCGGAGGCGGACACGCTGCCGCTGGATTACCGCTTTACCCCGGCGCAGGTTCCGTCCTATTCCACCTGTGAGTTTTGGGATTTGTGGTTTCGGGGTGTGCGCGGCGGCATGATTTACGCCAAATATCTGCGGCCCAGGCAGGAAGGGCCGCTGCCTCTGATTTTGCAGTTTCACGGCTATCCGGGGGCTGCCCGCAGCTGGCTGGAATTAAGCTCCTTCGCCGGCATGGGCTTTGCCGTGCTGGCCATGGAATGCCCGGGTCAGGGCGGCAGGGGGCAGGATGTAGGCGGCTATGAGGGAACCACCGTGACCGGCCATATCGTAGCCGGTCTGGAGGGGGATCCCAAGGATTTGTACTATGTGCGCCTGTACCAGAATATCCGTCTGCTATGCCGCATTGTCCGCAAGATGGAGGAAATCGACCTGGGGCGGGTGTGCGTCAACGGCGCGTCGCAGGGCGGCGGGCTGGGGCTGGCCTGCGCGGCCCTGAACCCGGATCTGCCCAGCAGGGCGGCCATTCTGTACCCGTTTCTCAGCGATTTTCAAAAGGTGTGGGAAATAGGGGCGGACGCCATCGCCTACGAGGGACTGCGCTATTATTCCCACTGGTTTGACCCGGACGGCTCCCGGGAAAAGGAATGGTTTACCAAGCTGGGGTACATTGATGTCCATAACTTGGCCTCCCGCGTCCGCTGTCAGGTGCTGTTCGGCACCGGTCTGGAGGATGACGTTTGCCCGCCCATAACCCAGGACGCGGTGTACAACCAGCTGCAATGTCCCAAGGAGCGCCTTTTTTACCCCGGCTTCGGCCATGAGGAAATTCAGGCCTTTGACGACGCGCTGCTGTCGTTTTTCACAAAGGAGGCGGAGAAGCAATGATTCGCAAGGAATGGGACGCGCTGGTGCAGGAGCTTACCCCGATTTGCGCGGAAGAAGAATGGACTGCTGAATGGCAGACCCAAAAGGAAAAGGCAGCGGAGTACGGCCCGGTCGTTCACCTGCCCTATGCAGCCGGCAACCCCATGGCGGTCTATGAAACCCTGGCGTTTCAGGCCACGGACGGCGTTACGCTGTACGCCCGGTATATTCGTCCGGCCCATTTGGAAAAGGCTCCGCTGGTGCTGATGTATCACGATGCGACCTGCCCGGTGCGGGGCTGGTACCACATGACCCGGTTTATTGCTTTGGGCTATGGCGTGCTGGCGCTGCAAAACCGCCCGGAAGGCGCTACGGCGCGGCAAACCTATACCGACGCGCTGACGTCGGCGCATGTGGGCTTTGATCTGCCCCACACCTGCGGGGCGGTTGCCTGGGGCGATGGCTTGGGCGGTACGCTGGCGATGGCTGTGGCGGCGCTGTTTCCGGTGGAGAAATGCGCCGTGCAAAACCCGCTGTGCAGCGGCCCCTGGCAGGATTGCGCGCGCTTTGCCAGCCTGATTGCCTGCCCTGTGCTGATGGCTACCTGCGGCATGGACGCGGTCGCGCCGCCAGAAAAGCAGGCGGCGGTTTACCGCGCGGTGCATGGCCCGGTGAAGCATCTGCTGTACCCCAAATATATTCACGAGCGCATTAATGCATATGGGGATCAGCTGCTGGCCTTTTTGCATCCGGACGCTCAAATTGATTGTTGATTTTTTCACAAGAGCGTGCTATCATCAAACACAAAGGCGGCCAAAAGCGTGCCGCATGCGTTATAAATAAGGAGGAACCCTTTATGCTGCAAGGGAAAGTAGCCATTGTTACAGGCGGAACCCGTGGAATTGGTCTTGCCATCGTGCGCACCTTTTTGCAAAACGGGGCCAAGGTAGCCCTGTTTGGCAGCCGTGCGGAAACCGTGGACAAGGCCGTTGCGGAATTAAAGACGGAGAATGCTGATTGGCCGGTTATGGGCCTGTGCCCAGATCTGGCCCAGTATGACCAGGTTAAGGCAGCGGTGGATCAGGTGGCGGCCGCCTATGGACGGCTGGATATTCTGGTAAACAACGCGGGCATTTCCGCCCGGGAGCCGCTGGCTCAGTATACGCCGGAAGCGTTCCAGAAAATTATGGATTTGAATGTGACCGCCGTGTTTAACGGCTGCAAGGCCGCGGAATCTGTTATGAAGGGTCAGGGCGGCGGCTGCATCATCAATACCAGCTCCATGGTCAGCCTGTACGGCCAGCCCAGCGGCGTGGGCTATCCCACTAGCAAATTCGCCGTAAACGGCTTGACCAAGAGCCTGGCCCGCGAATTGGGCCGCGAGGGCATCCGCGTAAACGCGGTGGCTCCCGGAGTTACCCGCACGGATATGGTGGCGGCCCTGCCCAAGGAAATTGTGGACCGCATCTGTGCGCCCATTCCTCTGGGCCGTATGGGCGAACCCGAGGAAGTGGCCAACGCGTTTTTGTTCCTGGCCAGCGATATGGCCAGCTATATAACCGGCGCCATTCTGTCCGTGGACGGCGCGGCGCAAACCTGACGGCTCTGGTTTTCATGCGGGGTTCCAGCACCCCGTTTTTTTTTTGAAAAGACGAAAATTCAGGGAATTTTAACGGCGATTTTCGTATCGACATTTTGATGAAAAAACGATATGAATAAAAGTAATATCATTATGAGGAGGTTTCCCCATATGTCGGCAAAATACCTGCATTATAGCTACGAGCAACTGAAGACCTTCTGCATGGACGCGTTCCAGGAATTCGGTTTTAACAGCGAGGAGGCGCAGATCATTACCGACGTGCTGCTGCTGTCGGACCTGTACGGAATTGAAAGCCACGGC
>ERZ1026860.1305-NODE-1305-length-12963-cov-4.449799_pt1 | contig 12963 bp, 10 predicted proteins | sample MGYA00380160_ERZ1026860 | MGnify/ENA primary metagenome ERZ1026860 (study PRJEB33269, sample SAMEA4719796) | human gut metagenome | biome: human-associated habitat; feature: organic feature; material: feces | place: Cameroon | collected 2013-10 ... | reverse complement strand
CCCCGCCATTACCGCAAGAATAGTCCTGCTCCTCTCCTTCGGCAAGGCAATGGGCACCTGGACGGCTCCGCTCTCATGGAGGACGGACGCAGTCACCACCGCCACCCCGCTTGCAATGCTTAAAGCCGGCGCGGACACTCTGCCCTCAAAGCTCGATATGCTCCTCGGTCTCAGGGGCGGCTGCCTCGGCGAGACCTGCGCCGTTGCGCTGATGCTCGGCGGCGTATATCTGATGATAAGGAAAGTTATTTCCCCCGCGATCCCGCTCTCATTCGTCGGCACCGTTGCCGTCATAATGCTTATAAAGGGTCACGGCGACCTCGATTTCCTCGTTTATCAGCTCCTCGGCGGCGGCCTGCTGCTCGGCGCGATATTTATGGCGACCGATTACTCGACCAGCCCGCTCAACACCAAGGGACGCATCATCTTCGGCGTCGGATGCGGCCTGCTCACCTCGGTGATGAGGCTCTTCACCCAGATGCCCGAGGGCGTTTCGTTTGCAATACTGCTGATGAACCTGCTCGTGCCCCATATCGAGCGCCTCACCGTGCCCAAGCCCTTCGGCACGCCCAAAAAAGAGAAAAAGGAGGCGGCTGCAAAATGAAAAATGTCAAGGAATACGCCGCTCCCGCTCTCGTGCTCTTCATTATAGGTCTTATAGCGACCCTGCTCCTCGGCGTTACCAACGATATCACCGCCCCCAAGATAGCGGCTCTTGCCGCCGAGACGGAGAAGAAGTCACGGCAGATAGTTTTTGCCGACGCGGCCGATTTCGGCGAGGTCAAGACCCTTGAGGACGGCACCACCGTCGTGCCCGCTCTCGATAAGGACGGCAACGTCCTCGGCAGCGTGGTAGTCAACATAGCCAAGGGCTACGGCGGCGACATCTCGGTCATGACCGGCGTCGATAAGGACGGCAAGGTGACGGGCGTTAACATCCTCTCCCACAGCGAGACCGCCGGCCTCGGCGCAAACGCAGTCAAGGAGAGCTTCCGCGATCAGTTCGTCGGCCTTGTCAAAGGCATCACGGTCTCAAAGGATAAGCCCGGCGAGAATTCGATAGACGCTCTCACGGGCGCTACCGTGACCTCGAGGGCAGTCACCAAGGCGGTCAACGCCGCAATAGAAGCAGCAGGAGGTGAGAACGATGGCTGATAAAAAAGTTTCTCTCGGCAAGGAATTCACAAAGGGCCTTATCAAGGAGAATCCCGTTCTCAGGCTCGTTTTGGGCACCTGCCCGACCCTTGCGATATCCACAAGCGTAGTCAATGCGCTGGGCATGGGCATATCCGCAATGATAGTGCTCGTTTGCTCCAATATCGTTATATCCGCCCTCAGGAAGGTCATCCCCTCCAAGGTCAGGATCCCCGCATACATAGTCATAATCGCTTCGTTCGTTACGATAGTGCAGATGCTCGTCAAGGCGTTCGTCCCGGCGCTGGATTCGGCGCTCGGCGTTTTCCTGCCCCTGATAGTCGTTAACTGCATAATCCTCGGCAGAGCGGAAGCCTTTGCGGGTAAGAATTCCGTTATCGCCTCCGCCGTTGACGGTCTCGGTATGGGCGTCGGCTTCACGATGGCTCTTTGCTGCATGGCCTCCGTCAGGGAGATCATCGGCGCCGGCACCTTCCTCTCCGGCGCACAAAATCTGCTCGTCCTCTTCGGCGACAACGTCCTCGGCGGCTTCGACGGCTTCACCCTCATCCCGCAGGACGGCGTCATCACCCCGATGACTATATTCATCCTCGCCCCGGGCGGCTTCTTCACCTTCGGCATCCTCATGGCGTGCGCCAACAGGATAGCCGAGAAGAAGGGCAAGCCCAAGGCTGAACTGGGCGGCTGCAAGGGCTGCCCGATGGCTGCCAACTGCTCCGTTCTTGCCCAGGGCAAGAGCTGTGAAGAGAAAAAGGAGGGTGAGAACGCATGACATTCAGAATTTTTATCACGCTCATAATCACCACCATCCTTACCGAGAATTTTACGCTCTGTAAGTTCCTCGGCATATGCCCGTTCCTCGGAGTTTCCAAGAAGCTCAACACGGCGGTCGGTATGTCGGCGGCGGTCATATTCGTCATGGCGCTCGCCACGGCGGCGACCTACCCCATCAACAAATACCTGCTCGTCGCAAACGGGCTTGATTATCTCCAGACCATCGTGTTCATCCTCGTCATTGCCGCCCTCGTGCAGCTTGTCGAGATAGCGATGAAGAAGTTCATGCCCCCGCTCTATAATGCGCTGGGCATCTACCTGCCCCTCATCACCACCAACTGCGCCGTGCTCGGTGTGGTGCTCCTCAATGTCACCAACGGCTACAACTTCGCCGAGTCAATGGTCAACAGCGTCGGTGCGGGCGTCGGCTTCATGCTCGCCATGGTCATATTCTCCGGCGTGCGCTCAAGGCTTGAGAGCTGCGACGTGCCCAAATTTCTTCAGGGTCTGCCGATAGTGCTCATCGCCGCCTCAATAACCTCGCTCTCATTCCTCGGTTTCGCCGGTCTCGCCGACGGAATATTCGCTTAAAGGAGGTAACGGATATGGATTGGACTTCAATTTTGACCGCCGTTGCCATCGTCTCCGGCATCGCTCTGATAGCCGGTCTCGGCCTTGCAATAGCTTCAAAGATCTTCGCCGTCCCCGTCGATGAAAAGGCGGAGGCTATAAGGGAATGCCTGCCCGGCGCCAACTGCGGCGCCTGCGGCTTCTCCGGCTGCGACGGCTACGCCGCCGCCCTCTCCAAGGGCGAGACAACCAACACCGCTCTCTGCGCCCCCGGCGGCAACGACGTCGCCAAGGCGATAGGCGAGGTCACGGGTCTCGCCGCGGGCGAGGTCAAGCCCATGGCTGCCGTTGTGCTCTGCCGCGGTCATAACGGTAACGCGGCAACCAAGCTCGAATATCAGGGCGTCAAGAGCTGCCGCATGGCGATGCAGATCTTCGGTGGCCCCAAGGAATGCGTCTACGGCTGCCTCGGCTACGGCGACTGCGTAGCCGCCTGCGAATATGAGGCTATCAGACTCTGCGACGGCGTGGCTCACATCGACCCTGCCGCCTGCCATGCCGGCTGCATGAAGTGCGTCAAGGCCTGCGAGAGCGGCGCCGTGACCGTCGAGAGCTTCTGCGCCAAGGTCGACCCCGACAAATGCACCGGCTGCGGCAAATGCGCCGAGCAGTGCCCCGTCGGAGCCATCGACCTGCTGGATTTGGCAGCCAACATCTGAATCAAGGCATAAAAATTCCCCGAGCGGCGTAATCAAACGCTTGCTCGGGGCTTTTTGCATTATTAATTAAAGAGCACGGATGCGGATAGCTTCAATTCCGCTCACGTCGAGGGGCTTGTCGGTGTCGATGACCGTGTAGCCGAGGCCCTTTTTGCTTGCGGTGAAGAGATTCTTGACCGCTGCGCCCTGCGCCGCCGCCGCTGCGGTGACCTTCGTGCCGAATGCCTCATCCTCATTGTGGATGAAGCAGGTGCGGCTCTCAAAGCTCTCGGGCAGGTTGGTGTTCGGCAGGTTGACGGAGTTCTTGACTGCTCCCTTTTCAAGGTAATCGGCTATCTCGACAGCCGCCATTGCGGCGCAATTCTCTTCGCTCTCGGGGGTGGATGCGCCGAGGTGCGGTATCGCCGTCACGCCGTCAACGCCTATCTGAGCGTCGGTCGGGAAATCGGTCACATATGCCGCCGCCTTGCCGCTGCCGAGGGCTGTGATCAGCGCGTCGGAGTCGACCAGCTCGCCTCTTGCGAAGTTGAGAATGCGTACGCCGTCCTTCATCTTGGCTATCGCCTCGCCGTTTATCATGCCTCTTGTCGAGTCGTTGAGGGGCAGGTGGAGAGTAATATAATCACTCGCCGCATACAGCTCATCAAGGCTTGACATGAGCTTTATTCCCTTTGAAGTGAGGTCGGCGATCCTCTCCTCGGAAAGCTTGGGATTGTAGCCGACGATATCCATGCCGAGCGCCTTTGCGCCCTCTGCAACGAGAGTGCCGATAGCGCCGAGGCCGATAACGCCGAGGGTCTTGCCGAGAATTTCGGGGCCTGCGAAGGCGCTCTTGCCCTTCTCGACCAGCTTGCCGACTGCGTCGCCCTCACCCTTGAGGGTCTTGCACCAGTCGACCGCCGAAGCAACCTTCCTCGATGCAAGGAAGAGGGAGCAAAGCACAAGCTCCTTGACTGCGTTTGCGTTTGCGCCGGGGGTGTTGAATACCGCGACGCCCTGTGCGCCGAAGTCGGCGACGGGGATATTGTTGACTCCTGCGCCCGCTCTGCCTATGGCGAGAGTGGCGGGCGAGAGAGTCATCTCATGCATCGAAGCGGAGCGAACGAGAATAGCGTCCGGCGCTTCAACAGAGTCAGAGCAGGTATATTTGGCGGGGTCGAGCTTGTCGAGACCCACCTTTGAAATTTTGTTGAGTGTAAGGATATTAAACATCGTCATTCCCCCGCTCAGTTCTTCTTCTCAAACTCGGTCATGAAGTCGACCAGCTTCTCAACGCCCTCGATGGGCATTGCGTTATAGATGCTGGCTCTCATGCCGCCGACGGAGCGGTGACCCTTGAGGTTGACGAAGCCTGCCTCGGCTGCGTCCTTGACGAATTTTGCGTTCAGCTCGTCGCTATCGGTGACGAAGGTGACGTTCATCATGGAGCGGTCGCTCTTCTTAACGGGGTTGTGGAACATCTTGCTGCCGTCAAGGAAATCATAGAGGATCGAAGCCTTCTTCTCATTGTGGAGCTTCATTGCCTCAAGACCGCCGAAATTCTTTATCCACTCAAGCACGAGCTTGCACATATAGATGGAGTAGCACGGCGGGGTGTTATACATCGAGTCGTTGTCCGCAAGGAGCTTGTAGTCGAGCATGGAGGGGGTAATATCTCTCGCCTTGCCGAGCAGATCCTCTCTGACGATAACGACGGTCAGACCTGCGGGGGCAACGTTCTTCTGAGCGCCGCCGTAGATAACGCCGTATTTGGAGACGTCCATGGGCTCCGAAAGGAAGCAGGAGGAAACGTCCGCTATCAGGGGCACGTCGCCGGTGTCGGGCAGCTCGGTGAAGCGGGTGCCGTAGATGGTATTATTCTGGCAGATATAGAAATAATCTGCGTCGGGGGTAAAGTTCGCCTTGTCAAGCTCGGGGATGCAGCTGAAATTCTGCTCCTTGGAGGAGGCGACAGCCTTGGGCTCGCCGTATTTGAGAGCCTCTTTGTAAGCCTTGGTGGAGAACTGACCGGAGAGGACGTAATCCGCCTTGCCGCTGCCGTTCATAAAGTTGAGCGGGATAGCCGCAAACTGAGTCGAAGCTCCGCCCTGGCAAAAAATGATCTTGTAGTTGTCGGGAACGCCCAGAATCTCTCTGAAAAGATCAAGTGCGCCGTAGATTATCGGCTCGTACGCCTTTGAACGGTGGGACATCTCCATGACGGACTGACCCGTGCCGTTATAATCAAGCATTTCCGCCGCTGCTCTGTTGAGCACGCTCTCGGGGAGCATTGAGGGGCCTGCTGAGAAATTGTAAACTCTTGCCATATAATTACGTCCTTTCAATAATAATTTTTCTTATCCATTATATGCGATCATTCGTGCTCGGTTATCGCAATGCCGAGGTCGGTGAGCTGCACGCCGTCAACGTCTGCGGGGCAGTCGGTCATCGGCTCACTCGCATTCTGAACCTTCGGGTAAGCGATAACGTCTCTGAGTGATTCACAGCCGAGCATCTGCATGATAAGCCTGTCAAGGCCGATGCCCATGCCGCCGTGCGGCGGTGCGCCGTATTTGAAGGCGTCAAGCAGGTAGCCGAACTTTGAGTGAGCCTCTTCGTCGCTCAGGCCGAGCAGCGAGAATATCCTGCTCTGAAGCTCGGGGTTGGTTATTCTTATCGAGCCGGAGCAAAGCTCAATGCCGTTGAGCACAAGGTCATATGCCTTTGCCCTGACCTTCGCCTTGTCGGTCTCGAGGTATTCGAGGCATTCGTCCATCGGAGCGGTGAACGGGTGATGCATCGCGACAAACTGGCCAAGCTCCTCATCCCAATCAAAGAACGGGAATTCCGTGATCCAAAGGAGATTATACTGACCCTCGGGGATAATATCAAGCTTCTTTGCGACCGTCTGACGCAGCGCACCGAGCACTGAGAGGACGGTGGAATTCTTGCCGTCGCCGACTATGAGCACCACGTCGCCCGCCTGCGCGTCAGCCTTTGCGAGCACGGCTTTCATCTCGTCCTCGGTGAGGAACTTTGCAAATGAGGAGCTGAAGGTGCCGTCCTCATTCATTCTGACCCATGCGAGACCCTTTGCGCCGACTCCCTTTGCGGCGTCGGTGAGCTTGTCTATCTCTTTCCTTGTGAGGGTGTTGACAGCGTTCTTGGCGGTGATGCATCTGACGCTGCCGCCCGCTTCAATTGCGCCGGTGAATACGCCGAAGCCGCACTTTGCGACGACCTCGCTCAGATCCGTTATCTCCATTGCGTAGCGGGTGTCGGGCTTGTCGCTGCCGTAGCGCTCCATAGCCTCTTTATATGTAAGCCTGGGCAGGGGGAGCTTCACTTCAACGCCGAGAGCCTCTCTGAACACTCTCTCCATGAAGCCCTCGCCTATCGCGAGCACGTCCTCCATGTCGACAAAGGACATCTCAAGGTCTATCTGGGTGAATTCGGGCTGGCGATCCGCTCTGAGATCCTCGTCGCGGAAGCAGCGGGCTATCTGCATATAGCGGTCGAAGCCCGCGACCATTGAGAGCTGCTTATAAAGCTGCGGGGACTGCGGCAGGGCGTAGAACTTGCCCTTATGCACACGGCTGGGGACGAGATAATCCCTTGCGCCCTCGGGGGTGGAGCGGATGAGGATGGGGGTCTCTATCTCGATAAAGCCGTTCTCGTCAAAGTAATCTCTGGTTATCTTGGCTATCTTGTGGCGCATGAGGATATTCTTTTGCAGGTCGGGGCGACGCAGGTCAAGATAACGGTACTTGAGCCTTGTAAGCTCCGAGGTCTGGCAGTTCTCGACTATCTCAAAGGGCGGAGTTTCGCTCTTTGCAAGCACTCTGAGGTCGGTCACCTCTATCTCGATATCGCCGGTCGGGATATCGGCGTTCTTTGACGAACGCTCCCTTACAACGCCCTTTGCCATGAGCACATATTCGCTCCTGACGCCGAAAGCCTTGTCAAATATCTCCTTGGGGGTGGATTCATCAAAGGCAAGCTGCACTATGCCCTCTCTGTCACGCAGGTCAACGAAGATGAGGGCGCCGAGGTCTCTCTGCCTCTGTACCCAGCCCGCGACGGTCACTTCCCTGCCGACATCGGCAAGGCGCAGCGAGCCGCAGTAATCGGTTCTTTTAAGTCCGGTCATAAAATCCATTATCAAAAAGCCTTCTTTCAAAACTTTTGTGTATTATAAAAGCGCTGTGATATCAATGCCGCCGAGCTCGTCGCTGAGCCCGTCGGTGAGGGTCTCTCTCAGAGCGTCGCTCTCCCTGCGGAGCATGAGCTGCATGAAGCTGTCCTCAAGCCCGTCGAGCGAGAGAGTCTCTGTCTCGCCGCTGTCCATATCCTTTATAACGGCCTCGCCCTTTGCGATCTCGTCGTCGCCGAGCACCATGGTGTATTTCGCGCCTATCTTGTCGGCGTATTTCATCTGAGCCTTGAGCGAGCGACCCACCACGTCGGTCTGGGCGCTGATGCCGCCCGCCCTGAGGTCGGCGACTATCGACATTGCCTTGACCGAGGCGTCCTCGCCCATCGGGGCAATGTAAAGCTCGCAGCCGGAGGGAGCGGGAAGCTCTATCCCCTGAGCCTCAAGCAGCATGAGCAGCCTGCCCGTGCCGAGACCGAAGCCGAGCGACGGGACATGCGGCCCGCCGAGCTCCTCGACCAGCCCGTCATAGCGTCCGCCGGCGCAGACCGCGCCCTGAGCGCCTATCTGATTCGAGATGAATTCAAACACGGTGCGGGTGTAATAATCAAGACCTCTTACGATGTGAGGGTCGATAACATATTCAATGTTCATTGCGTCGAGATACTTCTGAACGCTCTTGAAGTGAGCGGAGCACTCGTCGCAGATATAGTCGGTGATAACGGGGGCGTCCTTGCATATCTCCTTGCATATCGGGCTTTTGCAGTCGAGGATCCTCATCGGATTTTTCTCGAGCCTCTCAAGGCAGGTGCCGCAAAGCTCGCTCTTGCGAGATTCAAAATACTCCTTGAGCGCCTTGTGATAATTCTTCCTGCACTCGGGGCAGCCTATCGAGTTGAGATGCAGCTCGATGCCCTCAACGCCGAGGAATGCAAATATCTCGTTTGCGAGCGAGATTATCTCAGCATCCGCGGCGGGTGAAGCCGCGCCGAGGGTCTCGACGCCGAACTGCTGGAATTCTCTCCATCTGCCCGCCTGCGGCTTCTCGTAGCGGTAGCAGTTGAGCAGGTAGCAGAGCTTCTGCGGCAGCGCTTCGTTAAAAAGGCCGTGCTCGAGGAAGGAGCGGACCGCGCCCGACGTGCCCTCGGGCCTCAGGGTTATAGACCTGCCGCCCTTGTCGTCGAATGTATACATTTCCTTCTGCACGACGTCCGTGGTTTCGCCCACGCCCCTCTGAAACAGCTCGGTGTGCTCAAATACGGGGGTGCGGATCTCACGGAAGCCGAATTTTGCAGCGATATCGAGCACCGTTTGCTCGATGAATTGATTTTTGTAGACCTCCCAGGGCATTATATCCCGAGTGCCTTTAATAGCTTTTGTTACGAGAGCCATACTTTTTCCTCCGAAAAATAAAGCGGGAGCCGTCCACGCCCAAAGGCGAACGACCCCCGATAAAATTCTGTTGCCGGGGCGTCATCCAACGCAGCGGATATACAAAAGAGCTTATTTCGGATTGACGATGTCACGCCAATCGAGATCGCCTCTTGCAAGCGAATGGATAAGCGCCTCCGCCGTTGCGATATTCGTCGCCACGGGGATATTGTGAACGTCGCAAAGCCTGAGCAGGGTGGCTTCATTCGGCTCGTGGGGCTTCGCAGTCAGAGGATCTCTGAATATCAGAAGCAGGTCTATCTCGTTGCAGGCTATCCTTGAGGCTATCTGCTGGTCGCCGCCCTGCGAGCCGCAGAGGAAGCGGGTTATCTCAAGACCCGTTGCCTCGGCTACTATTTTGCCCGTAGTGCCGGTCGCAAAAAGATTGTGTCTGCTGAGTATGCCGCAATAGGCTATGCAGAACTGAGCCATAAGCTCTTTTTTGGAGTCATGAGCGATCAAAGCAATATTCATGTGGTTCCTCCTTGCCTGTCCTTTTCTCTTTCTGTCCGTGCCGGATGCAGGAAGTTAAAGCACTTCCTGCATCCGGCTATAAATTATCATAACAAATCCAAACGGCTATGACAAGAGTATTTAAAGAAATTTTTGAAAATATTCTAAATTATTCTTCGCCGTTGTCGGTATCCTCAGGCTCCGCATTGTCCTCCGGAAGCTCGGATACCGCCTCCTCGCCGTCTGCCGGGACGGAAACCGCCGTTATCAGCCTCTCGCCCTCGCTTACCTTCATCACACGCACGCCCTTTGCAGGTTTTGAGCATATTCTGATGTTATTCAGCGCTATGCGGATGATGATGCCGTCCGATGAGATGAGCATCAGGTCGTCGGCGGGGTCGACCACTTCAATTGCGGCGACGTCGCCGTATTTTGCAGTGTGATAGTTCTTCGTGCCCATTCCGCCCCTGTTTTGGAGCTTGTAATCCGTCACCTCGGAGAGCCTGCCGTAGCCGGTCTCGCTGACGGTGAGCACCATACCGCCGTCCCTGAGTATATCCATACCGACGACGGTGTCGCCCTCCTTGAGGTTCAGAGCCTTAACGCCCCTCGCCGTCCTGCCTATCGAGCGGGCGTCGTTCTCGTCAAAGGCGATGCACATGCCCTTCTTGGTGGCAAGCACCAGCTTCGCCGAGCCGTCGGTGAGCTTGACCCATGCCAGCTCGTCGCCCTCGTCAAGGTTGATGGCTATTACGCCGTTCTTGCGGATATTCTTATATGCGTCAAGCTCGGTACGCTTGATAACGCCGTTCCTCGTGACCATGCAGAGGTAATAATCGCCCTCGCCGAAGTCGGGAACTCTTATCATTGACGAGACTTTCTCGCCCGGCATGAGCGGCAGCAGGTTGACTACGTTCATACCCTTGCTCTGGCGTGAGCCCTCGGGGATCTCGTAGCCCTTGAGCCTGTATGCCCTGCCCATGGTGGTGAAGAACATGATATGGTCGTGTGTGGAGCAGGTGAACATCGTCTTGACGACGTCCTCCTCCCTGCGGGTCAGACCCTTGACGCCCTTGCCGCCTCTGCCCTGCTGCTTGTATTCATCCATCGGTATGCGCTTGATATAGCCCATGTCGGTGAGGGTGAATACGCACTGCTCCTCGGGGATAAGATCCTCGATATCCATTTCGCCGTAAACGTCGGTTATCTCGGTGCGGCGCTCGTCGCCGTATTTATCCCTGATGGCGGCCAATTCGTCCTTGAGCACGCCCTTGAGCATCTCTTCGCTGGCGAGCAGCTCTCTGAAGTAGGCTATGCGCTCCTCAAGCTCCTTGTACTCAGCCTCGAGCTTCTCATGGTCGAGACCCTGGAGAGCCTTGAGGCGCATATCAAGTATCGCCTGTGCCTGAACGTCGTCAAGCGAGAAGCGATTCATCAGGTTTTCCTTAGCGTTGTCATAGCTGCTGCGGATAATGCGGATAACCTCGTCGATATTATCCTGAGCTATGATAAGACCTTCGAGCAAATGCGCCCTCTCGAGAGCCTTACGCAGGTCGTACTGAGTCCTGCGCTTGATGATATCCTCCTGGAACGCGAGGTATTCGTCGAGCATATGGCGCAGCGAAAGTATTTTAGGCTGCTTCTGGTTATCGACCAGAGCGAGCATGATTATCGAGAATGTGGACTGCAATGCGGTCTGAGCATAGAGCTTGTTGAGCACCACCTGAGCGTTGGCGTCGCGTTTAAGCTCGATGACGATACGCATACCGTTCCTGTCTGTCTCGTCACGTAGGTCGGAGATGCCCTCGATGCGCTTCTCCTTGACCTGATCGGCTATCGTCTTGATGAGCTGACGTTTCTTGACCATATATGGCAGCTCGGTGACGATGATACGGGTGCGGTTATCCCTGCCGAATTCCTCGAAATTCGTCCTTGCGCGGACTATGACCTTACCCTTGCCGGTGGCGTATGCGGCTCTGATGCCGCTCCTGCCCATGATTATGCCCCTTGTCGGGAAATCCGGGCCTTTAATGTGCTGCATCAGATCCTCGAGGGTCGCGTCCGGGTTGTCCAGCACGCAGATGCAGGCGTTGATGACTTCCTTGAGGTTGTGCGGCGGGATGCTCGTTGCCATGCCGACCGCAACGCCCGACGAACCGTTGACCAGCAGATTCGGGAATCTGGAGGGGAGCACTCTCGGCTCCTTGCGGCTCTCGTCGAAGTTCGGATCCCAATCGACGGTGTCCTTGTTGATATCGCGCAGCATTTCGTCGCTTATCTTGCTCATGCGAGCCTCGGTGTACCTGTAGGCCGCCGGGGGGTCGCCGTCCACGGAGCCGAAGTTGCCGTGGCCGTCAACGAGCATATAGCGCATTGAGAAATTCTGAGCCAGACGCACCATTGCGTCATAGACCGACGCGTCGCCGTGGGGGTGATAACGACCCAGCACGTCGCCCACGCAGGTGGCGGATTTCTTAAAGGGCTTATCGGCGGTGAGGCCGTCCTCATACATGGCGTAAAGGATGCGGCGGTGAACGGGCTTCAGGCCGTCGCGCACGTCGGGCAGCGCTCTGCCGACGATGACGGACATGGCGTATTCAATGTAGCTGGACTGCATTTCGCCGACCAGTTCGGATTCGGTAATGACCTGATTCGGGAATGCGATATCCTCGGGCTTATAGTCTCTGTTGTGTCCCATTTTCCGTCACCTCCTTATATATCAAGATTCACAACGTATTTTGCGTTGGATTCTATCCATTCGCGGCGAGGCTCGACCTCTTCGCCCATGAGGACGTTGAATATCTGGTCTGCCGCCACGGCATCTTCAAGGGTAATGCGGCGCAGGGAGCGGGTCTCGGGATCCATCGTGGTCTCCCAAAGCTCGTGCGCGTCCATTTCGCCGAGACCTTTGAAGCGGTTGATTTCGACTTTGACGTTCGGATTGTCGCCCCTCATCTCGGCGGAGATGCGGTCACGCTCCTCGTCGGAGTAGGCGACTCTCTGAGTCTTGCCCCTGCTGAGCTTATAGAGCGGGGGCACTGCGGAGTAAACATAGCCGTGCTCGATGAGCGGGCGCATATAGCGGAAGAAGAAGGTCAGCAGCAGAGTCCTGATATGGGCGCCGTCGACATCGGCATCCGCCATGATGATTATCTTGTGGTAACGCAGCTTCTCAATGTTGAATTCCTCGCCGATGCCTGCGCCGAGCGCAACTATCATCGGGTAGAGCTTGTCGTTGCCGTAAATCTTATCCGACCTTGCCTTCTCGACGTTGAGCATCTTGCCCCACATTGCAAGAATGGCCTGGAAGCGGGAGTCCCTGCCCTGGATAGCGGAGCCGGCAGCGGAATCGCCCTCGACGATATATATTTCGCAAAGGGACGGGTCACGTTCGTTGCAGTCCTGGAGCTTGTCGGGCATCTGACCGGATTCAAGCCCCGTCTTTCTGCGGACGGATTCCCTCGCCTTCCTTGCGGCCTCGCGGGCTCTGTTGGCGGTGAGTGCCTTGTCGAGGATGGCCTTGCCGGTGGCGGGATTCTCCTCAAGATACTGCTCAAGCGCCTCGGAAACTATCGAGTTGACAAGAGTTCTTATCTCGCTGTTGCCGAGCTTCGCCTTGGTCTGACCCTCGAACTGAGCGTTGGTCAGCTTGACGGAGATAACGCAGGAGATACCCTCCCTGCAATCCTCGCCGGAGACCTTGTCGTCACCCTTGAGGATATTCATCTT